>ENA-UEYG01000328-UEYG01000328.1-human-gut-metagenome-genome-assembly--contig:-NODE-328-length-36700-cov-11.220599_pt1 | contig 36700 bp, 44 predicted proteins | sample MGYA00242933_ERZ507934 | MGnify/ENA primary metagenome ERZ507934 (study PRJEB26167, sample SAMN06115527) | human gut metagenome | host: Homo sapiens | place: China:Zejiang | collected 2015-11-10... | reverse complement strand
GGCTCTTCTACCTTTGCGGGCTCTTCTTCCTTTGCGGGCTCTTCTGCTGGTGCAGGCTCTTCTGCTGGTGCAGGCTCTTCTGCTGGTGCAGGCTTCGCGGCACGTCTAGCACGGGTCTTGGCGCGTTCAGATTCTACCATCTCGGACACTGTTTTAGGCTTCTCTTCGTCCTTCACCTTTGTTGCTTCCACAACCGCGTCCGCTAACTTGTCAAGATCTGTTTTATGCTCTGTCGCTTCCGTTGATACGGGAAGACTGCCCTCTGCAAGTTCGCGCAAATAGTTAGCTGTTGCCAACAAATTTTCTCTACTCTCATTTCCGATTAATTCGATTACTACTTTCATTTTTTCTTAAAATTAAAAATTGTTTCTAACAGTTCATTTTTGTTCACTCTGATTTTGCCCGTTCCGTTCTCGTACCGTGTGAGCTTTCCGGCGTTGAGTTGGTAGCGTATGGCGTTTTCGGTGCACTCCGCTAACCGGGCGGCTTCCGCCACTGTGATAAGTTCTACTTTTTCCATTTCATTTTCTCATTAAATTTAAAACTCAATTTGTCAGACGTTCGATAAGTTTGTACGTGATCAGAATAAGCGGCGCGCCGGGCTTGCTCGAAAATAGTTTCGTAACGTTTGGCGTGTGGAATTATAAAGCCCCGGATTTTATACTTAAACTTTTTTCCGGCTTCTTCTTCTCGTTGCAAATCATCGAACACCATTTTCGAGTTGCCCGGATAGCCGTATAGCATTGTAGCCTCGCCTATCGTTTTGCACGCTTTAATCCTTTCCCGTATAATCTTGTAAAAGAACGCTTCTAACTTATAAATGTCTATTGCCATATCTAGTAATGTTTAAAACGATTCTCCGGTATCGGAATAGTTCAACAAATTTAGTAGGCTTTTCAGTTGTTTTATCGATTGAGATTCGGGCTTTATAGCTTCAATTAAGCGGATACCGCACCTTCTTTTCAAATGAATTGGGATACCATCCGTGTTTCCCTTCTAACGCCCTTTGGTTACGATTGGCGGCGCTCTCATTTCTCTTTCGATGTTACAAAGGTACAGCTTTATTTTGAACTACAAAACTATTTCCCAAAAAACTTTAGTAATTTAACTCTGATTAACGGTTTTGAAGGTTTGGTAACAGTGTCAATGACAAATAACCCTTTTTAAGCGGGTCTTTCACGCCTTAACTAATTGCGTATCAGTTAGTTAAGTGGCAAAAACGGGTGAAGTGGATAAGATGAAACATAGTTTCTCTATTAGTTTATATTTAAATATTTCTATAAATTCATTCACATATTAATTCATATATTTACATATTTTATAGATATATTACTTATTAATAGTTACTCTATACTAATTATCTTTCCATCTTTGACAAATACACTATATTATATGATAAAGTACTAGTTATTAGTGAATTAAGTGCGAAAGATACAAATTTTAATCATTTACAAGCAAAAACGCCAACTCGTTATGAATCAGCGTTTTAAGTTTTCAAGTGTAAATGATGAAAGGGCGTTTATAAAAGATGAAAAGCCTTATTTGTCGAATTCTGCCGAGAATTCTACGTGTATTTTAGATTTTGGGTTTTTATTCGATACGGTTATCGTTTGTTTCGGTTTTCCGATCCGAAAGAATAAAAACCGCTTTTGTTTGACTGATCCGATCACGTCGATCGTGTCGATACTGCTAGATTTTATAATAGTAGTGTCCGGTTTGGATTCAACCTGTATATCATTCCACCCATCGAAATAGTGGGCTAGCCTGTTTTCCTTGTTTCCGTCCCGGTATTCCGTCTTAACCACGGTGTCCACCTTGGTAACTGTCTCGGCCCTTGTAGCGTTCTTTAGCTCCCTGATCTTTATCCCCGCCTCGCGTACCTTATTATATAGATCGGCGTTATATAGTTCTAGCTCGTCTTTCTCTAGTCTTAACTGTCTAGCTTGTTCCGCATAATCGCCCGCCGTAGTTTTGAACGCTACAGCCTCGGTGTTAAGCGCGGTGAGGTTGTTTTCCTGCCGTTCTAGCTCTTTATGCTGCCTTTTTATAGTCTTATATGATGCGTACAACAAAATGGCTAGAAGGACCGCTAAACACACCAATATTTTATTTAATGTTATTTTCATAAGTGTAAGATTTGGCGTTTCACATTGTTCTTATCGTATGAGATGTGCACCCATGAAAAATTCTTCTCGTCGATAAGCTGGCAAAACGGTAAATTGAGTTCCTGTGCCAGTTCAAAGAGTTTCTTATTCTCTTGTTTGCTACCTCCTGTTATGTCCGCCGCTTGTCCCTTCATGTGCTGCGACGTCTTAGAACCTTTCACCGCCGCGTTTAGGGCGGGTGATCTATATCCGCTATTAACTCGGATCGGTTTGCCGTACGCGTCCCGTAGGGGGTCTAGCACGTTATTGATTAGCTGTTTCAGATTCTCTGCTGCTTCCGGTGTCGGATCGTTGTTGATCTTCTTCGCCGCCGTCGTCGTTGACGCGGTTAGCTCTTGAATTGTGAAGTTTCGCATTTTTCAAATGTTTTATAAAGTCCGAATATTTAGTATTAATCATCATATCCAATACCGCTATAAATTCGTTATCCGGTTGGATCTTCTTAAAGTTACGGATAATATTCTTAGAATACACTAACGCAAATAGCGTAGTTAGTAATCGTAATAAGTCCGCATAGTTCCCTTCCGGCTCTATAAGCCGCGCGGCTGCTGCTGTGAATAGAATCACGATCGCCGCGATCGCGTACTCGAAAAAGGCGTGGAAAGCCTTTTTATGACTGTATTTTTCACCAGCCCTTAAACCTGCAATAAGTCCTACTATAAAATTTAATGTGCCGAATAAGATTATCAGGACAAAGAAAGTCATCACATCGTTAGTAACGGTTAGCAGGAAAGCTAGAGACGCGACACGCGCCGTATCAAAAACTCCATCCATTATTTTATTAAGCATATCCTAGATTGTACCCTGTGTGAACATTCCTCCTCAATCAGTTTAGCGTCTTTAAACGCCTTGATTAACGGGACTATAAATAAATCAGCTTTTCCGCGTTCCGCTTCAAACCGCTTTGCTTTGTTGTCGTCAGCCAGAACGTAGCTGCCACCATAGTTTTGTATTTTTAGGCCGCTCGCCGTGCTTTGCTGCTCGCTTGTCTGCAAGTAGCGCGCAAAGGCGTAGTAGCACAATACCTTATTAGCACCAGTACGCGCCGGGGTGTCAATTAAGTATTCCGGCGGTATCTCTTCATACGATCGGTGAAGTTGTGGCGACATGTCAAGCATGTCAGCCTCGTAAAATGCCTTTTCAATGTCGCTATCCTTAACGTCTTTCGCGATCGTAAACAAATCTCGTAGTAATTGGATCGGGTATGCCATATCAATTTGTTATTACTTGGTCGGGCGCAATATCCGCGTCGCCTTCCAAATCGTTTTTAATTTTAGTTAGTTCCGGGTCTAAATCGAATATATATGCCAGGTCGCGGGAAATCTTATCACGGACACGCGCCAATGAACGGCGGTAAACGCGCTGCATCTCCTTAACCACTTCGCCCGACGCGTTTGAGAAGCTAATCAATGATGAATCAATAAGCGGGATCGGAATGGTGAAACAAGAAATAGCGATGTCTTTCCGCAACGGCTCGCAATATGATTTGTACAGATCGGAATCGATAGGCGTACCAATTTGATCCACCCTGATAAATGGTTTCTCTGTAATACCTACATTCTCGTCTCTTACTGTGAGAACCGCACCAGTTCCTTCTACCCCCATCATTTCGGTAATAGCGTCCCGGAACTCGTTCTGCTCCTGATCGCTTTGAAACATTCCGTGAGAAACTACGCTGCAAGCGTGGAACCCGCGCGCTAGAACGTTCTCGACATACAAGGCGTTCCCGTGTTCTGCTCCCATTTCCGGCTGTACTGCGTGAAACGGACTGATCGGATAAGGACGACGGTTTGAAAAGTTAGCATAATAGAGTTGCCCCGGATGGTTTTCAATACCTCCGTACTCTTCGCACTCCTTCCAAAAGTTCTTCGGGTTGAAATTAGGATAAACCACGCCCGTTTTAACGTTCGTGTCCTTAAGCGTCTCACGCTCCCAGTTATCAAATACACGCCATTTCCGTACGATCGAATCACGTTTGTAGTCCTCGTTAAGAACGGCACGAACGTAACCGAACGGCACGGGATAACAGTACAAAGGGCGACCATCGCCGCCGTATTGTACTATTAACGCGTAACCCCTATATCTCGGTATCTCGTCCGCTACGAACTCTAAAACGTCGTTCATGTCCTGACCGTGCTCGTTGGTTCTCGCTGCAAATTCTTCGTTAACGAACCCTTCGCAAATTATATTTTCCTTCGCCTTGTCGCAACACGCCGTGGCGGTTTTGCTGGCGTCGATAAGATTTGCGATACGTTGCGGATATAAGTTGTCTACGTCATAGCTAACCACCCCTTCCGATGTACGGGGCACTAAATTCAGTGCCCTACGTACTATTAACTCTATTTTCTTTGCTGCGATCATTGATTTACCTTTTTAAATATTATTCTTCGAACTCTTTCAGACCCTCGGCGGCTTCTGCTTCTGCTGCCTTGTTTGCTGCTCTAGTAGCAGCCGCCTTTTTAGCCGCTTCGCTGCGTTTAGCCGCGGCGATCTCTTCCTCCGATAGTTCCGGTTCACTTTCTACAGGTGCTTCCGGTTCACCTTCTACAGGCGCTTCCGGTTCCGATTGCAAGTCTATAAAATAGTCCTTGTATTCCTCGGCGGCTTCCATGAAGTAAACAGCCTTTTCGTCGCTTGTGTTAAATGCGCGGTACACTCTTCCGTCTTCGATCGAGTTGATGAATAGTCCCGGCTTCATCACGTAGCGGGTGTGTACGCCAGTCAAATAACGTTCTTCATACCAGCGTTGCGCAAACAGGCGGTCCGCACCGCACACAATATCCAATTTTAGGTTAGTCATTGTTTGGCACAATGAAACGATCTGCCCTATATCTGTAATTTTTTCCATCTTTTAAACTGTTTTTAATTTATTAAACTTTCGGTATTTTTAAACCGTCGTACATTCCTTTGGGTATGACAATAAGCATGTCGCCCGTTGACGCTTCCGGCGTTTTAAGTGTTACCGTTGAAATACCGCCAGTGCTTGAATCGGTTGCAAGGTCCGAAGCTTCCAAACCGCAAAACGCGCCTGCTAAAAAATAGGTATTAGCTTTAGATTTAAGAGCTACCCGGAAATTCCCCCCCAAAAGTTGCTGTACTATTTCACGATAGCCCGTTAAATCATCGACTGACCTTAAAATTTTTAGGATAACGCTCTGATCTTCCGCTGCGGGTACTGTATCGTTTACTTTAATTGCATCTTGATACATCACGGAGTTGTTTACGGAGTTAACTACGTACCCCTTCTTTCCTGTTTGCATTACGATGGTCCCCGCGTTATGATTTCCTGAATCCGCCGAAATGCTTGCTATATCGTTAGAGTTGATAATAACAGCTTCATCTATCTCCCCGATTCCACCGGTTATCCCTAAATTGTAGCAATCATACGATATATCTGTATTTAATTTTTTAATACATGCCATATAATATCCTCCCTTATTATTCTGTTACGATAGCCGCGGCTCTCAATGTGTTATAACTAGCATCTGCGAAGTTTAGACGAGCCTCGCCGATAACGTTTTCTGATGTCGATAGTGTGATGGTAGTAAAACCGCCGTTCGCATTCAAGTCCTCGGAAATAGCAGTAGCGCTCAAGCCATAGTTATACCCATAAGCGCGTATTCTCCCGGCTTTAGTCTTAACCAGTGCTAAAAAAGTACCGTTTAAAATCTGATTCACTATCAGAGTTCCGTTTACATTGCCTTGATACAATGTGAACGTAACCGCCTGCGTTAATGCTGTTGGCGCGTTGTCGTTCTGCTTGACCTCTTCCGTAGCGTTTACACCTTTCTTGTTACTCTCAACCAGCACGGCCTTTGCGCCGGATACTAGATCCACGTTTGCTACGCCGTTTGCTACGCTTTTAAACGAGATATCCGCAAAGTTGATAAGAAGCATTTCGGCTACGCCTGTTGCCCCTCCGTCGCAATCAACTAAGATCGCTTTATTTAATTTATTTAAACATCCCATATTTTAAGCTAGTTTTGCGGCTGTGATTGTCGTCCACGCTGCCGAAGCCATTGTTATTCTATTTTCTCCTCTAGCATCGTCCGGCGTTTTAATCGTGATCGTAGTAAACCCGCCCGCCGCGCTAGAATCCGTATCAGCTTGTGAAATTTCAAGCCCACATTTGTAACCAACCAATAAAGGCGCGGCATTAATATCGTTTAGCTTCACGGCTGCCATGAAACGCCCCGATAAAAGAGCCGCCATAATTAGGTTAGCGTTCGCTGTAGTCTTATCATATAAGGTAAACATGATAGACTGATCCAAACCTGCCGAAACGTCTGATAACTTCAAAGCTTCCGTCAACTTTGCACCATTTTTGTACGCCTCAACCGGAATAGTCTTTGCCCCTGATTTAAGCGACAACGCGGTAATTTGATTACTAGCGTCTACAGTTGCCGACGTTACATCGTCGAAGTTAATAAGATACATTTCAGCGATACCTACGCTGCCGGGTTGGCATGCGTAGGTAATTGCTCTATTTAATGTCTTTATACAAGCCATTTAAACTTTGTTTTAATTATTAAACACCTGCTGCGGTGCACAATTTCAAGTATTCAGGAACTGCAAGCATTGCATCAGCCGCAAATACGGTTGTACTGTAATACTTACGGTCTTTAGCGTCACGGATGAACGGATCAATAGTCAGACTTGCATCTTCAAGCGCCAACTGAATGTTAGTTTTCGGAGAGAAAGCAATGAAAGACTGAACTGTCAAAGCGTCGCCTTTAGCGCTGTTGGACACGTGTCTCAACTCGTTCACCTTGTAACCTTCAAAGTAGTACGCCGGTTTGCCGTTCTCCATGTTAGCTTGTGCCAAATGGTTATCTTTTGCTTCTACCAAGTCCTTGTAAGCGCGCATAATGTTGCTGGTTACGTAGAACTCTGAATCGTCAAGTTGATCGGCGCGCTGGTTGTCAATACACCATTTCAGACACTCCAAAACGTTAGCACCAGCTCCAGAAGGAACGAGGGCCTTAATAGTTTCGGTTGAAGCCTGCATTTGCTTGATGATACCACCGTTTTTGAACACGGTGTATACACCTGCTGTATCAGTTGTTTTCAGACCGTCCAACCATACGAGACGCAACATGTCAGCCTCGAGAACTTTCAGAATTTCGTTCTGCATGAACGCTGCCAACTGTGTTTGGTCGAAATCAGCTGAAAGGTGAACGCCTTTTGCAACCATTTTGCCCCACAAGTCTTGCAGACAAACCACGATAGGCAACTCAATCTGTGCGTGATCGTAGTATTTAACCTTATCGTTAAGAGAGCTATACTTGTATTCGCTATCACAACCTGCGGAACGTCTTACCGCTTTGTCTGTTGCGGTGAAAGTCAAGATAGGTTTACCCTTCTCAATGCCTGCTAACACGGTTACGCCGTTGGACAATTCGCCCTCCAAACCCAGTGTCAAAGAAATAACATCGGCCAGGCTGTCGATATTCAATTTGTTTAAATCGCTAAATGTAAATGCCATAATTTTAATGTTTTAATAGATTAATATTTGAATTTTTTACGCATTTCTGCTGCGGCCTTCTGAACCTCTTCACGGCTCAATTTCGTTCCGGTCTTTACTTCGGTCTTCAGCTCTGTTTTTGCTGCTGCTGGTGCACCAGTACGTTTGCTTAACTGCGTTTTGAGATCAGACACGGTTTTCTTCAACTCGGTAACTTCTTTGCGGATCGCTGCAAGTTCTTCCGGGGTAGGGGTTTTCTTTTTGTCCTCTTCCTCTTCCGGCTTTTCTTCCTCGGTTGCTAGCTCTTCCGGCTTTTCTTCCTCGGGCTTAGCTTCGCTTTCCACTTCCTTAACGTCGGAAATCTTTCCGGCTACGACTGAAATAATCATGTCCTCGCCTTCACCGATCGAAATGTAGTAATCACCATCTTCTACGGGTTTGCCTTCGGCATCCTGTACTTCGTCGCCCAAAGCAGCTTGTTCGCCTTGTGCGATAATAACAAGCTCTTTTCCCTCTTTGGTTGTGACGGTTTCCCTAGCTAGCTTAGTTGATTTAACTAGCTCGGCTAATTTTGTCCAAAATTTGCTCATTGATAATTTGTTTAAATTGTTATTAAATAAAGAACTAGTAGCCGCGGGAAGTCCCACCAAATCGGCACTAAATAATTCTCTTACTTCTGTTACGGTTGCGGTTTGCGTCGCTTCATCCAACTGTTTAACGTCAGACTGATTAACCGATACGCCTAATAATTCCGGCTCCTTCTCGATCATGGTAACCATAAAATTATATTCGCTAGGATACGCTCTTTCCAGCGCTTCCGACATGACTAGATCAGCGTAAACGGCTTTTTCGTCGTGCGTGAAGTTGGTAAAATGCCCTATATACCCGTCTAGCAAGTCCGCACCGTTGTGTGTACGGCGTGCGTGAATAGGCCGGGAATTACCTAAAGCCACTAGAGACGGGAAAGCACTAGCAGAGATGACTAATTTATAAGCCTTTCCCCCTTCTTCATAGTAGTTTGCGGTTTCCCCGGCTTCTATAATGCGTAACTTTTTAAATATTTTCATATATTACTGTATTATTGGTACAAAGATATATTATTTAACGGCACAAAGCCGCGGCTTTACCTACGATTTATAGGCTAGCCGCTACTTGTACACTGTTATATTGTTGTTGACCCTCGTCTATATCGGTAACTGCCACACGTGGAGCGGGAACACTAGCCACCGAATCGTACATAATCGCCGCTAATTTCCGCAAACTATCGTTTGACAGGCTGAAATTACTAGGTAACTGCATAGTTGATCCGCCGCCTACGTCAATTTTGCCACCGTTGGCGTACCGGTACACGCCCGAAGAGCCAAACGAACGCCCGCCATACTCCATATTAAGAGCTGATAACGCGTTGATCGCGCCGGATGCCTTCCGGTTCAGAATGTACATATTTTCCCCTCCTTCGGCTTCGAACTGTTGCCCGTTCGATCCGGTGAACGTCACGCCGCCTGCCGCATGGCTAGCCCCGTAAATCTGTCCGCCCTTCGCGTATTTGCGAACGCTTGTATTGATCTTAGTGTCCGGCTCTTTAGTCTTGTTAATGCTCATAACGTTCTTCATACCAGCCGCCACCACGATAGCCGCCTGCGCGATACCCCAGATGCCGCCCTGCGCCAGTGCTTTAGACGCTCCTAAATACGTGTTGATAAGCGCCTGCGCCGTGGCAAATGCTTTGCCCGCTGCGCTCTCTTCGCCCAGTAAGCTAGAGAGTTGCCCGGCTGTGCCCGCTGCCATCTCTAATTGTGCGTTGTAGTACTTCCGTCTTACTTCGTCCTTCATGAGTTCGAAACGCTCGGTTATAGCGGTTGTTTCCGCTCCGATCTTTTCTGCGTTCGCGATCTCTAGAGCCTTCATAGCGTCCAACCGGGTTATTTGGTTGTCTAGGTCGTTTTGCAGTTTCATGTCAGCTAGCGCTCGGTCGTTCTCCAAGTTTAGAGCGTCCGCGGCTTTCTTCTCTTCTAACCTCCGATCCGCATCGGCTTTAACTTCCGTTTCAAATTGCAGGTTCAGAGCGCGAACATTATTCAGGTATTCCTGTTCGGTTATAAGCTTTTGATCTCTTTTAAACTTTTCCAATGCGATCTGCTCATTAATCACCCGTTGCGATTCTTCGATCGAAGTTTTACCCGTCCGTAATTGGTTTTCGGCTATCTCTAGCTCCATCGTTTTAACACTCTGTTCGTACGCCTTGATCGTTTCCTCCTGCGCCTTCTTAAGTACTTCGGCTTGCTTCTTCACGGTCTCGGCTTCTGCTTTTGTCGCGGCTTCTGTCTCCTTTTTCTTCTTTTCCGCTGCTGCCTTAGCGGACGCTACCTGTTTGTCCCGTTCAGCCTTCTCGAAACCCGTCATTTGCCCAATCATTTCTTTCTCCTGTGTGGCATAACTCGCTTTCGCGGCTTCCAGTGCAGCAAGGGCTTCTTGTTCTTTCCGTGCGTCTTCGTCACTAGTGTAGCCTAGTTGATTCTCGGCTTTGATCTGCTTGTATTTAGCGTCCAGTACGGACAACTCCATATCACGGATGGCGTGTAATTTGTCCCTAGCTTGTTCCAGTAACTTAGTACGCTCCGCCGCTGATTTGTTTTGATCCGCCGCCAGCGTTTTAAGTTCTTCCATCTCGCGCCGCATTTGCGCCATTGGGACGAGCGCCGCCGTTTCAGCCTGATAAATACGTTGAGTTTCGCCAGCCAGCCGGGCGCCTTCCGCCGCTGCTTTCTTCGTCTCCTCACTGATTAGTCCCAGCTTATCCAATAGCCACGTAACGCCTTTAGCAATGTTCTCAAGCACGAACGCTACACCTTCAAACAATCCGGTTATCCAGTCCAGCAAACGCCCGAAAATCACCTTAAACGGCGCGAACGCCGCATTCAAGCTAGTCGCTAACTCGCTGTTACGTTTCATCAGTTTCTCGATGATACCGATAAGAGTTAAGACGAGCGACACGACAAATATAATAGGGTTCGCCTTTAGCGCCGCGTTGAACGCCTGCACCCCGGCGATGCCGCTCTTCATCTGCCCTACCAGCGCACCCGTGCCACCTGTCAAACCCTGCGTTTGAAGTATGCCGTCTTTAACGCTCTCGGCGTAGTTACCGACATTACGGCGGTTATCACCTACCGACTTCTCTAGCTCCTTGAGCTTGTCCGATAACGCTTTGGTCTGCTCGGTTAGGTCTTGTCCCTCCTTGCTGGTAGTGCGTTGGGCTTCACTCATTTTGTTTAGCTCCGTGGTGTTTTGCGCCAGTTGGGCGCGTAGCGCGTTGACGCTCGTAGCCTCGTTGTCGAGAAGCGTTTTGGTACTCTTGATCTCGGCGTTATTCTGTTTGTTCGCCTCGGTATTGTCCAGTATCGCTTTCTGCGTCTCGATCAGAGACTTGTTCAGCTTCTTAACAGTCGCGTCATACTTGTCCTGCTGTACAAGGCCGTCCGCGTAGTTCTGATTTAACGCGTCTAGCTCCTTCTTTTCAGAAGCGTAGGCCACTTGCAAATCCTTTTTAGTCTTTGCAAGTGCCATACTTTTGGCTATTAACGCGTCTAGCCCCTTCTCGGCTTCTGACGTGCCGAAATTAAGGTCTAATAATGTTACTTGATCCGCCATATTAATTTACTTTAAATCCATTTTGTACAAAGATAACTTACAATCCCCGGTTGCTACGTCATACTCGCCTAAAGATTTGATGTAGAAGCAACTGTTTAGCTGCGAAAAGTAGTACGCATCCCCTAATTTCAGGTTTTCAACGTCCGCATATTTTAATTGTGCTTCGATTTTCACCTGTATTCGCGATCTAAACATCTTGAAATGTCGGTTTATATACGGGTAGTAGATGTTTTTCACAAATGTATAATAGTAATTATAATTGTTAGGTTTGGCGAACGCTGCGGTTAGCCCCATGATCGGGAATACCCGGTTGTTATACGAGAACTTAACAGACGATTTATAAGCATCCTTAACGGGCGTTACCGTTCCGGGTCCGTTGTTGTAACTGAATTTTTCCGAACCGATCGTACAAACGTATTGGTCCGCGAATTCGTCGGGAACGTCTACGGTTTCAACGCTACGTAGTTTGTCACTCCAATCGTGTACGCGTGCCCATGCCATCGACGTACCATCCCGTAGGTCGGCATCTACTATCGGCTCGACACGTAACGTACCGTTGCGGTAAATCTTCCTCCAATGCCATGCCGTGCACATGTCGTCCACTATGTTTTTTACGTCTGTGTACGGAAAATCAATGGCTACATTAGCGACCGAATCGTATTGCGGCTTGATGGTTGCATCGAACACCGCCTGCCCCGCCCCGCATCTTATCAGCTCCTCCGGGTCGTAGCCGTCTGGGAACTTGAAATAGTCTGTACGTGACACGCCCCCGATAGTCGCCGCCAGTTGCATGTATGCGTCCTGTTTAGGGTAAACCGTCATTTGTGCATTATTCTCCGTAACATAAATCCAGATGCGGTCAGTTATGCTCCCGTAGTAAGACATTGACCGCCCCACCCCCGATACCGCACCGCGTAACTGAATAGTAGGTTTAGTAGTCGGTATCGCACCGCCCTTGTATTCAACGATCATTTGGAACTGCTGGTTCTCCCCCGCCGAGATCAGGAATCCCGCAGGGCCTCCCCCCGTACGGTTTCCGAAGTACGAAGCGTACATATATATCTGTGAATTATCCAACACAACCACTGCGGTGTCCGGGTACTTATACCCCCCGCGTCCCTTGGTGCTGCCTTTAGGCAGAAACTTCACCGTCCCCGTCGCTACGTTGTCCTGCCAGGTGATACTACCGCGGGCGCAAACCATGGTAGGCGCTAAAAAGGCGGCGTCTTCCGGTTGAGGAAGCAGACCACCCGGGTTGTAGAACGGGTTGATCGCCGGGAACGTTATTTGCGGAAAGTCCACGTACTCGCGGACTATCTTTGCAAGGTTAGCGGCGCTTAAGTTTATGCCGCCGTCCTTCACAAGGCTGAAATCCGGTAACGTCGATATGGGTTTACTCACGTCCGACCACTTGTCCGTACTCTCTATAAGGTTGATCGTGTACTCCGTTTCAGTCGCTGATACCTTCGCATAAAACTGTGTAGGCTCGTCGGACACATAAGCATAATACTTGAACGGAATGGATGATACGCGCACCTCGGCCACATAATACTCACAGTTAAGCAAACCTTTGTTCAGCCCTATGAACGTCCGGTCATTGTCCGGCGTTCTAGGCACTTTTACCGTAGCGCTAAAAGCAACGCTATCTCCGGTCATAGTGACCGGAGAAATGTTGTTTAATGTGATTTTGACCGTTGCGTTATCTAAACCGTCTATGTCGTAACCGTTAACTCTCAATGATACTATTTTCATTCTTATCCCTCCTGTGTGATTAAACAAATCGCGATCTCGTTCGTAACTGTATTCTTGATTCTCAATTGCCCCATGCGTGTTGCTCCCGGATTCGGCGTATCGTACTTAACCCCTATGGCGGTTTGTCCGGCCTCCCCTGATGTAGGCGTAACGGATACCCAGCTAGGCGCGCTACTCATAGTCCAGTTATTTCCAGATATTGCCACCAAGGGCACAATAGACCCCGTCCCGGCTTTAGGGCCCGACACACGCGACGGGACTATGCCGATTGAAGTGGGTGCGCCTGTTTGGTTAACTGTAACTACCGCTGTTTCCCCGATTACATCATTGCGAAACGTTATTGTTCCGATTCTCGCGTCGTTACTCGTGTTGTCTGCGATCGTTAACGTTACGGCGGTTGTTCCGTTTGCACCTGCAAATAAGTTCGGTGTGATCCATGAATCCCTTTGAAAAATAAGCCATGTGCCAACCGAAGTTACATTAATGGAAACAGGTAAATTAACGTACCCCGCTGCGATCGTCGGGGTGTCAACCGATATGTTACCCGAAACCCCGGCCTGCATAACGGTTATATTGTACGTAGCGGACCCCGCCTTGCTCTTCAATACGATGTTACCCGATCTAGCCCCGCCCGTATTTGGGGCTACCGTCGCGGCGAGATTAGAAGTACCCGCTGGGAATTTGTGGTAACGTTTACCCCAATAGGCGTTTATCGCTGTGATGTATGCGGGCGTTATGTCGCCCCAGCCGGATCTGCCTATAATTACGGCTATTTGCTCCGACATGCTAGCATTAACCCTCCCTATCAAATCGAAATTATGTGAATAACCTGTAATAATTCCGTTAGAATCTAAATATACAAATATACATTCGTACCCGGGTAATCCGCAAATCAGACTATAAACTTCACTAAGGTTAGTAAATGCTTTTTTAGTTCTTATGCTATTCGTCGCGTCTGTTTTTGCCTGCTCCCATGTCCGACCCGACGTAGCTAATGCGCCCCCCTGTTCGAACATGTCGGGCGTTAATAACGTTGTGCCGTTTGTCACAGTAAGCCAACTTGGTTCGCTCTGCACCTCCCATGCCGCGTTACTGTATATGCTGTTAACCAGTCCTTCCGCATACGCTGCGCCGATCGTCCACGGGTTGCGCTGCGCGCTAAACGCGATAGACGGTGTAGGTGGGTTGTCTGGTGCTAACGGGAACATGTAGTTATCTTGTAGTTCCGTTGTTCTGAACCGTACTTGTTGGCGATACGTCTTGGTACTGTTGGACCAGCGCGCCCCTGTGTCTCCCGAAACTTCCGCCCTGAATCGTTTAGACTGGTATTGATTTATACCTGGTATGTTCAACTCGAACACGACATTTGAAGAAACTAACAACTCTTGGTACACGTTATAATACTCTTCGCCGTACTCTAGATTTATAGTTATTTCCGCCTGTTCTGTTACGCCCCCGCGGCCTCGGATCGGCGTGAACTTGTTAGACCAAAAGTAATCCTTAAATGCAGCCCAAAACCATTGCCCGTTGCGCATGTTCCATCTAGCGCGCAAAGCGCATTGCAAGCTCTCATCATAAACAACGTCGGACATTAGGCGATCTTCGTAGTTAATCACTTGATCCAGTCCAGACCCCCAAACATTCTTAATAGTCAATTTCTTGATATACGTAATATCAATAGTGTTCCCCAGCACGTAGGTAGTGGGGAATATCTCCGAACTAGGCGCACCCGACACGGGTTCAACCTCAACGGAAAACGCATCAGACGGGTGGATAGAATATGGGAAAAATATGTCTAGCGTCTGACCCGGTATGCGCGGTTTAGCCGGTTGGGGTAGTGCAGCGTCTACGCCTAGCGTATCCCAGTACGTCTCATCACAATGGAATACGGGTATGATGATCCTAGTCGCTATATCAGTACTCCAAAACTCGATTAGCTGCTGGGGAAACCATGGTGTACCCTCTGATACGTTACGATCCGCGCGTCTAAGTAACGGAGCGGCAAAGGATAGATCAACGTCTACGCCGTATTGTTGGTATGGCAAAGATACAGTCTTTCGGATCGCACCACCTTCCCGCACGATTATATTTATAGGCTCGTTTGTGCCCGTTGTCACCTTCACCATCAAAGGGCGCGTAGCCCATAAAGGAAGCTGACCGACATAGGTTTGGCCGTCGGTTAGCGTTACATCTGCTATCGGTATGTATATGTTCATTATTTAATATTTAAAGTGTCAATAATAGCGTATCTAATTATAGTTACTATCTCATTTTGTAACTTCAAGACCCTTGCAGGGTTGAGAACATCCGACACCACGCCGCCAGGGTTGTGGCTGTTGGGTACCTTGATCCCGAACTCTCCGATAGCTTTTGCGATCGGGTACGCGGCGGTTAGCGGTATGTTCGCGCCTTGCTTGTTCTTGTCTTCGATCCACTTTCGAATGATCCACAATGGCGGACGTTTACCCGCTATCCTTCCGCCTTCCATAGCGCCTACATATCGCGGCGCGGTGATCCGGGCGTTATTGCCGCTCACAACCAACTTAAGCTCTTTGGCGAAGTTACCGGACGCCATCAGCCCTTTAGCCTTGTACGAGGCTTCTATGTCGTCCCGTAGCTTGGTTAGTAGTACTTCTATTTCCAACATCGCGTTACGTGCCATTATTCAGATAGATTAAGTGTTATCTCCCAACCTGATTTGGGACTGTCATATATGTTTTGGCGCTTAACCACCGCCGCACCCTCGGACTCATAGAGGCAAACCGCCTTCTTTGCTATGTCTGTAATGACGGTGAACGTCCTATCTAGTACGTCTATCTCGGACACGTCGTCGCGCTCGTAGTGCGAAGTCCCTAACACCTGTATAAGCACGGTGATCGAGAACGTCTCGGCGGCGTAGTCGTTGTAGTCCTGCCTTCCTCCAGGCACATCAACAAAGATAAAATCACCCGTTATATCGTTTGCCAGTCGATTACGTGTGGCCTCATCTCCGAAGAATACGGGAAGCGCATGTTGCGCTCCCCATGTTCCAACCTGATCTAGTATCCCTTTAAAGGTCATATTGAGTTTTTACGTTGTTGTCGTACTCCGGCTCATTTACGTCTGTAATAGTACGTTTACCCGTCCATGTTTTCACGACGTTACCCTTGTAATTGCCCGCTAGCGTAATAGCCCCAATAACGGTTGTGGCCGCCTCGATACTAGCGTTATCTGTCATTACAAGAGCGCCGCGACTAGCGGCTGCGATAACCCCAGTAGACGTTACTCTAGCATTACCGGACATAACCACGCCCGAACGTGTATTAGAGACCCCCTCAATAATAGCGTTGTCCCTCATGATGAACGAAAGTTCTGTACTAGTTCTAGCACCAGATCCGATAAACTTTGCGTTGCCCTCCATGTGAACAAGCGCACACGCCCCGGCCAACGCCGTCGGCGCGAATACCGCGTTGTCCTTCATGTTTGCCAACCCGGTACATTCAAGGGCTGCCCATACTGCCGGGTTATAATACACTACGGAATTACCACCAAAGTAGCCCGATCCGACTACGCCAGCATTGACGAGTGTAGCGTTATCCTCTACTCTGATATTGCCCTTCATGTTAACCGCTGTTGCGCCTGTGTTCACGATCTTACAACCGTTGTACACCGTTACGGTTACGCCTGCAAGGTCTGCGGGTGTAAGCTCGCCCCCTGATTCACGGTTGAATTGAATCATCGCATAAGGGTACTGCAATAAGGCAGCCTCTATTGTGCTTGTCCCGGTTTTCCACTGTGAATTTTGGATGAACTTAAGATTTGCATCTAATATACCGTACATGTATCGCACACCGGCGGGGACATTTTCAACCTTAAGCCCGTTTGCGCCATTGATCCGTAATGGCACGTTCATGACGGTATTCGTTAACTGCTCCGGTACGACGGTAGGCGGCGTGGTTGTAGTGTTAAAACCTCCTCGAACCGCACGCGGCTGAACGTTCAGAACCTGTTCCAATGGATGGCTACGTACTTTGTTACCGAACACGTTCGTACCCGCAAAATCAAACAGACCACTAAAATACGCATCCTTATAAATGGTTGTACCATAAGCGCCTGCTGCGTTTGCCATGTTTAGAGACTTGACACTATCGTATGCTTCAATCAATGGACCCATAGCACCCGTTGCGGAAACATATCTGTACATTCCTTCTACCTCTGAACTTACAAGAGGACGACCGGATACTATTTTACCCAAATCAGCTTGAGCCAGTGCAAAATCAACGTTCTTATAAGTGTTGGCTATCTGCACGTGGTGGTAGAACATGCCGTTCGGGACATTACACCCTTGGAAAATGAAAGGCATGTTAGCGGTTTGGGCTGTTGCCAGTCCCGGAAAGATTGTAGGCGATACGGCGAAGTTGTCACAGTCGGTAGCCTGTATACTAGATCGCGCTGCTACATTCCAGTTGGCAGTGACCGCCCCCGTAAATGTCAAGTTCTTAACATTGCTATAAACCCCTACGCCCTGCGAATCGCCCGACGTCGCGTCAATGGTTACATTACACCCGGTAAACTCGGAAATAAGACGGACCATCCGATTAGCCGTCGCGTGCCCGTTTATAACTACTTTGGAATTTCTAATCACACTATCGGGGTACTTCGCGCCGGGTGTGATTGAATACAAACCGCCCGAACGAATGGAGACCGTACCAGTGCTAGATACCGGGTTGATCTCCAACCGTGAATCAATGACGGAAAGTTTAGTTTCATAATCACCTGTAAACGTGATTCGTGCCGCTGTTGCGTCTGCTGGCGTTATCGCTGCTGCCGGGTTTTTCATTACGCGTATAACAAAATATTGGCACGCCGGGATGGCTAGCGTCACACCTCCCCCTGTATTAGTTGATGCCGTAGCGAATTGGGAAACCCCGTCCCTGTCAAGTCTGAAAGCCTGGATATTGTACCCTGCCACATTGCATTTCAAAATCATAGGGACACCGCCCGCAAATATAGGGCTTTTAGTCCTTATGCTATTTGGGCTGCTTGTTTTCAAGTCCCCCCAATTAACGCCAGCGGCGTAATTAAATCCGCCTTGCTCGAAATCAGCCTCCGACAATGTAAGCCCGTCTACCGCCCCAGTGCCTACGGTAAAATTCACCTTAGAGCCAACTACGACGCTAGACCCTAGAATGTCTACGTTAGCCGATCCGTTTGCGTCAATAGCCGCCTCGGCTACGTCTACGATTGAATCCCCGCCGATGCGTGCACCGGGAAAACCGAAGTTGCCGCTAAACAGCCAGCAAGCGCCGTCCTGTGATAATGTTTTCTCGTCGTACACGATGCCGCCCGTATCGCCAATATTGACGTAACGGTCGCCCACCTGCCACGAACGAAGGGCGCGTACTCTCTTGTCGCTCCCCACTGTGATAATCTCATACTTTTTTAAACCCATAACGTTATGATTTATAATGTTTCTTCATCTCTGCCTTTTGTTTCTCGTTCTCCTCGTGCCGCTTTGATAGTGCTAGCATAGCGTCCAAGTAGTTGATCCGCTTCGCGTCCTCGAATGAACAAGCGAATAACTCCGCCGTAGCCTGCACAAGCGTTAACACGTTCTTTGCCTCCTTGATCGGATCATCTTCCGGCGTGCTTCCCGCGTCAAATGGAAATAGACGTTTCTCTAGTCCGTCCGCCGTTTCTATCTGTTCCTTTATGTACTTCGTCGCACAAAGAAGGTGATACACATTGTCCGGCGCATACTCGGCCGGCTTGTGCTCGATAGGCGTGCACCACTTCGTTACCTTCTCCGTTGCCGTCTCACTTCTCCTAGCCTCTATAACCTGCCATAGTGTTACGTCCTCGATCCGGGGTATACGGTACACGAGCTTTCTATCTTTTATAATAAAAGGGTCGGCCTTCGCGTACTCTGCCACCGCGTTAAGTGTCGCTGCTTGGTCAGAAGTTAGGCCGCCCTTGTAATTCGGATGCAAGTTACAAATATATTCTAATTGTTTGCCGTTGTAATACCCACAAATTTTCCACCACAAGCGACGGAAAGCATTTTTAATCTTTCCTCTCCAGTTGGTAGGCTCTTGGAGTATCAACCACTCCACGCCATAAAACGCCGTAGTTCTTTTCAAACGCTCGGCGTAATGCGGCTTGTCGTCTAGGGCGTAACATTCCGAACTGTTGGGACACTCCATCGTGCCCCGCTTAACACAGCTATTGCAACTTAGTTTTTTACTCATATTCAATCAGTTCTAGTTCTTCGTAATAATACCACTCTTCAACGTTCGATCCGTCCCATTGCACGACCACGCCTAACACGTCGGTCTCCGTAACCGTCCCGGTGTTCCCGGCGTAATCGTATTTAATGCGTACTCGATCGTCCTCTCTCATGCTGCAAATCTAATCATTATTTGCGTATCTCGGGCGGTATTTACGTATAAGATAATCAACGCCGTAGCGCACCGCATCCAATGCATGGTTGTAAGCGTCTACCGGCTCGTTGGTGTACGTGTCGGTTAGGTTGTCCTTGACGTAGGTGTAATTGTCCACCTCATCCAGTACGTTCGTGCTCCGCTTCGTTACGAACAGGTTGAACTGCTTCACCTGCTGGATGCCCGCCCGGATTGATCCTTTCCCTTTGATGCACGGGATCGTGTTACAGCCCAGGCCGCGTAGCTCTATAATAGACTTCTGTTCTGCGTTGTCGCATACCGTAATCGTGCGGTCTAGCCTTTCCGCTTTAAGCCGTTCGGCGATCGTGCGGTTCAGCATCTTTGTCTCGTAGCACACCTCGTCTATGTACAGGTTCATGCCCCGCATGTAGATCTTGACAATAGCGGTCGGGTCGTTCTGAAAGCCAAAATCAAGCCCTGTAACGAACTTAACGTCCTCGCCCGTTAAATCCTCCGGCAAAGCGTCGATCGTCTCAATTTGGGGATATACGAGGCCTTCCAGCCCGCCCGTCAGCCCTTCACCGTAGACGCGCCACCAGTTAGCATCTTTGGCGTTTCGTTCGATCGCCTCTACTTGTTGCTTGGATAAGTACGGGTTGTCCTTGTATGTGGAGTGGATCGTTACGTACTTGTCGCCTGTGAAGTCTGTCTCACCCCAGAAGCGCCGCACCGGGTTGAAGTCAATAATAACCTTAATCGTAGTACGCACGTCCAACTGCCTGAAGATTTCACGGGGCACACGTTGCGCCTCGTTGATGAACAGGATGTCACGGGCTGGGCCATGTACCTTTGACGCGTTGTCACACCCGAAGAACTCGATGCAGACGCCCGGCTTCACCGTGTAGATCAGATCGGACTTGTTAAGCGCGTTGTCGTCCCACACACCCTCGTCCAGCAGCATGTTCTGAAAGTCACGGAACATACCACGCTTCACGGCTGGGAGCGTGTCGGTAACGCATGAGATCATCAGAGGCTCGGTGCTTTCGCTAGCGACCAAATAGAGGAGCTGTAACACACTCCACGTCTTTGAGGAACGCGTACCACCTTTGCTTGCTATACCTCTTATATAGGGGTCGCAAAACGGTCCTATCATCTTATTGAATACGTAGGTGCAATTCATTATTTATCGTCCTCCTTGTGATCCTTTTTAAAGTTCTTAATTGAGCTAACCTTTGCACGTACTTTCGGGTCGGTCACGTTCACAGTCAAACCGCCCTTGATGGCTTCGCCGTTAGATGTGTAGTCCATTTGCGTTTTAATGCCCCGTAGCGCACGAACGTAGTTGGCGTCGAACTGTCCCACCGTCGCGCCCTGGTCGAGGTCCTGCGCGATCGCTTCGCGTATCCTATCAATCACCGCTATGAAGTCCGCGCATATCGTTAGATCGAACTCCTTGAGGTTCTCGGCGTAGGTGGATCGTCTATTACTTAAGTACACGGGGTTTGCCCCCAGGAACATGCAGAACTCTCCCTCCGATTGAAGGTGCTTCTTTGGCACTTCATAGAGCGTCCCAGCCATGTTACCGGACTTTACCGCCTCTTGTGTTATAACGGGCGTAGCCTCGCACCAAGCCGAGTAAATCGCGTAGGCTTCCCAAAGTTCTTGAGGCTCCTGCCATATCGGTGTCATACCGTAATGCGCCGTAGCGACTTGGTAGCACTTGGTGTAATTGAACGAGTCAGCCAAATAGCGGGTCGTCGCGTATGTGGGAGCTAATTGGAGGTGGGCGTAATCCGGCCTGACCTTCTCGACTTTTGGCAGCTGTACCGCTTCCTTAGTTTCTATAATTTCTTTCTTCTTTGTAGCCATATAATTTTTATTTACAACTATGCAAAAATACGCTTTTTCCGCCCAAATCGCCATCTTTCCACCTACCAAAAACATGTTTCCACTCTGAAACCCCGATGAACAGGGCGTTTCAGCCCGATGTCAACGATGTCAACGATAAAAACATAGTTTCCCTATAGATATATTTTAAATATTTCCATAAATTCATTATACTTTAATAACAATAGTATAATATAGTTAACTGTATTATTACTTTTTATAATGTAATCCACTAGTATATATCTTTCCATCTTTGACAAATACACTATATTACAGTATAAAGTACTATAAATAAGCGAGTTAAGTGGAAAAGATACAAATTTTAATCATTCACATCAAAAACTTGAAAAGTGCGTTCTGCGTCCTGTGAGCCCGGTCGGGTGTCAAACATGAAATTGAGTTGTCAAAGACGTTTTCACTACTTTTTTGTCAAAAACGGGCTTTTTAGCTAAAATACCATTAAAATTAAACTTTTCTCTCACAAAGTTTTTTCTCACAAAGTTTTTTCCGAAGCGTGTTAAATTTATTAACTAAAAAGCGTGTTAACGTTTTTACACGAAAACACGCTTTTTAGTTAAATCCGTTTAACAATCCAAGTTATACAGAACTTTCCAGTCATCCAAAATATCTTTACATTTCCACCTCTCGGCCCTCTCAATCGTTTTCCATGTCAGCGTACGCCGGTCTAAAACGTCTAGCGACCTACTGCCATCGCAGTACATATTTACCCGGTACAACATTGAAACCTCTACCCCGTTACGGTTTAGCTCCGTGTCTTTACTCGGGTAGACCGGGCGTTCTATGTCGTCATTCTCATAAGGCCCCACGCGCTTCTTGTCCTTGTCACGGTACAGCATATTCTCTACTGTTGGTATGCGTTCGGGATCGGTCCGCGTGTTCCTGTCGTCCCGTACTTTACTAGCCGCGTATATTATATCCCGAAGGGCTTGACAGAACAACGACGCGTTAACCATGTGAAACGGTTTGCCCTTCACCTTGAGATACTTCACACCGTTCGCCTCAAGCCAGTTGAAGATGAAAAACGCGTGTAGATTATATAACTGTGCCATCTCTTCGATAACTAAAACCCTTCTCTGTTTCTTCTTAATATATGGTGTCGGCATACTATAAATTATTTAAGATACATACTAAAATACAACCAAGCGCGATCCCCGCCACTATCGCCAGGACCATTTGTCCCAGCATTTTCATAAATTCTTTCATCATAGCTTTAGTGCTTCTTTAAGTTCACCAATCAAACGCAGCGCCTCAACTCTTGACAAGTCCACCCGGCGTTGCGGCTCGCTCTTCCGGTAAATCGTAATGGTTGTAATCTCTTTCGCGCTACGCGGTACGCGCTCGGCGTAAACCATAACCCGCTCGGCTTCCGCCTTATCTATCTTGACGCGCATATTATACTGCGCCTTCTCCGCACGGTCCAGCGCCGTCTTGAAACGTCCGGTTCTGATACCCGCTACTTCTTGTTCCTTCATCTCTTGTTCTCTAAATAAATGTTCCATACTTTCCATACTTTAAAATATTAATTTGATTAATGTCATTATTAAATAGTCCAAACCGACGGCCAGCATAATGCCGTGCCCGATCACCCCGCCAGCCGCGGTGAGATGGAAGTCTACGAAGTCGGCCCGGTTGCCATACAAATGGTCCTTCACTTCCATACCCAAACCTACACCCGTAGTGAACGGGGCGCCACACACCGCACCAAGCGGGATCGCGAATAGGAAATGCTTCCAGCGGTTAGACGCCTTCCACCACTGTAATACTTTCTCGTACCATTTCGATCCCACCACCTCGACGGCTAACTTGCTGGAGAACGGAACGAACTCACCCTCGGCGTCCTTAATTGCGAAGTACTCGGTCTTTCCGTCTAGCGGTCTATATGCGTTCGCCATAGCACCCGCTACGGGCAATTCGCCTAAATACCTGTAGCGTTTTCCATCGCTCAAAATCACTACATCACCTTTTTTGTAATTTGTTGTTTTCATACCTTCTTAAATATTATATTACTACTGTCTATTACATCTACACACACCCAGCCCCTAGGACACATGCACGGCTCGCCGCGCTTGTTGAACGCGCACCCGGCGCATAACCCTCCTTTCTCTTGCAGCTCCGCTATGTACGTCACGCCTTCGTGCTCGGCCTTCTGTCCCGGCTCGAAAAATATAAGCTTAACTTTTTTCATACTCTTGATTTATGAATAAATAATTTCTCTATCGCTTGTTTACCAATACCCGGATTAACACACATTCTCAACTTTTGTTCCCAAATGCAAACGAAATCGTCCGGTGCGGTGTACTCGGAAACAAACACCTCATGCCCTTCAGCCACTTTTTTTCTGCACCACTCCCAAAAATTTTCATGGTCTATCGAGTACGCGTATTTTGTCACACCCGCATACGGAGGGTCGCAATATATAATGGAATTAGGAGGGATAATCATATCTGCATAACTGCGATTAGTGAATTGCACTCCACCTATTAACGGGACTTGTGCTGATATGTTGCGGATTGCCTCACTTATACGGTCTCTAATTCCACCCGCCGCGTTCATAGCTGAATGACCGGCATACCCTCCGAAAAATTTGCCGTTAAAACTTCCCACGAATCCTACCCACCCGATATAGTGCATCGGGTACTCATCAGTACCTTGGTTATAGCATTTTTGCACATCGCGGTAATACTCCCTTTCTATGATCTTTGGCGGGTCCCACCCCCACGACAACGCCTCCCACATTGCGATTAAATATGGGTTGCTATCATTAGCTATTCTATTACCCGGTACTTTATCTATTGTATTGCACCCTCCGCAGAACGGCTCTACATAGTATTGACCGTCTTTTCTGCCACCCAGTATAATAGCCAAAATTTGTTCGGCTATCCGACGCTTACTACCCATGTATATCATACTTTATATTTTTTAATCAGTTCCTTAACCATATCCATTAAACCGTTTTGCGTGTCCGCCTTTCCGCTTAGAGCCGCTATAACCCGCTCGTCAATCGTACCCCGCGTTATGATGTGATGGACAAACACGCTGTTCTTTTGTCCCTGCCTCCATAACCGCGCGTTGAACTGCTGGTATAACTCCAGGCTCCAGGTAGTACCGTACCATATTATACGGTTGCCGCCCTTCTGCATGTTCAGACCATGCCCCGCGCTAGCCGGGTGCGTCACTAAGACGGGTATCTTTCCCTCGTTCCACCTGCGTACACTATCCACACCTTCCAGCGCTTCCGCTCCGAAACTCTTTAGGGCTTCCAGTATGCGCGCCTTCTCGTGTTGGAAGTTGTACGCCACCAGTACGGGCGATCCGTTCGCGGCTTCTATCATCTCTACCAACGTCTCTAGCTTCTCATCATGCACGGTATGTATGTTCCGGTCTGCATCGTAGATCGCACCGCCTGCAAACTGCAGGAGTTTGTTTGATAATGCGGCGGCGCTTAACGCTGTGATCTCTTCATCCTGCATAAGTTGTAGCACTTGATCCTCCTCGAACTTATCGTACTGCTTCTTCACCTTCGGCGATAACTCCACGTAGTTGTTGAGGTATGTAAGTTCCGGCATATCCAGGAAATCAAGCGCTTTCATTGACAATGTGATGTCGGCTATCTTCTCGCCCAATACCGCCTCGGTTGTTGCAAGCGGTTTATACTCGTACACTATACCTCCGTTCTGCGCTCCGGGCCTGAAATAATTGGCCCTGTAATCGGTGATCGTCTTCCCTAACCTTTGCCCGCCGTCGACTAAATACATTTGCGCCCATAGGTCTATTAGTCCGTTTGGCGCGGGCGTTCCCGTCAGACCCACCACCCGGCTAACACTCCGCCGGATAATCTTCGCCGCCTTAAAGCGTTTTGATTGGTGGTTCTTGAAAGAGGATAGTTCGTCTAGTACTAACATGTCGTACGGTACTTTAGAACCTCCCCACATTTGGAGAAGCCAGACAAGGTTGTCACGGCTAACCGTGTAAACGTCTGCGTCTGCACGTGCGGCGATCTCGCGTTGCTTCGCCGTTCCTTTAATGACTGACAAACGAAGGTGTCGGATATGCGCCCAGTTCTCTATCTCGTCGCCCCAGGTCATTTCGGCTACGCGCTTTGGCGCTACTATCAGAACCTTAGTGACCTCGAACTCGTTAATTAGATCGGCTACGGCTGTTAGCGTGCTCACTGTCTTTCCCAGTCCCATATCAAGGAACAGAGCCGCGTCTGGGTGATCCTTGATGTGCTGGACGGCGGTACGCTGATAGCCGTGTAAATTACTCCTCTGTAACATTGTTAGCCATTAATTTAAATATCACGTTCTTCTCTTCATCTCCCACTACCGAAACACATTGAAACTCCGGAATATTAGCCGCGGTGCATTGTGGCGTATTCATGTCCCACCCGACCGTATAAAATATGCAGCCTTTGCACGCTGTGTTCTCGTCTACTTCCACCGCGGCGTATGTACGCCCGTTTACTCTTATTGTTTTCATAACCATATAAATTTTCCTTCCAGTTCATTACATCCTAATATATCTGCATCATCCTCGCCATACGCGATTAACACGCTACCACATCCGGGCGTCCCGGCTTCTGTACCGTCAGGCCTTAGAAACTTTATCCTACCTTTGAGGAACTTAACGGCGGATGCCTTGTCGAACACTTCTGTATGAAACAGTTCCGTGTCAGTCCTCGAAAAAATTAGGGCTATTCCCTGGTTGTGCTCTGCCATCCGGCGCATAAACTTGCTTATCAGCGGACGGGAATGAGGCGGGTTAAGCCATACGCGCCCCTTCCATTTTTGCGCTAGTCCGTCGTCGAATTCATTATACATTACTTTGGCGGTTTTGAATAGCGGCACGCTCGGCGCGCACGGGTCTAAATCAAATTTGCCTAAACTGTCTATAATGAATTTGGGCGTGTACCACTCATCAGAGTATGAACTAGATTTTTTGAATCCTTCACTCATAGCCCTAGATCCTTTTTATACAACATATCGTAAATATCATCTAGCGTGTACCGCTCTGGGAAACACTTAAGGACCTCGGCGATTACGTCCAGTATATCGGGGAACTTTGATTTGATCCCTAACAAGTCTTTCAAGGCTTCCGCCCGGTTAGCGTTAAACACTTCATCCTTATAAACCTCGGCCACTGTGTCGGCCCCTTCGAATACCGCGCCCTCGCCCTTGTGTAGTTCCCGGCGGCTGTACTCCCGGCGTAGTATCACGTCCGGTACTTCGGATATTAAATACTGCTGCAGGTTCTCGGGTAATTGCTTGATAGCGTCTCCAATCGCGTAGCCCTCGGCGGGCGTTCCGTTCGCCATCTTTGTAACCACATCACAAAATAAGTTGATGCGGTCTATCTTTAGTTTCTTATTGAAGTCTACCATAATTAAATATCTCCTTTAATTATAATCAGTTCGTCAATCCTAACCGTTACGGCTTTATATCCTAGTTCGTTGATGTACGAGAAATCTGTATTGCTTTTTAGTTCTACGAACCCGTCCGGCTTGAACGCTATAAACCACCCTGTGAATATATCTCCATCTTTTCTAAATGCTAGTTCGTTGTCCAGGATCAAATCGGTTAGCTTTAAAAAATCCTCGGCTTCTATAAAGTTGTGCGCAAACTGTCTGCTTCTGTCAGTCATAGCGATGTGAAAACCTTTGTTGTACAAGTGTACTGCAAACTGCTTGTAATTCTCGAAACTCTTCGTTTCGCCGTTGCTCTTACTCATTAGTCTACCGTTTTGTAGCTTTTCTACTCGCAGTAGATCGTGATTTGATTTTCTATATATTTCCATGATAATCTTATTTATTATTAGTTATTGCTTCTGCCATCTTCCTTAATTCACCCCTAGAGATGTTAACAGTGAACTGATTGCCAGGGCTGAATATCTGCCACAAACCCGCCATCTTCGGGAAACGTGCGGTATGTCCCGCCGGGTTGTTAAGGTGTACTATCTCGTTGCTGCTGGACGGCTTGTACTCTGCAAGGCTTAAGAGCGTCTTAACCGCCTTGTCCGCGTCGCCTAGATCAATATCCATTTCTAGGGAACTAGTCCCGGCTAGCTGTCCGGTGATCTGATAGGTTACCGCGTCTCCCTTCGTGACTTCCACGATCTTACACGTCCCTAGCCGGAAAGACTTAAGCGTTTTTAAACTGCCTGTTGCGGTTGATACTTGCGCCATTGCGCTAACTGATAATAAAACTACTGCTAAAATACTGATTAACTTTTTCATATCTTTTGGGTGTTGTGGGCGGTGTTACCCGCCCGGTTATTAAATTTTATTTGCTTATCTCTGTTATCCATTGAATACCTAACCAATCGTTAAGGTCTAAACTCTTTTGCAATCTTGCATTTTCTTTTTTAATTTCGTTAGCCTCTTGTTCGGTTATCTCTTTTCCGTTTACATAATACTTTTTCATATCTTTAATTTTTAAGTGGTTATTTCCTTTTGACATTTCAAAGATACGGATACTTTTCATACTACCAAAATATAGGGTAAACTCTTAACTTTGATTTGCATTAAACGCTCTTAGTTAACGTCCGTTAACATAGAAGTCTATTAATTCCTTCAAATCATTGTACTCGTCAGGGTTTGACACTACGCGTGCATTGAAGTCAAGCGCGGCGATCCGATCGAGTATAACGCGCTGTATCGGTCTAGGTTTGCACCCGGTTGATTTGAATTCCACAAATATAACCGTTCCGCCCGGTAACAAGTACATCCGATCCGGAAGCCCGTTAATAAATTGGGATAGCAGCTTAACTGCCATCCCTCCTTTACTCTCGACGTACTTGGACATAGTACGCTCGAATACCTTTTCACTAGTTTCCGTGGACTTCATTTGCTGGTACATTAACATGGAGCGAAGCCCCGTTTGTCACTTTGCACGCTTTCCGTAGTGCTACGTAATTCTTTCTGGCCGTGGTTGCTTCCGTCCATGTCAGAAGGGTACACCCTTCTATATCGCTCCATTGGTCGGCCTCCTTGTCATACGCTTGCAGCTTGTACAGCCCGCAAAAATACCCTACACTCTTATCCGGTGTGATCCGGGTTGCTCCATCGCGCGACTTTAGTTTTTTCCTGTTACTCATTGCTGTATTTTTTATTTTCTTTCCATTCTTCCTTTTGCCGGGCTAGTTCCTTTATCGCTTCGTCCGGTTCTATCTTATGTACATTTCCGGCTGTACAATGCTGCCCGCGTAATTCCCCGGATAGTATTTTAACGGAGTGACACTTTTCGGTCAAAGTAGCCTTTGTTACCATTCCTAGAGTACGCACCCCGTAGAAGTCAAACATAACGTAGTCATACAATTTTATATGGCTGTCAATATTGGCTAGGCTTTTCCTAATCCGGTCGGATTCTCCCACGGTGGTACGGGACGTGAAAAAATCCTCTGTTCCGTAATCGCCGAACATTTGGCGCATAACATGTTTGTAGTCCTCATAATTGTCCCACTCTTCCGGGTGGAATGGGGAATGCGCAAACAACACTACTATTTTTTCATCTGCGTACGTGTGCACCCTCCATGCGTTCGTATTTCGAACCATCCACTCGAAAATAACGTCTAACTGATTCCGCGTGAGACGCAGGCCGCCCGCGCCAATCGTCAGCAAAATAAGGTTAGGAGAAACTCTCCCTTCTCTTAGGTCCCGTGTAATTTTGGCCTTCAGGCCTTGTTCAAAACTTTCCATACAATAAAATTTTATGAGTTTAATTGGATAATACGCGGCGATCGCGATAAACGCTGCCACTAAAATAATATACATCATTCCTTTGTTACATAAGTTAGATTAACCCGCTTAACCATAAATCCCGCTAGGGTCTGACACTCGGAGATATAACGCCGTTCCGCTTCTATGTCATAACAGACATACACACCTAAACTATCTTGGACTTCTGCATAGTCCTGTACTATAACGCCGTCCGTCGTTATAATCACCGCTCTCAATATCTGTATCATACGCTAGTGGTTGGCTCGCAGCACAATAAAATGAATAATACAAATAGGATCGCCCAAAACGTGTAAACTACAAATTGTTTCATAACTAAAATATTTTAAAGGTTGATATTGCATGATTAATGTCTGATTCGCTAGCGTTCAGCACTAGGTACATATCACGGGTGAATGATATACCCGGCCATCGTTTAGCGCGAATTTCCTTAATTTCCTCAAGGGAAAAGGTTTTCAACGCCTTAACTAGTTTCTGCATTTGCAAAGAACTACGTTCGATCTGTTTCTTTGTAGGTTCTCCGAAAAAGCTTTTCTTGTTCCAAAAGCGGCGGCGGGCTTTTAAATCCGCCTCGCTTAGTTTTCCTGTATTCTGTTTCATATACTTAAACAACAAACTGACATTTCGCACTCTTCATCATATTCATATCCGAAAAGGACCCCTTTAAAATACTCTTGCAAGCGGTTGAACACTTCTATATCTTCGCCGTCCCATGCTAATGTAACCATATTGGTACGTGCGAAAGTTATTTCTATATTCACACCTGCAACTTTTGATAAGCTCTTTTCTAATGCTTCAATCTTAGTTTTCATATCTTTTAATTTTTAATTGGTTTATTTCCTTTTGACATTTCAAAGATACGACTTAATTATGAACTACCAAAACTTTTCTCAAAAAACTTTAGTATATTAACAAAAATAAAGTCTCGCGTATCACTACGAAAGACTTTTTAACTGAAAAACCACCCTAAAAGTATTAACCTTAAAAATTAGAAAAGAATGTGCTGTTTTAATTCGGTATCACAAAGATAGTAATTTTTTGCTTTCCTCGCTACCTTTACGGATATAAACTACTTGTCGGCCGTATAATTTAGTTCTATTTAACTTTCCTTTAAACCACCCGCCTAATTGTCTCATAGCCGCTGCAAGTTCGCGCCCTTTTGCGCTTGTATAATCTTCTTTCCGGCGTCCCAAAGCATCTACCCAAAGTTCCATCAGGCAGAACGTATTTTTTTGAACCGTCCCAACCTCTTCCAGCGATCCGGCTAGGAAGTCGGCGCGTTGTTGTTCGGTGCGATCTTCGTAGTCAGCCGGGAAAAGTCTATCTATATAGTTTTCAATGATACCTACTAGAGGACTCTCTTCTGTAAACTCTTCGCGGCCTTCGTTGGCGATCGCTTCGGCTTCGTCAGACAAAACAAGACTTTCGCCCAACATGTACAGTTCCATTGCTTCCGCCCAAAGTTGGTCTACCACCGCCTCAAAAGACTTTTCAAACAGCTTGTGCGTGTTCTTGTTGGCGCAAACTTCTATCGGGAAGAAACGACGGTTTCCGGTCTTGTCCTTCAAAAACTCATCGTCGTTTGTAGACCCAAAAAATACGCATTGTCTGCGGTGTGTCTTTACCCGGCGGGCGTATGCACTACGGTACGTATCTTCACGTTTGCTTATGAAGTTCTTAGTAGCTTCCACGTCCGAACGGCGGAGGGCCGACAACTCGGCTAGCTCCACGATCCAGGCGTGTTGTATCGCTTCGTACGCTTTTTGCCCGGACACGTCAGTTAACGAGTCGTTGAACCAACCCTTTGAAAGGGACTGTATAAGTGTGGACTTTCCTGCGCCCTGCCCGGAATACATAACCAAAGCCGTATCAAATTTGCGGCCCGGCTCGTAAACTCTAGTAACGGCCGCAACCAGCATTTTACGGAACGCTTCAGAAACGTAGATGCTAGGTTCTGCGCCCATGTATTCAACTAAGAAATTATCAATACGTTTCACGCCGTCCCACCTTTGCGCCTCTAGATACTTCTTGATAGGGTGGAAAGCATTTTCACTGCAGACCTTTTCCAGCGCATCGGTTAGCTTGCTGTCATTATAAATACCGTGCAAATCCTCTATACGTCCACGGATAATCGCTACGGCGGTATCGTCCAGCATATCGCCCTTCTTGATGTCTTTCGAGAAAAACGGCGTCCGGGTGTACACGATCGTGTCTAGAAACAAGTCATAAGCTAGTAGATCGTTTAACAGCGGATCACACTTGAAAGCATTAACGAAGTTGCGAACGGTACACAATTTATCACCCCTCTTATCCAAGTCCCAGACAAGTTCGGCGGCGGTCTGCGCGTCGCTCTTAACCTCGTCCGTGTATTCTTCGAAGTCGGCTAGATCATCGTCCACGGCTACCATATCCTTAACGCACTCTTTATCCGCGCAAATTAGCTTGTTCATCTCTCGGGTGCTGTCTTCCTTACCAAGGTGTCCGAACTTGTGCACACGTACCAAATCATAAGCGTTGTATGCGTGTCCGTCTCCGATCGGGTCGGTTGAATGGTGGGAAAAGCAAAGTACGTCGTCATACACAACTAAACCAGCCGCACCTGATCCAAGTGCGTAGGTATACCGTCCGTTGTCTACCTCCGTGTAAACGTCTGATAGATATTTCTCTATTGCTGCCGGGATCGTGTACGAGCGGCAAAAAGCGCCTACCAAGCCCTCTTTGTCTCTAGGGTCTTTTGCCATCTCTTTACCAATGATGGCACGGGTGTCGCGTTCTACTTCTGAATGGAATGCCCATTTGCGCACGTCGCGCCATTCTTCGTTGTCTCCGTACAAACCTATGAGATACTCCGCGCTGATCGGCTCGCCTTCGAATACTTCGAATATTCCGGTTTGATCTTTGGAAAGAGATTGCCAGTACATCATACGTTCCGGTTGGAATGTCGTTTTATCGAATAGGTCTATACCTAACAACTCGGCTACTTTACGCGCTGCGGCTTCGTACATAACCACGTCTGTAACCTCTTCCTTAAACGGCATAATAAGACGGTAACGGCGTGATCCTGGGCGGTCTGATCTAGTAGTATAAATAGCCGCCGCCACTCCCGGAAAGCGATCCGCAAAATCGAACGGGAAAAGATCGTCGCCAAAGTCCACATCTAGCGTAATCATTGAGCGGGACATAACCGCTTTCTTAAGTCTTTGCGGGCCAGAAAGCTCGCCAGCCATGAATCCGCCAACGTCCTTCAAAGACGATTTGGCGGGCTTGTCTAATTTATCGTACTCGTGTACCGTTTCGTTAGTGATAACGGGCGTTCCCAGTCTTTCCAAAAATGCTTCCCAAGTCATACGTACGGCTTTCCATTTCAGAGACGCCGAAGAACCTGCAAGCGATAAGGTGTATTTTTCCATGTTAATTAATCTTTCTTATAATAATTACTAGTAAATCCTTCTGCCTTCAACGGAATGCCGAAAGCGTCCGCCCATTTTGGTGTAGCTGCCATAGCTTCGCAAATCTCTGCTAGCGAAACAACTGGTTCTCCAAAATCATCTAGGGGTACCTCGTTTACCGTCTCGTCGTGGATATGCCCCACGATCTTAACCACAGGATGACGTTTTACAATCTCCTGCATACCGTATGCCAATAGGTCGCGGCTGACTGCCTGCGTAATATTTTCGGTTAGCTTTCCGCCGTACGTGTCTAGATCCACCCAGATTCCATTGGTCTGCCCCTTGTATATTATAACCTCCCTGTCTTGTCCGTTCACGCTTTTCGTAGCGATCCGGCAAAACGGGTAAAACAAACGACGGCCCGAAGGTAATAAAATTGCTAGAGAATTGTTTTCTTTAAACCATTGAAATGTACAAACGTGTACGCCGTACCGGATAACTTCTACGTCTCTCTTGTTACGAATACAGAGTTTAGCACGGCTATCTAGGGCCTCCCAAAATTCAACTATTCGCGGAGAAGCCGCGCGCCATCTCAATATAATGTCCTTGTACAACGATGGATCAATTGCCTTCTCGTAGTCCATCGTAGACATAGCACCTACCCAGCCGCCATAGCCTAATGCAAGCTCGGTTACTTTACCCTGTTGGCGGTAATGAGTACCTTTTCCGCATTGATCCTCGGGCAAACTAAATGTCATACTTGCAGACACTACATAGATATCTTTCCCATTGCGGAAAGCTTCAATACGCCAATCTTCACGACACAGGCACGCCAGTACACGGGCTTCGATGGCTGAATAGTCGGCGACATGAAATGTAGTGCCCGCCGGTGCTACAAACGTTGTTCTGATGAGCTGCGATAACGTGTCAGGCACATTTCCCCAGAACGTTTCAAAGTCGGCCAAACACATGTGTTTAACGTTCTCGCGTGCGCCGTCCAGGTCGTGTATGTAGTTACGCGGTAGGTTCTGCATTTGGACTAGTCTACCTGCCCATCTGCCAGTACGACCCGCTCCATAGAAACGGTACAAACCGTGTACGCGTCCGTCGAAGCACACGCAATTGCGCATCGCGGTATATTTGGCGTTGCTAGTTTTGTTTATGATCTTCCGTGCGTTCAGCACCTCGTCTACCCGTTCGTTGTCACACTCTTGCATAATCTCCTCTATGTCCTCTTTGCGGAACGAATCGAAAGACTTTCCGGTTTGGATCATTACAAAGTCCTTTAGTTGCATGGTGGACTTAAGAGAGGATATGCCGTACTTAGTTTTAATCCGGTTCTTCAGCTCCTCGCAAAATTCCTCGTTCAGAGCGTCCGCCCGTTCTGCCAGCTCCATATCCACGGCTATGCCGTTGTCGTTAATGTCCTGGTCCAGTCTATACAGGTCTATTTCCGATTGTGGGAAATTACAGTAGTCAAGGCGCGCCAGTGCTTCGCGTTCCGAAAGAATATCATAACGTAGGTAGTCTATAAATTCCTCCCATTTTTCCGGATAATCTCTCGGATCGTTCTGATAACCCTCCGGGTCCGCTTTAGTTGGTTTTTGCGGTTGGCAAAAGAATTTTATAAGGGCTAGACCCGTGCCCTTTTTGCCCTCTTTCAGATCAAGGGCTTTAGAAAGGTTTCCCAGGCTCTCCGGGAATCCGGCGTATAACGCCATAGTTGCGGTACACAGAAAACGTTCCGCCGGGATGTTGGTGCCGTATGCCATCAAACACAACCGTTCAAATTGCGCGTTGTGCGCCACGATCGTATATTGCGTATCGAGAAGCAAGTTCACGAAGCCCGTAAACTGCTCGTAGGCATCTGATTTAGTCATATCAATAATATTAACATCTCCGTCTTCTATCGCATAACCTATCAAAAGTATTTCAAAGTCGGGCGATTGCGTATACCGGTACGCTCCGCTGCTCTTTATGTCCTCGCTTGAATAAGTTTCAAAATCTATATAAATTGGTTTCATGTTTTTAGGGGTTTTTAAAGTTAAAGCCGCACCGCTTCTACTCGGCACGGCTTTTGAAAATCATTTTACACTTGTTTTAACGAGATTGATTAATAATTAATTTAACTGTTTATACTTGAAATAATTGTTTTAGTTGAAGTCTGCCAGACTGTCGTTTTCATCACTCAAATCTTCGAAGTCGTTGACGCTTGATCTGCCGTCCAGTCTATCGTCATCGGTTACTTTCTGTATTCCGTTCAATCCGGCTGTGATACCGCGGTTGTCGCTACTCATATTGTAACCGTAAATTGAGATTGAGGCTACTCCCCAAGAGCCGGAATACATATCTTCTTTCACTGTGATCGGATGTTTGTTCTTGTCGATTACGATCGGTTGCCTGTGCTCCGCTTTGCGCTTCGCCATGATGTAATAACATCCTTCATACCCGGCTTGTCCTTCTTTCTCCGGCGCATCACCATCCCGTAGCGGGCTTTTAAAATTCGCGGGTACTTGTCCCTTAAATTTGGGGTCCCTTGAAAAATAATCCTGTGCTTCCGCCTTAACTGCGTCATTGATTTGCTTAATCAAAGCTGTATCTGTTTTAGGGATCAACAGAGTTACACTGTAATAATATTCACCTACGCCTTGATACTGTTCTGCCTCGAAAACTCTTACATAAGAGAAACGTACGTTTTTTAAGATCAATTTTCTACTCATAATTTTTAAGATTTTAATTTGTTATTTTTCTAACACGGTTCAAAGATATTGCTTTATTTTAGACTTCAAACCGTTTATACATTCTTTAATTGTTTTTTAACTTCTGTTAGCCTTCTATGTCGAAGTCGCAGAGCGGGCTATATTCTACGCCCTTAGCGCTTTCCGGTACTAGCTTTGGCGCGCCGGGTCGCGATTCGATCGCGTCTCCAAACCTTGCACTAAATACCTTTTTACCTAACAGTTTTTCGAGATCTCCGATACCCTTTAGCTTGATGTTTAAAACCTCGTCCTCTAGGAACTCGTTTAGAAGTGCCTGCCGTATCTTCGCTTCATCCTTGATAACTCGGCTTGATCGTCCGGCTACTAGCTTGTAACCCTCCCATTTATAGCCCTGTATCGCTCTATCGTAGACGTACTTATTTACTGATTCGATCCAACTCTTATACGTGTCGATCTTACCGATTAGGTCTACTATTTCCTCGTCAGACAATAACAGCGGTTCGGGTTTTTCCTCGAAGTCTGCAAGTACGGCGTCACGCTGCGCCCTACATTGGGCTTTAACCGGACAAAATCCGCACCAGCTTCCTATAACCTGTTTTCCTTCGCCCTGTATTGCTGCTTTTGCGGCCGGTTTCAGGACTTTTTCCGCCCAGTCAAGTAATTCACCCTTTGACATCTCGAACGTGTCGTAGTGGTCTAATCTGACTTGTGCGATCGTCATTCGAATATTGGTTATGTCCTTTGACGCTGCGGCCTTCAAAGCCCCCAAAGCATACAACATCATTTGTTCGTTGTGATCGGCTGACACTCTAACGCCCGTGCCGTACTTCAAATCTATAATGTGAATCGTGCGGCCTGTTTCAAGTGTTACGTCTACCGATCCGAAAGAATCCGTCGCGTAATCGGTAATGTCTACTCGACGCTCTAGGTACATTTTACACATATCGTCCGCTCTATCCATCTCGTATACTTCACTGATTACATACTCGCAATAGTCGCGAATGTAATTCGCCATGTCAATACTAAACAGCGGGTTTTTAAGGTGCTCATCCTTGATTGGCAACTCTTCATCCGTGATCGGATCATATAAGACGTTCAGATACTGTGTCAACGCATACTCGGCTATTTCGTGGGCTAGCGTACCCTCTTCGGCGTAAACGCTTGACTTACTACCTGCTTCTTCTGCTAGTAGCGCCGATGGGGTACAATTTATCCATCGTTTCGCGCTACTCGGCGATAAAATCGCGTGGTCTCTATCTGCGTGTCCCATTACAAACGGCTTGAAATGTATGCAACAAAATCGTTAAACATCTCTTCCTTCAACGTCGGGAAACTGGACGCGCCTACATGCTCAAACGCTTCTTGTACAATCGGGCGTTTCTTAGCGTTTAGCGCCTTCATAGCCCACGATTTACAATCGTCAATAGTATAAGACGCTGTATCCGTTTTAGGTTCTACCTTTGCAGGCTCTTCTACCTTTGCGGGCTCTTCTTCCTTTGCGGGCTCTTCTGCTGGTGCAGGCTCTTCTGCTGGTGCAGGCTC
>ENA-UEYG01000295-UEYG01000295.1-human-gut-metagenome-genome-assembly--contig:-NODE-295-length-38432-cov-6.486794_pt1 | contig 38432 bp, 44 predicted proteins | sample MGYA00242933_ERZ507934 | MGnify/ENA primary metagenome ERZ507934 (study PRJEB26167, sample SAMN06115527) | human gut metagenome | host: Homo sapiens | place: China:Zejiang | collected 2015-11-10... | reverse complement strand
CGAAAAACCCGGCCAAAAGCGCCCCGGATTCCAGCACAACCCAAACAGCGGCAACGACCGCGACGACCTCATCTGAAAGGAGCACCGCACCTATGAACGACGTAACCACTCCGGCCCTGAACACCCTCGCCCGTCAGGTTCATTTCACGCTGCAAGGCAAGGGCGGCGTCGGCAAGTCCTTTATCTCGTCCCTGCTCGTCCAGTACCTCGGCGGCAAGGGCCTGCCGGTCACGGCCGTGGACACCGATCCGGTCAATGCCACCCTCGCCGGTTACAAGGCGTTTAACACCCAACGCCTTGAGCTGATGGAAAACGGCTCGCTGATCGAACGTAATTTCGACCGCCTCATTGAGCAGGTAGTCGAGGAAGACACCAATTTCGTGATCGACAACGGCGCGGCGTCGTTCATCCCGCTGTCCTACTACATCGCCGAAAACGACGCCATCAACCTGATTGGCGAGAACGGCAAGCAGGTCATCATTCACACGGTCATCACCGGCGGCCAAGCCCTGCGCGACACCCTCGGCGGCTTCGCCTCTCTGGCCGAGCAGATGCCGGGCAATGCCGAGCTGGTCGTCTGGCTCAATGAGTTCTTCGGCGACATTGAGGCCGAAGGCAAAACCTTCGAGGAAATGAAGGTCTACCAGAACAACAAGGATCGCGTGCGCGGCATCGTGCGTATCGCTCGCCAGACCGGCAGCACGTTCGGCGAGGACGTGAAACTGATGCTCGATAGCAAGCTGACCTTCGATGAAATCAAGCAGTCGCCAGACTTCGGCCTCATGTCCAAGTCGCGTCTCTCGAAGGTCAAAACGGCGATCTTCGAGCAGTTGGCCACCATCATCTGAGGGGGTCGCCAATGATCGACTTTGACGAGATACGGAAACAGGTGGCGATCAAGCACAACGTGCTGATCGGCAAGGACGATCCGATACTGGTCACGGTCACGGTCAGCGATATGGTCTTGGGCCGCTACCTCGAACTGGTTTCCGACCAGTACGACGAAGCCAACAGGGCCTTGACCGTGAGCCTGCAACAGCAGGTCGAGCAGTCCAAGGAAACGGCCGGGAAGGTAATCACCGACGCGGCCAACTACGTCAGCGAACAGGTGCGGCAGGCCGTGACTGCCGCCCTCGCCGATGCTGGCAACGACGTGCGGCGGCAGATAGCCAACGCGCAGGCCGCAAGCCGCGATGCGGTGGCCAGTGGCCGGGATGCGCAGGCGGCGAAGACCGGCGCATACCTGGCTGCGGCCTTGGCCGGGGTCGCCGCTCTGGTGGCCGTGGCGGCCTTGGTGGTCGTTCTTCTGAAATGAGGCCGCCGGGCTACGGCCCGGTGCCTCCCCACAATAGGCAACAGCTTATGAAAATGATGGTGTTTCTTCTGGTCGTCATGGTTGCGTACATGGCGTTTTTCCGTGATGACGGCCGGGACGCGGCGGCAGTGACCTATGCCGCGCAGCGGATCAACGAGCAGGACAAAATTCTGGTTGAGCTTCAATCGCTCAACGATCACCACGTATCGGATTTCGTCCGCGATTGGCGCTACTACGCGCCAACGCCTTCGCCTGAGCAGCTTTCTGAGCTTCGGATAATTCAGCAGAACATCAGGAACGATAAAAGCGTTGCTGAAAAGTACACGCTGGAATGGCAAAACAAGAATGGCTTCTGCTCAAAAGTTGAAGGCATGTTTGGCAAGATCGAATGCACGCCCGGCCTCTGAGGGTCATCGCATTGAGGAAAGGAGCATGGGATTAGACATTGGACAATTAAGCCCGTGGGTGGTCGGTGCTTACTTAGTAGCCCTATTGGCGGTTCTGGCGTGGATCGCGGTCGGTGCATTCAAGGACGACGAACTGCCGATTATGCCGGGGGTTTTGGCCATCATGCTGATGGGATTCGGCATGTTCGCCGTCTACGAACCCAAGCCCGACGAGTGGGAAACGTTCAAGGCCGCACACAACTGCAAGGTCGTGGCGAAGCGTGACGGTCATAGCAACAACGGAATCGGCGTCACCACTCGCGGCAGCGTGGGCTACATCATCGGCGACGATACGCCCGATCAGGTCGCCTACCAGTGCGACGACGGCGTGACCTACTGGAAAAATGCGAGGTAGCACAATGAACGAACAAAGAGCCATCGAGCTGCTGCAAGCGCAAGTCAGGGACTACGCCAGACAACGGGCCAAAGACGTGGCACGAGGCGCAGAAACGCCACGTCTGGCGGCCTTGCTTGTGCAGAAGTACGGCAAGGGCGTGGTGGATGCTCTGGCCGTGGTCTTTGATAGTGCCCGGTCGGTCGATCCGGTCATGTCCGTGGTGGACGAGGAAGTCAGCCGGATTGATCCGCTCTGGCAGGAACACAACCGGGAACGCTGGGCAGGTCGCCCGGCTGATGTGGTTGCCAACTAAACCACCGGCACCCATACAGACAAGCCCGCCAATCGGCGGGCTTCTGTTTTGCACCAAAAGGAAAGACAAGGGCGGGCGTATAGCCCGCAGGCTATCAGTGGGCGGCCGGGGTAGGGTGCAGCGGCTGGATGGCCAGTCGCAGGCCCATAGCGCGAAGGATCGCGCTTAGACTGCGCACCTCCGGGTTGCCTGTCTGTGACAGCGTGCGGTAAAGCTGGTTAGGGTTCAGCTCGGCCGACTTGGCCACCTGCCGCACGCCTCCGAAGGCCTCGGCCATCTGGCGCAGGGCAATCAAGAGTTCGCCTTGCTCGCCATCCTCAAGAATGCTGTTCAGCAGCTCGACCGCGTAGGCGGGGTCGTCGCGGAACACTTCGGCCATAGCCGTGTCGTGTGCTCGATCTTTCATTCACTTTCTCCTGTATCGCGGCCGCCAATCTCGCCAACAAAGATTCGCTCTGGCGGCTGGCGGAAGGTCGCCTTGAGTAGCTGGGTCATCGTGCTTTCATCGACTTTTGAGGTGTTGGCCTCTTTGATCGTGATGACTTCCGGCTCGATAGTGCTAGGTTCCCGAACATTGTTCGTTCGTTGCTTTTTGCTCATCCAACCACCTCCTTACTCATTCCTGTTCTGCCAGTCGCGCCAGTAGGCGCAGGCCCGGTCAATGTCGGCGTTCTGCTTGCGCTTGTCGCCGCCGCAGAGCAGCAGCACGACGGTCAAGCCAGCCTTGGCGTAATAAACGCGGTAGCCCGGCCCTACGTCGATGCGCAGCTCCCACACGCCTTCACGCAGGGGCTTGTGATCGCCGAAGTTGCCAAGTTCCAAGCGCATGATGCGCCGGTCGATGGCGATTCGCGCTTTGGTATCGCGCACCTGATCGCGCCACTCGGCGAAGTGGTCGCGTCCGTTGGGGTCGAGGTAGTGCCGTATCTGCTGCATGTCTGATATTGTCGTTTATAAACGATAACCTGTCAAGAGGCAACCGTCACAGTTTCGGATAATTTTTTATCCGTATGTTGATCGGGTGGTTATCTGCTTTGGTGCATCTTCCGCCTGCGGTCGGGCGCAAGCCTATGCGGATAATTGTTTATCCGAGATACAGATAATTAATCATCCGCACAAAGGATAATAAAACATCCGTATGCGGATAAATACCTATCGTAATATAGCGTGATAGATTTTCATCCGTATGCGGATAATTTGGCGTCTGTATGTGCAGATAGTGCCCTTATCGGCATATGATGCTGCTATGATAGCTGTATGCGGATAGATTTCTATCTGAAATGTGATGCTTGTTTTTTATCCGCCTGCGGATAGCGTGCTATCATTATTGCGGATAAACAGTTATCCGCACCATACGGAAAGGGGGCTACCATGCAGATACGTGAACAGGGCCGCAAAATTCAGTGCATCCGCACCGTGTACGACAAGGCCATTGGCCGGGGTCGGCAGACGGTCATTGCCACACTGGCCCGCTATACGACCGAAATGCCTACGACCGGGCTGGATGAGCTGACAGAGGCCGAACGCGAGACGCTGGCCGAATGGCTGGCCAAGCGCCGGGAAGCCTCGCAGAAGTCGCAGGAGGCCTACACGGCTATGTCTGCGGATCGGTGGCTGGTCACGCTGGCCAAGGCCATCAGGGAAGGGCAGGAGCTGCGCCCCGAACAGGCGGCCGCGATCTGGCACGGCATGGGGGAGGTCGGCAAGGCCATGCGCAAGGCTGGCCACGCGAAGCCCAAGGCGATCAGAAAGGGCAAGCCAGTCGATCCGGCTGATCCCAAGGATCAAGGGGAGGGGGCACCAAAGGGGAAATGATCGGGCCGTGTGGTCGAGCTGGGCGCTACGGCTCGTTCGCCCTTCCTTTTGGTGTCTAAACCTGTCTTCCAGCCGCTACATGCGTCCAGACCGGGCGCTGTAGTGCGATTCTGCGCGAATCTAAGCGATTTAATGCGACTGTACGCGATTCTATGCGATTGGTTCTGCTTTTTTCTTTTCAGTTAGATCAATTTGATAGTGCTTTTCAGCTCGATAGAGCGTTTTTTTTTAGATTTAATGTTTTAAAAGAAGTTTTAGGGTCTGGAAATCGTCATTTTTCCCTTACAGGACAAGGACTTAGCCCTGTGGATGAGTGGGTAATAGACGGAATCCGGTGGGTAAAAGACGGGTCGCGGTGGGTAATGGACGGAACCGGGTGGGTAATAGACGGGCCATCCACAGACTTATCCACATTTCGGGTTTTGCCTCCGTCTATTACACACCACAGACTATAAAAGTGAGGCCCGGCGCGGCTCTCCGGGCAACTCTCCGTCTATTACACACCGGGCGCATTCTCGCCGTTCTCCTGCTCGTCGCCGTCTGCCTCGGGTTCGTCCTTGGCGGCCAGCTCCACCGCGTCGGTGCGGCGCGTGATAAGTAGCAGCGGGCCGCTCTGACCGTCTTCCTCGCGCAAGTCGTACTCGGGCAGGTCGTTAGCGTCGATCATGCGCCGCATCATGCGGCAGAACTCTTTGAATGTGCCGGTGCTGCCGCTGCGCTCGTAGATGGTCTTGAATGCCCACTTGGCCGTGCTCTTGCCAGCCGCCCGGCGAGCGAGGCGGTACACGAAACGGCCAAGGCCCGGCTCGATCAGGAAGTAGTCCGGGTGAACGGTCAGCACGTCCGGCTGTCTGCCGCCGGTCACTTCCCGGTAAATCCAGTTTGGTGCCTCAATCTCAATGCTGGCCACCTTGCCGGTATCGGTGCGGGACACGACGCGGTAGGGGCCAATGAGGCTTTCCGCTTCCGTCTCACGCACGACGCGCTTGCCGTTGCGTGATGGTGTCTCGCGCACACTCTTGATGGTCGTTCCTAGCAGGCGGTCAAGCGCGGCTTCCAGCTCGTCGGCCTGACGGCCGCCGTCGCCACGACGGCAGAACTTGGCAATATCTGAGGCGTGCGGGACGAATTTCTTGCCCGGCATGGCACCACGCCCGGCATTGAAAAGATTCATCGACTCGGTTAGGTGTGAGATGAGCATCAGCACAATGTCGTAGTCCCATATCGACGCCATGCCATCCGGCCCGGCCTTCACTTCAACGAAGCCGTCCGGCAGGTCGTAGCGGATCACTTCGCCTGCTCGCTTGTCGCGCTTTGACAGGCGGAACAGCGCAACGTCCATCAGGCTACGGTTGTCCTTGGTGGCTACGTCGTACAGACCCGGCACGAAAAAGTCGGGCTGTCGGTCGCTCTCGGGAGGGCGACGCATTGAGGCCTGATTGCTCCGTTTGCTCTGTCCACTGGGGGACGATGTGTTAGGGATTGGGCTTCGCGGGATAGGGCTTCTATCTCGCAACTGTGCGGCCAAAGTTGCCTCGGCTTGGAACTGGGCGACCTCGTTACTTTTCCGCCTCTGTTCGCGTTCGCCTTCTTCGCGTAGGCGCTTCTCGGCCTGCTCGAACGTCTCGCCGGGCAGGGCTGCGGCCTCCACTTTTTCACGATACCTCTGGTGCGTCTGCTCCAGTCTTGCCAGCAGATTGCCCCCCACAATGTCACTGATTGGCTTAGGCCCGTTCATTCGGAACTCTCCTTTTTGGTGCCGATCCTGCGCTGAGTCATAGACAAAAACCCTCCGCTTGGGGCACCATTTTTGCTAAGATCAAGTAATTTCATGCGTCTGTCCTTCTGTTCGATGGCGCGATGTTCAACCAACACCAAGGGAGGTGCCACGCCGAATGCCTAGCCGACGCGACACCGATAGCAACGAAAACGAAAAGCCGGTGCCAGCGGAGCGGCTGATTTTTGCCCGCAATTTCCGTAAGGCACGCAAGGCCGCAAAACTAAGCCAGCGCGCAGTCAAGGATAAGACGGGGTTCGCACAGTCATGGATCAGCGAAGTAGAAACGGGCAAGTCACCGCTCAACATCGACAACATGGCCGAGCTGGCCAAATGTGTCGGTGTGCCGCTGTGGCAGCTTCTCGTTCCTCCGTCGTAAACCTGCAACACCCGTCCCCTTTCCGTCTCTGTTCTGCCAAGAAGCCCCCCCAAACTTGTGGGGGCTTCGTCTTTCAGGCTTGACAAATCGCTTGCGCGATTGATAGCCTATAGACTATCATATCTGCGAAAGCAGTGATAGGCTTTAGACTATGTTTGGCAACCTGTAGGACGGAAGGATATGGACGTAATTGCATCCGATCCGAAGTCTCCCAGCATCGCATCAAATCGTGCAGAACACGATAAGCGCATAACGGAAAAATTGCGGCGCGAACTCGGGCCGCAAATATGCGAGCTGCTGGAAGACTCGACAGTGATCGAAATCATGCTCAACCCCGACGGCACGTTGTGGGTTGAACGGCTCGGGGCACCAATGGAAAAGATTGGCACGCTACCGGCCTCTCGGGCTGAATCCCTCATGGGTACGGTGGCCTCGACGCTGCGCACCCAAATCACGGCCCTGAATCCGATTCTCGAATGCGAACTGCCATTGGATGGTTCGCGCTTTGAGGCGTTGATTCCTCCGGTTGTGGCCGGGCCTACCTTCACGATCCGTAAGAAGGCGTCGAAGATTTTCACGCTCGATAACTACGTGGAGTCGGGCATCATGACGCAGGCGCAGTGCGAGGCCATCGAGGCCGCTGTACGCAACCGCCGCAACGTTCTGGTCGTTGGTGGCACCGGCACCGGCAAAACCACCCTCACAAACGGCATCATCGACTACATGGCGAAGGCCTGCCCGCAAGACCGTATCGTCATCATCGAAGATACGGGCGAGCTGCAATGCGCCGCCAAGAACGTCGTCATTCTCCGGGCCGTCGATCACGTCGATATGACCCGGCTACTCAAGGCAACCATGCGCCTGCGGCCCGACCGTATTTTGGTCGGCGAAGTCCGCGACGGCGCGGCGTTGGCCTTGCTCAAGGCTTGGAACACTGGCCACCCCGGCGGGGCCGCCACTGTTCACGCAAATTCGGCACCTGCGGGCCTTATCCGCATGGAACAGCTTGTGGCTGAGGCCACGCAGGCACCGATGCACGCGCTGATCGCTGAGGCTGTGGACTTGATCGTTTCGATTGAGAAAACAGCAGGCGGGAGGCGGATCAAGGAAGTCGTCACGGTCGAAGGGCACGACGGCACTCAATACCTCACTAAACCGATATAGGAATCCAACACATGATCGCAAATGCTCTGTCTGCTTCGCCAATGGCGTCGAAGGCTTCTCCCTTCATGTCCAAAGCGCGTGCGGTGCTGACCAATCCCTACTTCTGGCTGATGGCCGCTCTGTTCTTGGTGCTTCTCTTTGGTGCCATCGAACCGGCGCACGCGGCTGACGCAACCGAAGGCGGCGGCTCCGGCCTGCCGTGGGAAGGCCCACTTACCAAGCTCAAGCAGTCGATCAGCGGGCCGGTGGCCTTCGTGATCGCGCTGCTCGGCATCATCGCGTGCGGCGCAACGCTGATCTGGGGCGGTGAAGTCTCCGAGTTCACCCGCCGCATCATCTACGTCGTTCTGGTGGTCTGCATCATCGTCTTCGCTAACACGCTGCTGACTGGTGCGCTGTTCTCTGGCGCTGTGGTGCCGCACGACGCTGCAATTTCTGCCGCTGATGTGGCCGCCTACGCGAAGGCTCACGCCGCAGCCCTGACCGGGGTAGGGGGTCGCTGATGGAAGTAATGGAATCGCGTCGTTTGACGCCATTCCACCGGGCGCTCCATCGCCCGCAGCAAATCATGGGGGGCGAACGCGAATTGATGCTGTTCTCCATGCTTGTTGCGGGCGGCCTGACCGTTTCGGCCCTGAACTTTGTGGCCACGGTCATCGGTGTAGCGATCTGGTTGGTATGCGTCTACGCCCTGCGCAAGATGGCGAAGGCCGATCCGAACATGTCGAAGGTCTACATTCGCCAGCTCAAGTATGGGCACTATTACGGGCCGTTCTCGCGGCCCTATCGGGTGGCCAAGTCGCCACGTATTTACTGATAAGGAGCGGAGAATGCTTGCGTTAGCACCCTTCCGTAGCAAGGCCGCTGGCTTGCCCGATCTGCTCAACTATGCCGCCCTCGTTGATGAGGGCGTTGTATTGGGCAAAGACGGCTCGCTGATGGCTGGTTTCTTCTTCCGTGGTGACGACGCAGCATCCGCCACCACGTCAGAACGCAACTACCTGACCGCGTTGGTCAACCAGTACCTGGCCCGGTTCGGTTCGGGCTGGGCTGTATGGACTGACGCCTCGCGCTTGGCCTCGCCGGGCTATCCAGCCCCCGAGCAGTCACACTTTCCTGAACCGATTACTGCCCTGATCGACGCCGAGCGTCGGGCGGCCTTCGTCAAGGAAAATACGCTGTTTGAAAGCGAGTACGCGCTAGTCCTGCAATACCTGCCGCCGACGCGGCGGGATTCCAAGCTGGGCGAACTGGTCTACGACGATGACGGCGTAGACGACAGCAACCCGGCCGACCGGCTGTTGCTGGACTTCAAGAAAAAGCTCGATGACCTGCAAGACGGCCTCGGCGACCTGATGCACATGCGCCGCATGGGCACCATCACGGTAGGCGAGGGCGACGACGCCTACCAGAGTGATGAGCTGTGCAATTACCTGCACTACGTGCTTACCAATGAGCCTATCGCGCTGCGCATCCCTGATTGCCCGATGTATCTGGATGCGTGGCTGGGCTACCCCGAACTGTGGCCGGGCGACACGCCGAAGCTGGGCAACAAGTTCATTTCGTGCGTGGCCATCGAAGGCTTTCCCGGCAACTCCTTCCCCGGCATCCTCGACATGCTCGACGGCCTGCCAATGTCCTATCGGTGGTCGTCGCGGTTCATCTTCCTTGAACAGCACGAAGCCGTCGCCGCGCTCAACCGCTACCGCTTGAAGTGGCAGCAGAAAATTCGCGGGTTCTGGTCGCAGGTATTCAAGTCGCAGAAGGGCATGATTAACACCGACGCCCTGAAAATGGCGCAGGAAACTGAGGTGGCTATCAACGACGCCAAGTCGGGATTGGTCGCTTACGGCTACTACACGCCGGTCGTGGTGCTGATGCACGAAGACCGCAATTTCCTGTCCGAACAGGCCCGCTACGTCAAGCGTGAGCTTGAACGCAAGGGCTTCGCGGCCCGTATCGAGACGGTCAACGCGCTGGAAGCGTGGCTTGGCTCGCTGCCCGGACAGACCTACCCGAACGTGCGCCGTCCTTTGGTGCATACCCTCAACCTCGCCGACCTGCTGCCGCTGGCCAGCGTGTGGCCCGGCCTGCGCGAAAACCCGTGTGATCTGTACCCGGCCGGGTCGCCGCCGCTCATGCACACGGTAACGACCGGCGCAACGCCGTTCCGTCTCAATCTGCACGTCGGCGACGTTGGCCATACCCTGATTTTCGGCCCGACCGGGGCCGGTAAATCGACCTTGCTGGCCACCCTGCAAGCGCAGTTCCGGCGCTATCGCAGCCGTCGCCGCCGCGATGGCAGCACGGCACCGGCCACGGTGACGGCGTTCGACAAGGGGCGCTCGCTGTATGCGCTGTGCAAGGCGACCGGCGGCGTTCACTACGACATTGGCAACGATGAGGCCGACACCCCGGCGCTGACGCCGTTGGTGGACATTGATAGCGAGTCAGAAGCCCTGTGGGCTGAGGAGTGGATTGCGACCTGCTACGAGTTGCAGGCCAAAAAGCCGCCAACGCCGCAGCAAAAGGCCGAGATTCACCGGGCCATGAACCTGCTGCGCGAGGCACCCCGCGAGTTCCGCTCGCTGACCGATTACGTCACGACGGTACAGGATGCCGAAGTGCGGGACGCTCTGACGCACTACACCATTTCCGGGTCGATGGGCCACCTGCTCGACGGCAAGGAAGACGGGTTGAAGATCAGCAACTACACGGTGTTCGAGATTGACGATCTCATGAAAATGGGCGACGCGAACGCCATTCCCGTGCTGCTGTATCTGTTCCGCCGGTTCGAGCGTTCGCTGAATGGCCAGCCCGCCATGCTGTCGCTCGATGAGGCTTGGGTGATGCTGGGTCATCCGGTGTTCCGCGAGAAGCTGCGCGAATGGCTCAAAGAGCTGCGTAAGAAAAACTGCCTTGTCATCATGGCCACGCAAAGCCTGTCGGATGCGGTCAAGTCCGGGCTGCTCGATGTGCTGCTGGAACAGTGCCCGACGAAGATCCTTTTGCCGAACAAGGAAGCCGACCTGCATGGCACCAAAGAGACACCCGGCCCGGCCGACCTCTACGCCATGTTTGGCCTGAACAGCAAGGAAATCGGCATCCTGAAAAACGGCCAGTACAAGCGGCAGTATTACTACAAGTCGCCGCTCGGTCGCCGTGTGTTCGAGCTGGGCTTGGGGCCTCTTACCAAGGCCTTTGTAGCGGTATCCGACAAGGAGGACTTGGCGGAGGTGCGGAACCTGATCGCCGATCATGGCGATGACTGGCCGCTTTTTTGGTTGCAACACAAAGGAGTTGATTATGAACAGTATCTTTCGCGCAAAGCTGCGTAATGGCGTTCTTTCGGCGGCCGTGACGGCCAGCGTTGCCCTTGGTGCCGGGTTCTTTGCAGCTCCGACACCGGCTTACGCTATCTACTGCTCCAACTGCTCGACGTTCTATCAACAGATGTTCGAGTACGCCGAAGCGGTGAATACGCAACTGAACACCGCGCAGCAACTGGCAACGCAGATTCAGCAGTATCAAAACATGGTCACGCAGGGCCTGAGCCTGCCCAATTCCATGTTCGGCAGCATCGCGGCCGACCTGCAAAGCGTTGCCAATATCTACACGAAATCGCAGGCCTTGGGCCGCCAAATCCAGAACATGGATTCGCAGTTCAACACGCAGTTTCCGGGCTTTCAGTCGTACCTGAGTTCGGCCGCGGCCTCGGCCAAGGCCCCAGCATCGAGCACGATGCCCGACCGTTACGAAAAGTGGTCGGAACAGGGCCGCGACAACGTGAAGTCCGCTATGGAAGCGGCGAACCTCAATACCAGCTCTTTCGAGTCTGAGGACGCCCAGCTTGCCCGGATGGTTTCCCGGTCGCAGTCGGCCGCTGGCCGGATGCAGGCGATTCAGGCGGGCAATGAAATTGCCTCGCAGAACGTGCAGCAACTGCAAAAGCTGCGCGACCTGATCGCCACGCAAATCAACATGCAGGGCAACTACATGGCGCAAGAGCAGGATCGCATCCAGCTCGATGACGCTCTGCGTCAGCAGCGCCGTAGCGGCACCATCACACAAACCGGCAGCAACAAGGGGTATTAAATGCTCAATCTCAAACTGTCGGTGTTCGTAGCCTCCCTGATCGCCGCCGCAGTCGTCGGCGGCGTCGGTTCGAGCATCGTTCTCAACGTGTTTTCCCCTGAGCCGAAGCCGGTCGCTTGCGAACCGGCACCGGCTCCGGCTCCGGGCAAAAACACCCTACGCCATGTTGATCCGGTCAACACTGGCCGCGATAAGGGGTACTGAGCTATGGCACGGCGCGAGCAACATCAGTTCTTGTTGTGGGTCGTGCTGCTGCTGCTCGCGTCGTTCGCCTTTGCGAGTAATGCGTCAGCGGCTGACCTGCACGACCCCAGCGGCTCATTTACCGGCCTTCTCGATCTGGTGAAAAACAGTGCGGCGCAGTGGGATGGCAAGCTGCGTGGCTATGCCAAAACGCTGTTCTGGCTGCTGGCCTCCATCCAGTTCGTATGGACGTTCATGCCTTTGGTGTTCCGACAGGCCGATTTCGGCGAGATTGTCGGCGAGCTGATCCGTTTCATTCTGGTGATTGGCTTCTTCTACGCGCTGCTGCTGTTCTCGGCAGAGTGGGCCGACAAGGTGGTGGACAGCTTCCGAACGGCGGGCGCGTCGGCGGCCGGGCTGGGTACGTCCCAAATCCGGCCGGGCGACATTTTCGGTACGTCTATCGAGCTGGCCAACACTATCGGCGACGTGGAAACGTGGAACCCGCTAACGGCCACTATGGTCGCGCTGGCCGGGCTTCTGGTGCTGTTGTGCTTCGCCTTCATTGCGGCGTTCATGGGCCTGACCATCATCGAATCCTATGTGGTCATCAATGCGTCGGTGCTGTTTATGGGCTTCGGTGCTTCGCAATGGACACGCGAATATGCGTTGGCCATCGTGCGTTACGCCGTTTCCGTTGGTGCCAAGCTGTTCGTCCTGACCTTGATCGTCGGCTTGATTGTGGACTCGGCCAAGACGTGGCAGGCGGCCTACAACCACGACGACGCAAGCATGTGGACGATGGTGGGGCTGGCTCTGGTCTGCGCCTATCTGGCCAAGACTATCCCCGAGCTGGTCGCGGGCATGATTAGCGGCACCTCGATGGGCGGCGGTTCGGCCATCGGTGGCATGGCAGCGGCCGGTGCAGCCGGTGCAGCGGCAGCTATTGCAACCATCGCCACGGCCGGGGCGGCCGCTCCGGCGGCGGCCGGTGCTCTTGGCGCGGCAGGTAGTGGCGGTGCAGCCGGTGCAGGTGCAGCGGGTGCCGGTGGTCTTGGTGGTGGCGGTCTGGCTGCTGCGATCAATTCCAGCTTTGCCGGTGGCAGTGCGCCCGCAGCGGCCGCTACTGGCGGCGGCGGGGCAGCTTCCGGCCTCGGTGCAAGCACTGGCGGCCAAGCGGCGGCCAAGGGCGCGTCGTCGGCAGGTGCCCGAGTGGGCGGCAGCGCCGCGCCACAATCGCCGGGGCCAGCGCCGCAGCAGCCTAGCAGCGGTGTGCAGCAGGCCGCCAAGCAGGCCGGGAAGGCCGCGCAGGGTGGTGACGACGACAAGGGCCAGCAAACGGCGGCAGGGGCGCAAACGCCTCCGGCCGGTAATGCGGACGCCTCCGCGTCCAGCTCGGCCCCTAGCGCCTCTGCGCAGTCGCCAGCGGCCCAAGCTGGCGAAGGGCAGGGCGAAGCCAAGAGCGGCGTTTCTGGCCATCAAATCGCGTCGGGTGTTACCCGTGGTGCGGGCATCCTCTCCGCGATTGCCGTTCCCGGTATGGAAGGCGCGGCAGGCCTGTCGCTGGGTGCCGGTGCGCCGCAGCCGGTGCCCGGCTCCGGTGCTGATGCTGATGGCTCGATGGCTCCCAGCTCGGCCCCGGCCAGTGCAGAACCGCAGAACGTCATTCGCCCGGCAGAACCGTCGCCAGCATCGCCAAGCGATGCAGGCCCGGCCAAGCCCGACACCAAAGGGGGGGAGTAAGCCATGATCGCCGAACTCGCCATGTTCTTCCTGCCCTTGCTGGCCATGTTTTTGATAGGCCTTGGACTATGGGCATTAGGGCAGTGGTTGCGCCGTAAAGGCTACAGTGACCAGCTCGACAAAATCGACGCGAAAGTGTCCACCGCCCAGCGAAAAACGCGCTGGCTGTTCCGCCCTCTGAGCGGCGCAATGGTCAGTGTAGGGCGCGGACTGAGCAGGGTTCCCCTGTTCGGCAACCGTCGCAGCCGCGACATGTGGGACGACCTCGAAGAACTGTCGAAGCATCAACGCAACAATCGCCGGGACTAACCCGAAAAAAGCCTCTCCTAGTGCTTGCTAGGAGGGGTTACTTTGGCCAATAATATAGTCTACAGACTATCAAATGGACGGACGTACTTATGCAACCCAATAGCAAGAAAAAGGGTCAGCGGGCACCGAAAGCCCCGCCCGGCACGCCTTACCTCGCAGCCCGCCGCGAGTGGAACGAGCGTTATGGCAGTCATATCATCGACGCCCGCAACTGGCGGACGGCCGCGTTTGTCGTTGGTGTCGCGCTGATTCTCTCGGCGGCCGGGAACGTCATTCAGGCCTCCAAAGAGAAAATCGCGGTCTACTACGTCAACACCGACGCCAACGGCAAAAGCCGCGAAATCTGGCGGGCCGATCAGGCCACGCCGGGGCCGAAGACCGAACAAATCCGCGCCGCGCTGCAAGATTGGGTTCTTGGTGCTCGCACGGTGTACGCGGACAACCGGGCAACCAAGCGCGTCGTCGATGCGACCTATGCGATGACGCTGCCCGACAGTGCCGCGTATCAGACGCTGGCCACGTATCACCGGGAACACAACCCGTATCAGCGGGCCGCCAATGAAACCGTCGAGGTGGCCATGCAAACGCCTGTCCAGCTCTCAAAAGACACTTGGCAAGTCGAGTGGACGGAAACGGTGAAAAACCGCACTTCCGGCAAGCTGATCGGCACCCAAAGCTATCAGCTCACGGCCAACGTCCTGATCGCTGCGCCGAAGGATGAAGCCCAGCTTATGGCCAACCCGGTTGGCCTCTACGTCCGCCAATTCTCTTGGCCCGTTCGCAACTAATGATGACTGGTGAATATATGAAAAAGACTCAATGGATGGCGGGCCTTTTCGTTGCCGCAATTGCTGCCCCCACGTTCGCGCAAGACGTTCCGGCGCTCGCTGCTGGCCAAGGTGAAGTTCTGCCGCCGGTCAATCTGGTGTCGCCCGATCAGGTGCGGCTCGATGGTAAGGAGGCCTACGGCATCCGCTTGGCCAATCAATGGAAGTCACACCCTGACCGCCCGCGCCGTGGCGCAGACGGCAGCGTGAAATACCTTTTTGGTGCCACCCTGCCGACGTTGGTTTGCACACCCTTGCAGGTCTGCAATATCGAGCTGCAACCGGGCGAAGTTGTGAACGACGTTCACGCGGGCGACAACGCACGTTGGAAAATCACCCCGGCCACGATGGGCAGCGGGGCGAACGCTACGACCGTGATTGTGGTCAAGCCTACCGACGCCGGACTGGTCACTAACCTGAGCGTGGCCACTGACCGCCGCCTGTACTCGATCAAGCTGGCCAGCACGCAACGCGAGTGGATTCCGGTGCTGTCGTTCGACTACCCCGACGATGTAGAACGCCAGTGGGCCGCCTACCGCGAGCAGCACGCCAAGCAGGTCTACAACAACACCATGCCGACCGGGCAGAATCTGGCCAACCTCGATTTCGGTTTCCGCATCGGTGGCGATAGCCCGAGCTGGAAGCCGGTGCGCGTCTACACGGATGGCAGCAAGACCTATATTCAGTTCCCGTCGGCCAGCTTCGGCGGCGAGGCCCCGGCACTGGTGGCCAAGGGCAACGATGGCGGCCTGTTCTCGAAGGCTACCGAGAAGCTCGTCAACTACCGCCCGATCGGCGATCGCTACGTGGTCGATAAGGTGCTGGATCGGGCGTCTCTGATTGTCGGCGTCGGCCGCAACCAAACCGAAGTCACCATTACGCGCACGGGGGGCAAATAAGATGGCACGCCTTCACCTGATTGCGCCGCTCGCGGCGGCGCTTCTCCTGAGCGCCTGCGCAACGTCGCGGCCTACCATGTCCTACGTCGAACCGACCGTGACGGCCAGCGATGCGCAGACGCTCGCAAGCGATACGGTCGCCTATCTGGCCGATCCGCTTCCTCCTGCGCGAACCACCATTGTGCTCGATCCTCCTGCCGCGAAGGATCACGACGCACTGACAGCGGCCATGCTGCCCGCGCTCCGTGCGCGGGGCTACGGCGTGACGTTGGTTGATCCGCAGACCGGCAAAGCCGGTGGTGCGGGTGTGCCGTTGCGCTACATCGCATCGCCGCTCGACAGCGGCGTGCTGCTGCGTCTGCAATATCAGGGCATCGAGGCCAGCCGGTACTACCCGCGCGGCTCTAACGGCCAGCTCCTGCCGGGTGCCCCGTTCACGGTTCGAGGGGGTGCGCAATGAGCACAAACGACAAAGACAACGACCAGAACACCGACCTGCCGCTTGAGGATGCGGAAGTGCATAACGACCGTGAGCACGACGACGATGCGGACATGCACGACGATCCTGACATGCGAGCGGATGGCACCGGCTCGCCCGACTATCTGGCGACACCAAAAAGAGGGAAGGGGGTTCGCCGCCTGAACAACAAACCGTTGTTCGTTGTCGGTGGCGTGATCCTGCTCGCTGTGGCGGGCGTCAGCTACACGTTTTTCCAGCGGCAGGCGGCGCAGGTTGCCCCCAAGGCCGAAGGCGACGGGCCACCAGTGGCGACGGTCGCGGCTCCCCCTGTGAGGCCAGACGGCAACGACTACGTGCCCCCGGCAGGTCAGCCGCAGATGCCAACGGACACGGCGCAGCCGGTCGAAACCGGCGGCCAGCCGACCGAAGCCCAGCAGAGGGCAGCGGCCCCGGCCGCACCCTCTGAGGCTATGCAACGCCGGTTGCGGCAGATTCAGCAGGCCGAAGACAAGCGACTGGCCAAGTGGGACGAAGCCCTGAACGGTGACGCCTCGGTGCAGGGCTTCACGACCAAGGGCGGCCAGAACGGCGGCACCCAGCAGGTGGCCATGCAGCAGGCGGGCGGGAACCGCGTCAATGCGGACGAGCTGATGAACCGCTACTTGGCCGCGAACGGTCAGGCCGCAGGTATGGGCGGCATGGGCGGCGGTATGCCGGGCATGGGCGGTGGCGGTATGGGTGGCAACAGCATGGCGGCCGAGAACCAGCAGGATCGCAAGCAAGCGTTCCTCGCAGGCACGCCAGAAGCTGAGGTCTATTTGGCTCGCCAGCGCAAGGGGGCCGTCGCTCCGTCGCAGGAAATCAAAGCCGGTTGGGTTATCCCCGGCGTGATGATTTCCGGCATCAACTCCGATCTGCCGGGCCAAATCATCGGGCAGGTGCGCGAAGCGGTGTACGACAGCGCGACCAGCACGCAATGCCTGATCCCGCCGGGTTCTCGTTTGGTTGGCACCTACGACAGCGGCGTAACGCTCGGTCAGCAGCGGGCGCTCGCGGTCTGGCGGCGCATCATCTACCCGGATGGTTCCTCGATCTCGATTGACAACATGCCGGGCGCTGATGTGGGCGGCTATGCTGGTTTCAACGACTTGGTGAACAACCACTATGCTCGAATCTTCGGCAGTGGCTTGCTGCTTTCGGTCTTCTCCGCAGGCATCCAGCTTTCGCAGCCGCAGGCCAGCAACGGCGAGAACTACAGCAGCTCGCAAATCATCGCCGGGTCGCTGGGTCAGCAGATGGGGCAGATTGGTATGCAGATGGCCCAACGCAACATGAACATTCAGCCGACGCTCGAAATCCGTCCGGGCTACGAGTTCAACATCATGGTGACGAAGGACATTATCCTGCCGACGTGGGAAGGCCACCCGATGGCCGGAAGCACCGGCAAGGGCTGCAATTGACGACTACCGGCGGCCGTTCGCGGCCGCCTTCACTGTAAGGAGTAAAACCGTATGGCAAGCACCCCCAACAGCCTGAACCCGACAGGGCCGACCACGAAGATGATGCCGGAAGGCTCTCGCAAGGTCTGCGTCCTGAACGGTAGTCGCCAGCTCGACCAGGTGGTGAAAGGCGAGTGGATGACTATCAAGGTTCTGCCGGAAAACGGGCTGCCCAAGGGCATCTACCAACTGGCCGAAGCCACCAAGCCGGACACCGGCAAGGATGGCAAGGAATCCGCCTACACCGGGCAGGTTCTGCACGTCGATAGCAAGGCGGTCTACCAGCTTTCCGGCAAGGGCATTGTCGAGCATTCGCGCTCGGCCTTCGCCGATCTGGAAGCCAAGGGCGACCAGATCGTTGCCGGTCGCACCTACACGGTCGGCTATGTGAACGGGAAGGGCACCGCCCGGCCCGGCCAAGCTGCCAGTCTGGCGCAACAACAGCAGCGCAGCGCCTCGAAAGGCGGCGGCATTTCCCTTTAACGATGAAGGTCAGCGCCACGACTGACCGCCAACACCAAGGAAAGCAAGGGCCTCACGGCCCTTTTTCTTTGGCCGCAAAAAGGCCCTGTGAGGGCCGGGAGGGAAAGGCGGTAGAGAGGGAGGCTAACGGGCCGAACGGGCCTTGTAGGGGCTGCTGGGAGGTTTGCCGGGGCAGTTGGGTGGCGGCCGAGCGCCGCGCCGGGAATTTCCCTTTGGTGCCGAGCCGTTCAGGCCCGGCGGGTGGCGATGCGGCGTAGCGCGGCGTCGAAGACTCGCGGGGCGAAGATCACCACGGCCAGCACGGCCGCGAAGCGAAGGCCGGGGCCTGCAAGCTGCATCAGCGGCGCGTCGGCGACGGTGGCCAGTCCGTAGAGGATGGCGAGCTGTAGACCGAGCGCCCAAGCGAGGATTTTGGCGACGGTGCGGGTAAGGTTCCGCACGCGGTAGATGGTCGAGTAAAGGGCGGTGTAGTTCATGGTGGTTTCTCCGTTCGGTTGTTGGCCTGTGGGCCTGTGGTCAATCGGCTGGAAAGCGGTTGTTGCACCCTTGGGCCGGAACGCAGTGGCGGACGCTGAAAGCGTTGCAATTCCGCCCAGCCGATACACTGGCACCCAAACAGGTCAACGAACGGAGACGGCCACCGGCCGCCCTATTCGTCGCCCTCCGTGCGGTCGCCGTCGCCGGCGTCCTTCAAAGCCTCATACAAGGCAGTCTTGCCGACTTTGACAGCGGCGGCCGCCTCGCGGACGGTCAGCCCCTTGTCGGCCATCAGCTTACGCGCTCTTTCCAGCTTGGCCGGTGTTACTACCGGCCTGCGCCCGCCGTGGCGGCCTCGGGCCGCTGCGGTGGCCAACCCGGCCTTGGTTCGTTCCCGTATCAGGTCGCGCTCGAACTCGGCAAGCGTGGCGAACAGGTTAAACAGCAGTTTGCCGTTTCGGGTCGCTGTGTCAATTCCCGCGTCAGTCAGCGAGCGGAACGCTACGCCGCGCTCGCGCAGCTCGTCCACGGTTTGCACCAAATGGGGAAGTGAACGGCCAAGCCGGTCGATCTTCCACACTACAAGCGTATCGCCTTCTCGCAGGTATGCGAGGGCTTTTTCTAGGCCCGGCCGTGCCGCCTTGGCCCCGCTGGCCACGTCGGTGAACACTTGATGGCAACCGGCCTTTTTCAAGGCTTCGATCTGCATATCAAGCGACTGGTCAGCGGTCGAGACACGGGCATAACCGATTAGGGTAGTCATCCCTATATCCATCGTGCCGGGGTCGTTCGGATCACGCATCGCTCTTGTCCTCGCTCGGTTTGCCATAGCTGGAACGGTAGACATGATGCGCCGGGCATTCGGCGATGAGGCCCATTTGTTCAAGCATCCCGCGCTCCCATGCCCCCGGTCGGCGCGATCCGTCTGCGACCGATAGCAGGATGAAATCCAGCAGGTCATCGACCGTTTCAAAGCGGTTCGGTGCGCCGTGCTGCTTATGCAGCTCGACTATGTAGAGCAGTTCCTTGTATGCGCCTTCCGGCACGATAAAGGTTCGTTGCGGCGTGGTGTCTTCTGTGGCCATACGTCGTTCTCCGCAACGCCACCGGCAGGCCCGGCGGCGTCGATCTGAGTGGGTTAGAGGGTGGCCCGAAACGCCATATCGGCGGTCGGAATACGGTCGTAAATGGATGAGTTACTGCGATATAGAACGCGCTCGCGCTCGACGGTATGCAACTGGAACACTTCGGCCCGCTCGATCACGCGGCCAGCGTCATCGAGGCGGTCGGCGTAATGGCCAGCACGGTCGCGGCTGACCAGTTCCATGCGCGGCTGTGCGGCGGCCGGTGTCCAGTCGTTGGCCACGACGGGCCAGCGACTGGAGAAACCGCCGAGACTCGGCGACGTTGCATACCAGAGCGGCATATAGTCGGTGATGGCGTCCAGCTCGTCATCCAGCACGAAATACTGCACCTGATGGTTGACGATGCGATCAGCGCCGACGGCCCAGCGGGTCAGCGTCGTGAACTCGCGCACGCGCTCGGTCGTCTCGACCAGAAAGCCGTTCATGGCCTTTTGGCCAACTTTGCGGCAGGCCACCAGATAGTGCTTGTTCGGGTACGGTCGCCGGGCGACCAGCTCGATGCCGTTGCGCAGCTTCAGCCCGAGAGCGGGACAATGAAAGTCGATCAAGGCGCATTCCGGCTCGTTGACACGGCACGCGAACAGGCGGGGTACAAGGTGTAACAACATAGCGGCGTCTCCTTGCTCACTCGGCCTGCTCACTGCTGGCCAGCTCGTTCAACAGCGAAAGGATGTGATTGCGTTCGGCCGGTACTTCCCGGCCGGTTTTTGGATCGAACACAACGTGGTCGTCCTCGACGTAACGCAGCCGGTAGTAGATGCCTTCCTTGATGCGGTCGGCGGCTTCGGCGGCCTTGAATCGGGCGTTTTCCTCGTCTTCGCGGCGACTGCGCCCAAAGATGAACCACAAGGCCGCGCCGACGATGGCCAGCAACGGCACGAACTGGCCCAAGACGCTAACCATTTGGCCAAGACCTTCCTGAGCGCGGCCGAGGTTGCCGGTCGCCGCTGGCTGACCGTCTGACATGAACTGCACGAAGCTCGATCCGAAACCGAACATTGCGGCGATGACCAGTAAGAGGATGAGCGGCGCGAACACATACAGCCAGTTAAACGACGCCTTTGGCGGGGCCTCGAACTCTTTGGCCCGCTGCGACTGCTCGCGCTTGGTGCCGCTCATGCCGCCAACGAACAGACCAAGGCCGCCCGTGCCGAATCCAAGGCCTCCGCCGGTTCCGCTCCACTTCCCTTCGGTGGTTTCTTTGGCCACGATGGCCGCCAGTGCTACGCCTTCTTTTGCATTACGCATGTTCCTTTCCTCTTTGATGAATCAGTTAGCTGCCCGCACCGCCGCGCTGGCAGCGCGGAGTCGTTGGGCGTATTGGCTCGATGCTGCGGCGTCGTGGCCGCGACTGGTGGCCAACTGCACGGCCGAGGCCTCGCACACGTCTAGTTCGTGCTGCGAAGGGCCAGACGACACCGGCAGACGGCCTACCCATTTGGTGCTGATGCGAGCGCAGTTCGCCCAAGCGGTGGCCACGGTCTTTTTCATGCCCTCCGGGGCATGTTCGGCCACCTGCTGAATGAACCCGTTGTAGTTCTCGGCCGCGTGCTGGTCAGCGATAGCGGCTTGCCGGAAATCCGTGGTTGCCTCGCTGCGCCGCATGACGCCGAACGCCAGCGCGGCGAATGCAAGACCTGCCCCAACAACAACGATTAGTGACGTGCGCCCGCTCATGTCCCTTTCCTCTGTGGTGTGAAAAGCCAGCCGCCGGGCTGGCCTTTCTGACTGATTACGCTTCTTCCTCGGCGATCTTGTCGGCCAGCTCGGTCGCGCCCTTCAACGCCGGTTCGAGGTTCACGGTGTTGTCGGCGATCACGTCCCAACCGTCGTTGCCGTAGACGAACAGCACCCAGCCGGTTTCTGGCTTCTCGCCGCCGTCGCGCTCGACGTGAAACTGATCCTCGTCCGTGCTGAACATGGCTTTTTCGATGGCGGCAGGATCGACGCTCTTGGCCAGTACGGTTTCCTCGCCGTCAAAGACGGAAATCTTGTAGCCCTCGGCGAGTAGTCCTTTGATGGCCTCGCGTGCGATGCGGCGCTCGATGCGCTGGCGTTTCTCTACGTTCATGGTGTTGCCCTCCGTTGTGTCCGTCTATTGTCCGTTATTCTACTCTGTCCGTCAAACGTCTGCAAGCGAATGATGCCGGACAATTTCGCGCTGTCCGGTAAACGGTCGTTTGTCGGACTTGCTTTATGATAGTCCAATGGCTATCATTTGGATTGCACAATCCAAACAATGAGGAAAGGGGAATGGACGGTGATTGGCTGATACAGACGCTTTGCATGATGGGCAGCGTGATCGGGGTGGCTTTATTGGTGTCAATGATTAGGCGCGACGGCGATAACGAGTTGCGCGGCTTTTATATCTTCTTGGGCTTCGCGGCCGTCCTTATTGCCCTTTTGTATTTCGTCGCGGACTCCCGGCAAAAGACCGCTCCGGCGGCCGAAGGGCAACAAGTCGCACCCGGCACGCATTCGCCTGAACTGATCGGAAAGGTCGTCCGCGTTCTCGATGGCGACACGTTCGAGCTGCTGGTAGATCAACGGCCAGTCCGCATCCGCGTGACCGGCATTGATGCCCCGGAAAAAGATCAGCCATTTGGCCAGCGGTCGCGGCAGTCGTTGGCGGGCATGGTTGATGGAAACCCTGTAGCGGTGCGCGTAAAGGGCGAAGACCGCTACGGCCGCACGCTCGGCGCGGTCTACGCCAAGATATGCGCCCCTTCTGCCCCTTGCCGCGCCGTTTATGTCAACGCTGAACAGGTCAAGACGGGTATGGCTTGGGCTTACCGTTTCCACGGCCAAGCCGTCGATCCGGCAATGCTGAAACTCGAAACGCAGGCCCGTAGCGAGCGCGTCGGCCTGTGGTCAGCGCCGAACGCAGTGGAGCCGTGGAAGTGGCGGCACCAAATGGTGAGCGCGGGCAAATGAGCGGTATTTCAATCAACACCCGACAGCTCGCCGACCTACTGAATATCAGCGAAGGCGAGCTAGTCCATGCGATGCGGTCAAGCGGGAAGCTGCACGGTGTGCCGTTTCCCGATCTGCTCGGCAACCATAAGGCCAAGGTGCGCAAGTTCAATTTCGCGGCCGCTCTGCGGTTCGTGGATCAGGTCAACAAAGCCCGTTCGGAAGGGGGGAACAGTGAAAGCTCTTAAATCCACGGCAAGCCCGACGATTCAGGCCTATGGCGAGCTACAGGCAGCGTTTGAGCACTACAACGCTGCTCTGTTCGATGGCCAGCTCCCGCACTGTCTCATCACGATGCAGCGCGAAAAGCGCACCTATGGCTATTTCTCGTCGCGCCGGTTCGCCAACCGGCACGAAAAGACCATGACCGACGAAATCGCCATGAATCCATCCTATTTTGGTGTCGTGCCGCTGCTCGAAATATTGCAAACTCTGGTTCACGAAATGGCGCACGCTTGGCAGTTTCATTTCGGCGAGCCGGGCCGACGCGGCTACCACAACAAAGAGTGGGCCGACAAAATGGAAGCCATCGGCCTGATGCCTTCCGATACCGGCAAGCCCGGCGGAAAGAAAACGGGCGAGAAGATGGCCGACTATGCGATTGACGGCGGCCCCTTCATGCAAGCCACTGAGGCGCTGCTAAAGACCGACTTCCGCATTACATGGTTCGACAGGCACCCGCCTGCGGGAACCGAAATCGCGGCGATCTTCGGTGACGCCGACGACGGCGACGACGACGGCGGCCTGATCCAGCCCGCCCCGGCCGGGAACAAATCGAACCGGGATAAATACCGCTGCCCCTGCTGCGGTGCGCAGGCGTGGGGAAAGCCGGGCCTCAAGCTGCTGTGCGGCAATGACGATTGCAACGCCGCGCCGTTCGAGTTGGCCATCAACTGACAAAAAGGAATATGCGATGAATCGAAACAGGAAGCTGCTCTTGGCAGCGGCGGCGGGGGCCGTCGCTGGGTGGCTCTGTACCGCCATTTTGGCGACCTCTTTGGTGGTCAAGGTAGGCCATGCAGAACGGCGTGCTGAAAGCGCCGAAGCGGACGCCGCAACATGGAAGCGGCAGGCAGGCAAAGCCTACACCGAACTACTGAAAGCCCGCGCTGGCACCGACAACACGGCCGCGCTTATTCCTGTGGGCGCTCGTATTGATTGCGTCATGCAAATGACAACGGTGGGCGGCCTGACAACCGCCAAGTGCGAGGACGCCACTATTTACCCGCCTCGGGACTATTAATCAGCTATGAGGTTGCAGATGTGAGCAAACAACATTGGAAACAGCTTAACAACATCAGATATTCGCTCTACCGGATGGAACGACCATCACTATCGCCCCGCTTTTCAGCCGCTTTGCTCGTAGCCATAGCAACGGCGCTCGTTGCGGGCATGGTGCTGTTGTGGGGAGCTTATACAGCGTGCCTGATCGGGGCGGCCGTGGGTATTGCGGTCTACCAGTTCGCGCCACTATCGAAGTCGTGGGCTGAGACACTGGATAACCAATTGACGGCTTATGATCCGGTAGACGTGGAGGCCTATGCAGAACTGCAAGACGTAACCCGTTCACTAGGCAGGCTCGATCTTGGCGAGGTATTCCGATGGTTGGACAGAGAACGCCATGCCCTTAGTTACAGTCGGCCAGTGCCATCACAAGGCCCACAATGTAAATTCATCAACAGGCAAGTCCGCCGAAAGCGTGACGGTGATTAGCCCGCAAAAAAGCCCCGTATGGGGCTTTTTGCTGGCTGGTCAGTCGATACCCATGCCGCCACCTCGGGACGGCCTTCTGTGGCCCTGTGCGGCCCGCTGAGGCGCATTGTTCGCCTTCCCCTGCCCTACCCCTTCCTTTTTGGTGCTGACCGGCTTCTGTGGGCTGGCTGGGGCTTTTTCGACCTCTCGGAAAGCCTCGGACACGCGCAAGGTGCTGCCGTCCGTCCCGGCGAGCTGCGCGAGCTGCTTTGCGGCGGCCTCGCCTGCGATCAGGACGGGAAACGCGGCGACGTTGTTGGCCAGCAGCCAAAACGTGCGCGTCACGCCGTCGCCGAAGCTGACCGATTGGGTGCCGTCCCGACCGCGTTCCAGCGAGACGCTGGCCAGCGGGACGGGCGACTGTGGCCCCTCGGCAAAGCAGGCGGCCGCGTGACGGTATTTGCTATCGGCAGGCATGTCCCGGCGCAACAAACAGCCGTCCGGCCGCTCCCTTGAATTGAGGCCACCGGCCAGCCATAGCCGATTGAACGCCACGGCGTTCACCGGCACCACGAACCTGTCGTGATCGGCGTGCTCGCCCTTTTCCAGAACCATGAAAACGTCGGTCTTGCCGGGCACCGGCAGGCACCAAAGAAGACGGCCGGGATTGCTGTCGTCGGGCTTGGCCAGCGTGGCCGGGGCCTGTTTCTGGTCAAGCTCGCGCAGCTCGGCTCGTATTGCCCGACTATTTCGCCACTTCTCAAACATCAGCGGTTCCTCAATATTACCTAATGTAATGTTGATATTTATTGTGACAGTCAAAGCCACAATGAATATTGTTTTACAGCGCATTGACTATTCCCCATGCCTGTATAAATCGGGATATAGCCAATATATTTTGTTGATTTTCTTAGTGCAAAAAGCCACACGATTTGTAATGGCAGACTTTGCGGGAATATGCGCGAATATGCCCCATAATGCGCGAGAGGATTATTTGTAACAAAATGAAAAGGGCCAGCCTCACGGCGTGGCCCCTACGGTTGCTGCGGCTCGATCAGCCTGCGGCCTTCTCGTCATCACCGAAGACGGGCTTGCCGTCCGGGCCGGTGTTGTACTTCGCATCGCATTTCGGGAAGCCGGTGCAGCTATAGAAGTCATACGGCCGGGGCTTCATGCCGCGTTTGACGGGCTTGCTCGTCCCGACACGGTGGGCCAGTTCCTTGCCGCATTTCGGGCACGCAATGCCGGTTGGCGGCGGCGGGGCCTTGCGCTCGCCGGGCTTGCCTTTGGCGTCCGGCAGCGTGGTCTTGCATTCGCGGTCAGAGCAGGCCCAAAAGAACCCGTGTTGGCCTTTGATCCGGCGCAGCGGCTTGCTGCACGTCGGGCATGGATGCGCAACGGGCAGGTCGGCCGATTCCAGATTGCCCAGCTCGTCATCGAGCGCGGCCCAAGCAGCCGACACAACGCCAAGGTAGTCGGCCTGCCCTTCTGCGATCTGGTCGAGCTGTTCTTCAAGGCCTCGGGTGTAGTCGAGGTCGATAAACGCGAAGCGGTCTACCAGACCATCGCGCACCACTTCGCCGATAGACGACGGCTGCAAATAGCCCTTCTTGTCGGCCACGATGTATTCGCGGGTCGTGATGTTGTCGAGGATCGCGGCGTAGGTGCTCGGGCGGCCGATGCCAAGGCGTTCCATTTCGGCGACAAGGGTAGGCTCCTTGAACCGGACGGGCGGCTTGGTCTTCTTGCTGAGTACGCGGCCGTCCGCCGCTACCAGCTCCGCGCCCACGGCGAGCGCCGGAATCGGGTTGTTGGCGGCCTCGTCTGGTTCGCTGTCCTCGTCCTCGGCATCGTCGGCGTAGACGGCAAGCCAGCCCGGTGTCAGCAGGGTGCGGCCGGTCGCCTTGAACGATACCGGCGTGCCCTCGGCGTCACCACTGAGGCGCACGGTGCGGACGGCATAGGTCGCATCGGCGAGCTGGGACGCGACCGCACGTTGCCAGATGAGTCGGTACAGTGCCCGCTCGTCGTCGTTCTCCCCGCATTCAAGATCGGCGGCATGGGTCGGCCTGATAGCTTCGTGGCCCTCCTGTGCGCCCTCCTTCGCCTTCCACTTGCGCGGCTTCTCGGCCAGCGGCAGACCTGCGCCCTGCGCATAGGCGGCAATGTCTGCACGGCCTTCGTCGTCCATGTTCGGGGCGTCGGTGCGGTGGTAGGTGATCGCGCCTTGCTCATAAAGGCGTTGCGCCAGCTCCATCGTGCGCTTGGGCTTCAACTTGAGACGCTGACCGGCGGCCTGTTGCAGCGTCGAGGTGGTGAACGGCGCGGCAGGTGCCCGGCCCTTTTCGCTGTCCTCGTATTCGGCGACCGATACGTTGCGAACGGCGGCGGCGAGCTTGGCCAGCGCGGAATCCAGCAGATAGCTTTCGCCCTCGGGCAAATGCGGTTTTGTGTCCCACTGTGCTTTCCATTTGGTGCTGTCGTCGTTCTCGAAAATCAGCTCGGCGCCGTAGTGCTGAGTGACCTTGAATGCGGCAATGGCCCGTTCGCGGTCAACAACAAGGCGGACGGCCGGAGACTGCACGCGCCCCGCGCCAAGGCGCTGTCCGGTGGCATCGGACAATGCCGGGCTGACGCGGTAGCCAATGATGCGGTCAAGTGCCCGGCGGGCTTCCTGCGCGTGTACGCGCTGCATGTCGAGCGGACGCGGCGCAGCGAAGGCCGCAAGGATTTTTTCCTTGGTGATGGCCGTGAACGTCACGCGCTCGGGATTCTTGAGACGTAGCGCGTCGGCAAGGTGCCACGAAATCGCCTCGCCTTCGCGGTCGGGGTCGGTGGCCAGCAACACGCGGTCGGCCTGTGCGACGGCGGCTTTGAGTTTGGCCAAAACGCCTTGCCCGCGCTCGGTCGGTTGATAGGTCAGCTCGAAGGAAGGCGGTTCGATGCCCAGCTCCTTCGGCGGCAGGTCACGCACATGGCCAACGCTGGCCATGACCTTGTAGCCGTCGCCGAGAATCGCGCTGATTTTGCTTACTTTGTTCGGTGATTCCACGATTACCAATGTAGTCATTGGTCGTACTCCTATTCAGTCTTGAGCGGCCGGACAGCGCCCGGCCGCCGTCTCTCGTCAAAGGCCTGCATCAATCCCACGGCTGCGCGAGCGCGGCGCGGGGGTCGGTTCAAGGCCTGCCATCTGTTTGAGCTTGGCCGGGGCGTCCTTCGGCAAGGTCACGTCCTTGCCGTTCTTCACGTCCTCGATGAGCGCCTGTTTGGCTTGCTCGGGTAGCTTTTTCCACGACACGCCAGCGTTAACGCCATCGAGCGGGCCGGTCTGGCCGTGGTTCAGCACTTCCTCGCGTTCCTCTTTGGCGCGGTCGTGCATCGCCTCGGTCTTCCGGTCGATCCCGGCTTTGACGGCAGCAGCCGAACGGGTTGCCCCTTTGGTGTTGCCGGTCACGCCATCGGCGGCCATGCTGCGCACCTCACTGAGCGCGGATTGCGCACCGGCCAGCACTTCGGCCGCGTGCCCGCGCTCTGTTGCTACGGCCGCATCGTCGGCGCTCGTCGTCGGGTCGTTGCGGGCTTCCATGTCGCGGGTACGCGCAAGGGTAGTCAGCCGTTCGGCAGTTATGGCGGCATCGCGTTTGGCTACCGCCATTTGCTCGCCGAGCATCCGGCGGGCAGCTTCGTCGCCACGACTCCCGGCGAGGTCGTTCCAGTCGGAACCCTTCTCGCCGTCGTTGAACTGCGGGGCCATGACGCCGCCGCCGTGCTTCTCGGCGGTTTCTGTGGCCTTCACCAGTCCGACGTTGACCTTCGGCTTGCCGTTGGCGTCCAGCTCCTTCGGCGCGTTGTGGTCATTGTCGGCGGCGATCAGCAGCGGCCGCGACGGGTGACGCTCGCGCAGCTCGGTGGCCACCGCGTCGAGATTGCCGCTATCGAATGCCACGATGACCGGCTTACCGCCCAGCAGACGCGAAACCGTGTCGGCTGTGGCGTAGCCTTCGGCGAGCACCAAAGGGGAATCGCCGTCTTGGGCCAGCGCCTTGCGCGGATCGTCAGCACCGGCAACGGTGTAGAGGCCTGCTTTCCGGCCGCCCTTCATGAACGATTTGAAGTAGGGATTGACGCTTTGCAGCGTCCACAATTTCCCCTCGCCGTCTGTGCCAGGTATCAGCAGGTCGCCCGCCTTGAAAACCCGGTTGGCCGGGTCAGCCTCGCGCAGCGCCTTGGCTTCCTTGGCTGTCTTGGCGATCTTGATCCCGTGCGCGGCAGTCTCCGGCGAAACGCTGTCCGGCACGACGCGCAGGCCTACCGGGTTGGCGATGCCTTTGGCTTTGCAATAGGCATTGTCAGCGGTCGCGGCCGGGGCCTCGTTCCACAACGCTTGCGCGGCGGCGGCGGTCGCTCCGTGCTCGGACAGGCGGGCCGCATCGCGTGCCTTGCGCTGCTCGGCCGCCTCGGCGGCCTGCCGGGCACGGTCGGCGGCGCTGAGTTCCGGCGTCTTGCCTTCGGGCTTCCAATGTACGACTTCGCCGGTCTTGTAGTTCTGGATGAAACCGCCCGGCGTGCGCCCGGCTTCGTGGTAGGCGTATGCGCCACTGGTGGCACCGCCCCGGTCGCCCTCGACGGGCACCCGCTGCATCTTCCCGTCCGTGATGACCTCGCCCTTGAGCTGCAAGCCCGCATCCTTCAATGCGTCCTTGAACTGCTCGATGGCGGGCTTGGGTTCCGACGCGGTGACGACGTTGGCCTTGTCCACGCTCCACCGGGCAAGGCCCGATGTGGTTACGTCCACGCCCTCGGGCGCGTACCATGATTTTGCTTCCTTATCCCACTTGGCTCCCAGCGCCTTCGCCTCGTTCTTCTCGGCGTAGGGCACGGCCAGATAGGTGCGCGATTGCATAGGCTTCTCCGGTTGCTCATGCAGAACGGTGCGGGTCGGTGCCCGGTCGGCATCGAGGCCGACGCGCTGCGCACGTTCTACGGCGGATTGCTCGGCGGCTTCGTCGGTCGCGCCGAATCCCCAAGCCCTGCGGCCGTCATCGAGCTGCACATAGACGGCGTTCTGGCCTGCATGATTGGCGGCGTTCTCCGGCACGACACGGCGGCTCTGCACGGTGTAGGCCTGCTGTTCCGGCACACCTTGCTGCGCGTCGGCCTGCCCGGCTGACAGCCCGGCAGCTTCGCCAATGGTATTAAGACGCTTCGCCGTAGTGGCCGCCTCCGCGCCTTCCTGATTGGAGTCAGTAGCGAACCAATGCCAGTTGCCGGTCGCGTCCTGAGTCTCGACAAGCCAATGGGTGTGCTGCCCTTGTTCGACGGGTACATATTCCTCGTCGCCTGCCTCATAGCTGCCCTGCAATGCGACCGGAACCGCTCGCGCCGTCCCGTTCCATTGCTCCGGCAGCTTGCCGTCGCGGATGCCTGCCAGCGGCTCCCCGAAGGCCTCGGAGGTTGCGTCTGCGGCGGCTTTCATCAACGCCTGTTGGCCGTGACTCCCCGGCTCTGGATGGTTGGCGGCGAGCAGCAGCGTTTCGGCAAGTCGATGGTCGGCAGTGGGCACACCGGGGCGCGGCTGCGGAAGCCGGACGCCCCTTTCTTCCACGTTGGCCATAGCGACCAGCTTGGGCGACGGCGACCACTCCGGCGCGGAACCGTCTCTAACCCAAGAGGTGCGCCCTTCAACCGTTTCCGTTCTGTTATCGGTCACGGTTGTGTCTGGCTTGCTTCGGAATAGGGCCAGCGCCTCGACTGCGCTATTGGTTTCGCCGATCACGACCTGCTCGGGATTGGCCGCAAATGTGTCGCGGTGCTCTACAGTCCAGCGCGGGCCAAGCTCGGCCTCAACTGCCTGCGATAGCTCCTGCTCACGCTCGAAATCCATCACGTAGCCGCTGATGCGTTCGGCGTCGGACGCTGCCCGGAAGATCTCTTTTGGATCTTCCTTCAAGGCTTTAACCCACGAACCGACATAGGCCGCGTGCTGGCCCGGATCGTGACCGATTTCGAGGCGTTCGCCCAACATGAGCGAGGCAATTTCCGCTCGCAATTCTTCGCGGGCGTAGCCCTCGGAACCGAACGGGTGCGCAAGGTCGCGGTCAAGCCGCGATGGGTGCCCCGTCCAGTGGCCCAGCTCATGCAGCGCGGTGGCGTAGTAGTTGTCGGCGGTCGGGAACTGGTTGCGCTCGGGCAGTGTGATGCTGTCCGTGCTGGGACGGTAGAAAGCCCGGTCGCCGGGTTCGTGACGAATGACCGCGCCCGAATTGGCCAAGATGGCCTCGGCGCGGGCGTGACGCTCCGGCTCTGGCCCGGTGGGTCGCGCTTCCAGTGGCGGCAAGCCGTCGATCTGCGAGCCGTTGAACACCACGGCCATGAATGAGCGCGGCCGTTCGAGCTGCACGGTCACGGTCTTTTGCTTGCCGGTGTCCGGGTCGATGACCGGGCGGCCTTGCTCGTCAGTGGCCTTTCGTTCCTCGCTGAACTTCCAGTAGACGATATGGGTTCCCTTGGAACCCTTGCGCACCTGTGCGCCTTCGGCGGCGGCTTGGTTGTAGGTCATCCAGCGCGGATCACTGTGGCCCTGCATGTGCAGCCAAAGGCTGTTCATGCCACGGTATTCCTTGCCGGTGGTCGGGTTGTACGGCAAGCGCAGCTCGCCGGGCTGCCACGGCTTTTGCCACGGCGCGGTGCCCTGCTCCAACTGCTCTATGATCCGCGCCGCGACTTCCTCGGCGTATTCCTTTTTCATCGTTAGTTACCCCCTTTCAGCGGCACACGGATATTGGTGTTGGCGTTGATCGTCTCCACATCGCCCGGCTTCACGTTGGCAAGGTCTGCGGTGCTGCGCTGGACGGTCTGACGCACGGCCCGGCCGTTCACGACGATGGCGGTTCCTTCCGGGTCAGCGGACAAGTCCGCGTTCGAGGCCCACGCCTCGGCTTCGGACATGGCCGTTTCTTTGAATGCGCCGTTGGCTTCCGCTTCGGCCGCCGTGTGTTCGACCTGCACGCCGGGCGTGCCGCTGTCTTCGGGCGACTTGCTCACGACGGGATCGACACGCGGGGCCAAGGCGGTTTTCGCTTCCGCGACCTGCTGGGTGCTGCTCGCTTCTTCTTTGGTGCTCATGGCTTCTTCCTTTCTCGGTTGACGTACAAACACGGCAGTCGGGGCCGTGTACGGATTGAGCGCGGGAACGCTCACGGCGACCTGTTGGCCGACGCCGTAGCGGGCCAAGTAGCCGTTCAAAAAACCCTTGTTGAAATCGCCCGTGTTGTAGGCAGACAGGGCCGCCCGGAGTGCGGCCTGTTCGTTCGGATATTTCGGCAGCGCGTTGCTGTAGAACGCGGTCAGAACTCGCGCACCGGCTGCGAGGTTCTTGCAAGTGTCGAACATGTCTTCGACGGTGTAGCCGAGCGATTTAAGGTTGGTACTGTTGACCTGCATGTAGCCCATATCGACGGAGTGCCCCGCGTCGATGGCCATGTAGGCAACGGTCACGGCGTCCTGCGCGGTCTTGATGGCGATAGGGCTTTTGAAGACGACCTTGCGGCGCTTCGGCTTGGTCTGGCCGTCTGCGGCCGTGACCATGATCGGGTTGCCCTTCTCGTCACGCTCGATCACCCACTTGACGTTCACATTGAGCGCCAAGGGGTTGCCGCCGCTCTCCACCTGAATGACCTTCTCTATCGTGGCCGGGGCCACGTTCGGCGCGCACGCCATCATCATGTCGAGGCCGATCATTGTTTGGTTACTCCCGTAGTGATGGCCGCCGGGTCGCCGATCACGGCGACCGGGCGGGCAATGCCGCGCACGCTGGCCAGCACAACGGGGCCAAAGTAGCGGCTGTCGAAGCTGCCCGCGCTGTAGCTGGAAAACAGCCAGACCTCGCCGGGCTGCACGATGTAGCGCCCGGCAGGCCAGCCCGGCAGCGCGGGCATAGCGGCGGTGTTCGGCAGGGCCACGCCGTTGACGGTCACGGGATGGCCCGGCTCGAACTGGATGGCGTCACCCGCTACCGCCGACACCGGCTTGAGTAGCGGGGTTACGCCGGAATCCTCGCAGTCACCGGGCGCGAGGTAGCCCCGTTCGCCCATGAGGCGAACAATCGGCGAGGCGGGCGGGCACACCTCGACCAGCTCGCCACGCTTGATGCTGGCCGCTTCGGCGGTCTGCACAAGCCAAAGCCCATGCGGGGCCGAGTCCGTGAAGTTGAGGCGCAGGCCTGCGTGATAGCCGGTCGTGATCGCAACGCCGATCACTGCGGCCGCGCACAAGGCGGCGATTCCGAAGCGGCGACCTTTCATTGGACGACAAAGCCCCCGTTGCTGTTGTTGGACGGCCCGGCGGCGGCCGGGGTGGGCTTGGATTGCTGGGCCACGCGCACAACGTCAGTCGGTACGGGCTTGAGCTTCGACCGCTTGGAGAAAACCGGGTCAAAGAAGTAGAGGATTTGGCGGCCGCGGATTACCGGCTGGCCAGCGACGAACACAAGCATTTCGCCCGGCGCGGTGATCTTCTCCCCGCTGGCGTCCTTGGTCGGGCCGGGCAGGCGCATGATTTCGTCGGGCGTCATCAGCGGGCGCTGCACTTCCTGATAGCTGCGCGAAACGTTGTCGAGGACGGCACCGAACCGCTTGCCCGAAGTCGTCACCTGCTCTTTGACGACGGTGGTGGTGCCCGTCATCTTCGACATCCATTCGGCTGTCTCGACCTTGTTGGGCGCGTAGGCGATGCGGACGTGGCAGTTGGAAATGATGCTTTCGTAGTTTGAATAAGCCTTGTAGAGCTGCTGCACGTCCTGCGTGATGAGGTAGGCTTTCATGCCGTAACCGGCGATGTAGGCCAAGGCTTCCTCGAACACTTCGATTTTGCCGAGCGTCGGGAACTCGTCCAGCATCAGCAGCAAGCGGTGCTTGTGCGCCGTCTTGGCCCGGCCGTCGTCAAACTCCATTTCGTCGGCCATCGTGAGCACGATCATGGTCAACAACAGGCGGGTAAGCGGCACAAGGCGCTTGGACGTCTTCGGCGTCGAAATGAGATAGAGCGACACCGGCCGGTCGTGATCCATCAGGTCGGCAATCTTGAAGTCGTTGCGCGAAGTGTTCTCGCCAACGATAGGGTCGCGGTACAGCGCAAGGGCGTTGTTCGCCGTCGAAATGATGCTGCCCAGCTCGCGGGCCGGGGTGTTGGCCATGCGGGTGCCGACGCCGGTAATGACAAGCTGCGCTTCCCGGTTCGCCGGGTTGCCGTCATTGATGGACACCTCGCGCATTTCATCGAACAGCCCGGCCAGTGCTTTCGGGTCGCCGTCCGGGTCGTCTACAAGGTCGTTGGCCGTGTCCGGCGCGGCGAAGTCGCCCACGCCGGTCAGCATGTGGCCAATGTCCTGCAAGCAGGGCGTGCGGCCTACCTGTTCGCCCTTGTAGAGCGCGTGCAGGATCAGCCCTACCAGCAGCTCGAACGCGGCACTACGGAAGTGGTCGGACTCGATGCCCTTGCCATCGGAGTCGATGACCATCAGCGCGATGTTTTGCGCGTCACTGACCTGAAAGCGGGTGCGGAACTGTATTTCGCCCAATGGGTTCCATGCGCAGCCGGTGCCCGGCTTCGCTGGGTCAAAGCGCAGGATCACGTTATTGGCGTGCTTCTGACGCCAGCCCGAAGTCATGGCGTAGTTTTCGCCCTTACGGTCGAGTACGAACACCGAGTGGGGCCAGCTCAACAGGGTGGGAATGACAAGGCCCACACCCTTGCCCGAACGGGTCGGGGCAAGGGCGCAAACATGCTCCGGGCCGTCGTGCCGCAGGTAGTACGTGGTGCCGGTTTCGGGGTCGTCATACGCCCCGCAGTAGACGCCCTGCCCTTGCTTGCCCTCACGCGGCAGTAGGCCCGTTTCGCGTACCTCGTCCAGCGTGGCGAAGTGCGCCGTTCCGTGAACGTCTTCATGCTTGCGCGAGCTGCGCGTCTTGAAGCCGATCCAGAGAACATAGGTCAGCAGACCGACCAGCACGCCGAGCGCGAAAATCACAAAGGCATAGTTGTAGGAATTGGGCGCTGAGTCGTAGAACTTGAACAGCCATCGCCACCAGTCGAAGGGCATATAAAGCTGCCCGAACAGTGACGGCCCAAGTGCCGGGTGGTAGCCAACCCGGTACGCAATAAATTGCGTACATATGCTGTTCAAACCGATGATGAACAGCACTAAATAAACGCCGCCGATAAGCCGCAGCTTACCCGCCGACGAATTTTTATCGCTCATAGTTCGACCTCGTTACTCCTGTCAGTGAATCGTCCACGTCCGTCCAACTGGACGACGCGACCTAGTTTCCATGTCGCCGCCTTGGCGACTACGCGGGGGGTGGATGGCTTGACCAACATTTCATCGCCGCGCTTCAACAACAGCACTTCGCTACCGTCTTCCATGCGCCTGCGACCTTGATATGTGGCCCTGCCTGCGTCGGTGGATTGCCAAAGCCGATGATAGTCTATAGACGATATTTTGTCTCTATTTTTGTTGCGTTCTTCAATCCATTTTTGCACCGCCGGGCCAGAATCCACGGGCTGCGCGGGCTTGCCGCCTGTCCGGTTTCCCGTCGCCATGCCGGACAGGCCAGTTTCGGCCAGAAACGCCGCATCCATGTCGTTCGGCGCAGGGGCTGGCCGGTTCGGTTTCGGCTTGGCTGTCTGGCTTCCTTTTGGTGCTATCTCCATGCGCCATTCGTTGCGCTCCACCGTCCGCCCGTCCGGTAGCGTCACGCTCTCGCTGCCCATGTGATTGACACGCACGCGGTCGCCCACGGCCGCACCGCTATTTGCCACCGCCCTTTCAAGATCGACGCCCCATAGGGTTCGGTCTTCGCCGTTCCCGTCGCGCAGCGTGACGAAGTAGCTCTTGCGGTTGCCCTTGACGTGCTCGAACGGCGCTTTGCCGAAGTCCACCAGTTCGGCGAAGTCGTCGCGGCTCGATGCCTTGATTTCGGCCTGAAAGGCCTTCTCCATTTCCTTGTGCTCGGCCGTCTCGCGGCGCATTTGCTCCATCGCCGGATCGGTGAACGTGACCTTGAGGCCGTGCATACCGGCGAGCTGGGCGACTTCAAGCCGGAACTCGTCTGTGCCTTCCACGATGAGGGCTTGGCCCTCGAACCGCTTGGATGCCAGTTCGAGCGCTACCAGTGCCGCGCCGGTCGTGGCTTTCTGCGCCTGAACGTGCGTCTTCCGGTCGATCACCATGCCGCCGTCGATGGTGCTGTACGCCATCGTCCCGTCTTTCCGGGCCTTGGGCTTGAGCTTGTCGAGAACAACAGCCTTGGCCTTGTCGGCCCGGTCGGCGGTCAGTAGCTCCCCGTTCCAGCGGCGTGTCCGTTCCTCGCGGTCGCGCAGCACGGCCAGCGCCTCGGCGTTGCCGCGCTCGGCCTGCTGCGTCAGCCAGTCGGCCCAAGTGGGCATCGTCGTCTGTTTGAACAGCGCCTGACGGCGAGCGTCTGCGCTCTGCCGGTTCTTTTGGCGCGAGGCGTCGGCCTGCTGTTTGATAGTGCCGTACATCAGGCGTTTGGTCGGCCCCTTGCCCGCGACCTTCAAAAGCATTCGCTCTGTCTGGCTCCACTGCTTCACCTGCGCATTGAAAGCCGCACTCTCGCGCTTGATCTGGTCGAGGCCCTGACGGCGGGCCAGAATGGCCGCCTGTCGCTCGCGCTGGTACTGGTTGAACAGGCCCGCAGTCGTCGGGTTATCCGGCCGCCGGGGTCGTGGCTCGTACCGCTTGCGGTTCGCCTTCGCCTCGGCCTGCCGTTCGGAAGGCTGGAACGGGCCAAGACGGTCGGTTAGGGCCTTCATGGAAAGGTCGCGGCCGACGTTGCTGGCCTTCGCCCAAATGCCTAAATCTGGCTCGCCGATGACAAGGCCAGCGCCGCGCTGGCGAACCTCTAGGCCGTGCTCGGCCGCTGCGTCGTGCAGCTCCTGCCAGCTCGTCGCCTGTCGCATCGCCGGGGCCAGCTCGCGGGCCGCGTACCCGGTCAGCGTCTCGATGCCGCTGTGAGCCTCTGCGTCGGCGGCTTTGCCGCTTACCCGGCCGCGTCCGCCGCTTCCTGCTTGGCCAATAGCTGTTCTATCGCCATGTCCCGACCGTCGCAGGCCGTCAGCGCGTTCTTTTCCTCGTTGCTGTAGATCACCGCGTGTATCACCCGGCAATAGCACCGAAGTTCTTTCGGAAGCGCGAACCATACGGCAGCCGGACAGCGTTCGCAGACCGTTGAGGGTTTTGGCCTCTGGTTCATCGGCAAACGAGAGATCGTAGGACTCTCGTAAATATCGTCGAAATCTACTATCGCGCTGCTCTGGTCGCTGACCTCGATCAAGCTGGATTCGGTCGCTTCGTTCTCTGGTGTGCTCATGTTGTTTGTCCTCTAGTCCGTGGTTGGTTCGCTGTAGGTCGTACTTCAATTCGAGGCGTTCGCACGCCTCCATCAGCCTGCGCTTGTCGTAGTACGGTTCGATGTTTTGCAGCCCTGTCGGGTGAACCTTGTTGATGGCGACATGCACATGCAGGTGATCGGTGTCGATATGGACGGCCGACACTCGTTGGTGGTCGCCGAAGCCGATGGCTTCGCAAAGCTCGTCCTCAATGGCGTGCAGCACTTCAATGTCGGGCCGCTCACCGGGCGGGAAGGAATAGACAAGGTGATAGGTCTTTTCCGTCTTCGACCTGGTGTTGGCCCCCTGTGTGGCCAAGATCAGGATTGCAGCGTCGGCGGGGTCGTCCGTGCCGCAGTTGGTAACGCGGTAGCTGGCGACCTTCTCGCCCTTGGTGGTGTCGTTCGCGGTGTCCAGAATGTAGTCGGCCGTGCGTTCCCAGCTCGTCGGGTCGATGCCGCCCTTAGCCGCAACCATGTACCTGACCAGCTTGGCCGGGTTCGATGACTGATGCGGCTTGCGCTCGATGCGGTGGGCAATCATCTCGCCACCCGGATCATGATCGAGCGGAGTTCTTCCTGTAGGGCGCGAAAGTCCTTCATCATGGCTTCCACGTCCACCGGGCGGGCACCCTGCCCGCGCTTCTCCGCAAGCCACAATTTCAGCAGCCCGGCCACCCGGCCTAGGTCGCCATTCACGCGCACAAGATCGGTCACGGCCGACAAGTCGGAGCGTGCCCGGATCGGCGCGTTAAGTCCGGCAACCTTCATATAAGCGGACAACGATAAACCGGCCTGAGCGGCCCGGTCGGCCAGCTCGGCCTTTTCGTCGTTGTTCACCCAAACCTTAATGTGTTGCCCTCTTGGGCGGCCCCCGTGTGGGCCTTTCTTTGGTGCCTCATCTGTCATTCCAAGTTCGTCCTCCCGGTCGATTTGTTGGTGTCGCGGCAGCGACTGTCAGCCTCGCAGAGCAAGATGCCGTCGAGCCGCAGGCGAGTAAGGGGCGGTGGTGGAGGCCCTAGCTGCGTAGCAGCGTAGGCCTACAACACACATCTTGCCTGCTACCTCTCTGCGATTGTAGGCGACTGTGCCCTGATGATCCACCCAAAACCCGGCCCAAGGGCCGAAAACCGCGATGAATCGCGTACTATCGCATAGTGTCGCGTAGAATCGCATAAAAAGGCTTGCGTAATCGCATAGAATCGCGTACAGTCGCATTAAATCGCTTAGATTCGCGTAGTATCGCGTTATAGGGTAGACTGAGGTGCCGCGATTGATTCGCGGGCTTCACTAGGAGGAAACAGGCATGGCAGACACGCCAAGCAAAAAGCCCCGCCGGGGCGCAGGACGTGTCGCGTTTCTGGCCCGCTTAGAGCAGTTCCGGGAACTGCTCGCAGCGGGTAACGAACAGCGCACGATCTACGACGACTTTGGCGGCGAGGCGGAATTGGGCATCAGCTACTCCCAATTCAATCGCTACGTCGTCCGGTACATAACAGGAGCAAAAGACGATGGGCACCAAAGAAAAGGCACCGGGCAAATCGCCCCGCCAAGCCCCTCCCCGGCCCCTACAGGAGCCGCAGGAGGCCAAGCAAGGGGTAGCAGCACCCCGGCCGAAAAACCCGGCCAAAAGCGCCCCGGATTCCAGCACAACCCAAACAGCGGCAACGACCGCGACGACCTCATCTGAA
>ENA-UEYG01000283-UEYG01000283.1-human-gut-metagenome-genome-assembly--contig:-NODE-283-length-39036-cov-5.639595_pt1 | contig 39036 bp, 28 predicted proteins | sample MGYA00242933_ERZ507934 | MGnify/ENA primary metagenome ERZ507934 (study PRJEB26167, sample SAMN06115527) | human gut metagenome | host: Homo sapiens | place: China:Zejiang | collected 2015-11-10... | reverse complement strand
TCGGGCTTGGAAATCTGGTCGTCCGCGCCCACGCTCACGCCCTTGTGGCGCAGCTTGTCCGTGATGAGCGAGGAAAACAATACCACCGGCAGTTTTTTGAGCACCGGGTCGGTCTTGATGCGGTGGGTCAGGTTGAGGCCGTCCATGACGGGCATTTCAATGTCCGAAACCATCACGTGCACAAAATCGTTGATGTCGCACCCGGTTTCTTCCGCCCGGCGCTTGAATTCTTCCATCCTGTCCCAGGCGGCCCGTCCGTTGGAAACCACCTCCACGGCAAAGCCGGCCTTTTCCAGCAGGTCGCGCAGCATTTCACGCACCAGGGCGGAGTCGTCCGCCACCAGCGCTTTGTAGCCCGTATTGGTCCAGTCCGCGCCCAGGTCGTCCAGACGCAGGCCCAGCTTGGGGTTCAGGTCTGCCACCACTTTTTCCAGATCCAGCAGGAAGACGATGCGGTCCTCCAGCTTAACCACGCCGATGACCGTATTGTTGGACACGGCAGCCACATATTTGTTGGGCGGTTCCACCCGCTCCCAGCTGATGCGGTGGATGCGGTTGACGCCCGAAACCATAAACGCTGTGGTGACGTTGTTGAATTCCGTCACAATGGTCTTGGGCTGATCTTCCGAGGCCGGATGGGTTTTGCCCAGCCACATGGCCAAGTCCACCAGGGGGATGATGCGCGAACGCAGGTTAAACGCCCCCAGCACGCTGGGGTGCTGCACTTCAGGCAGTTCCGTGACCTTGGGCATGCGGATGATTTCCAGCACCTTGGCCACATTGACGCCGTAGTAACCCCGGTACCGGTCGGGCGGCGGAGGCGCGTCAGCGGGTCTGTCCGCCGCAACGTCCGTCTGGTCGGGCACGGCCTCGTCCAGATAAAATTCCACCACTTCCAGTTCGTTGGTGCCGGCTTCCAGCAAAATATTGGTCTGGGCCATGCTGCCTCCAGCAAAAATATCCCGCGCAGATCGGCCTTGCGGGCTGTTTCGGGCTGCGCCCGCCTTGAAACAATGACAAAAATACCTCCGCCCTACAAGGACGCGAGCCGTTCTTCCGCCGCATCTATGAGGCTTTTCGGCGTGGATGCGCCGGCCGTTAGGCCTGCGCGCCGATTTTGCGCAAAAAGGTCGGCCTGCAGCTCGTCCACGCGCTCCACATGGTAGGTGGGTATGCCTGCGGCCCGGGCCACATCCGCCAGACGGCGGGTATTGCCGCTTTCGCGCCCCCCCACCACAACCATGGCGTCAACGCGGGAGGCGATGTTGCGGGCCTCTTCCTGGCGTTCGCGCGTGGCGTCACAGATGGTGGCAAGCACCGTGAGTTTTCGCAGGCGCTCCAGCAGATAGGCTTCAATAGTACCGAACAGGGCACGGTCCTGCGTGGTCTGCGAGGCCAGCACATAAGGCCGGTCCACAGGCAGGGGCAGAGCCGTCAGCTCTTCCATGCCGCCAAAAACGTGGGCCGGCCCCCCGGCGTAGGAAACCAGGCCCCGCACCTCTGGGTGATCTGCCTCGCCAAAGAGCAGCAGCACCGCCCCGTAGGCCGTGGCGCGGGCAATGGCCAGCTGCGCCTTTTTGACCTTGGGACAGGTGGCGTCCAGTACGCGCGCGCCGCCGGCGCGCAGGCGCTCCTCGGTCTGGCGGGTGACGCCGTGGGCGCGGATGACCACCACATCGCCAGGGCGGGCTTGCTCTGGGTCGTCCAGACGCGCCACGCCCTTGGCCGCGTACTCTTCCTGCACCTGCGGATTATGGATAATGGGGCCCAGGGTGCAGATGCGTTCCGTATCCGCCGTGCGCTCCCGCAGGGCGGCCTCCAGCTTCTGCAGAGCCAGACTTACGCCCATGCAGAACCCCGCGGTTCCGGCGCGGATGACCTCCATACCGATTTCTCCTCAAAAACGTGACAAGCCGTTTGTTCCAAAGCGTGTTCAAAAAAGATGGCTCTGTGCCGTACCACTGTCGCAGCCGTCCAGGAATTTGTCCAGCGCGGCGGCCACGGCCTCCCAGTCTTCACAGCGGCAAAGCTCCTGCCGCAGGGCACGCGCTCCGGGCAGGGCGCGCACATAGCGGGGCACCACCGAGCGCATCTTCCACAACGCTGCCCGGCCGGGGCAGTGGCGGCGGGCCAGGGCTATATGGCGCAGAATCATGGCTTTAAGGCCGACAGCGTCCTGAGGTTTAGGGACGCAGCCGCGGCAGAGGGCTGCGTGGTCGGCGAAAACAGCGGGATTGTGCAGCGCGCCCCGCGCGTACATGAGACCCGCGACGCCCGTGCGCTCCAGGCAGGCCAGGCCGTCCGCCGCGCTGAACAGGTCGCCGCTGGCCAGCAGGGGGATGGACAAACGCGGAACCAGCCGGGCCAGAGCCTCCCAGTCCGCCGTGCCGCCAAAGCCCTGACGCGCCGTGCGGGGGTGCAGGGTCAGCCAGCCCGCGCCGGCGTCCTCCAGACGCAGGGCCAAGTCGGGCAGCACGGGGCGGGCCGCGTCCAGGCCCAGCCGCAGCTTAAAGCCCACGCGCCCCGGCCCGGCGGCGGCCAGCATGGCCCGGGCCACGGCCAGGGCGTTGTCCACATGGTCCAGCATGGCCGCCCCCGCGCCCTGACGCAGCACCTTGGGCACGGAGCAGCCCATGTTCAGGTCAAACCAACCGAAGCCCGCCTCGCGCAGCAGGGTTACGGCCCGACCCAGAAAAACGGGCTCAGCCCCGAACAACTGCACCACCAGGGGCTGATCCTCAGGCAGGGTCTGGAGCAGTTCATTGGTGCCGGGGCTCTGGTAGGCCAGGCCCTTGGCGCTGACCATCTCCGTAACGCAAACGGCAGCCCCGTACTCCCGGCAGAGCAGGCGAAAGGGCAGATCGCTGTACCCAGCCAGGGGGGCCAGCCAGGGGAATTCCCGCCCAAAAGGCAAGGCTGCGGGATTGGCGGGACAAGAAGGCAGGGACAGGCTCATGCAAGTTCTTTGGGGTCCGACCCGGATTTGCGCCCCGCGGGCGGCGCGGGGGCGGCGGTGGGGGACGGCGTTGGCTGGGGCGCGGGGACAAAGCCTGCCGGGCCGTCGGCGGAGGGGGCCGCCGAGACAACGCTTGCGGCCGCATCCTCGGATGCGGGATGCGCCGGACCGCCCGCAGGCGGCTGCGGGCCCGTAAGGGTCACGCGGGCTTCGGCTGCAGGTGTGGACCGGGCCGGGGCGGGCTCGTTGGAGCGGGCCTGCGCGGCGTTTGCGGCCGCATTGCCGGGCGCGGAGCGCAGAGGGCCGGGCAGCTGGTCCGCCTGAGTGGGGGCAAGGCCTGCGGCGGCCCCGGCCTCGCCTGCCGAGAGCAGGGGATCCGTCTCCTGGTCGTCCCGCCAAGCGGGCATGGCAGGCATGGGAAAGGCGCACTGGCCGTCGCGGCAGCTCACGCGGCGCAGCAGGGTGGCGGCCAGGCGCAGGCCCTCGTTGATGGTGTCGGCCACAAAGCCATTGCTGAGGTAGTCCAGAATGCCCGTGCGCTGCAAAATATTGCGCACGCTGCTGCTGCCCACCACCAGAATGACGGGCATGCTGCGGGCATAGCAGCGCTCCACAAACTGGGCCAGAGCGTGCGCACCCGATGCGTCCAGCCAGAACACGCGCGAAAGGTGCAGCAGCACCAGTCGGGCGGGTTCGCGGTCCTCTTCATAAAGCTGACGTTCCAGCTCATGGATGGCCCCGAAAAAGAGCGTGCCTTCGATGACGTACACGGCCACGCCGTCGGGCAGATCGGCCGGGGCCTCGCGCAGCAGGGGGTCGCCGGGCTGCAGACGGCGCACACGGGGGTGGGAGGTCTTGTAAATGAACAGGACCAGCGAGAGCAGCACGCCGATGAAGATGGCTTTTTCCAGATCAAACAACAAGGTGGAGAGAAAGGTAATCAGCAGAACAACACGGTCCACGCGGGTGGCCACCAGACACAGGCGGATGGCCTCCACGTCGATCATTTTGAAAGAAATGAGCAGCAGTATGCCCCCCAGGGCGGGCAGGGGCAGCCAGCGGATGAGCGGGGCCAGAAGGAAAAGCATGGGCAGAGCCAGAATACCGGAAAAAACCGTGCCCATACGCGTACGCCCGCCTGAGGAAACCATCAGAGCGCTGCGGGTGAAAGAGCCGCAACCGGGAATGCCCGAAGTAAGCCCGGCAGCCAGGTTGCCCAGCCCTTGGCCGATGAGCTCCTGGCTACCGTCAAAGGAATCATTTTTGACGTTGGCCAGTTGCTTGCCGATGGCCAGGGATTCTACCGTGCCCAGCAGGGCCAGGGCCAGGGCGGGCATAAAGAGATCGCGCAGGGCGTCCAGATCAAAAGCGGGCGGCAGGGAAAGGGGCGGAACCACGCTGGGGATGGCCCCCACCAGGGGCACGCCGCGCTCCCCCGCGCCCAACAGGGCGCTGACGGCCGTGACCACGGCCAGCGCCGCCAGTGAGGCGGGAAAGCGCCGCGAGACCCGCCGGAAGGTCAGCGTCAGAACCACGGTGAGTACGGCCAGGGCCAGGCACCAGATGTTGGCCTGGGGCAGACCGTGCAGTGCGGCGAAAATCTGGTTAAAAAAGCCGGCGGGTTTGGGCCCGGTAAGGCCCAGCACCGTGCTGATCTGCCCCACGGCAATGAGCAGGGCCGCGCCGGTGGTAAAAGCCACCATGACCGAATGGGAAATGAAATTGGCAAGGTCGCCCAGCCGGGCCAGGCCCATGCCGATCTGGATCAGCCCGCAGAGCACGGCCAGCCCGAAAACGTAGGCCATGCGGGCTGCTTCGGGCAGGCTGGAAATAAGCACGCCCCCCACGCTTACCGTGGCGAAGGTGGAGTAGATGACCATGGAGATGGCGTTGGTGGGCCCGGCCGCCATATAGCGGGAAGAGCCCCACAGGGCGGCCAGGGCCACGGGCAGCATGCAGGCGTAGATGCCGTACTGCGGGTGCACCCCGGCGATGATGGCGTAGGCCATGGCCTGAGGCACGGCCATGGGCGTCACCGTCACGGCGGCCAGCAGGTCCGCGCGGAAGTCTGCGCGGGAGTAGCCCCGCAGGGTTTCCAGAAAGGGAAAGAAGCGTGCGGCGCGCGTGTTCACGATAGTTTCCGGCGTCCTCTATGGCGTCTGCGGCGTCTGCGGCGTCTGCGGCACACGCAGCCGTCAGGGGGGCACAGGCCGTGCCCGTTTACTGATTGTCGTCTTCCAGACGCAGCACGTCGTGGCCCAAAGCGTAGTGCATAAGCCGGGGGCGCTCGGCGGACTTCATCAACGAATTGATGATCCGCGTCATGCGCCTGTTGCCTTCCAGCACGCCGCCCAGATGACCGGCCAGCTCGGTGAGGTCTGTGCGGGCGAGGATGCTTTCCAGCTCCAGGGCCAGGCTGCGGCCGCGCGAGTCTTCAGGAAATTCGGCCAAAAGTTCGCGGGCCAGGCGCAGGGCGCGGGCCTGGTTGGCGTCGATGTCCTCCACCAGTTCGCCGCAATATTCCGCCTGGTTGCGCATGACGTTGAGGGCGTTGTTGCCGTAGTGGGCCATAGCCCCGGCGGCCTTTTCCAGTGTGTCGCGGGCCACGGCCACGCGGCGGCCTACGGAAAGTGAAACAATGCTGGCGCACTTGGACAGAAAGCGTTCGTCAAAACTCTCAAAGCCGTATTCCCGCTTGGTGTAAAGCATGACCAGACCGAAAGGCGGACGGTTGCTGCGTTCGCGCAGCACAAAGGCCAGGCGGGAGCGGTAGCCTTCTTTATAAATAATGCAGTCGAAAGATTCGCCCCCACGGTCCAGGGCGTGCAGGTTGTTGGAAACCACATAGCGGGTGTGCCCTTCAAGGATGGCCCGCATGACCGGGTGTCTGCGCAGGCCCTCTTCCAGCATGGGGGCCACAATGGGGATGCTTTTGCCGTCCACCTGGTTAGCCGTGCTCACCACCCACTCGCCGTTGGGCGTGCGCAGGCGACAGACGTACATTTCGGCATACAGGGCGTGAACCAGGATTTCCGCGCTCTGGCGCAGCACCTCGCTGGGCGGGGCCATGCGGTCGGCAATGGAAAGCAGGTCGTTGGACACGCGCAGCAGCATTTCCGTGTCATTCTGCATGGAAGCCACGGAGGTGAGCAGCATGAGCAGGCAACGCCAGCTGCGCATGGGCACGCCGCGTACGGCGGGATGGTAGCCCGTATTGAGGGTTCTTTTGGCCGCCGGCAACAGAGCCAGCGCGGCGACGCGCATTTCCGGCGGGGCATACTTGAGAAGGCGCTTGATTTCTTCGCGGATATACTCGGGACTGTGCTGTGACACGGTGAACTCCATACCCGCAGGCCTGGACAGGGCCAAAGCGGCCCCGAGGACGGTCGCCCGTCCGGAACCAGCCGCGCCCGCCCATCTGCGGAACCGGACGCGCGTTTTCCTGAAACCGCTTTTCCGTCGAAAAAAAAGTATACGGCTTCGGGGCCGTCCGGTCAACGCCGTTCAGAAAATTGACCGCATGTGTCACACTGTTCACAAGTTGTCGGCAACAAATCGGAAACAAAGGTTATTTTTTTAGTGGCAGAAGAATTGCATTACCTGCGGCGGGCCCTGCACGCCAGAGCCCGTAATGAGGTTTGCCATGAAACGCCGTACTGCTCTTTTACTGCTCATGCTCGGTCTGCTGACAGCCCTGCTGGTGCTGGGCCTGCTGGCGGGCTTTGTACCGCAGACCGAAGGCCCGGAGCTGCGGCGGCGGGCCAACCCTCGCGTGGTGAGCCTGACCCCCGCAGACCTGCCTGCGCCCATCGTGCCCCTGGGGGACGGCGCGCGCCAGTGGGCTGTGCGCAGACCAGTGACGGCCGCCTCGCCCAAAGCCGGTGCCGCGCAGGGCCGTGCCGGACCCGCTGCTCCGCACGGCGCATGGCCGCCGGAGTTGCGGGCCGCCGTGGGCGAGCCCGGCGGCTTTGCCCCCTTGCTGTCTCTGGACGGCGCAAGCCCTCCCCTGCTGCTGGGCAGCCTGCCGCCGCTCTACGGCGACGCCCTGGACACCGGCGGACGGCCCCTGCGCTGGCTGACGGGGCCCGGCACGCTGGCGGGCTACAGCCCCTGGCAGCCCCCTGCGCCGCAAGCGGTTGCCCCGCCTTTCACGGGCGAAGACGCAAGCCCCGCCGCCCTGCACGCCCGCGCGGCCCGCTACCGTCGGCTGGTAGAGAATTTTGCCCGCCGCTACGACCTGGATACAGACCTGGTCTACGCCATCATTCACAGCGAAAGTGATTTTTCGCCCACTCTGGTCAGCAACAAGTCGGCCATGGGGCTCATGCAGATTCTGCCAGACACAGCCAGCGACGAAGTGCACCGCTACCTGTACGGCCATCGCGGGGAAATCGGCTTTGACGAACTGCGCGTGCCGGAGGTAAACATCCGCTACGGCACCACCTACCTGCACATTCTGCTGACCCGTTATTTTGCCGGAGTGGAAGACGAACTGGCGCGGGAATACTGCGTTGTGGCGGCCTACAACATGGGCCCCAACCGTTTTCTACGGCTTTACGGAGCTACGGACGCGGCCGCCGTGGCCCGCATCAACACCATGAGCGCGACGGAGCTCTATGCCGACCTGACCTCCCGCCTGCCCGCGCGCGAAACGCGGTTCTATGTGGCCAAGGTGCGGCGCATGAAGGACCACTATGCGGCCCTGCGCTGAATGCCCCTGGAAAAAGGTTGTGGCGGACGGCAAAACAACGTACATCTGAACGGCCGACGGCGGTCCGGACCTTCGCGTCGCCGGCTACTTTTGATCCCCACGCCGCAGCGGGCCCGTCCGACCGCCCGGAGAACCGTCGGGATATCCCACAAGGAGTGCTCACTACCATGCGAATTTCTCTCTTTGCGCCCCTGGCCCTGGGGCTTTGCCTGCTGCTTCCCGCCTGCCAACAGGCTGATACCGCCAAACCCCAGCTGGCCGTGGTGGACATGGCCCGCATCATGCGCGACAGCGAACCGGGCAAAGCCGGCGTCAAATTCCTGGAAGGCATCCAGGCCGAAATGCAGTCTTCGCTTAACGACATCCAGTCCCGACTGCAGAAGAACCCCAACGACGCCCAGGCCCAAAAAGAACTGCAGACCATCTACATGGCCGCCCAGCAGCGCATGCAGACGGAGCAGCAGAACGTGATCAACGTGCTCTACGATATGGTTCAGCGCGTCATCAACGGCTACCGCACCGAAAAGGGCTACGCCGTTATCCTCAACAGCGAGGCTGCGGCCGCCTATGACGCCAAGGCCGACGTCACCGCCGACATCGTGGCTGCCGTCAACAAGCAGAAGGTGGACTTCAAGCCCGCCGCCAAAGAAGCCGACCAGGAAGCCAAGGAAGCCGCGCCCGCCGACAAGGCCGCCGGCAAGGACGTTGCGCCCGCCGCTGACCAGAAGGCCGGCAAGGACGCCAAACAGGCCCCCAAGGACGCGGACCAGAAGGCCGCGCCCGCCAAGAAGTAAGGCCGTTGCCGGGGCTTGCCCCGGCACGCCCGGAGAGCAACGTCAAAGACCGCCCGTTCCGGCGCTTAACCGTGCACGGCGGACGCCTGCTTACGCAACCGCCAAGGCGTTGCAACGTTGCAAGGCCCCTACCGCAAACACTACACGGCCCGCCCGCGGCGTCGGCATATGCCCGGCGGTCGCAGGCGGGCCAAACAATCGTCGCCGTATTCTCATGCTCTACGCTCTTGCCGCCGTTGTGCCGGTTTTTCTGATCATCCTCGCGGGCGTTGCCCTGCGCAGCCGGGACGTGCTGCCCGAAAGCGCCGGCGCCGTACTGGGGATTTATGTGCTGCGGGTGGCCCTGCCCCTGCTCATCCTGCATCTGCTGGCCGACGCGCGCCCGCAGGACCTGGCCCGCTGGGGCTTCTGGGTGGGGGTCATCGGCTCCCAGCTCGCAGTCTACGCCCTGGGCTATGCGGGGGACAGGCTGTTCTGCCGCCGAGGGACAGGCCCGGCGGTCGTCAGCGGGCTTTCCTGCTCGGCCTGCAACGCGGCCTTCGTGGGCCTGCCCATTGTGGCCAATCTGCTGCCCGGCGACAAAGAGGCCATGCTCGCGGCGGGGCTTGCCACCCTCACGCCCAATGTGGTCATGATTCTGGCCCAGGGGCGGCTGGACCTGCTTAACAGCGCGGCAGTCCGGGACGGATCCGGCACGCTGGTCCGGCTGGGGCGTTTTCTGCGCGTGTTCTTCCTGGGCAACGCCATCTTGCTCTCCACCCTGCTGGGTATGGCCCTGGCCGTATCCGGCCTGGGGCTGTGGACCCCGCTGGACCGCGCCGCCAGCCTGATAGGCTACACGGCAGCGCCCTGCATGCTGCTGGCCCTGGGGCTCGACCTGCACCAGAAGCTGCTGCTGGCCCGCCGCCGCGCCCAGGGCCACACCGTGCTGCGGCAGTGCTGGTACCTTGGCTGCAAACTGCTCATCCATCCCCTGCTCTGCTGGGCCGCCCTGGCCTGGCTGGGCGTCGGCGGCCGCTGGCTGGTAGTGGGCGTGCTGGTCAGCGCCACAGCCACGGCCCTGTTGGTCACAGTCATAGCCGAAGTTTACAAGGCCGTACCGGAAGAGGCCGCCCTCACCGCCGTGCTTTCCAACGGCGTAAGCCTGCTTACCCTCACGGGCTTTGTCTGGCTGTTCCAGTACCTGGGGCTGATTTAAAGCCCTTGCACGCCAACATGCCTAGACCACGTTACAAATGTCTATTATCAAAACGGCAAGGCCTTAGCCGGCCACGTACTTCTTGAGCAATTCGTACCAGTGCCCGCGCGAAACCCCGGCCGCGGCCGCGGCCCGACGGGCGTCGCCCCCGCACTGGGCCCAGAGGCGGCGCACATAGGCCGCCTCGGCCTGACGCTTCCACTGGCGCAGGCCAGGCAAGGGCGCGTGGCCCGTTTGGTCTGCCGCCGGCAGGGGGGCGGACGCTTCCCGGCCTGCGGCGGCCCACTGCTCTGGAGTATCCGGTCTGGCGCTCCGGGCCGGAGATGTGCCGTCCGCTTCCGTCCAGGCCTGCGGCCAGTCGTCCAGGCCCCGATCGTCCCACATCCACCCGTTCTGGGCTTCTGCATTCCGGTCCCGCCCGGCCTGATCCCGCCCGGCCTGATCCCGCCCGGCATGGCCCTGCCCCTTGGCGTTCCGCCCGGCGGCGCGGCCTTCACAACAACAGGTCAGCGAATCCACGCCAGCCAGGCGGCGGCGCGCCGCATCCACCCGCACGCGTGTCGGCAAGTGCGCGGGCAACAGCACATCCGCCTGTCCGGCGGCCAGACAGGCGCGTTCCAGGCTGTGGATGAGTTCCCGCACGTTGCCCGGCCAGGCATACTGCAAAAGCACGTCCAGCAGGGGCTGCGCCAAGGCTTTTTCCGGCAGATCGTTGCGCAGACAAAAGCGCGTCACGGCCTGCCGCGCCAGGGCCGGGATCTCGTCCCGCCGCCGCCGCAACGGCGGAATCCGGATGGTCAGGCCCTGCAGACGGTAGAGCAGATCAGCCCGGAACAGCCCCTCCAGAACCATCCCCTCCAGGTCGCGGTTGGTGGCCGCCACCAGGCGGAAGTCGCTGGACACCTCGCGCACTTCGCCCACAGGCCGAAAACGCCGCTGCTCCAGGGCGCGCAAAAAGGAGCCCTGTACGGTCAGGGGCAGATCGCCCACCTCGTCCAGAAACAGGGTGCCCTTGTCTGCCGCCAGCAACAGGCCCTCGCGCGCCCGGTCCGCCCCGGTAAAGGCCCCCCGGCTGTGGCCGAAGAGGTGGCTTTCCACCAACGTGTCCGGCAGGGAGGCGCAGTCTACCGTCACCAGGGGCCGCGCCGCGCGCGGGCTGTTGCGGTAAAGGGCCTTGGCAAAAACCTCTTTGCCCACGCCCGTTTCTCCCAGCAGCAGGACGTTGACCTCGCTGCGCGCCGCCTGCCCCAGGAGCTTGAGGGCCCGGCACATTTCCGGCCCGGAACCGGCTATGTGCCCGCTGTCCAGGAGCAGAGCCTCCGTAGCGGGGTTGCGCTGCTGACGAAAGGTCAGCACCTGGCGCAGGCACTGTTCAATATCCCGCACGTGCAAGGGCTTGCACAAAAACTCCCAGGCGCCGGAACGCAGGGCCGCTTCCACCGCGTCGCCGTCCCCGTGGCCGGTGACAATGATCACGTCGGGGCGGCCCGGCAGATGCGCAAAGTCGTTCTGCCACTCCAGGCCATTGCCGTCCGGCAGCCAGACGTCCAGCAGGACCACGTCCACGCCGGTGCGGCCTTGCTCCAGACCTGTCCGCAGGTCCGCCGCCGCCAGAGCCTCATGCCCCAGCCGGGCGCAGGCCACCGTAACCATGGTGCGCATAAGCGCTTCGTCGTCAATCACCAGTATGCGGGCCATAGGCATCCAAATCAGGTTTTACGCGGCCATCATACGGATACCGCGACGTCCGTGTTCAGGCTTCCGGTGCTTCCAGGGCTTCCAGGGCTTCCAGGGCATGGCCCAGGGCGGCGGTCAGCGCCGTGCGGGCGGCAGGCGCATCCTGCGGGCGGGCCTGCTCCAGCGCGGCGGCGGCACGGCGCAAGGGCTCAAGGCACAGGCTGCCCGCAGTGTTTTTGCAGGCATGGGCCTGGCGGCGCAGTTCCGGGCCGCAGGCGGCCTCCAGGGGCAGCGCGGCCAGGGCAGCGGCCCTTTGCCGCAGATCCTGCGCGGCCACGGCCGCCAGTTGGGCCAGGAGGGCGGGATCGTTGTCCACGGCGGCCAGGGCGGCCTGACGGTCCCAGACCGGCAAAGGTGTTGCCGGGCCAAGGGTGGCCGCCAGAGCCTGACGCAGGACCGCAAAGGTAAAGGGCTTGCGCAGCAGGCCGTCGGCCAGGGCCGCGCGACGGCGGGCTTCGGCCGTTTCAGTCATGGCCGGCGAGGCCGTGCAGAGCAGGATTTTCTGGTCGCTGGGCACGGCGGTGCGGCCCTGACGCACGGCTTCCAGCAGGTCCAGACCGCTGCGGCCGGGCAGGCAGGCGTCCAGCAAAAGCACATCCCAAGGGCCGCGGGAGGCGTCCCGCAGCAGAGCCAGGGCCGCATCGCCGTCGTCCAGGGCGCGCACGGCAGCCCCGGCGCGGGTCAGCATCTGTTGCAGATAGTAGGCCGTGGCCGGATTGTCCTCCACCAGCAGCACGCGCAGACCGGGCAGCGCGTCCCGACCTGCGGCCCTCGGCAGGGGCGGCGCGGCAAGGGCCCCGGAAGAGGGCGCAGGGCCTGCGGGCTCCGGCGGCAGCGCGGCGGACGCGGCCGGTGTCGCGGCCGGGCGCAAAAGAACTTCCAGAGTAAAACGCGCCCCCTGGCCAGGGCTGGAGCAAAGGCGCACCTCGCCGTCCATACGTCGGGCCAGCTGGCGGGCCATGCCCAGGCCCAGGCCCGTGCCAGGGCAACTGGAAGCGGCCTCCCCGCGCTGAAAATTGGCAAAGACCCGTTCCTGCTCTTCCGGCCGCAGACCTGGGCCCGTGTCCGTCACGGCCAGGACGCAGCGCAGCCGGTCCCCCTCAGACTGGGCGCGCACGTCCACTTGCACGCCGCCCAGTTCCGTAAATTTCACCGCATTGCTGACCAGGTTGCCCAGAGCCTGACGCAGGCGAAAGCAGTCGCCCGTCACGGTCTGGGGCAGGTCCGGGGCCGCCTCCAGGCGCAGGAAAAGGCCTTTGGCCTCGGCCACAGGACGGTAAAGGGCCAGGCATTCCTCCAGACAAGCCCGCAGATTGAAGGGGATTTCCCGCAAGGGGGGCGCAGCCTGTTCCAGAGCGGCGTGGTCCGTGATGTCGCCGACCATTTCCAGCAGGGCCCCGCCCGCCTGGGTCAGGTAGTCCAAGGCGCGGTTTTTTTCCGGCGCGCGCAGGTCCGGACGGCGCAAAAGCTCTGCCATGCCCAGCATGGCAGAAAGCGGGGTGCGCATGTCGTGGCCCAGACGGGCCAGCAGGGCGCTTTTAAGGCGGCTGGTTTCCTCCGCCAGCCAGCGTCGCCTGGTCAGATAAAGACTGGCGCTGCCGACGCTCAGCACGCCCGTAAGCCCCAGCAGGCCGTAGAGCAGGTGCATGTGGCGGACCTGCGTTGCCAGACCGCGTTGGAAATCCGTGGCGTCCTGACTCACGCTGATGCCGCCCAGGATTTCGCCTTCAGCGCGGTCATGGTGGCAGCGCAGGCAGTCCTGCCCTGCCGTAAGCACACTGAGCAGGCGCAGACGCCCCTGACCATCAGCCTGCGGCGGCGCAAAAATTTCGCGTGCGCCTTCGGTGCAGCGGGCAAGCGCGCCGCTTTCCCAGGCGTCGGCCAGATTGTCCGGACGCAGGGGATGCGGACTGACGATGCTGATGCGCAGGCCCGGTTCGGCCACGCGCTCGGCCAGCTGACGGCTCATGTAGGCGGGGTTCATAAGCACCAGGGTGCGGCCGTCGGCAACGGCCAGGGTGCGGTCTTCCTCCGGCAGCCAGGGATTGGGTGGGCCGTAAGGGCTTTGGCGCACATAGACGCCGCCGTGGGCCGCGTTCCAGTTGCGTACGTCCAGCAGCTGCCGGGCCACTGTGGCCAGCCTGGTGCGCTCCAGCTCCAGACGGTGCGCGGTTTCCGCGTGCAGAGCCTGACGGTAGAGCCCAAAGACCAGGGCCAGCCAGAGCGCGCAGGCCGCCAGCGGCAGCCAGAGCAGGCGACCGGGAGGATAGCGAAAAGGGCATATGGGGGACATGACAATGGCACCTGGCTTGTCTGATTTTTATGAATACTGTCTTTTTTTTATGAAAAAAGCAACAGCGCGAACCGACGCCATGCTGTAGCTTTCTGTACTTGCTTGAAAAATAATGTGATTTTTTTTACAGATGGAAATAAGAAACTGGTATGCTTTTTGATGTATGCCGCCAAACCGTGGTCATGGGGGCCGCGGGCAACGCATCCAAGGAGGCTTTATGGGAACACCCCGCCATGGACCTTGGCTCAAGTGGCTGGCGGGCGGCGTTGTGGCGGGCATGGCGCTTTTGGGCGTGCTGGCCTACGCCATGACGACCACGGACAGTCGGCCTTTTTGCTCCACCTGTCACATCATGGAAGAGGCCGCCGTCACCCAGAAGAAAGGCACGCACGCGCGATTGGCCTGCAACGAATGCCACGCGCCGCACAACCTGCTGGTCAAGCTGCCATTCAAGGCCCAGGAGGGCCTGCGCGACTTTTGGGGCAACATCACCGGCAAGGACGTGCCGCACCCCGTCAGTCTGCACACCCGTGACGTCGTCAATGCCAACTGCAAGGCCTGCCACGCCCAGACCAACGTCAACGTGGCCAGTATGGACGCCAAACCCTACTGTGTGGATTGTCACCGCAACGTGGCCCACATGCGCATGCGGCCCATCAGCACAAGGACGGTAGCCTATGAATAAGACCGTAGTTTCTCCTCTTTTTGCCGGGGCCGCACTGCTGGCCGTGCTGGCGCTTGGCGGCTGTGAAGATGTTTCCACCGAGCTCAAGGCCCCCACCTACAAGACGGGCATTGCCGCAACGGAAACGCGCATTTCCGCCTTCAAGGCAGCCTTTCCGCAGCAGCACGCTTCGTACATGAAAAACGACGAAGACAAGGTGATGACGGAGTACAAAGGCTCCGTGCCCTACCACAAGAACGACGGCGTCAACCCGCTGCCCAAGGGCTTCAAGCACGCCCAGCCCTATCTTAAAAATCTCTGGCTGGGCTACCCTTTTATGTATGAATACAATGAAACGCGCGGGCACACCCACGCGGTGGAAGACTTTGTCAATATTGATCGCCTCAACCGCTTTGGCGCGGACGGCAAGGGCAACATGCCCGCCACCTGCTGGAACTGCAAAACGCCGCGCATGATGAACTGGATCGCCCAGTACGGCGATTCCTTCTGGTCCAAGGACGTCAACGAATTTCGCGGCAAGGAATCCATCGACGCCAGAGACGAAACCATCGGCTGCGCCAACTGCCACGACCCGGCCACCATGGAGCTGCGCCCCTACTCCGAGCCTCTCAAGGACTGGCTCAAACGCAGCGGACAGGACTGGAACAAGCTCAGCCGCAACGAAAAACGTACCCTGGTCTGCGCCCAGTGCCATGTAGAATACTACTTTACCCACCAGGACAACGGCCCCAAGCTGCGTCCGGTCTTCCCCTGGGACAACGGCAAGAACCCCGAAGACATGTACCAGTACTACAAGAGCCACGGCCCCAAGGGCCCCGACGGCAAGCCCGGCCCCTTTGTGGATTGGGTGCACGCCGCCTCCAAGGTGGGCATGATCAAGATGCAGCACCCGGATTACGAAACCTTCCAGGACGGCCCCCACGGCGCAGCGGGCGTTTCCTGCGCCGACTGCCACATGCAGTACGTGCGAGAAGACGGCAAAAAGGTTTCTAGCCACTGGATGACCTCGCCCATGAAGGATCCTGAAATGCGCGCCTGCCGCCAGTGCCACGCCGACAAGACTGCGGACTACCTGCGCAGCCGCGTGCTCTATACACAGGAAAAGGCGTACAAGCAGCTCATCAGGGCCGAGGCGCTTTCGGTCAAGGCCCATGAGGCCGTACGCCTGGCCAATGCCTATGAAGGCCCCCGACCCGACAACTATGACGCTCTTATGACCGAAGCCCGCGAGATGGTCCGCAAGGGCCAGCTCTTCTGGGACTACGTTTCGGCCGAAAACAGCATGGGCTTCCATAACCCCGTGAAGACCATGAACACGCTGGCCGTGTCGCTGGAATGCAGCGAGCGCGCCGTGGCTCTGGCCACCGAGGCCACGCAGTTCACCATTGCGCCGATCATGGCCAAGGACATCAGGGAAGTGGTGCCGCCCATTCTGGAGCTGAGCCGCAAGCTGCAGCAGGACGGCGAGTTCCTGCAAAAGAACCCCTGGACCAAACTGCTGCCCGTGCTGCCCAAGGCCGACCAGGTCTGGGACGGGCAAAACCGCCTGGAATCCAGCGCCGCGCCCCGATAGCACGCGCGCGTACTTCCTGACCGCTGCGGCGGGGGTGGACCTTTGCGGTCTGCCCCCGCCTTTTTTTGTCCACGCGCGGCGGGCCGGTTCCTCTCCAGCCTGGCAACAGATTGTGCCAAATGGTCCAAAGTTGACAGCCAGAGGTCCAAAGCCTACAAAACTGGTCTAATTACGATTGACATGCAACAGTCACGGTTTCGCCGGGATCGTGTTAATGGAGGGCCTGATGCGCCGAAGAACCTTCCTTTCCCTTTGCTGCGTGAGCGCGGCCGGTCTGCTTGCAGATCCGGCTCAGGCGGATGCGCCGCAAGGCCCGCGTTACGCCATGGTGGTGGATCTGCGCCGCTGCGTGGGCTGCCAATCCTGTACCGTGTCCTGCGGGGCGGAAAATGCCGTACCCCTGGGCGAGTTCCGCACCACGGTCAACGAATACGCTCTGGGCGGCGATCCGGCCGCCGGTCACGCCCCTGCCCTGGCCGTGCTGCCGCGTCTCTGCAACCATTGTGAAAATCCCCCTTGCGTGCCCGTATGTCCGGTGGGCGCCACCTACAAGCGGAAGGACGGCTTGGTGCTCATCAACGCCGCCACCTGCATCGGCTGCGGCTTTTGCGTGCAGGCCTGTCCGTATGACGCGCGCTTTCTGAACCGCGAAACCCACACGGCGGACAAGTGCACCTTCTGCGCCCACCGCATGGCCGCCGGCCTGCTGCCCGCCTGTGTAGAAAATTGCGTGGGCGGCGCGCGCGTTTTTGGCGACCTGCACGACCCCCTAAGTCCGGTCAGCCGCCTGCTGGCCGCCTACACGGGCAAGGTGGCCGTGCTGTATCCTGAAAAAGACACCAGGCCGCACGTCTTCTACCTCGGCCTGGACGCACGCTTCATCCATGCGAACGGCGTGCCGGAGCCGCTGCCCGTGGATCCGGCAGGGAGGGCCAGCCATGACTGAATTTCTTGACCTCGTGCCTTTTGCCCGACCGCCCCAGTGGGGGGCCTGGGAACCCCTGGCCCTGACTATGATCCTGACGGGCGGCGTAGCCTTGCCGGCCGCGGGGCTGGCCGCCTGGCACGCCGCCGCTTCCTGGGCCTACCTCTTTGCCCTCACGGCCCTCTGCGCCTTGGCCTGCGGCCTTTTGGGCGTGTTCGTGCCCCTGGAACAGCCCTTGCGCGTCTGGGAATTTGTGGCCCATCCGGCTTTTTCGTCGTGGACGGCCTGGGGAGCCTATATTCTGCCCCTGGCCCTGCTCTGCTCCCTGGCCCTGCTCTGGCTGCACCGGCGCAAGGAACCTGCGGTCCGCACAGGGGGCCTGATCGCCCCGGTCCGGCTTGCCCTGGCGCTGGCCGCCCTGATTTTGGGGGGACTGGTGCTGGCCTATGCCACGGGCGAGCTGCGCGCCTGCGTGGGGCGTCCGCTCTGGTCCGCCCTCTGGGCCACGCCCGTGTTGCTGGCGGGCGGGACCGCCGGGGCTGCAGGCCTGGCCCTGTTGCTGGCCCTGCGCCTCTGGCCCGTGCTGGGGCGCTGCTCCGCCCCGCCGGAAGGCCTGCGCCGCACCGCGCCCGCCCTTGTGCCGCTCTGCGCTCTGGCCGCACTGCTGCTGCCCGCGCCCCAGGGTTTTGCCCCCTTTGTGGGACCTTGGTGGCACGGGCCGGAAACGCTCATGGTCCTGCTGGGGCTGACGGCCCTGCTGCTGCTGCACAATACGGGGCGCGGCGGCCGGACGGCCTGGGGGCTTGCCGCGCTGCTGTCCGGCGTACTTTTGTTGTGGAAGATTGTACACATGGGGGAAATCTTTGGGCGCAACGCTGCGCTGTATCCGGCGCGTGCCGCCTTTTTTGACCTGCTGCGGCCGGACGCGCTGGCCGCCTTTGCCGGCACGGCGGGGCTGGCCGTGCTGGTGGCCGTGCTCCTGCCCCGGCTGTTGCCGCCGGCCGCCCCCACTCTGGAAGGATAGGACCATGGACGCGAAGAAACGTAAATTTCTGGGCACAGGCGCAGCCCTGCTGGGCGCGGGGGCACTGGCCGCCGCCTCGGCCGGTGCGGGCAAGAACGTTCTGGACGGCATTATGCGGGGCACGGCGGGCATACCCGTGCGCGACCCCGTGAACAAAAACGCTCTGGAACCCGAATACTCGGTGGACGCCCAGGGGCAGGTCAGTCCCGGTCAGGGCGTCCGCACCGCCTTCAACCTCTGTTGGGGCTGCACCACGCTCTGTGGCGTGCGTCTGCACATTGATGCGGGCAAGGAGCAGGTGACGCGCGTGGCGGGCAATCCCTACAATCCGCTGGCGTCCTCCCACGCCTTGCCCATGCAGACTCCCGTAAGCGAAGCCCTGCGCGCCCTTTCCGCCAGAGCCGATGCGCCTGAATCCCCCCTGGCCGGGCACAGCGGGCGGGCCGCTGTTTGCGGACGCGGCGCGGCCATGACCGACGCCCAAACAAACCCCTTTCGCGTGCGGCAGTGCCTTAAACGGGTAGGCAAGCGCGGCGAAGGCCGCTGGAAGAGCATCTCTTTTGAGCAGCTGGTGGAAGAGGTGGTGGAAGGCGGAGACCTGTTCGGCGAGGGGCCGGTGGACGGCCTGCGCGCCATCCGTGAAACACCCGGCCCAGCCAATCCGGAACACCCGGAGTTCGGCCCCCACGCCAACCGCCTGCTTCTGACCTACGCCTTTGACGACGGGCGGGAGGTCTTTTTCTTCCAGCGTTTCGGCATCCAATCCTACGGCACGCGCAACTTCGGCAAGCACGGGGCTTACTGCGGGCTTTCCTTCCGCATGGGTTCCGGCATGGCCCTGAACAATCTGGCCACCAACACGCACGCCAAGCCGGACTTTGAGCACTGCGAATTTGCCTTATTCTGGGGCACGGCCCCGGCCCAGGCGGGCAACCCCTTCAACCGCTCGGCCCGCATGGTGGCCGAGGCCCGCACCCTGGGCAACCTGCACTATGTGGTCATTGACCCGGTACTGCGCCTTTCCGTCACTGACGCCGCGCGCGACCGGGCCCGCTGGGTGCCTGTGCGGCCCGGCACAGACGCGGCCCTGGCCCTGGGCATGATCCGCTGGATTCTGGAAAACGCGCGTCACGACGCGGCCTTTTTGAGCCACCCCACCCTGGAGGCCGCCACTTCTGCCGGGGAAGCGGCCTTTTCCAACGCCACCCACCTGGTCTGCCTTTCCGGCCCGCAGCAAAACAAAATACTGCGCCTGCCCCCCACGGGACAAAAAGGCCCGGACGGTACCCCCCTGCCCGGCGAGCCCCTGGTCATGAGCCTTCAAGGAGAGCTGACCCCGGCGGGGCAGTGCCCCACGGCGGCGCTTTTCTTTCGCGGCGAGGTAACGCTGCCCGACGGAACCACGGCCACAGCGGCCACGGCCCTGCAGTTGCTGAAGGAAGAAGCCTGCGCCCACAGTCTGGACGAGTATGCCGCGCTTTGCGGCGTACCGCGTGCAACCATAGAAGACCTGGCGCGAGAGTTTACCGCCCACGGCAAGCGGGCCGTGGTGGACGTGCACGGCGGCATGATGAGCCTTTCCGGAATGAATGCCACCTTTGCGGCCCTGACCCTGAACACGCTTATCGGCAACCTTAACGTTAAAGGCGGCGTGGCCGTGCCCCCGCCGAACTTCCATAAGGCCGCCTATACCGGGCCGCGCTACGATCTGAACAACTTTCCCGGCAAAAAGGGACCGCAGGGCTTTCCGGCCAACCGCTGCCGCGCCCCCTACGAAAAATCCACGGCCTTCCGGAAAAGGAAGGCGGCGGGCCTCAATCCTTATCCGGCAGATTCACCCTGGTTTCCGCTGACGCCCCCCAATATGCCGGGCGAGCATCTGCTGGGCCACGCCAACGGCTATCCCTTTACCTTTAAAGCCTGGATCAACTGGACGGGCAACGTGCTGTACGGCCACGGCGGGCTGCACAAGGTTATGGACCCGCTGTTGCGCGAACCCAAAAATCTGCCCCTAATCATCGGCATCGACGCCTTTCACAACGAAACCAACGCCTATGCCGACTACCTGGTGCCGGACCCCTGCATGTACGAGGGCTGGGGCGGCTTTGCCGGGGCCTGGTGCGGCGTGCTTACCCGCATGTCCACGGCCCGCTGGCCTGCTGTGGCCCCGTCGCAGCAAAAGACCGCCGAAGGACAACCCGTGTGCATGGAGCAGTTTCTCATTGCCGTGGCCAGACGCATGGATCTGCCCGGCTTTGGGGATAAGGCCATCCCCGGCGCGGACGGCGCGCTGCACCCCCTGAACACGCCGCAGGACTATTATCTGCGCTTGGCCGCTAACATGGCCTTCGGCAAGGGGCAGGTTCAGGCCGCACCCAGTGCGGAAGACACGCGGCTTTCGGGCATCGGGCGCATTTTACCGGACATTACGGCCGTGCTGCCGCCCGAAGAACGCGGCCCCGTGGCCCGCATCTACAGCCGGGGCGGCCTCTTCGCGCCCTTTGCCGCCAGCTACGACGGCGATAAACTGGGCAGCCGCTGGACCCGCGCCTTGTGCGTATACAACGAAGACGCCGCCAAGGCTGTGCACTGGCAGACAGGGCGGCACTACAGCGGCCTTCCTACCCTGCGGACCGGAGAATTCAGCGACGGCACGCCCCTGCGGCAGCACTGGAGCGAGCGAGACTATCCTTTACTGATGATTTCGTTCAAATCCAACCTGATCAATTCCTACGCCATTGTTTCGCCGCGTCTGCGGACCATCAAACCAGTGAACATGGTCCTTCTGCACCCGCACGACGCCCGCGCCCTGGGCGTACTGCAAGGGGAACGCGTGCGTCTGGTCAGCCCCGGCGGCGCGACTGAAGCGCAGGTCACGGTGACGGAAACAGTTATGCCCGGCGTAGTGGCCGTAGAACACGGCTTTGGGCACAAGGCCCTGGGCGCCGCCGACGTCTGGGTGGACGGAAGGCGCATCCCCGCTGTACCTGGCTGCGGCACAGGCATGAACCTTAATGACCTTGTGCCCGGCGACCCCAGCCGCAAAGGCGTTACCGCCCTGACCGAAAGCGATTCGGGCAGCGCTGTGCGCCAGGGCATTCCTGTCCGGGTGGAACGGCTCCGGGGGTAGCGGCGCTACGCGCCCTCCCGGTCCTGGAGCCTGGAATTCCATATGCGCCTACACGGGCGGAGAAAGCTGCACCAAAGGCTTTCTCCGCTTTTTTTGGGGAGCGGTGAGCGACCCGCCCCTTTTCCGCGGGCTATCGCAGGCTATTGCAGCCGGAAATCAAAGGGCAGCAGCACCACCGTGCGCACGGCCCGACCGTCCTTGCTGCCGGGACGAAAGCGCGTGCGCTGCGCGGCCTCCAGGGCGGCGTCCTCAAAATAGCCGCGCGGATTGGCCGCGTGGACGGCGCAGGGGCCCGGCAGGCCGGAAGATTCCACCACCAGCCGCACCACTACCCGGCCTTCCAGGCGGCGGCTGCGGGCGCTGTCCGGATAGTGGGGCCGTACCGGACGGGTGACGGCCGGAGGCCTGTCCAGCTGGCTGGGCGTGTAAAGGGCCTCGCCCCGAATCTCGCCCTGGGCCGCGCCGGGCGTCGGGCCGGGCGTGCCTGCGCCCAAGGCCGTTGCCGGAGCGTCGGCGGCTGCTTTGGCCGGACTTGCGGCAACGGGCGCGGAACCGGCAGCGGCAGGCCGGGCAGGATTTGGCTTTACGGGCGTGGGCCGCACGGATGCGGGCCGGGCCGGCGCGCGCGGTCTGGGAGCAAGGGCGGCGCCTTTGCGGGGCACGGGGGACGGGGTAACGGCTTTGGGGGCCAACGCAGCCGCTTCCGCGGCAGACAGCGTTGACGGCGGGGCGGGCGCGGCGGCTGTGGGCGCGGCAGGGGCCGCAGGCATGGAAACCGCCGGGCCGGGCAGCAGGCTGACCAGAGTGACCCGCAGCAAGGGGACGGGCTGCGGCCCGCCGCCGGTCAGCGGAGCCGCCAACGCCAGGATGACCAGAGCGGCGTGCAGCAGCAGGGAAGAGAACACCCCTCTGCAGCACGCGAGGCGGCCGCCGGATTCCGGCGCGGGCAGAGCAGGCAAGACCGCCGCCTCCGACGCGCCCACTCCGGGCTCCGCAGCCATAGCCGGAGCGCCGACGGCGGAAACCGTCAGGACGGGAAGCGGGAGGGGATGCGCGGAACGACCCATGCCGCAGACTCCTTATCTTACCTTCAAATGCGTTGTTACGCGCCGGCCCCGCCTTGCGGGCGGCAGAATGTGGCGGCTTTTAGAGCAGTTAGCGAATGAAATGAGCTAACTGCTCTGCAAGGATTTTCTTGAAAATCCTTGCCACGAAATGCGAGAAGGCAGGCTTTTGCCTGCCGTAAGCGAGCATTTCAAGTGTTACATGCTCTAGAGCAGATTACCTTTGAAAAGAGGTAGTCACAAAGTTTACGGCACACGAGTTCCGGCGCTTACCCGCGCAAATACATAGCGGTGCCGTCTTCATCCGTAGCCAGCGCCGCTGTCTTTGCCCGGAACTTCCTTCGTCGTAGCGGGCCAAGCTCTTGCGACGTAACGGCTAAAGCTGCGCTTGCGCCTCCATGGCGGGCGTCTGCTCACGCAACTGCTAGGGCATTGCAACGTTGCAATGCCCTAAAGTTATCTTTAAAATAATCGTAACACTGAAATACGGTAAAAGCAAGGGCCCGGACGTGCAGCCCGGGCAAGTCGTCAGACCGCCAACGCACGTTCAGGATAAACCGGCGCTAAACCGCCGCGCTCTTCAGGTCCGCTTCCGGATCCTTGTCCTCGGCCGACAGGTAGGGCACATAGGTCGGGTCCGTGCCCATAATGTGCTGCACAAGCCAGTCTTTGAGGAAGGTAAGCAGCTCCATGCTCACCGTGGCCGTGCCGTTTTGCAGTTCCTGTTCCACTTCGTCCAGCTTGGCCACAAATTTTCTGTGGATTTTGATATGCTCCTGCGTGCCCCGGTAGCTGGTGGGAGCAAAGAGCTTTTCTTCGTCGCTGAAGTGGGTGGCCGTGTAGTCGCGCAGTTTTTTGACAATGGCCTGCAGCTCCTTGCTGGTGCGGTTGTGGGCCATGGCTTCGTAGAGCTCGTTAATATAGCCCACCAGCATCCTGTGCTGCCGGTCCACCATGGGCACGTGCAGGTCCAGCTTGGGCGTCCACTGCACAAACTGGTCTGTGGCGGCCTGGTCGTAGTCGCCGCTCACCAGGGCGTTGACGATCATGTCCAGCTCTTCCATGCCGCTTTGGAAGGAAAGCAGGGCTGCGGTAAAGTTTTCCATGGCCGTGGCCGTGTTTTCGGCCACATTGCGGATTTCTTCCAGCGCGCCGTTGGTGCCCGCGCTGTTTTTGGACTGCTCCGCCGCGTTGTCGGCAATGACCTGCAGGCTGCTGGCCGTTTCCGTCATGGCATGGATAATATCGCGCATGAAGTTGCCGGCGCGCGAGGCCTGCTCCGCGCCGTCCACGCTAAGCTGGGCGGCCCTGTCCACCGTAAGCACGTTGCGGCGGGTTTCGTCCTGAATGGCCCGCACGGCCTCTTCCACTTCCTTGGTGGCGCCCATGGTCTTTTCAGCCAGTTTGCGCACCTCGTCGGCCACCACGGCAAAACCGCGCCCGGCCTCGCCGGCCCGTGCCGCCTCAATGGCCGCGTTGAGCGCCAGCAGGTTGGTCTGATCCGCCACTTCATTGATGACGGACATGACCTGGCCGATGTTGCTTGCCTTGTCGCCCAGCCCGGCCATAGCTTCCTTGAGCTGCACAATGGTGTCCTTGACCCGTTCAATGGAGGCCACGGATCCCTCCACCTCGCGCTCGCCCGTGGCCGCGCTGGCGCTGGAGTTCTGGGCGCTGTCCGAGAGTCCACGCACCTGTACCGAAGCCTCGCTGGCCGTGGCGGCCACCCGCTTCATGGCCTGTGCTGTTTCGGCCAGGTGGTCGCGCTGCACCTCCACCCCCTTGTTCACGGCCGTAATCAGATGCGAAAGGCCGCGCACCTCTTCAGAAAGTTTGTTGCAGACCGTGTGGGCCTTGTGCAGCACGCTGCCCCCCTGCTCGGTCTTTTGCCGCAAGGCTTCCTTCTCTGCCTCCAGCGCTGTCAGCCGACTGTGCAGGTCCGCATTTTCCTCCTGCAGCCGCACAAGCGCGGCGTCGTTTTCCGGTTGGCGGGCCGCGGCCGCACGCAGCTGCTCCAGGCAGTGCAGGGCGCGTTGTGCGGCATCGCCGTGCAGGGCATTATCGCCGACGTCAATAAGCGTGCCTGTGTAGTCGTAGAGTTTCCGGCTTTGAGCGCGCGCCTGCAGCCACAAGGCCATGTCGGCCAGAGCGCAGAGGGCCGCGAGCCCAACAAAAATCAGCCTGTCGCCGCCAAGATCCGCGTAAAAAGTCAGGGCCCCCAGAATCGCCAGCACCAACACCTGCAGTCCAATACCCATAACCAACCCGCCTTATGTTGCGCGTGGCCGCGCGTTGCATCTGCCGACGCGGCCCTTGCTTGCTTATCGGCCGATTCAACTCTATTCTTAAGGGGCCGTGCACAAACCACAACTGACGCGGCCCGCCCCAGGCGGAGCGTGAGGAGGACATATGGAAACAGCCGATTTCCGCGGCCTGGCCTGCCCCCTGCCGGTGGTGCGCTGCCGCGACCTGCTGCGGGCGGGCGCCAAAGACCTGCGCCTGCTGGTAGACAACGAACCCGCAGTGGATAATGTAAGCCGCTTTCTGCGCGGCCAGGGCTTTGCCGTGAGTGTGGCGCAGGAAGGACCGGCCTGCTGGAGCCTTACGGCCAGCGCCGACGAAGCAGCAGGGCAGCCGCCCGCCGCGCCGGAAGCCCGCCCCGCTGCCTCTGCGGCAAAAAACGGCCCGCGTACCCTGGCGCTTATCACCACGCCCACCCTGGGCAGGGGTGATGACGGCCTGGGCGCCAAGCTCATGACCAACTTTCTGACCACCCTGCCGGAACTGGGCTCCCACCTCTGGCGGGTGATCCTCATCAACGGCGGCGTCACCTTGGCCGCCACACCGGGCCCGGCCCTGGAGGCTTTGCAGCGTCTGGCCGCCGACGGCGTTTCCGTGCTGGTCTGCGGCACCTGCCTCACCCACTACGGCCTGCTGGAAGCCAAGGCCGTAGGCGAAACTTCCAACATGCTGGACATTGTCACCAGCCTTGACCTGGCGGACAAAATCATCCGGCCCTGAACCAGACCTTTATGCTGCCCCCACGCCATTGGCCGCTGCGGTACGGCGACAAAAAACAGACAAAACGTTCGGGCGTCACAAGACCCACGGCGGCCGTTTTTTTGACTTTTTTTAGAAAAAATTTCATGCTAATCCATTGAAATAAAAAGTTTATTCACAGTTTGACACAAACCATTTACCTACGGTACACTTGATGCATCAGAAAAGGCATTCCCCGGGGAAACCGGCGGAACGGGGCGCAAGGCGCTGCCGCCGCCAGAGGAAGGTTTCTGGGGTCAGGACTGCGGGCGCGGTCCGTCCGGCAAATTCGCCGGCCAGCCTCGAACAACAACAAAGGAATGGTCATGCAGTATTCACGCTGGCTTTTTGTGCCGGCGGTCCTGGCAGCCTGTATGCTCCTGGTCGCTCCCCTTAAAGCCGACGCGGCTTCTTCCGGCGATGCTTCCGTCAAAAAGGTTTCCGCTTCTTCCAAAGCCGCCTCCAAAAAATCCGCTTCCAAAGATGTGCGCAACGCCAAGCGCAACGTCAAAAAAACCTCCGCCCAAAAGCAGAAAACGCAGCGCAAAAACGGCAAAAAGCAAAGCCGTGTGACGCGCGAAAGCGTGGACAGCCGTGACGTGTGGCTGCGCCGCGCCCAGGAAAGCGAGATCATGACGGGCAAGGCCTCCTGGTATGGCCGCGACTTTCACGGCGGCCCCACGGCCAGCGGGCTCAACTACGACATGTACACCTTCACCGCAGCTCACCGCACTTTGCCCATGGGCACTGTAGTGCGCGTCACGGACCAGGAAAACGGCAAAAGTGTCATGGTCTGTGTGACGGACCGCGGCCCCTTTGTACGCGGTCGCATCATCGATCTTTCCTACGCCGCAGCCCAGCAGATCGATATCGGCAACAAGGGCGTGGGGCGCGTGGCCCTGGAGGTTGTCAGCGACGAAAGCGGCACCCCCCTGAGCCCCGATGAAGCCTATTACGTGCGCTACAAGGCCGCCATGGGCGATGAGACCCTGGGCCCCTACCGCGCCTTTGCCGATGCTGCCGCCATGCACGAAGCCGTGCGCCAGGTCCACCCAGAAGCCGTGGTGGTGCTGGGCAACGCGGCCCAACGCTGACAAAACCCCAGGCGGATTGCCCACGGGCCCGGGCAAGGACGCCGGCCCACCCTTTACAGGGGGCCTGTCCCCCGCATACACTTGTGCCTATGGTCAGACTGTGGCTTTTTTTGCTCTGCTGCCTGCTTGTGGTCGCTTTTGCGGCCGCGCCCGCTGTTGCGGGCCCGACAGGTGCGGACCAGCCCCAGCCTGCCGCGCCCGGCAAAACCGGCGCTAAGGCCCGGCTTGTGCCGTCCAAAGCGGGCACGCCCCAAAAATCTTACGCGGGCAAGAAGGCCCCGCCCCGTCACCCGGTTGCCCACCGCCAGGCTCAGGGCTTGCACGCCCGCCCGTGGGCCTTTGGCCCGGCGGATTCCAGCCGCAACGCCTGGCAAAAGGGCCTGCCCTCCGAAAATCTGCAGCAGCGGGCCGTGGGTAAAAAATCCGGTAGTGTGGACACGGCCGCCGGCATCAATTCCGCCTTGGACAAAGCCCAGCAGGAAGAAAAAAAACGGGGCGGCATGAACGTACAGGTGGCGGACGAAAGCGCCTCCTGGCGCGAATCCCCTGCCGACCCAAACAGCGCCCCGGACGAAAATCTGACCCTGGAAAGCCGCCATGTGGTGCGCGCCTATGCGGATATGGCCCCCTCGGAGGATCTGAGCATCGGCGTGGGCCCAGAACTCATCCTTAAAAACGAACAACGCGAACGCCCCGGCAACAACCGCCAGCCCGATTCCCAACTGGGCCTGGGCATGCAGTTCAAACTGGACTTCTGAACCGCCCTTGAGCGCCTTACTCCTAGAGCAGGTTCCACACTGTATCCGCAGGCAGGCCTGCGCCCCGGCAGGACACGCGGCCCCCACGCCGTCTTCTCGGACCAGAATCAAAAAGATGCGCCGGAGGGCGACGCATGGGGCCCCGCACAGATCCGCCCGGCATCAGCCCCAAACCCTGCGCCAACGCGGGCAGTCTGCGGACCCCACCGGGCTGCCCCGGCACTGGTCCGCAACCCCTGATAAAATCCCTGCGGGATATCCCCTTGACAGCAAGGACGAAGGTCTTTACTTCTTTTGTGAAAATGGATTTCAATTTTAATCCCCGGCCATGCCGGGAGGAGTTCGCCTCATGAGCAAGGTTCTCATTCTCTACGGTTCCAGCACGGGCAACACGGAAAGCATCGCCCAGAAGCTCGCGGAGCTTATCGGCGCGGCCGGGCACGACGTGAAGCTGCTCAACGCTGCCGAAGCCTCGGCGGACAATCTGGCCGACGGTTACGACGCCGTGCTCATGGGCTGCTCGGCCTGGGGCACGGACGACCTGGAAATGCAGGACGACTTCGCCCCTCTGTTTGACGAATTCGACCAGATGAACCTCAAGGGCCGCAAGGTGGCCGCCTTTGCCTCCGGCGACCGGGAATACGAACATTTTTGCGGGGCCGTCAACGCCATTGAAGAGCGCGCCAAGGATCTGGGCGCCACCATCATCGCCGAAGGCCTCAAAATGGAAGGCGACGCCATGAACGACCCCGACGCCGTGGCCTCCTTCGCCGAAGACGTCCTCAAAAACCTCTAGCCCGTCCCGCCGGGGCGCGCGCCGCACGCGAGCCCGCGCGACAACCTCCCCCTCATAACGCACAAGGCCGGAGAACCTGCAGGTTCTCCGGCCTTGTGGCGCAGTATCACGCTGCCGCGCTACGCCTGCGGCCTGCCGTGCGGCAGCAGGCGGGCGGCGAGCAGCAGCTTGTAGGCCGCCGGCAGAATGAACATGGACAGGGCCGCTGCGCTGATCATGCCGCCAAACATGGGCGCGGCAATGCGGGTCATGATTTCCGAGCCCGTGCCCGCCGTCCAGAAGATGGGCAGCAGGCCCGCCACAGTGGTTACGGCAGTCATGGCCTTGGGGCGCACGCGCAGCACCGCGCCGTCGTGGATGGCTTCGTCCAGCTCTGCCGCCGTGGCTGTGGCGGGCGAAGCCAGACCTGGCCGTTCCGCCACGGCGTGTTTGAGATAGATGAGCATGACCACCCCAAACTCCGCCGCCAGCCCGGCCAAAGCAATATAGCCCACCCCCGTGGCCACGGACATGGCGTAACCCTTAAGGTACATGAACCACACCCCGCCCACCAGCGAGAAGGGCAGGCAGAGCATGATCAGCAGGGATTCGCGTACGCTTTTGAACTCCATGTAGAGCAGCACAAAAATGATCAGCAGGGTGGCGGGCACCATAAGCGTCAGCCGCTCCGTAGCCCGTTCCAGCATGGCGTACTGCCCGGTGAAGGACACGCTCACCCCGGCAGGCAGGCTGATCTGCTCGCGGATGGCCTTGTCCAGGTCACGCACCACGGAAACCATGTCCCGCCCGCGCGCGTCAATGTATACCCAGCCGGCCAGGCGCGCCTGCTCGCTCTTGAGCATGGTGGGGCCGGAGACCATACGCACGTCAGCCACGTCGCCCAGGGTGATCTGCTCCCCGGCGGGGGTCAGCACGGGCAGGCTCTGCAGGGCGGGCAGACTGTCGCGGTACTGCTGCGGATAGCGCAGATTGATGGGGTAACGGGCCACGCCCTCCACGGTCTCGCCAATCTTTTCCCCACCCACGGCGGAAGAAACGAAAAGCTGCACGTCCGCCACGTTCATGCCGTAGCGGGCCGCACGCTCCCGGTTGACGCGCACGTCCACATAGCGGCCGCCGGTAAGGCTTTCGGCCAGGGCGGAAACCACGCCGGGCACGCTGGCGGCCACATGCTGCACCTGCAGGGCCGTGGCGTCGATCTGCGCCATGTCCGGCCCGGACACCTTCACGGCTATGGGGCTTTTTACGCCGGTGGAGGTCATATCAATACGGTTGCGGATGGGCGGCACCCAAAGGTTGGCCATGCCCGGCAGACGCACGGCCGCGTCCAGCTCCTCAATGATTTTCTCAATGGTCATGCCTTTGCGCCACTGCTCGCGGGGTTTGAGGCGGATGGTGGTTTCCAGCATTTCCACCGGTGCGGGGTCTGTGGCCGTTTCGGCCCGGCCCGCCTTGCCGAAAACCGTATCCACTTCCGGCACGGTTTTGATCATTTTATCCGTCAGCTGCAGGATGCGGCCCACCTCGGCCACAGAAACGCCCGGCAGGGTGGAAGGCATGTAGAGCAGATCGCCTTCGTCCATATGCGGCAAAAATTCGCCGCCCAAGCGCGCAAGGGGCCAGAGGGTGGAAAGCAGCACCAGCAGGGCCACGACCAACGTCGTCCTGGGCCTGTGCAGCACGGCCCGGATGGCCGGATTGTACAGCCGGATGAGAAAACGGCTGATGGGGTTTTTCTCCTCCGACGGGATATTGCCGCGCACCCACAGGCCCGTGAGCACAGGGATGACCACCACGGACAGAATGGCCGAAGCGCCCATGGCATAGAGCTTGGTCAGGGCCAAGGGGCGGAACATCTTGCCCTCCTGCCCTTCCAGGGCAAAGACCGGAATGAACGACAGGGTGATGATGAGCAGGCTCACAAACAGGGCCGGGCCCAGTTCCACCGCCGCATCGGTGATGATTTCCCAGCGGCGCGCCTCGGTCAGGGGTTCGCCGGGCGAGGCGTCCGCCCAGCGGCGCAGCTTGCGGTGGGCGTTTTCCACCATAACCACCGAGGCGTCCACCATGGCCCCCACGGCGATAGCTATGCCGCCCAAAGACATGATGTTGGCGCTGATGCCCTGATAGTACATGGTGATAAAGGCCGCGCAGAGGGCCAGGGGCAGGGCCAGCACGGCCACCATGGCCGAACGCAGGTGCAGCAGAAAGAGCGCGCAGACCACAGCCACCACCAGGAATTCTTCCTTAAGTTTATCCGTAAGGTTGTCCACGGCGCGCTGGATGAGCTGGCTGCGGTCATAGGTAGTGACTATTTCCACGCCCTGGGGCAGACTTTTCTTCAGCTCGGTCAGCTTTTCACGCACGGCGTTGATGACCGCGCGGGCGTTTTCGCCCGAACGCAGCAGCACAATGCCGCCCGCCACCTCGCCCTGGCCGTTAAGCTCCACCAGGCCCCGGCGCATTTCCGGGCCAAGACGCACCGTGGCCACCTGCTCCAGATAGACGGGCGTGCCGTCGGCGGCGGTTTTGAGCACGATCTTGCGAAAATCGTCCAGACTTTGCAGATAGCCGCCCGCGCGCACCATATATTCGGCCTCGGCCTGCTCGATGACGGAGCCGCCGGCCTCCTGGTTGGCCTTGCCCACAGCGCTGGCAATAGCGCCCAGGGGGATGTTGTACTGCGCCAGCTTCACCGGGTCCGCAACGATCTGGTATTCCTTGACCACGCCGCCCACCGAAGCCACCTCGGCCACGCCGGGCACGGCGGCCAGCTCAAACTTAAGCATCCAGTCCTGCAAAGAGCGCAGCTCGGCCAGGTCGTGTTTGCCGCTTTTGTCCACCAGGGCGTATTCATAAATCCAGCCGATGCCCGTGGCGTCCGGCCCCAGGGCGGGCGTCACGCCATCGGGCAGCCGCCCCTGCACCTGGTTCAGGTATTCCAGCACACGGCTGCGGGCCCAGTAGAGGTCTGTCTTGTCGTCAAAAATGACGTAGACATACGAATCGCCGAAGGAAGAATAGCCGCGTACGCTGGTGGCCCCCGGCACAGAAAGCATGGCCGTGGTCAGCGGATAGGTGATCTGGTCCTCCACCAACTGCGGGGCCTTGCCCGGATAGGACGTCCGGATGATGACCTGGGTATCCGAAAGGTCGGGCAGGGCGTCCACAGGCGTATGGTAAACGGCCCAGGCCCCCCAGACGGCCAGCAGAACGGACCCCAGCAGCACAAAAAAACGGTTGCGCACGCAGGCGCGGATAAGAGCGCCGATCATGATCCCTGCCTCCCGCCGGACGTCGCAGCGCCCGCGCCGCTTTGGCCGTGATCGGGGGCATGGCCCGCCCCCGTTTGCGCCGCCGGGACAGACGGCGCATCCTGTGCCGTCTGCGGTCCACCCGAAGGCGCAGCACCTGCCGGAACTGCGGAACCGGCCGCCGGGGCCGCCGCAGTTTCCGCCGGGGCGACGTTTGCCCGCATCTTTTCCAGAGCGCCGCGCAGATTGGCTTCGGAATCAATGAGGAAGAGGCCTGTAGCCACCACGTCCTCCCCTTCCTCCAGGCCGGAGGCCACGGCCGTCTGCTCCCGCGAGGAGCGCAGCACCTCTACCCGCCGAGGTACAAAGCTGCCGTCTGCCGCGCGGACAATGACGCGCTGCTCCTCGCCGAAGTCGATGAGGCTCTGGGTGGGGATGAGCAGGCTTTCCGGCCCGCTGCCGCGCAGGCTTATGGTGGCGGTCATGCCGGGCCGGAGCAGCCCTTCCGGATTGCGCACGCTGAGGCGCAGGGGCACGGTGCGCGTGGCCGGGTCTGCGTCGGGCAGCAAGGTGAAAGATTCCGCCTGAAAAACCCGGTCCGGATAAGCCGCCACGCTGAGGCGCACGCGACTTCGGCCTGTCAGCAGGTGTACGTCGCTTTCCGGCACGTTGGCCGTTACCCATACGGGGTCCACGCCCTCTATGACGGCAATGGTCTTGTCCTTGCCCACGTTCATGCCGGGGTACACGTCCAGCGCGGTGATGATGCCCGCCACCGGAGCCTTGAGGGCCATGCGGGTCTGCACCCGGCCGGTCCTGTCCACGGCGGCCAGCATTTCTTCCGGCATGCCCGTAAGGCGCATTTTTTCCCGCACGCCGCGCACCACGGCGGGGTCGCCCTTCTGCGCCTTGAGCAGCAGGTATTCGCTCTGGTCCGCTGCCCACTGGGGCACGGTGATTTCCGCCAGGGACGCGCCCTTGGCTATGGCGTCGCCCACAGCATAGGCCTGAATTTTTTCCACAAAGCCTTCAGCCCTGGGCTGCACCCTGGCCATACTGTACTGGTTGTAGCTGATGTTGGCGGGCAGCTGCCGGGCAAAAATCAACCGACCGCGCCGCACCTTTTCCGTGCGCACGGCCAGGTTCTGCACCTGGGTTGGGTCGATGCGCACGCCCGCGCCATCGCCTGCGTCGGCATAGCGCGGCACCAGGTCCATATCCATAAAGGGCGATTTGCCCGGTTTGTCAAAGTGGGTGCCCGGATACATGGGGTCGTACCAGTACAGCACCTTGCGTTCGCCCGTGGGCGCGGCAGCCGTGCTGCCGCCGGGGGCCTCGCCCCCCGCGGCTCCCCCGTGTCCCCACAAGGCGTAGCCCAAAGCCAGGCCGCCTGTAAGCAGAGCAGCGGCCAGCAGCAGATGTTTCGCAGTCATGGCGTATTCCTTTGCGGCGCGCGGACAGGCGTCCGCGCGCCGGGCTTGGCTTTGTTAGCGGCGTTCCAGATCCACGATGACGGCCTTGGTCCCTTCCATACGGAAGTCAAAGCGCACCGCGTCGCCGGGCTTGAGACCATCCAGCAAGGCGGCGTCCTCCACGGCGAAGCCCATGGTCATGGCCGGCCAGTTCAGAGCTGTCACCGGGGCGTGCTTGATGACCGCCCTGGGCATGGTCGCGTCCACGCTCACCAGCGTCCCCTGGGCGGTATACACCTGTCCGGCGTCGGCTGCGGGGGCGTCGTGGCTCATGCCGGCCATCGGGCCGTTCTGCGTCATATCGACGGCCGGGGCCGCGCCGTGGGCCGCGTGGTCCAGGCTCTGGGCGGCAGAAACGTTGCGGGAAACAAGGCCAAAGGAGAGGGTCAGGGCCAGGGCTGCGGCAAAAGCAAAGATACGGGTATTCATGATCTTCCTCATGGTATGGGTATAAGGGTTTTGGTCAGGGCCGCACCGCGGGAGCGGGCGCGTGTTCCGTCTGCCCGCCGCCCAGAGCGGCGTAGAGGTTGCTGTCGTTGACCAGCTGGTTGCGCCGGATGGTCAAAAGGGCCTGTTCGGCGGCATAGACCGTACGCTGTGCGTCCAGCACTTCAATATAACTGATGGTTCCGCTGGCGTAACGGCCCTTGGCCAGGGCCAGCACCCGACGCTGAACCGCCAGGTATTCCTGTTGCGCCGCCAGCTGCCCGGCGTAGTGCTGCCGGGTCATGAGCGCGTCCGCCACTTCGCGGAAGGCCGTCTGCAGGGTTTTTTCATAGGTTGTCACGGAGCTTTCTTTCCGCACCGTGGCCAGATCCAGGTTGGCCTTGTTGCGTCCCGCCGTAAAAATGGGCAGGACCAGACGCGGTACAAAAGTCCAGACCGAGGCCGCGCCGTCAAACAGGCTTGTGAGCGCGCCGCTGGCGTAGCCCGCGCTGCCTGTCAGGCTGATGACGGGAAAGAAGGCCGCCCGCGCCGCGCCGATGTCCGCATTGGCGGCCCGGAGCTTGTGCTCGGCCTCCAGCACGTCCGGCCGCCGCAGCAGCACGGACGAGGCCAAGCTGGACGGCAGCGGCGCCATGACCTGCTCGGCCAGGGGTACGGCAGGGGGCAGGTTTCGCTTCTCAAAGCTGCCCAACAGCAAGGACAGGGCGTTGGCGGCCCGCACGGCCTCCTGCTCCTGCTGGGCCAGCGCCGCCTGGGCCGAAGCCGCCGCGCCGCGGGCCTGCTCCAGCTCCAGCACCGAAGCCTGGCCGGAGCGCAGCCGATTTTCCATAAAGGCGTAAGAAGCCTGCCAGCTTTGCGCTGTTTCGCGGGCCAGCTGCAGACTTTCGCGGGCCAGGCGCAGGTCGGCCCAGCTCTGGGCGATCTGCGCCACCAGGCTGATTTGCGCGGTTTTAGCCGCTTCCTCACTGGCGAGGTAGCGTTCCAGAGCCGCGCCGCTGAGGTTTTTTACCCTGCCGAAGAAGTCCAGTTCAAAAGCCGGAATCGTCAGCATGGGCGCAAACTTGTCTTTGGGTTTCTGATCATAGAAGGAACCGGAAACCGTATCACTGCCGTCCAGCGACAACTGGGGCAGGCGTTCAGCCCGTTGCACGCCGTACTGGGCGCGGGCTTCGGCTACGGCCAGCACGGCCAGCTTCAGGTCGCGGTTCTGCTGCAGGCCCTCCGCAATAAGCGCCCGCAGCTGGTCGTCGGTGAAGAAATCGCGCCAGCCCGGGGCCGCCGCATCCGCAGGCTGCCCTGCGGCCGGAGCAACGACGTCGGGGCCGTAGCCCGCATCCGTCACCGAAGACGGAATGGGGGCCGCCGGGCGCTGGTATTCCGGCGCAAGAGAGCAGGCGGCAAGCCACAGTGTCAGCACAAGGGCCACCACGGTCGGCACACGCGTAGTATCCATAAGGCACCACCTCTGGGGTCAATCCACGCAACCCGCCCGCCGCGCCGCAGGTACGGACGCGCACGAAGGTTGCCAAAACAGAATCTCGGATTGCACGCCGGACGCGCCGCGCCATTACGCGCCGCACCGGCCCGGAGGGGAGGTCTGGCCCCGGCGTTCAGGCCGCCCGCAAAGGACGGAAGGCCGCAGGCCCGACACTATCCCCGGAAGGTGGTCGAACGGGGAGGACGGAAGAGATCGTGGACAAGACGGAAAGGAAGGACGCTTTCGCCCAAAACCGCGAGGGGCTCCGCCAAAGGCGACGGCGCAGTCACGGTGAGCGCTTGCGGCAGAATGGAAGCGGAGAACTGCAGGCAGAGCTGCATGGAGCAGGCCTGCCCCGCAGGGGCGGGCGCGTCATTGGCGTGACCCGCGTTGGCGGCGCTTGCGCCGTCAACATCGGCTGACGCACCCCACCCCCCGTGCATGGCTGTGGCGCAACACGTCGCAAGCGGCGCAGCATCGCCCATGGCGCAGACCGCCCCTGCGGGCGCGGCCTGACCGCACCCGTCGGCAAAGGCGGGCTGCGCCCGGCCCAGCGCAAGCAGGGCCATGAGCAGGATGACGCATATGGAGGTTTTCCGCTTCAACATAGTTTTTTAATAAGAATAGATCGAAGCTGTGTCAAGTAAAATTTTCGGAATCATTCCTGTCTCGGCCGCTGCGGCGCACTCTTGTCAAAGCCGGCGCAGCGGGGCAGACTGGAATCAGGCCCCGCTGCGCCGGGGCCCCGTCACCCCCAACGAAAGGAAAAGGTATGTCCATACTGGTTTGCGGCGGCGCCGGCTACATCGGCTCACACAACGTGCGGCTCTTGCAGTCGCGCGGCGAAGAACCCGTGGTGCTGGACAACCTGCGCACCGGCCACCGGGCGGCGGTGCCCGCAGGCGTGCCCCTGTATGTGGGCGACATGCGCGACCCGGCCCAACTGGACGCCATTTTTGCGCGCCATAAGATAGAGGCCGTGCTGCACTTTGCGGCCTGGTCCCTGGTGGGGGAAAGCGTGGAACAGCCCCTGCCCTATTTCAACAACAATATCCATGGAATGCAGGTTCTTCTGGAAGCCATGCTGCGCCACGGCGTGGACAAAATCGTGTTCTCGTCCTCCGCCGCCGTCTACGGCGAGCCCGCCAGCGTGCCCATCCCCGAAGACACGCCTCTTGAACCCACCAATCCCTACGGCGAAAGCAAACACATCATGGAGCGCATGGCCCACTGGGCGGGCCGGGCCCACGGCATCCGCGCCGTAGTGCTGCGTTATTTCAACGTGGCCGGGGCCTGGCCCGACGGCAGCATGGGCGAAGACCACCGGCCCGAAAGCCACCTGGTGCCCCTCATCCTGCAGGTGCCTCTGGGCCTGCGGCCCCACATCACCGTGTTCGGCGACGACTACCCCACTCCGGACGGCACCTGCATACGCGACTATCTGGACGTACTGGAACTGGCCGACGCCCACTGCCGCGCCCTGCACTATCTGCGCGCCGGCGGCGCGAGCGTGGTCTGTAACCTGGGCAACGGACGGGGCTTTTCCGTGCGGGAAATGATTGACGCGGCCCGCCTGGTCACCGGCAAAGACATCCCCATCGAAATCGGCCCCCGCAGGCCCGGCGACCCAGCCCGACTGGTAGCCGCGCCGGAGCGCGCCCGCCAGGTGCTGGGCTGGACCGCCCACGCCCCGCTGGAAAGCATTATCGCCACGGCCTGGGCCTGGCACCAGAGCCATCCCCACGGCTATGAGGAGGATTCCTGATGCCCGCCATGCCCCCACTTTCGCCGCAAGAAGCCGCCGTCCTGCTGCACAAGGCCACGGAACCGCCCTTCAGCGGAGCCTATGTACATACCCAAACGCCGGGAGCTTACCTCTGCCGCCAGTGCGGCACACCCCTGTTCCGCGCCGAAGACAAGTTTGACTCCGGCAGCGGCTGGCCCAGCTTTGACGACGCCCTGCCCCAGGCCGTGCGCCGCCTGCCCGACCCCGACGGACGCCGCACGGAGATCGTCTGCGCCCATTGCGGCGGCCACCTGGGCCACGTTTTTGAAGGCGAAGGCTTTACCCCCAAAAACACCCGGCACTGCGTCAATTCCCTTTCCCTGCACTTTGTGCCGGCCGGGAAAGACCCGGCGGCCCCCACGGCCAAAGCCGCCGCTCCGCAGCCCGGCGCAACCGGGCCGGACGCGGACGCCGCCTGCACGGGGCTGGCCCTGCTGGCCGGGGGCTGCTTCTGGGGCGTGGAGGACGCTCTGGGCCGTCTGCCCGGCGTGTGTTCGGCCCAGTCCGGCTACACGGGCGGCCACACCCCCGACCCGACCTATGAAGAGGTCTGCACCGGCCTCACGGGCCACGCCGAAGCCGTGCGCCTGACCTTCGACCCCGCCCGCATCAGCTACGAACAGATCCTGCGCCGCTTTTTTGAAATCCACGACCCCACCCAACTGGACCGCCAGGGACCGGATGTGGGGGAGCAATACCGCTCCGCCGTGTTCTATGTGGATGAAGACCAGAAAAACACGGCCCTGCGGCTGCTGGACGCGCTGCGCGGCCTGGGCTACGCCGTGGTCACCCAGGTGCTGCCCGCCGGGCCCTTCTACCCGGCCGAGGCCTACCACCAGCACTTTGCCCGGCGCACGGGGCGCGGGGCCTGTCACCTTTCCGTGCCGCGCTTTTCCCGTCGGGCCGAAGACTGACCCGCCGACGCGCGTCCCCACCCGCCACAAAGGTTGCCGTCAAAAAGGGCAGAGGAGCCATCCCCTTCCCGCCGCCGCACCGCCCCTCTTCCCTTTTTGACGGCAACCCTGTAGGGTACAAGACAATGGGCCAAGCGGGGCGGCCGCCTTTGCCGCGACGCCGGGCCCCCGTCCGCACGGGGACCGACGCCGGACCAGAAGCCGCAATCCATGAGCTTGAGCCGCCTTTTCAGGAGGATACTGCCCGTCCTTTGTTCCGTACATCCGGCCAGCGCCCGACGCGCCCGCCATATCGCTTAGCAAGGGAGAAAACCATGCCTACTCCACTGGAAATGCAACGCACGTTCGCACTCGTCGGCACCGGCGGCTGCGGCAAAACGTCTCTGGCGGAGATGCTGCTCTTCAACGCCGGGGCCGTGAGCCGCCTGGGCGCCATCGAAGAAGGCAGCACCTGCCTGGACTACGAACCCGAAGAAGTGCGCCGCCGCGGTTCGGTGCAGCCCGCCTGCGCCACCTACCTTTGGAACAAAAACCGCCATTTCCTGCTGGATATCCCCGGTGACGGCAATTTTACGGGCGATATGGAATATCTGCTCAAAGGCGTGGACAGCGTGGTCTTTGTGCTGGACGCTGTGGACGGAGTGCGCCCCCTGACCAAAAAATTCTGGAGCATGGTACGCGCCGCCGGCCTGCCCGCCCTGCTGGTCATCAACAAAATGGACCGCGACCGGGCCGATTTTCAAATGGCCTTTGACGGTCTGACCGCCTTGGGCATCAAGCCCGTGGCCCTGCAGCTGCCCATACGCCAGGGCGAGACCCTGGTGGGCATGGCTGATGTGCTCGCAGGCCGGGCGCGGATGTACGGCGCCGACGGCGACGTGGCCGACGCGGACATCCCCGCGGGCCTGGCTGACGACGTAACCCTGCTGCGCGACGTTGCCGTAGAAAACATCGCCGAAAGCGATGAAGAACTCATGGAAAAATATCTGGAGGAAGGCAGCCTCAGCCCCGAAGACCTGCGCACGGGCCTGCGCGCAGGCGTGCTCAAGGGCGAGCTGACCCCGGTGCTGGCCTGCTCCTCCCTGGAAAACAAGGGCGGCAAAGCCCTGCTGGAGGCCATTGAGGCCCTGCTGCCCTCCCCCCTGGACCGCCCGGCCTTTGTGGGCGAAGACGGCGCGGAACGCGCGCCCGACCCCGAAGCCCCGGTGGCCTGCTTTGTATTCAAAACCCTGGCGGATCCCTTTGCCGGGCAGCTCTCCCTGCTGCGAGTGCTTTCCGGCACGCTCGGCGGCGATATGAATCTTAAAAACGCCCGCAGCGGCGAGGGCGAACGCCTGGGCGGGCTGCTCTACCTGCTGGGCAAAACCCAGACCCCCTGCAAGGAAGCCGTGGGCCCCGGCGCGCTGGTGGCTGTGGCCAAGCTCAAAAATACCCGCACCGGCGACACCTTGTGTGACGAAAAAGCCCCCTTCAGCCTGCCCGTGCCCGACCTGCCCCCGCAGCTCATCACCTACGCCCTGGCCCCCAAGGAAAAAGGCGAGGAAGACAAAGTCTACACCGCCATGCAGCGGCTGCTGGACGAAGACGTCACCCTGCGCCTGGGCCGCGATGAAGAAACCGGCGACATCCTGCTTTCAGGCATGGGCCAGCTGCACATTGAGCTTTCGGTAGAAAAGGCCAAACGCCGCTTCAAGGTGGATATTGTGCTCAAAACGCCCAAGGTGCCCTACCGCGAAACCGTGCGGGGCAAGTGCCAGGTGCAGGGGCGGCACAAAAAACAGTCCGGCGGCCGGGGGCAGTTCGGCGACTGCTGGATTGAGATGGAAGGCCTGCCGCGCGGCTCCGGCTATATTTTTGAAGACGCCATCGTGGGCGGCGTCATCCCCCGCCAGTATATCCCGGCCATTGA
>ENA-UEYG01000277-UEYG01000277.1-human-gut-metagenome-genome-assembly--contig:-NODE-277-length-39265-cov-7.221522_pt1 | contig 39265 bp, 30 predicted proteins | sample MGYA00242933_ERZ507934 | MGnify/ENA primary metagenome ERZ507934 (study PRJEB26167, sample SAMN06115527) | human gut metagenome | host: Homo sapiens | place: China:Zejiang | collected 2015-11-10... | reverse complement strand
CTTTATAAAACAGTCTTAATCATTCCCCGGTTCTTGGTAGTATCTTTATACTTAATCATGAAGATACATTTAAATTAATGACTAAAATCATAAACTATAAAAACAGCACGCATTAATGGAGAAGTATATGAACAGAAAAGTTATTACAAGCAATGAGTTCAGAGGTTATAAAATCAACAATAGTGAAAACAACAACCTGTTCTGTCATAAGAAGACTTTAGACCATATAGCAGACACAACAGAATACATGACAAACAATCATTCACGAACGTTAATGGTACGTCTTGACATACAAACTGATCAAGACAGTGAACATACACTTAGCAGTAAGGATATGACCAGAGTCATTGAGAATGTTAAGCGCCAAACAGATTCACGCTTTAAAAACGGGAAAAATGATCCTGACACACACGTTGTCTGGGTATCAGAAAGAACTACTCCAGACGATAAACCACACTATCACTTGGCAATATTCGTCAATGGTAATGCAATACAAAATGGCTACTCCTTAAAAGAAGCCTTCAACAATGAAGTAAAAAAGAAATTGAAGACAGATAAGGACGGCCTGGTCAATTTCTCCAGCAGCAATGGAAAAGTGGGCAAGCTCATTGAAAGAAACTCTCCTGACTTTGAGCATCAGGTCAACGATGCGGTGCATGCGGCCAGTTACTTGGCGAAGACCCGTTCAAAAGAATACAATCCCAAGGGGTCTCGAGTCTCCTCTTGCACGCGTATCCGCCGTAAATAGAGTATATTATGCGTTATATCAAAGTGAAAAAAACAGGAGCCTCAAGATGCCCTCATCAACCTCTCCCGACTCGTGGTCTGATATCAACACTGACATGATCGTCCGCACCTGCGATGGTGCAGATTGCCAGTACATCTGCAAAACGACCCTCAAGACGCACTCAGGGCGTACAGTTTCAGCCTTAGGTGAAGCAGATACCCTGCAGGCAGCAAGCGATTCCTCTCGCACCAATGCCACCAGGCTCCTCCAGACCCAATTTGCAGCCTCAAACGATGCAGTAACACAGTCACCCTGGGATGACGCCCCTACGCATGTTCAAGGGCCTCAGGACAGGCCACAAGACAAGGCCATGCTCAATGGTGGCGGTTCCAAGCCCGCATCGCCCAAACAGGTCGGGTTGGTCAAAAAAATCGCCCAAGAAAAAGGGCAACTGGCAGAAGCCCTGAGCTACAGGGACTTTGGCAAAGACCTTGCTCAACTGACCGGAGCCGAGATCAATACCCTCATCAGGACGTTGAAGGGCAGCCATTAGGTGTACTTGATAAAAACATCCCCACACCTCCTAAAAACCCTTCTCCATCGATCCCGAAAAAGCATAGCCCCATTTTCACCCGAGAAGTCCCTCACAGCTAATCGGGGGGATCAGCCACCGTCCATTTTCCGGTCTTGATATCAAAGGCAGGGCCAAGAGGCAGCAGCAAACGCCACTACGGCAGAAATGCGCTCTACACACGCGATAAGTTCACTGCATGGCTCTGGGGATTACAAAATAGCGGTGATTGGTGGGTGCTGCCTGCATGACAGCACCCATCTTTCATCATTGTAAGTAATAGTATGTATTCCCACACATGCCCTCATCCACCCAACGCATCAGCAGGAGGCCACATGCAACACAGAAATTGCCATCACGACTTTGAATATAGCAACAGGCTGATAAATACCGGCATCGGTACAGAGGAGTTCTTTAAGGCCATTGAGAAGGTATTGCCCCCTGTGGTTTCCAGGGCCGAACTGGCAAGGCTCACCGGTGGGCTTATTTCCGCCAAGACTCTCAGCAATGAAGACGCCCTGCGGAAAGGCCCAAGGGAGCGCGTCAGAGCTGGCTCCAAGGTCGGCTATACCAGAGCATCCGCTATGGCTTACCTTCGCAAGAAACTAAGCCTACTGTATATTGACAGATAAGAGAAAACAAAGTGTATTTTTGTAATATCGATACCCATCCCCCTCACTCAAAAGAACCAATTACGCTCCACCCATGGCCTTGGCTGCCCAGCAAGTACTATACGAATTAACCCTCTGTATGCCTGGTTCTGAAAAGGATTTGCAACCATACCGCATATGAAGTCAGTCGGCTCATTGAGCAGATCAATATTATAGGCTGAAATTTCTACATTTTTATTGGAGGCATTCGGTTTCGGTTTGACAGCTACCGATCCAGTAAAATTGTCTATCTCGCTGAAATTTGGTATAATTTTAAGAATAAACGTTAAGTTTTAAAATCCAGCAGGATACGTCCAATTTCGAGATAGGTATGATAGTGTTGGTGCAAAACAAAATTAAACGATCCATCCAGGCCGCGAAAGGCTTATACCACCGTCTGGTACTGCTGGTGGGCGAAAGTGGTTCCGGTAAAACCAACGTTCTTCGTGATATCGCCGAGGAGTTCGGAGCACCCGTCATCAACGTCAATCTGGCGCTTTCAGGCGAACTGCTGGAACTGACGACAAAACAACGGTCGCTTCGGTTGCCGGGCATCCTTAACCAGGTCGCGGATCAGATTCAGTCACCCATGGTACTGGATAATCTTGAGATCCTTTTCGACAAAGATCTTCAGCAGGATCCACTGCGCCTGCTACAGTCCATTTCGAGAAACCGAACCCTTGTGGCTTCGTGGAACGGAAGCATAAATTCCGGAAGGCTGTTGTACGCTGAGCCCGGCCATCCCGAATACCGCAGCTATGACACAGTCGATGCGCTGATTGTGAGTATGGACGGCACGGCCACAGTTGATGTGGCAAAAAACGATAAAGAGGCAGGGCTGGCGTGAAATACGGAGATCTTATCCAATTCGATCCGATTGAGTCGGTGGTTCAGTTGCGTGACGCGGATAAAGCGAATGCCGCGCACACCCTCGTGAACACTTATGTCATTTCTGAGGAAATGGCCGAACGACTCACACAGCTTGTCATTCCGCAGATGCAGTTCGACCAGCCGGTCGATAACAAGGGGCTGCTGGTCGTCGGTAACTATGGCACGGGTAAATCGCACTTGATGTCGGTAGTATCTAGCCTTGCCGCAGATGCCTCACTGTTGGATGGGCTGAGCCATGCCGGTGTCCGTGATGCAGCCTCTCAGATCTCCGGACGGTTCAAGGTCATCCGTACCGAGATCGGAGCCACCACCATGTCCCTGCGTGACATCCTGGTGGCCGAACTGGAAGAGCATCTCGAAAAACTCGGTGTGGAGTATGTCTTCCCCGAGGCGGGCACCATCACCAACCACAAACGGGCCTTCGAAGACATGATGCCAAGTTCGGCGAGGTTTTTCCCGAACACGGCCTGCTGCTGGTGGTCGACGAGCTGCTCGACTACCTGCGCACCCGCAAGGACCAGGAGCTGATCCTTGACCTCAATCTCCTCCGCGAGGTCGGTGAGATCTGCAAGTACCTCGGGGTCAGCAATGACACCGTGTACAAGTGGATTGATAAACATGAAATGCCAGCGCATCGCATGGGCCGCCTCTGGAAGTTCAAAAAGGATGAGGTGGACGAATGGGTAAAGGCCGGTGGCGCTGCCGAGCATTACAAAAAGGAATCCTGACCAAGAATGAGTAACGATAGATACAGCATGTCATTTACAACGGGCAGTCTCTTCCACCGTGAATCGGTGGAGCTGGCCGCGCTGTATCTTGATCTTGGCGACTGGAACTCTGTTCGAGACAAGGTCGTTGCAGAAAATTTATTGCAGACCAGAACGCTGAATACGCTCAAACGAGTCTGCCGCGAGGTCATCTCTCGGCTGCGGACGTTGAGCCCAGGCGAACTTGAATTCCTTGTTGAGGGCAGCCACCAAGAGCAAGCCTATCTTCTGTGGCTCGCTGTTTGCCGCCGATACAGATTCATCGCCGATTTTGCCGTCGAAGTGCTTCGAGAGCGCTACGTCACACTGAAAAGTGATCTGACCCACGAGGATTTCGATTCCTTCTTCAACCGGAAATCCGAGTGGCATTTGGAACTGGATGAGATCACCCCGGCGACACGAGGCAAATTACGGCAGGTCCTGTTCAAGATACTCCGTGAGGCTGATCTTCTAACGGCCAACAACATGATACACGCTGCCATGCTCAGTCCGAGACTACTGGGTCTGATCCATAAAGGCAGCCGCAGGGATATTTTGCACTTCCCTGTATTTGAATCCGATGTGAAGGGGATGAAGCGGTGACAGCAGATATAGCCAGAATGCCGATGCAGGACAGATTTCAGCATCTCTTTGCAGTGATCTCGGGCCAGCGCTTTCTCAATAAGCAAGGACTCGGCAACGAGGTCCCGTTCTTTATCTGCCCTTACAAGCCGGAAGAGTCTGTTGAAATGGAGCGGCTCCAGCGTCAGCTGGTTAATCGCCTTGAGCAGGCCGGTGTCCGGATTCTGGAAATCAACCTGTATGATCTTTCGATAGAAATTCTCAAAGAGCGTGACATCTGGGAGCAGATTGTCGAAATGGAGGATTCCGTCTCCAAAGAGCAGCTCAAAGAACTGTTGCAGGGCGTGCTGGACCCCGAAGCGCACCTTGTTCCGGCGATTGCGGCCAAACTGGCAAGCACCGATTTCGAGGTTCTTTTTCTGTCCGGCGTTGGCGAGGTGTTCCCCTATATCCGTTCGCACAACGTCTTGAACAATTTGCAGAGCACGGCGAAAGAAAAGCCGACCGTCATGTTTTTCCCGGGAGCCTACACCCACTCCCTGGAGTCTGGAGCATCGCTCGATCTCTTCGGAAGGCTGCATGACGACAAGTACTACCGGGCGTTCAACATCTTTCACTGCGAAGTATAAACGAGGGAAGCGTGATGACTCTCAAGACCATTTTTAACAAGCCAGTTGACCGCCCGATTGAAGGGGTCATCAAAGCTGACGATGAAGCCAGCCTTCGCCTCGAAATTGAAGAATACGTACTGACCAACGAAGTCGAGAAACGGCTTGAGTCCTTTCTTGATGCCTACAACAACTATGAAGGTGCCAACGGCGTTTGGGTTTCCGGCTTCTTCGGGTCAGGTAAATCCCACCTGTTGAAGATGCTGGCGCTCTTGCTCGAAAACCGGCAGATCGACGGGGCCTCAGCTCTTGACCTGTTCCTGCCCAAGTGTGGCGACAACGAAATCCTTCGCGGTGATCTCAAGCGAGCAGTCGCCATCCCGTCGAAAAGCATTCTGTTCAACATCGACCAGAAAGCTGACGTCATCAGCAAGACTCAGATCGATGCGCTCCTCGCGGTCTTCGTCAAGGTCTTTGACGAGATGTGCGGTTACTACGGCAAGCAGGGGCACATCGCCCAATTCGAGCGCGATCTCGACAGCCGTGGCCTCTATGATAAGTTCAAGTCGGCCTATGAATCCACTGCGGGGAGAACATGGCAGAAGGGCCGCGAGCAAGCTCTGCTGGAGGCGAAAAATATTGCCAAAGCCTATGCCCAGGCAACCGGTGGTGACGAGGCATCGGCCATGGGGATACTCGATAAATACCGCAGCCAGTATCGTGTCTCCATCGAAGATTTCGCTGAACAGGCGCATGCGTATATCGAGCGGCAACCGCCTGATTTCCGTCTGAACTTCTTTGTTGATGAGGTCGGTCAGTACATCGCTGAAAACATCAAGCTAATGACCAACCTCCAGACCATCGCCGAGAGTATGGCCACCAAATGCAGGGGCCGCGCATGGGTCATCGTGACCGCCCAAGAAGATATGGGGACTGTTGTCGGCGAGATGGGCAAACAGCAAGGCAACGACTTTTCAAAGATCCAGGCTCGGTTCGCCAACCGCATGAAGCTGACCAGCGCCGATGTGGCAGAGGTTATCCAGAAGCGTCTGCTGACGAAAACCGAAGAAGGCGTTCGTCTACTTTCGGATATTTATTACGCGCAGTCCAACAATTTTAAGACCCTGTTCGACTTTGCCGACGGCTCGCAAACCTACAGGAACTATCAGGATCAGGATCATTTTATCCACTGCTATCCGTTCATTCCGTACCAGTTCGCGCTGTTCCAGTCGGCTATTCAGAATCTGTCGCAGCATAATGCCTTTGAGGGCAAGCACAGCTCAGTAGGTGAACGCTCCATGCTCGGTGTGTTCCAGCAAGTTGCGATTCAGATCGGGGGGCATGAAATTGGTCAGCTGGCGACCTTCGACCTAATGTTTGAGGGCATCCGCACCGCGTTGAAGTCCAATATTCAGCGGGCCATCATCCAGGCTGAAAACCATCTGGATGGCCCCTTTGCGATCCGGCTGTTGAAAACGCTCTTCTTGGTCAAATACGTCAAGGAATTCAAGCCGACCCTTCGCAACCTGTGCGTCCTGATGCTGGACGGATTCAATCAGGATCTACCTGCTCTTCGGAAAAAAGTCGAAGAAGCCCTCAGCCTTCTCGAACAGCAAACCTACGTGCAGCGCAATGGCGAACTGTATGAATACCTGACCGACGAGGAAAAGGACGTCGAACAGGAAATCAAGAATACCGAAGTTGAGTCGTCAGACATTGCCGCCGAACTTGAGAAGATCGTTTTCGACCACGTCATCAAGCATAGGAAGATCCGCTACGACGAGAATGGCCAGGATTACCCATTTTCCAGAAAGCTCGATGACCGACTGCACGGGCGGGAGTACGAGTTGGCCATTCATGTCATCAGTCCGTTCCATGAAAACGCCGAAAACGAGTCCACTCTGCGGATGCAGAGCATGGGGCGTGACGAACTGCTAGTCCTGATGCCAGCAGATGAACGGCTTGTTCGCGACATGCTCATGTACAAACGGACGGAGAAATACATCCGGCAGAATATCTCGATCACGCAACAGGAGGCCGTCAAACGCATCCTGACGGACAAGGGCTTCCAGAACCGGGAACGGTATGCCGAACTACAGCAGCGTGCTCAAAGCTTGATGAGCAAGGCCAAGTTGGTGGTGGCAGGAGGTGACATTGAGATCGGTTCCGAAGATGCACAGACCCGTGTGCTACGAGGATTCCATGAGCTCATTTCCCGCACCTATCCGAACCTTAGCATGTTGCGCGGTGTCACCTATGCCGAGAATGACATCGCTAAATTTCTCAAGCATTCTCAGCAGGGGTTGTTCGGCAACGATGCCACTTCACTGGCCGAGTCCGAGCAGGAGCTTCTGGCGTTCATCCATAGCAACGATCGGGGTGGCGTGCGCACCACGCTAAAGAACCTGCTGGAGAAATTCGAGCGCAAACCATACGGCTGGTACTACGCCGCCGTACTTTGCACTTTGGCCAAACTGTGCGCACGCGGCAAGATTGAAGTTCGCACCGACGGCAACCTGCTGGAAGAGGGCGAAATTGAACGGGCACTACGAAACACCCATGGCCACGGCAATGTGGTGCTGGAACCCCAGGTCGAATTTACTGCATCGCAGGTCCGCGCCCTCAAAGAATTCTTTGAGGACTTCTTTGATGCCCCGCCACGCTCCAGTGAAGCGAAGGTACTTGGCAAGGAGACCGGAACCGCACTTCAAGAACTCATCCATCAGCTTAATCCGCTGGAGGCCCAGGCATCCCAGTATCCATTTCTGAAGGCGCTGACGCCGGTGATTGAGAAGCTCAAGGAGCTAACCGGTAAGCCATACACATGGTATCTGACCGAACTCACCCGCCAGGAAGATGCACTGCTCAATATGAAGGAAAGCGTCATCGATCCTGTCCGCAAGTTCATGAACGGCCCGCAGAAAGACATTTTCGATAACGCCCGTAAATTCGTTCAAAGCCAGGAGCCCAACTTTGCTTACATCGAAGGCGACGAAGCCGCACAGGTGGTCGCTTGTTTGACCGATCCGGAATGCTTCAAGGGCAACCGCATGCCGCAGGTGAAGACGCAAGTCGAAATCCTGCAGGGGAAGGTCACTGCCCAGATCGAGGCCGAGATTGCCAAGGCCAAGGAAAGGGTCGACGCCCTCAAAGGCCGCCTCTGCGGAATGGCTGAATTCAGCGTACTGAACGGTGAGCAGCAGGAGCAGGTCACCCGCCCGTTTAACGAATTCAACTCAGGCCTTGAGCGTCAGCAACTGATCGCCGTCATTCGCGACACCTTGCGCCGGTTTGAGGAAAGCGACTACCAGCGCCTGCTTTCGAAGATGACCTCCTGGGCGCAACCGGCACCAACACCCGAGTCTGCGCCGGAACCCGGTCAGCCCGCCCCCTCGGATGAAGGGACAAAACCCACGCCACCGGCTAAACCGGAACCACGCATTGAATACGTGCCGAGCCGCTCGTTGAAGGTCTCTTTCGACAAGGCCTGGCTGGCCGACGAGACCGACGTGGAACGCTACCTGAAATCCATGCGCGAGGCGCTGCTGGATGAAATCCGCAAAGGGAAAAGGATTCAGATTTGATGAACTGCGGAACTCACGAACAGCTCGAAATGTAAGCGCAAAACCATTTTCCCGCCGGCGGGAAAATGGTTGGAGAGAATACCCATGGATAAGCTCAGCGTTCAAAAGCTACACAACCAATTTGATTCATTGAGCCACGCAGTGCCCGACAAGAATGTGGAATTCTGGTTTGCCCGGGAACTTCAGGAGCCCCTTGGTTATGCCAAGTGGGAGCGTTTTAAGGATACGATTCAGCGGGCTATTACTTCATGCGAAACAACGGGGTACGACCCGAACAACCATTTTCGTGGCGTCACGAAAGTAGTCAAACTGGGCAGCGGAGCTGAGCGGGCGATAGAGGATTTCATGCTCACTCGCTACGCTTGCTACCTGATCGCCCAAAATGGTGACCCGCGCAAGGAACCCATCGCTTTTGCCCAGAGCTACTTTGCCATTCAGACCCGCAAGCAAGAGTTGATCGAAGACCGGATGCGCCTACAAGCCCGGCTTGATGCACGGGAACGTCTACGGGAATCGGAAAAGACCCTTTCCCAGAATATTTACGAGCGCGGTGTCGATGATGCAGGATTCGGACGCATCCGGTCTAAAGGGGATGCCGCTTTGTTCGGCGGCCATACCACACAAGTGATGAAGGACAAATATGGCATCACCAAAACCCGCCCGCTGGCTGACTTTCTACCAACCCTGACCATCGCAGCTAAAAATCTGGCAACGGAAATGACCAACCACAATGTGCAGCAGGAAGATTTGCAAGGCGAACACGCGATTACCCGTGAGCATGTGCAGAATAATGTCAGTGTGCGCGACATGCTCGGCCAGCGAGGTATCAAACCCGAGAAGCTTCCACCGGAAGAGGACATCAAGAAGTTGGAGCGGCGGGTAAAATCCGATGAAAAGAAACTTGAAAAACGCTCTGGCCGACTGCCCGAATCGAAGAGCGAATAATGGAAACACTAAAATTAAAGCGCTTCGCCCAATATGCTCGACGCTCTCTGCTGGAGCAGGTCTCCGGCAAGTTGAAGCTGGTGTTGACGGCAGAGAGTTCGGCACGCCGTGAGCATGATGCGGCGGTTAAAAAACTGGAAGAAGCAATCCAGAAAACCGATAAGGAACATGTCATTGAGCGGGTGGCCTACATCTGGTTCAACCGCTTCTGCGCCCTGCGCTTCATGGACGTGAACCGGTACACCCGCATCGGCGTGGTGTCACCCGCCGAAGGACAGTTCCAGCCGGAGATTTTGGCAGAGGCCAAGATGGGCCACATCGATGAAGAAATGGTGCACGACAAGGTTCGGCAGCAGATCTTCGCACTGCTCGACGGCAAGGCGCCCAGCCGCGACCCGCAGGGCGAGGCTTACCGCCTGCTGGTGGTGGCCGCCTGCAACTTCTGGAACAAGGCGATGCCGTTCCTGTTCCAGCGCATCGATGACTACACCCAACTGCTGATGCCGGACGACCTGCTCTCGGGCAACTCCATCCTCGCCTACACCCGCGAGGCGATGACGCCGGATGCCTGCGAAGATGTCGAGGTGATCGGCTGGCTCTACCAGTTCTACATCTCCGAGAAGAAGGATGAGGTGTTCGACGGCCTGAAGAAGAACAAGAAGATCACGCCCGAGAACATCCCCGCCGCCACCCAATTGTTCACACCGCACTGGATCGTCCGCTACTTGGTGGAAAACTCCCTCGGACGCCTGTGGCTGCTCAATCGTCCCGGCTCGAAGCTGATTGAGCAGATGGACTACTACATCAAACCCGAACAACCCGAGACGGATTTCCTGCGCATCAGCAAGCCGGAACAGATCAATATCTGCGACCCGGCCTGCGGCTCCGGCCACATGCTCACCTATGCCTTCGACCTGCTCTACGCCATCTACGAGGAGGAAGGGTACGAGCCCGCCGAGATCCCGGAGAAGATCCTCACGAATAACCTCTACGGCATCGAGATCGACGAACGCGCCGGGGAGTTGGCCGCCTTTGCCCTCACCATGAAGGCCCGCGCCAAGCAACGCCGGTTCTTCAACAAGGGGGTCAAGCCGAACATCTGCGTGCTGGAGAACGTCCACTTCGACGGCAATGAGTTGAAGGATTACATGGACTTTGTTGGTCGCGATCTGTTCACCGCGCCGCTGCAAACCACCCTGCGCCAGTTCGAAGAGGCCGACAACTTCGGCTCCCTGATCCGCCCGGATGTCACCGATGTGGACGGCATGCTCAGGGTACTGGAGTCGAAGAACGTCTCCGGGCAGTTGTTTATCAGCATGACCCATCAGAAGGTTCTGCAAGCCCTGCGGCAGGCCGATTACCTGAGCCCGAAATACCATGTGGTGATTGCCAATCCGCCGTATATGGGAGGCAAAGGGATGAATGGGCGGCTGGCTGCGTGGGCAAAAGACAATTTCCCAAACAGCAAGTCAGATCTATTTGCCATGTTCGTCGAGCGTAACCTGGACCTTGCTCAGATGCACGGTGTAGTTGCAATGATAACCATGCAAAGTTGGATGTTCCTGTCATCCTTCGAGGCATTGCGTACGCGTCTTCTGGGACAGAACACACTGCTATCAATGGCTCACCTAGGCGCAAGGGCTTTCGACAGTATCGGCGGTGAAGTGGTTTCAACCACAGCATTTGTTTTAGAGAACGCAAACCGGTTGGATTTCAAAGGCAGCTATCTAAGGTTGGTTTCTGGTAATTCCGAAATTGAGAAAAATGATGCCATCCGAGAAGCGGTTAGGGATCCTGACTGCGGTTGGCTCTTCCGATCCTCCGCCGCAGATTTCAAGAAGATACCCGGCAGTCCGATTGCTTACTGGGTTTCCGATAAAGCAATGGCAAGCTTTTCATGGGCTAAAAGAGTTGATAACTCGTTTGAGCTGATACAAGGAATGATAACTGGAGATAATGCTAAATACGTAAGATTCTGGTATGAAATTTCTTCTAGGTATTTCAGTATTTTCTCTCAAGACAAAAATTACTGGGTTCCATACAACAAAGGCGGAGAAGCTCGAAAATGGTATGGCAATCACGATCTAGTTGTTGACTGGAGGTCTAGGGGAGAAGGCTTCACTCGCAACAGGTCAACCAACTCACATTTATATTTTCGCCCGTATGCTTCATGGAGCTATTTGAACACCGGGTCTCCCGCAGCTAGATACTATCCGGACGGCTTTCTATGGGATGTTCATGGCTCAGGAGCGTTTCCAAGAAAAATAGGAGATGAGAAAAAACTGGTCGCCTTACTCTGCTCTAAGGCTGGTGGTTATCTTCTAAATGTCGTCAACCCGACAATGAGCTTCCAGGTTGAGAATATATCAGCGCTTCCATGGGATCTCGACAAGTTGTCTCGCCTTGAAAGCAGTAAGCTCCTGCGTACAATTGAACTATCCCAGAATGACTGGAATTCTTATGAAACCTCTTGGGACTTCACCATCCTCCCACTACTGAATCCCGACTACCGCCAGCCAACCCTGAAGGCGACCTACCAGAAACTCCACGCTCATTTGCAGGAGGTGACGCTGGAGATGCAGCGGCTGGAGGAAGAGAACAACCGCATCTTCATCGAGGCGTACGGCCTGCAAGATGAGTTGACGCCGGAGGTGCCGCACAATGAAATCACCCTGACCAGCAACCCACACTACCGCTACGGCAACGACAAGAGCGAGGACGAGCTGGAGGCGCTGCTGCTGGCCGACACCATGCGCGAGCTTGTCTCCTACGCCGTGGGCTGCATGTTTGGCCGCTACGCGCTGGACAAGCCGGGGCTGATCCTGGCCAACCAGGGTGAAACCATCGAGGACTACTTAAAGCAGGTTCCAGAGCCCAGCTTTCCGGCCGATGACGACAACGTCATCCCCATGCTCGATGACGACTGGTTCACCGACGACATCGCAGAGCGCTTCCGCAAATTTTTGCGCGCGGCCTTTGGCGAGGAGCACTACGAGGCCAACCTCAAGTTCGTCGAAAAGGCGCTGGGCAAGAATGGCAAGGCCCGCGACATCCGCGATTACTTCCTCAAGGATTTCTACAGCGACCATGTGAAACGCTACAAGAAGCGTCCCATCTACTGGCTGTTCTCCAGCCCTAGGGGCAGCTTCAACGCGCTGATCTACATGCACCGTTACCGCCCGGATACGGTCAGCGTGGTGCTGAACGACTACCTGCGCGAGTTCCGCACCAAGCTCACCTCGCACAAGAACCACCTGGAGGCGGTCAGCATCAGCGGAAGCGCAAGCCAGGGCGAGAAGACCAAGGCCCTGAAGGAGATCGAGAAGATCACCAAGATGATCGCCGAGCTGGAAGACTACGAGCGCGAAGTGCTTTACCCGCTGGCCACCGAACAGGTGGAGATCGACCTCGACGACGGCGTGAAGGTCAACTACCCCAAACTCGGCGCGGCCTTGAAGAAGATCGTCGGCCTGGATGCGAAAGAGGATTAAGGAGCGCCATTGATGGAAAACCGCATAGCCCAGGCCTTGACCAAACTCTTTGACCGGCACCGGATCGTCTTCTGGTACGACGCCAAGCAAGAGTTGCGCGACGACTTTGAGGCGTTGTCGCTTCCCGGCGTAGAGAAGCTGGAACTGATCAACAACGAGTACGGCATTAAGTACAAGCTGCTGCGCGAGCAACCGGAGCAGAAATTCTTGCTCTACCGTGAAGGCCCTCAGCCCGCCGATCTGGATAACTGGCTGCTGGATGTTCAATTGGCCCACGGCGAGTTCCGCACCGATCAGGTGGCCATCTGGCTGTCCGAACTGGAGCTCGGCCTGGAGTTCACGGATGTGGTTCAGGCCAATGCGGAGTTCTTCAAGGCTGTCAAGCGTAAGGATGCCCTTAAAAATTTGCTGAAAGCAGATGACACTGCCGGACAGATTCGCCTGAAAATGCTGGCGGTATGCACTGGCAGCGAACCGCGTATGGATGCGGTGGTAGAAAACCTGCTGCAGGAGCTTGCCGACGGTCGGGACGAAAAAATCAAGCTGGTTGGACGGTGCAGTTTAGATGATTTTTTCTGGGAACAGATGATCCGCTACTATGGCTACAAGTCCGACGAGCCGGGCATCCGTGACTTCGCCATCGAGTTGTTCAAGTCCTGCTACGCCATGAGCACCAACGGGCAAGTGAAACTGACCGGCGACGCTATGGTGTTTCTTAAGCGCTGGAAAGACAGCCGTCAATTCGAAGGCGGCTTCGAAACCCTCTCGGGGGAATGCGCCGAGGTTCTTGGCATTGAGCAGGATCTGACCAAGCGGGATTTCCGCGAGTTGATCGATCTGGATTATTTCCGCCTGATCGATCAGAAGATCATCAGCGAACTAGTGCGGGTGGTGTCTACCCGTACCGCCCGCAGCGGAGATGTGGCGATCTGGGTTCGCCAGCGGCGACAAGGCCACTGGTACCACGAATACCGGCATCTGTACGAGGCGGTCGATTACGCCGCTCAGTTCACCCATGCCCTGGGCGAGGCCAAGCTCGCCATGGACAGCCTGGCCGAGGGCGTGCAGCGCTACAGCCGCTTCTGGTATCAACTCGATCAGCTCTACCGCAAGTTCACCTACCACGTGCGCATGTCGGGGCAGGCGTCGCTGATGGGCAGCCTGACCGAGCAGATCGAAAACCTCTACTCCAACAACTACTTGCTGAAGCTGGGCGACCGCTTCCAGACCTTTGTGGATACGGCATCCAAGTGGGAAGCCTTCCCGGTGCGCAAGCAAAAGGAGTTTTTCGAACACTGGGTCCGGCCGTTCCTGCGCAAGGACAATAAGGTCTGCGTGATCATCTCCGATGCCATGCGCTACGAGATCGGCGACGAGCTGCTGAGCCTGATCCGCCAGGAGGACCGCTACAGCGCCGAACTGGAACCGGCGCTGTCGATGCTGCCCAGCTACACCCAGATCGGCATGGCGGCCCTGTTGCCCAACAAAACGTTGGCCATTGCCGACAATGAAACCGGCACTGTACTGGTGGATGGGCAAAGTTCCCAGGGGACGGCCAACCGCATCAAGATCCTTGGCCAGGCGATCCGTCAACGGGCTACCGCCTGTAAGGCCGATGAGCTGATGGCCATGAAGGGAGACGATTGCCGGGCCCTGGTGCGCGATCATGACGTGATTTACATTTACCACAACCGCATCGATGCCACCGGTGATAAGAGGGAATCCGAGGAGCGGGTCTTCGAGGCGGTGGAGGAAACCTTGCAGGAGCTGATTCGCCTGATCAAGAAGCTGACCGGTGCCAACGCCAGCAACTTGCTGGTGACCTCAGATCATGGCTTCATCTACCAGAACCGCACCATCGATGAGAGCGACTTTTCCGGGGTTGACGCCGAGGGCGACAAGATTCTGTTCCGGGATCGCCGCTTCGTGCTCGGCAAGGGGCTTGCTGAAGCATCAAGCCTACGCAAATTCACTCCCGAGCAGCTTGGTCTGGCCGGTGAGGTAGAAGTGCAGATCCCCAAGTCTATCAACCGCCTGCGCCTGAAGGGCTCCGGCAGCCGCTTTGTGCATGGCGGCGCGTCGCTGCAGGAGGTGGTGATCCCGGTGCTTAAAATCAACAAGAAGCGCCAGAGCGATGTCACCGCCGTCGAGGTGGACATCCTGCGCGGAGCCAGCTCGGTGATTACCTCCGGACAACTGGCGGTGACCATGTACCAGGCCGGGCCGGTGACGGACAAGATACAGCCGCGTGTGCTGCGGGCTGGCATCTACACCGAGGCGGGCGACCTGATCTCCGACAGCCACGACCTGACCTTCGACCTGAGCTCGGACAACCCCCGGGAGCGGGAGCTGCAGGTGCGCTTCGTGCTCACCCGTAAGGCCGACGAGGCGAACGGCCAGGAGGTCATTCTACGGCTGGAGGAAAAGCACGCCGGGACTTCACATTACAAGGAATACAAATCGCTTCGGTATTTGATGCGGCGCTCATTTACCAGCGACTTCGACTTTTAAAGGATGGGTGACCGATGAACGAACTTGACCAGAAAATCAACACACACTTCCCGGGACTCGTTGTCCGCAAGGATCTCGTCAAGACGGTCAAGGGCAACGCCATCGTTCCCTCCTACGTGCTGGAATACCTGCTGGGCCAGTATTGCGCCACCAGCGACGAGCCGACCATCCAGACCGGTATCGAGACGGTCAAGGAGATCCTTGCCAAGCATTATGTTCACCGGAATGAAGCCGGATTGGTCCGCTCGAACATCAAGGAAAAGGGGCGCTACAAGGTCATCGACAAAATCAGCGTTGACCTGAACGATAAGAAGGATGTCTACGAGGCGCAGTTTTCCAACTTAGGGCTGAAGGAGGTTCTAGTTGATTCCGGAACGGTGAAAAAGCACCCCAAGCTTCTAGTTGGCGGCGTGTGGTGCATTGCGGATCTGGAATATGAGTTCACCGAAGACAAAAGCGCCAGCCCCTGGATCTTGTCGACCCTCAAGCCCATCCAGCTCTCCCATTTCGATTTCGACGGCTATGTTGAGGCCCGCAAACAGTTCACCACCGACGAGTGGATCGACCTGCTGGTGCAAAGCATCGGCTTCAACCCGGAGATGTTCGGCAAACGCAGCAAGCTGACCCAACTGGTCCGCCTGATCCCGTTTTGCGAACGTAACTACAACCTGATTGAACTTGGCCCCAAGGGGACCGGCAAATCCCACATCTACTCGGAGTTCTCGCCCCACGGCATCCTGATCTCCGGCGGCGAGGTCACGGTTCCCAAGCTGTTCGTAAACAACTCTTCCGGAAAGATCGGTCTGGTCGGTTACTGGGACTGCGTTGCCTTCGATGAGTTTGCCGGAAAGCAAAAGCGCGTCGACAAGGCCCTGGTTGATATCATGAAAAACTACATGGCCAACAAGTCCTTCTCGCGAGGCGTCGAGACGCTGGGCGCGGAGGCCTCCATGGTGTTCGTGGGCAATACCCAGCACACCGTGCCCTACATGCTCAAGCACTCCGACCTGTTTTGCGAACTGCCCGACAAGTTCTACGACTCCGCGTTTCTGGACCGCGTCCATTTCTACATCCCCGGCTGGGAGGTCGACATCATCCGGGGCGAGATGTTCTCCAGCGGTTACGGTTTCGTGGTGGACTACCTGGCCGAGATCCTTCGCTCGCTGCGCAATCACGATTACTCGGACCGCTACAAGGAGCACTTCTCCCTCTCCTCCGATATCTCGACGCGGGACCGCGATGGTATCAACAAGACGTTCTCCGGCCTGATGAAAATCCTTTTCCCGCACGGTGGGTCAACCAAGGAAGAGGTCGAGGAGCTGCTGCGGTTCGCGATTGAGGGGCGCAAGCGCGTCAAAGATCAGCTGATGCGCATCGACTCCACCTACGGCAACGTCCGCTTTACCTATCAAGACACCGCAGGCATGGGCAAGCCTGTCACCACGCTCGAAGAAGATGAATATCCCGGCTACTACCACAAAACCATCGCCGAGGGTGAAGACGGGGAAATCTTGGAAGTTGCTCAATCGGACTCGCCCCAAGGTCCATCCGAGCCCCTAGCTCCGGCCGAGCCCGTCCTCAGGGAAAAGCACCTCACATTCCAGGAGAACCAGAAGGGCCTCTCCTTCGATACGTTGCTCGGCCCCTACCTCAAGGGCGCGACCGCGATCACGGTCACCGATCCGTACATCCGCTTGTTCTACCAGGTGCGCAACTTCATGGAATTTTTGGAGACCGTGGTCAAACACAAGGCCCCGGATGAGGAAGTGTCCGTGCATCTGGTGACCACGGAAGACGAGTTCAAAGGCGAACAGCAGAAGGACAACTTCGAGAAGATGAAGGAGTCCGCAGGCAGCGTGGGCGTGAACTTTACCTGGGAGTTCGACGGCACCGGCACGATTCACGCCCGCCACATCGTGACCGACCACGGCTGGAAAATATCCCTGGATCGCGGCCTCGACATCTTCCAGCACTACGAGATGAACGATGCCTTCACCTTCGCCAATCGCCTGCAGCAATACCGCCCATGCAAGGCGTTCGAGGTGACGTTCATTAAACATAAGCGGGAAGCTGAGGGGGAATAACATGAGCGGGATATCGGCATCACTGACCAAATGGTTTTCAGAGCGCCCCCAGTGGCTCCAGATTGCGGCTACTCGGCTACTTCAGCAGTCAGAGCTTACTGACACGGACGTCTCTGAGCTCGCAAACCTTTGCCAGCAGGAAGCCGACGGTAAGCTGCCCAAAACGACCTGTTCCTTTCCTGCTACCGCGTTCTCCCAGGGCACAGCAGGCTCCCTGCGTTTGTGTTCAATCAGTGAAGTCGAAGGAGTAAACGCCCTTGCTCCGAAAAAGCCACTTGAGTTTGGTAAGGGCAATATCACGATTGTTTATGGCAACAACGGGTCAGGCAAGTCCGGTTACGTCAGACTCCTCAAACATGTATGCGGAGCCCGCGAGACGGGTACCCTCCACCGCAATGTCTACAAGCCCGGCTCTGCCGCACAGAAAGCCTGCATTTCGTTTGAGCAGGACGGCGTACCGAAGACCCATACCTGGTCTGGGCAAGGTATCTGCGATGACCTCAACAGCGTTGATATTTTCGACACCTCTTTTGGCAAGGTGTTTGTCAGCAGCGAAGACGAGGTGAGCTACGAGCCGCCGGTTCTATCGTTCTTCAGCTCGCTCATCCTCGCATGCGAAAAGGTCGCATCGGCTCTGGACAGCGAGGCCAGCCGGCACCAGTCCAAAAAGCCGAATATCCCGGCTGACAAGAAGGTAACTCCTGAAGGCATCTGGTACGAAGCCATCAGCGCCAAGACCAGCACCCAGGACATCGACAAGCATTGCGCATTTGGCTGTGCTGACGAAACCGAGATGCAAACGCTGCAGCAGCGTCTTGCCGAACAGGCACCGGCGGAAAAAGCGAAGCAGCTAAGAAAGCAGAAACAGCATATCGACACTCTGGTCCAGGATGCCCAAAAGTATCTGGAACAATTATCGGACGAGAATTACCGACGAATCATCGCTGCCAAGAAAAAGTCGATCCTTAAAAAGACTGCGGCAGATACGGCGGCGCAAAAGGTGTTCTCCGGCAGCGAGCTGGAAGGCATCGGCTCTGATGTCTGGAAAGAGCTTTGGGAAGCGGCCCGGGACTACTCCGTATCGGCTGCCTACAAAGAAGCTGAGTACCCGAACGTTTCCGATGGTTCCCGTTGTGTCCTGTGCCACCAGACCTTGACCCAAGAGGCCAAGGAACGGTTGATCTCCTTCGAAAATTTCGTGAAGGGTGAAATGCAGAAAGCCGCATCGGATGCGGCCAAGGAATACGAGACCGCCAGTCAATCTATCGAGGCGCTACCGACATCGGAGACGCTGAAAACACGTATCGATGCGGCTGGCATTCCACAGGATGAAGTCGCGAGCCAGGTGATGGATTTCTTTGCTCAATTGCAGGCCAGGAAAGACCTGCTCCCTGGGATCGATTCCGAAGAAGCCATTCCCGACCCACTACTCTCACCGAAATGGATCGAAGAAGCCAACGCCCAGTCGAAAAGCCTCGGTGAACTCGCGGCAAAATATGACGAAGACGCCAAAAGCGACAATCGTGAGGAGATCAAGAAGAAGCTAAACAGCCTGCAGGCCAGAAAGTGGTTGTCTGAACACCGCGCCGCCATTGATGAAGAAGTCACCCGATTGAAGCTGCTAAACCAGATTCAGGAAGCCAAGAAGTCGACCACCACCAAAGCCCTATCCCAGAAGAAAGGGGAGCTGGCAGAAGCCTTGATCACGGATGCGTTCGTGCAAAGGTTCAATGCGGAGCTCAAGGCCCTGGGCGCGTCTCAGGTTAAAGTCGAGCTCGTGAAGTCAAAAGTCTCCAAGGGCCGCGTCCTTCATAAGCTCCAGCTTCGAGGGGCCTCTCAGAATGGGCTCGCCGATGTGCTGAGCGAGGGAGAAAATCGGATCGTTTCCATTGCGGCATTTTTGGCCGACGTCACCGGCAAGAGCAACCAGGCCCCGTTTATCTTTGACGATCCAATATCCTCGCTGGACCAAAGCTATGAGGAGGCCGTGGTTCAAAGACTGATCGAGCTGTCTCAGGACAAGCAGGTCATTGTCTTTACTCACCGCCTGTCCTTGCTGGGAACGGTCCGGCATTTTGCCGAGAAAAAGACCATCAAGCCCGATGTGGTGAGCATTCGCTCTGCGGACTGGGGGACCGGAGAGCCAGCTCCCATTCCACTTTCACAGAGTGACATCAAATCCGCCCTGAACACACTCATGAATCAGCGGTATCAGGATGCAAAGAAGGCAAGTGAAAACGGCGAGTTTGAACATGCCGAAATCTTGCTGAAATCGATATGCAGCGACTTCAGGACATTGGTGGAGCGCTCTATTGAAAATGATCTGCTGTGCGGGGTGGTTCAAAGATTCCAACGACCGGTCCATACGTTGAAGCTCAAGGAGCTGGCCAAATTGAAGGACGCGGATTGCAATCTCCTTGATTCGCTTATGACTAAATACTCCGGATTTGAACACTCGCAGCCAACAGAATCACCTGTGGAGCTGCCGAAGCCAGACGATCTTTTGGCCGACATGACTTCATTGAAAAACTGGCGTGAAGAATACGCGAAGTGCCCCGCCTCTGCGGTGGCTGGGTAGCAGTATGAGAGTTCTCCATACATCCGACTGGCATATCGGCCGCACCCTTTACGGCAGAAAACGCTACGAGGAATTCGAGGCTTTTCTGACATGGCTGGCGGAGACCATTCAGCAGAATGAAATTGATGTCTTGTTGGTGGCGGGTGATGTATTTGACACCAGCGCCCCGAGCAACCGCGCCCAGGAGCTCTATTACCGGTTCCTGTGCCGGGTGGCCGCCTCATCCTGTCGGCATGTTGTCGTCGTCGCGGGCAACCACGATTCCCCATCCTTCCTCAATGCTCCCAAGGAGCTGCTCAAGGCCCTTGATGTCCACGTGGTCGGTAATAGCACCGCATCCCCGGAAGATGAAGTGCTGGTGCTCTGTAATGAGCAGGACGCTCCGGAATTGATTGTTTGCGCCGTGCCCTACCTTCGCGACAGGGATATCCGAGTGGCGGAAGCGGGTGAAAGCGTCGAGGACAAGGAGCGGAAACTGATCGAAGGCATTCACACCCATTACGCCGCCGTCGCGGCTTTGGCCGAACAGAAGCGTGAAGAACTCGGGGCAGATATTCCCATCGTTGGCACGGGGCATCTGTTCACCGCAGGCGGACAAACCGTCGATGGTGATGGCGTGCGCGAACTCTATGTCGGCTCCTTGGCTCACGTGACTGCCGGGATTTTTCCTGCCTGCTTCAACTATCTGGCGCTGGGGCACCTCCACGTCCCCCAAAAGGTGAACGGCTCCGAAACCATTCGGTACAGCGGCTCTCCTCTGCCCATGGGGTTCGGAGAGGCAAAACAGCAGAAGAGCGTTTGCCAGGTTGAGTTCCACAGCACGGCTGCATCCGTACAGCTGATCGATGTGCCAATTTTTCAGAAACTTGAGCGCGTCAAAGGAGACTGGGACGGCATCTCAAACCGCATTCTTGAATTGTCGGCGATGGACTCCCAAGGCTGGCTCGAAGTCATTTACGACGGTACTGAGGTTATCGGCGACCTGCGTGAACGCCTGGAGGCTGCGATTTCCGGCACCCAGATGGAAATTCTCCGCATAAAGAACAACCGCATCATCGACCGCGTGCTGGGACAAATCCATGAAGAGGAAACACTCGACGATTTGAACGTGAACGACGTGTTCGAACGATGCCTCGCCGTCCATGACGTGCCCGAAGAGCAGCGGCCAGAGCTGCTTCGGGCCTACCAGGAAACGGTCTCGTCTCTCTATGAAGACGATGTGCAGGCGGAATAGCGAGGCTGTCGATGAGAATACTGCAGGTACGCTTCAAGAATCTGAACTCGCTGGTCGGCGAATGGCAAATCGACCTGATGCACCCGGCCTTCGCGTCTGATGGCATCTTTGCCATAACAGGTCCCACCGGCGCGGGGAAAACCACGATCCTCGATGCTATTTGTCTCGCACTTTATGGGCGGACGCCTCGCCTGAACAAGGTCACCAAGAGCGGAAACGAAATCATGTCCCGCCAGACCGGCGAGTGCTTTGCCGAGGTGACCTTCGAAACCCAGACCGGGCGTTACCGCTGTCACTGGAGTCAACACCGGGCACGCAAGAAGCCGGATGGCGAGCTCCAGGCCCCGAAGCACGAAATTGCCAATGCCGATTCCGGCGAGATTTTCGAATCCAAGATCAGAGGGGTTGCCGACCAGATCGAGTCCGCTACCGGCATGGACTTTGATCGTTTTACCCGCTCCATGTTGCTGGCCCAGGGCGGCTTTGCCGCGTTCCTCCAAGCGGCACCGGATGATCGGGCTCCTATCCTGGAGCAGATAACGGGTACAGAGATCTACAGTCAGATATCCATCCGTGCCCATGAACGCCAGCGCGAAGAGAGGGAAAAACTGAACCTGCTTCAGGCTGAAACGGCAGGCATCGTGATTCTTGAGCCGGAGCAGGAACAAGAGATTGGGCAGGCACTCGAAGCAAAGCTGAAGGATGAGACAGACCTTGCCGCCAGGGCCGCTGAAATCGGGAAGGCCATAGCCTGGCTCACCACCATCGATGGGCTGAGGAAGGAAGTCGTCAACCTGGCCGATGAAGCGAGCAAGCTGCAGGGCGATATCGAGGCGTTCAAACCGGATCGTGAAAAGCTGGGCCGGGCTTTGAGTGCCGCCTCGCTGGACGGCGCATACGCAACGCTCACCGCCACCCGCAAACAGCAGGCGGATGACAGTGTAGGCTTGAAAGCCGAGGAAGAGGCGCTTCCTGGACTGGAATCCTCCGCCAAGGAACAGGCCGAGGTACTGAAATCAGCTGAGCAACAAACTGCTCGGGCCAAAGAAGAGCTGAAAGCGGCCGCGCCTACATTGCAGAAGGTTCGCTCACTTGATCAGAAACTTGCCGATCAGAAAAAAGCTGTATCGGAAGAGGATCAGGGCTGCAAGAAGGCTATGGCAAAAATTGATGCAGACAAAAAAGCCCGGCTCGAAGAGCAGGACAAACGATCCAAGGCTCATGCGACGCTGGATCTTGTGGACGGCTATCTCAAGGAGCATGCACAGGATGAATGGCTGATAAGTGGTCTGGCTGGCATTGAAGAACAGATCGGCGGCCTGCTCTCCAAACAAAATGAAATCGTTCAAAAAGACGCTGCGCAGGAAGCAGCCAATACGACTCTGGAAATGGCGACGAAGTCACTCGATGACTGTCAGAAGCAATCCGGCATTCGGAAGCAGAAACTGGAGGACGCCTTAAAACAGCTTCAGCAGGGTAAGGATGCTTTGAGCCAGTTGCTGGGAGACCGCTTGTTGCGGGAATACCGCACCGAGAAGGAAACCCTGCTGCGTGAAATCGCCTTCCTGACCAAAATTGCGGAGCTTGAAGATCACCGGGCAAAGCTGGAAGACGGCAAGCCCTGTCCGCTCTGCGGTGCAACCGAGCACCCATTTGCGGAAGGGAATGTCCCTGTTCCCGATGAAACCGAAAAGAAGATCGACGCCCTGACTAGGCTGATCAGCAAAGCCGAGGATCAGGAAGTCGCCATCAAGAAACTCGAAGAAGCTGAAAGCCTGGCCCGCAAAAACCTGACAGAGGCTGAAAAGCTGGAGTCAGCAGCGGCTAATGACAAGAAGGCTGCCGAGAAAGCCCTCGCCGAGGTGAAGGACGGCCTGGTGAAACTCCGTGCCGATTTTGCCGAACGCAGGCAGGCTGTTACTACAAAACTCCAGCCGCTAGGTATTGCGGACATCTCCGAAACGGACATTTCATCACTGATCGAAACTCTCAAGGCGCGGTTGAAGGCGTGGCAGGCCCAGGTCAAGAAAAAGGCGGACATCGAGAAACAGATTGCCGACATCGACAGCGAGGTGAAGCGGCTGGATGCGATTATCGAAACTCAAAGCACCGCCCTGGCCGAAAAGCTGGAGCGTCTTGAAACCTTAAAAAAGGAACTCGCCACCGGAAGTGATGAGCGCAATGCACTGTACGGCGACAAGAATCCCGACGATGAAGAACGTCGTTTCAACAAGGCAATTTCGGATGCCGAAGGTTCCGAAAAGCAGGTCAGAGAACGGCACAATGAGCTCCAACAACAATGGAATACCGCGAAGGCCCATGTCGAATCTCTGAAGAAACGCATCGACATACGAGAGCCTGAACTGAGAAGGCTGGAAACCGAATTCTCCGCAGCGCTCGTGCCCGTTGGTTTTTCAGATGAAGAACAATTTTTAGCGGCCAGGCTTTCCTCTGAACGGAAGGCTGAGCTGGCGGCTACGGCCAAGGATCTGGATGAGCGTCAAACAGATCTGAAAGCCAGACAGAAGGATCGGGAAACGCGCCTGGCCACGGAGGTGGCCCGCAAGCTTACAGACAAGTCGCTGGAAGAACTCGAGCCCCAATTCAAGGAGCAAGAGGAGACCCTGAAAGAGCTGCGTGACATCATTGCCGGTCTCAAGCACAAGTTGAGTGAAAATGCGGCTGCAAAAGAGCGGATAAAGGAAAAGCAGACAGCTATCGAAGCCCAGAAAAAAGAGTGCCGCAGGTGGGAAAACCTGCACGAATTGATCGGCTCGGCAGACGGCAAAAAGTACCGCAATTTTGCTCAGGGTCTGACCTTCGAAATGATGATTGGTCACGCCAACCGGCAATTGCAGAAAATGACCGACCGATACTTGCTGGCCCGTGACGATGCTCAGCCCTTGGAGCTCAACGTCGTCGACAACTATCAGGCCGGGGAGATTCGGTCCACGAAAAATCTTTCCGGCGGCGAGAGCTTCATCGTCAGCCTGTCCCTGGCGCTTGGGCTGTCCCATATGGCCAGCAAGAATGTCCGGGTGGATTCTCTGTTTCTGGATGAAGGCTTCGGCACCCTGGACGAGGAAGCCCTCGACACCGCCCTGGAAACCCTCGCGGGCTTGCAGCAGGACGGTAAACTGATTGGCGTCATTTCGCACGTGCCCGCCTTGAAGGAGCGGATCAGCACGCAGATCCAGGTAACGCCTCAAACCGGTGGCAGAAGCCAGATAGCCGGGCCTGGATGCGGCAGGTTGGGGGCTACAGAGCTGGCCGTAGAAGCAGGTTGACTTGAAAATGTCGGACGATCTCAAAACAGCAAAAACCGCCCTCGCCAAGCCTCATCACGACATGGAGGCCATCAACAAGCTGGCCAAGCCGTCCTATCTGAGCGTGATCGAGCAGATGGAGCACACGCTGGAACCCATACGTCGTCAGCAGTTGGAAATCAGTCGTGCCCTCGAAATGTCTGGAGCCATGGCCCGGATACAAGAGATAGCCAGTGCTAATCAACATTGGCAGGAGTTGATACAACAGACCGCAACAAGCCGGATTGCCGAGAGCCTTGCTGCTGCACACCAGTCATGGCTTGAGCGTATGAAGCCCCTCCAGCACGACTTCTCGCATCTTTCACAGCTTCAGGCATCCGCCAAGCTGGCCCTGTGTGACACATCCCTGCGGCTTGCCGCCACGGAACGGCTCATGGCGGGCATCGATTTCGAGGCGATAAGGGGTCGTTTCCAGATCGAGATGCCGGTCATCTCTGGACTGGAGAGTTCAATAGCCCATGTGGCAGCCTCGTATGGGAGTTTGGCCGATTCACTGCGGGAGATCTCGGACATCACGCGCCTGCCCGCCTTCGTTTTGCCGGGGGCCACTCGTGAGATCTACACCACCAGCTTCGCGCTCGAGACCCTTCGCCCATGGGATGAACGGGATGAGGAAGATGCAGAAACGGAAATTCAGCTTGTCGCTGAAGCCGAGCTGGAGACATCGGGCTGCATCGCTCTTTTGCAGCAGGTCGATCCAGGGCTCGCTCGGCCGTACATCGGCGCTCGGGATGCCCTGTATGGTAACAATACTGACCGGGCAAGACACATTCTGAGCTCGCTCAGGGAGCTGTGGAGCCATCTTCTCAGGCGATTGGCACCCGATGATCTCGTCGCCGCGTGGATTCCGGGTGTGTCCAATCAGAAGGACCTGCTACATGAGGGCAAGCCAACTCGTCGAGCTAGGGTTCTTTATGTTTGCCGGGAGCTGAACAACGCTCCGCTGAGCGACTTCCTGATGCATGATACCCGGGCGCTGGTGAAGATGATCGAGTTGTTCAATCGGGTTCACGAGTTGGAGACTGCGCTGACCGATGAGCAGCTCAGGGCCATTCTCCTCCGGACCAATTCGTGGCTGATGTACATACTGCAAATTTCCGTGGGTAATTTTCACAAGTAGGCAGGGGCCATGAATCTACAGACACTGCCATCACCAAGAGAGCATCATTTCTACGTTGCGATAGCCAAGTTCCTTTTTCATCATCCGGAGCATGGCATTGTGTCGGTGGGGGACCCGATCAAGATCAAGGATGCAGAGCGGTACGGGCTCAGCCCCCTCATACTTTATGGATTAACCGTTGCCGGGTTGCCCATCCGGTGGATGACCTTCACTCCAGTCGCTCAGCCCAGGCCCCTCCAGGATGTCCTTATGGATGCGTGGCGAAACGCCGAGGGCTTGCGTGGCCGACCGGACATCCTGCGGATCAACCGCCACATCGCGACGGCCAGCCCTGAACTGGTAGGGGAAATGGCAAAAATCGGAGTTCAGGTCGAGGTCGCCGATGCCAAGGAAAAATCCCTTCCAGCTTCCCTGCGCTCAGCCCAGGACTCCAGCCGGTGGTTGCTGAGGAAGCACGACGGAAATGACCGGTCTCTTGCCGGGGCCATTCAGGCCCTTTGCCGATACGCTCAAATTGACCACGATTTCCGTGTCAGGGATGGCCACAGAGGCGTCAACAGCCGCGAGGTTGAATACAGAATCCAGCAGTGGCTGACCTTACCGGCGCAAGTGCCGGTGCCAACAGTGGCAGGTGGACTCGACTGGGAGCCTGGCCCATGGCTGTCATCCAGGGAGACCTCTCTGCCGCCCGATCAGCCCCGATATTTCAACCACGATGGGTTTGATGGCTGTACCTGGCTACTGACAGGTGAGAAGGCACCGGAGGATATCGTCGAGGATGATGATTTTTGGGCCGACAGTGACTATGACAACGCGGCCGAAATCGCCAAGAACCTCGTGGCGTGCTGGCCCAATTCACCTGCAGAGATTGCCAAGTGTGCCGGGATCACCCTGCGGGAACTTCAATGGTTCACTTCGGGGAAGGCGTCCCTTGACCGGCATGCGCGTTTTGACCTGGAAGCCTTGCTCGGCATCGAATACGACGAAAGCATGGGCAGATATGTAGAGGCCGGACCTTATGTCCTGGTGGCCCACAAACCACTGGCCCTCAAGGAAGTCTATGAAGGCATTTCCGGCGGTGGAGATGCATGTCCCTGTGAGATTGTCCCTCGTCAGGGAGCCGCCGATCCAAGCTGGCGATACGTGTTGATCAACACTTATGGAGAGCCCCAGAGCATTGTGATGGCACCTCGCGGAGCAAAAATCACGGAGCGCCTGCCGGACTTGCTTATGAATTATGCCGGTACCACGTCTGTCGCTCTGGAGTTCTACCGGGATGTCGTTTCCACCTGCGCCCGGGCCTGCCGCGAACCTACCGCTAACATCCGGGAGATGAAAGACTTTGTGAAACGCTACGAAGCGCACTGGGCAGATTGCGCCTGGCAGCCGGAGTGAACCTGTCTGGTTGAGTCAAGGAGCGGGGATTGAGATTAGTGGAAACAGCAGAAACACCATTCGGGCGGAAAAAATTGGGCCGCAAGCATATCAAGAGCTTTGCCAGCGGCATCGCTCATATGTTTGCCTGTTCTGCACAGCATTATGCCTGGCTGGCGTATCAGAACCAGTTGCCGACGGTGACAATTGATCTCCTGGAACTGCGAATCGAACCCGCTGAACTCGACATTGAAAGGAACCGGATTCTTGCCGAGATGTGTCAGAGCACGCTCCACCGAAACGCCGGGCAACTGGCACCCCCTGGCGCTGTGGCTTCGGCGGTTCTCTCTGCCCACTTCGGGATTGATGACTATTCAGAGGACGGCCGTTCCGCTTCGATTGGCAGGTCTGTTTTCACCTTGGTTCTGACCGATGACCGAGGCAAGGAGTGGCGTGAAACCCTGAAGACAAAAAACTCTAAACACCTATAGTTATAGCCTGTTAGCTATGGGTGCTTAACCGGACAACATTGAAGCAAAGATGCTCCTGTAAAAGTACTCCAAGTAGCTAAAATTGTTATTCATCAAACTTTAAGGCTATATTACTCTTTCAAGAATACCAGAATAGCATTTCAAATCGATCTGAAAGCCCTGTCCAGCAATAAGCTGGGCGGGATTTTGTCGTTTTGCTATCTAAGGAGGATGCTTATATGAATCAATACCAATCAGAAAACATTACCGATTTGGCTAAGGCTCTGCTCTGCGTACAACGAACCGTACAACCAGTTACAAAAGACGCTGAAAACCCTTTCACCAAGAGTTGGTACGCCAGTCTCAACAGTGTCATGGACGCCTGCCGTGATGCGCTTATCGAAAACGGCATCTGGTTGTGCCAGTACCCTGTGCCTGTGGACCAGCCCAACTCTTTAGGGCTGGTTACCAAGTTGACACATGCAGAGTCTGGGCAATGGCAAAGCTCCTTGGCCGTGGTGCCTCTGCCCAAGGCCGACCCACAGGGCATGGGATCGGCCATGACCTATTGCAGACGGTACGCTCTGACCGCCATGCTGGGCATGGTGACGGAAGATGATGATGGTGAAGGGGCAAGAACTGGCCGAAAAACGCCCTCACGTCCGAGATTGCCCGTAAACGCCCCTGAGGCGCGAAAAGCGGCTTCGGGCGGCACTAACGTCGCGAATAGTTCTCCAGTCACTTCAAATCGACCGGCAGCAGCACTTGAAAATCTTCCCCCACTGGAGGGCATTACTTATCAACAGGTGACAGCTCAGGATGGGCGGCCCTGCATCATTGCCAGCGGCAACACGCAAGCCAAAAAGGAAATACTCACAGGCGCGGGCTTCCGCTGGAACCCGCAACGTAAATTGTGGTGGAAGTATGTTGATGCCGCATAGCAAAAATAAAAATACCGAGTGAGAGGGCTGCCTGATGGCGGCCCTCTTACTTTTGTGGGGATGAAATCATGATAAACACAGACCGCACGGAAGGTTTGCGGGCATTAATTCGTCAGGGCCTGGAGGCGGTCTCTCAGAAAAGTACCGCAGCTCATCTGGGCGACAGATCCACGTATGTGGGCATGAGCGACATCGGCCAGCATTGGGAATGCCCTCGTGCCGCGCTCGCCCGTAAAGTGGTGCCAACGCCAAATAGCCTGGAGCGTCTGCTGACCCTGCAACGGGGGCATTGGTTTGAATCCGGGGTTGGGCAGGCTCTGGCTTCGCTGGGCCTGCATGTACTGCCCCAGCTAGAAATAAGCTGGCAGCATCAGGGCGTACCCATCAAGGCTCATCTTGATTTTGTGCTGGTCTGGGGTGCGCCCGTCAATGCCATACGAATTCTGGAAGTGAAGAGCACTGACAAGCTGCCCGGCACCCCGCACGATTCCCATCTGCTGCAATTGCACGGACAGATCGGCCTGCTAACAAAAGCATGGAGCAAGCCCGTCTTCAGCCTTCGCGCTGAGGACGGCACGCTTCTACATGACAAAATGACCTTCCCTCAGCTTTGCCATACCCGGCTTGGACTTCAGTTGCCTACAACTGCTGACAAGACAAGCATGGAGGCATGGTTGCTTTGCCTTTCCATGAAGGACGTGACCACCTTTGGTCCCTACACTTTCAATCAGGCCATGCTCGATACGGCTCTTGACCACGCAACACAGCTTTGGGGCGACCTCACGGCCCACCGTGCCGGGAACTTGTCCCTTTCAGAGGTAACTTGCGCCCAAGGTTTTTACCCAATCTGTTCCTACTGCGAATATAATGGCGATTGCCCCAAATTCCCACAGGGAGTGCAGATGCCGCAATGGGAACCGGCGCTTGAAAAACTGGCTGCCCTCAAGGAGCAACGCACGGCTTTGGATAAAGAAATCAAAGAAATGGAGGCGGTGCTTAAGCTGGTTCATCGCCAGGCTGGCACACGGGACTGGGTACAGGCAGGGAAGCATCGTTTTCGCATGTCAGTGGCAGCAGGACGCAGCACGCTTAATCGCGAAGCCCTACATGAAGAACTGGCTGCCATCTTCCGCTTTGAAGGCTTGGGTGACATTGACGTGGATGCCTTGCTGGCCCGCTGTGAGCGCATGGGTGCGCCTTTCGAACGCCTAACCATTTCGCCAATCAACTGAAACCAATAAAAATAAGCATGGTAACGTATGAAGTTGCTGTTGGGTAACTATTGAGGATACCGCCGCGCGGTATGCAGAACACGAAGAATCTGAACTTCGGATTTAACAACCCGGTATGCAATAAAATACGGAAAATCTGTCAATACAAGCTCACGAGTCCCTGCGACCCTGCCAGCTCTTCCCCGCGAAGAGAGTGAGGCAAGACTTTGCCCCGCATTCCATAGGCATTGGGCTACCTGTTTTCCTGCCTCCAAGTCCTTTTCAACCAGATATGTCGCAATGTCATGCAAGTCTTCAAGGGCCAGGGTGAGCCAGCGCACTTCCCTACTTTGCATCGACGCCCCAACGAGCAAAGGCTTCCGTCACCTGATGGTCTGAAGCAAAATTCCCCTCATCTGCTTGACGAACACCTTCCTGAATAGCCTCAATCTGCCAGGACTGTTCGGCCACATATTGCCTCACCGCCTCTGCTACCAACCATGAACGAGAACGCGAGGTAGCTGCGGCAAGTTTTTCAAGCTGCGCCTGCGTAGCCGTATCCAATCGTGCTGTGACTGTAGACATGGGATCCTCCTATGTCTTCATTGTGTACATTCAAGTTAAACGTGTCAATAGAACACACAGGAGAAGTGATGCACACCAATCTTACTTCTGGCCTTGATTCTCTTCAGTCCACCGACCTCGACGCTGGTCAGGTGTTCAGCGGTAAACCATCCGGCACAACTGTAAGAGGCTACACCGCTGCCTCTGCCTATACCCCGGCCTTTGCCCCTGACTATCTGTTTCACGAGTCCAGCCGCGACATAGTGGTCTGGTTTCTCAACCCACAGGGACTGCAGGAACCGCTGTACGTCTTTGGCCCCACAGGCTGCGGCAAAACAAGCTGCATCAAACAACTGGCGGCCAGACTCAACTACCCGGTTTTTGAGGTCACCGGCCATGGCCGCCTGGAGTTCGCCGATCTGGTGGGGCATCTGACGGTCAAGGACGGCAACATGACCTTTGAATACGGCCCGCTTGCGCTTGCCATGCGCCACGGGACGATTTTATTGCTCAATGAGATCGACCTGACTTCGCCAGAAATCGCCGCTGGTCTGAACAGCGTTTTGGACGGCTCCCCCCTGTGCATTGCAGAAAATGGGGGTGAAATTATCCAGCCGCACCCCATGTTCCGTTTCGTGGCCACGGCCAATACCAATGGTGCTGGCGATGATACGGGCCTGTACCAGGGCACGCAAAGGCAAAACCTCGCATGGCTGGACCGTTTCACCATCTGCGAAGTGGGCTATCCCGATGTAACCGTGGAAAAGAAGTTGCTGTTCCAGCGCTTCCCTTCGCTTCCTGAAACGCTCTGTGCCACCATGGTGGACTATGCCAATGAAGTGCGCAAGCTGTTCATGGGCGAGGCTTCCACCGGCAACCTCACCAACACCATAGAAGTCACCTTCTCCACGCGCAGCCTGCTGCGCTGGGGGGATCTGACCGTGCGCTTTCAACCCTTGGCCCATCAGGGCATACAGCCTGTCACCTATGCCCTTGACCGTGCTCTGGCCTACCGGGCCAGCCGCGAAACCCGCGCCATGCTGCACGAACTGGCCCAGCGCATGTTCCCGCAACAGGTGGAAGCTGAAGCCCTCAAAGCCGAAACGACTGAAGCAGAAACCCTGCAAGGTGAGCAAGCCCTGCGCTTCATGCGCAGCCATTTGAGGAACACTCCCACGGTAGCGAAGCCCCGTGTCCATCTGGAGGTAGTTCATACCCTTTCCGGCAAGAAACAGAACGGTAAGTTCTGGATCGGCGAGGCTCGGCCTGAAGGCCTCATGCTCCATTGGGGCAAGCCGGACACTGCCGGGCAACAACACGTTATCTCCGCTGAAAATTGTGCGGGTAACAATTCCGTGCTGGAGCTTGAAGCCCGCGCAGCCAAAAAGCTCACGGAAGGTTACTTCCTCAACACTACAAAAAGTTCATTTTAGGAGACTGTTATGGCACCGATTGTTTCTGACATACGTATCCTTGACAATCTCTTGGCTCTTAACCTCAATGTCAGCCTGTGGTCAGCCCGACGCAAGATGAGCCAGGAAGATCTGGGCGGAGCGGAACTGCCACCCGAAGACCTGGCGTCCCTTGGTTCCAAACGCATCGCCGACCCGGAAAACCTCAAAGTGTTCGGCACACTCAAGGCCCGTGCCTTCAACTATCTGGACAGACACGGCGTGCGCTTCATGTCCGGCTGGGCCATTCCTGAAGAAAAAGCCGGTGAAATCGTGCATGAGCTTTGCAACATCCGCAACAACTTCCAGAAAGAAAAGGAATCCTTTCTGGCTGGCTATGATCAGAATGTGCAGGCCTGGATAGAAAAGCATCATCAATGGGGCGAGATTATACGCAACTCCATTGTGGGGCCGGACTATGTTCGCGCCCGCATGGATTTTCGTTGGCAATTGTACAAGGTATCCCCGCTGGAACAGCACACGGACAACACAGCCGTGCTGGAAGCCGGGCTTGCAGAAGAGGTGCAGGGCCTCGGCGGCACGCTCTTCAGTGAAGTAGCCAAGTCTGCCGAAGACATCTGGCGCAGGGTCTACCACGGCAAAACGGAAGTGACCCACAAGGCTCTTTCGCCCTTGCGGACTTTGCACACCAAGCTGACGGGCCTGTCCTTTGTAGAGCCTCATGTGGCCCCAGTGGCTGATATCGTGCAGGCCGCACTGCAGCGCATGCCCAAGAAGGGCAATATCACCGGTACTGACTTGTTGCTCCTGCAAGGGTTGGTCTGCCTGCTCAAGGACAGTGATGCTCTGGTGGCACACGCCCAGAAAGTTATCGAAGGTTATGGCCCGGCCTTTGTGCTGGATGCCCTGCTGGCCGATCCGGGCAGTATCCACGAGCCGGACGGACCCGCTGGCCAGATGGATGGTATTGTGGATGGCGGCCCGGATGACACGCCCATCCTGCCGAATACGCTCCCCGTGGAAACGGCTGTGCCACATCCTGCCATTCCCAGCCTTGGGCTGTGGTGAAGCTATGATACGCTCCAAAGACGTTCTCAACTGCCTGCCCCTGCTGGCGTCCGTGCTGGGCGACCAGTACGGGGTGCGGGTATGTATTGGTGGCAATGAAGCCTGCACCAACGGCAAGGTTATCTATTTGCCTGCATTGCCTATGGATTGCGAGCCTGAATTGCTGGCAATGGCTCGCGGATTCGTGGATCACGAGGCGGCCCATATAAGGCACACGGATTTTGCTGCACTCAAGGCTGCCAAGCTTGATCCTGTAACCTTCAATCTCTTTAACTGCCTGGAAGATTGGCGCATTGAGAAAAAGCTGTCTGGCATTTTTCCTGGCTGCCGACATAACCTGAACTGGTTGATACGACGATTCTTTGTAGAAGAAGCAGAGCCAAGGGCCGGGGGAGATTCCCCGGCCCTTGCTGTTTTGGACTATGTGCTGTTGACCGTGCGGGCCTGGGATGTGGAAGAGGTGAACAAGCCGCGCATGGCAGCAGCAGATGCGCTACGCCAGCACTTCCCCGGCCTGAAGGAAGTGCTGGATGCCACCTTGGTCAAAGTCCGCATACATTGCCCTGATACTACTTCCACCATCGCCTATGCTCGGCAGTTGGTACAGAGCATTCGGCAGTGGGAGCCGCAACAGCAGACAGAAAGTGACGAAAACAACGTGCAAAAAGGAGGAAGAAAGACAAATATTAAAGAAGGGCGGCGTAAAGCTCACGCTTCAGGGGCGCATGAGGGGCACAGATCTGATGCCGTCCACAGCGGTTCCACACCTCAACCGGAGCAAAATCCCACGTCCGCTTGTGCTTCTCAAACGCAGCAGCCCACATCCTCCAGCAGGACCAAGGATCAACTCGCAGCCCTGTTCCACACCGAGGCGCAAGACCTGCCGCAAGCCTTGGGGGATATTCTTTCAGGGGCACTTACACGTTGTCAGGCAGAATCAGCCTATGAAACTGTTACGGTTGCCGTGGAGGGTTTTCGTCCATCGGAGGCCTTGCCGGAGGCCCAAAAGCAGCAAGCTCTTAAGGCCAGTATTGCCCTGCGCACACGCCTTCAGGGTCTTTTGCAGGCACGGACACAAAAACAATGCAGCATCGGTCGGCGCGGGGCCTTACACCCCGGCTCGCTCCATCGGCTGCAAACGGGCAATCCGCGCATTTTCCGCAGGGAGGCAGAACAAGCTGGCCTCAACACTGCTGTGCATATCCTGCTGGATGTCAGCGGCAGCATGAGCGGCATACCCATCGTTTTGGCAAAGCAGGCGTGCTTTGCTGTGGCAAAAGCACTGGAGAATATCAAAGGCGTCAATCCAGCGGTCACGGCTTTTCCCGCGACAGCTTCCATAAGTTCTGTATTCCCCATCATGCGGCATGGTCAAAAGGTGCCGGACAGCTTTGACATCAATGCTTCAGGCGGTACCCCTCTGGCTGCGGCCTTGTGGTGGGTCATGCAGACAATGTTGTTTCTCAAGGAACAACGAAAAATCATTCTCATCATTACTGACGGAATACCCGACAGTACACACGCAGCAATCCATGCCGTGAACGTAGCGCAAAAGCTTGGTTATGAGGTGTATGGCCTTGGCATCCGTGATGAACACGTCGCCCACCTGCTGCCACAGACAAGCCGGGTCATCAACGATCTGCCCGACCTGGCACCAGGCATGTTTGACATGCTTCAGGACGCTCTGCTGAAAGGATGGGCATCATGATGGTGCCCTTGGACTACTGTCGCTGGAATCCGTTACGGCCCAATCCAACATTCTTCACCCACAACCGGCGGCGCACACCGCACTGCTGACACTCAAGGAGGTCCTATGAACCCACTGGCATGGATACCTGTTGCTATTGCTGTATTGCAGGTCATCAAGGAAAACTGGGACGATTAAGCTATTCAAAAACGGCAACAGTGGGCGGGAGTGATCCCGCCTTCTGCATTTACGCAACTGAAAAGGAGAATAACCATGAGCAGTAAATGGACATTTATTGGCGGCATACTGGCCGGAGTCGCAGGGGTATTCACTGCGGCGGCGATTTCTGTGGAACTGGAGGGTCGGAAAAGCGGCAGCCGCGATGCCGTGGATGAACCTGAAAAGCTGGCCTTGCCTGAAAGCGAAGGTCGGTAGAGGGCTAAAAGCTGATTGCAGGGCGGGAAACGGAGTTATTCCCGCTTCCTCGCCCTTGCGTGTATATTTTTTTCGCTTGAAGTGTGGAGCAGGTCACAACGTAAGCACTTAACAACAGAATGGGCAGTTGCCGTGCGTTCTTCTACTGGTCTTAAAATTTCGTGCATCACACCAATTGTCACAAATTAACCAACCGACGAATTAAACTGTAGCACCTTGGTCTGCCCTTGTTTCTTCCATGCTCCGGCCAGAATGTCGGCAGCTTGGCGTTTAGTTTCCTCCTGTGTATGAATATAGCGGGCTGCCATAGCGATAACCTTCCAACCCATGACATCCATAAGGCTGCGAACATCCAACACCTTTGCCAAGTTAGTCGCCACAGTGTGACGGATAGTGTGAAAGGTTACTCGGTCACGAGTGCTTCGCCCTTCATTTAGGGCTAGAGCCTTTACGGCTTCGCTAAAATAGTAGGGGGTGTCTGTTCTGTCTGCCTTATTAATGAAAGGGGTCCCGTCATGGCGGGGCAATACAAAGTCTCCAACCCCAGAGCGTGGATGTTGGCGCGCGTGCAAAAGTGACCCACCTGCGAGCATAATGAGCACGCAAAAGTGGCCCACCCTGGACAACGGTTTTCCGAAGAGGAAAAGTTCCCTTCGGAGGACGCCAGGAGATGTTGGGAATGGAGACAATCAGGAAGATTCGGTTGGCATTGAGCAAGGGCATGAGTATTCGGGAAGCATCCAGGAAGTTTAACAAATCACGTAAAACGATTCGCAAGATTATCCGGACGGAAGCAACGAGTTTTTCGTACCATCGGAAGAAAGAGCATTACCCCGCGCTTGAAGGGTATCGAGAGGCGCTTGAGGCGTTGTTGGAAGCGGAAACGGCTGTAGCGGCATCCAAGCGGCGAACAATTCTTTCGTTGTACGAGGAGTTGCAAGGCAAAGGGTATGCGGGAAGCTACAGTTCGGTGCGCCGCTATGCGCGTAAATGGCAGGGCAATCAAGCGCCTTTGTCTACAGTGTATATTCCGTTGAGTTTTGGTAAGGGTGAAGCCTTTCAATTCGACTGGAGCAGCGAAGAAGTTGCGATTGATGGAGTGGTTCTTCGTGCTGGCGTCGCCCATTTTCGCCTTTGCTACAGCCGGATGAGTTTCATCGTTGCCTATCCTTTGCAAAAGATGGAGATGGTTCTGGATGCGCATGTACGAGCGCATGATTTTTTTGGCGGTCTGTGTGGTCGGGGCATCTACGACAACCTCAAGACGGTTGTGACGAAAATCTTCAGAGGCAAAGAGCGCGAATTCAATGCGCGATTTCTGGAGTGCAGCTCTCATTATCTTTTTGATGTTGAAGCCTGCACGCCGGCAGCAGGATGGGAAAAAGGCCAGGTCGAGCGTCAGGTGCAGACGCTACGAAAGGGTTTTTTTCTTCCACGTCTGAGTTTTGAGTCTTTTGCCGCATTAAATGTGTATCTGCATGATCGTCTGATAGCGTACGCCAAAACGAAAATGCACCCTGAGAAGCGTGATTGCAGCATTTATGCTGTATTTGAAGAAGAGCGCGAATTTTTGAGGAAGACGGCTCTTCCTTTTGATGCATGCCTGGCGCAGGAAGTCCGTGTCAGCCCGCAATGCCTGGTCAGCTATGAGCGCAACCGCTACAGCGCCCCATGCGCCTATGCCAACAGGAGTGTGCAGTTGCGCGTCTATGCCGGGCATATACGTTTTTATGCGGACAGTCATTGCATTGCCGAACATACGCGTGTTTTCGGGCGGGACAAGACCATTTGCGATCCTCTGCATTATCTGCCTGTGCTGGAACGCAAACCCGGAGCCCTGCGCAATGGTCTGCCTTTCCGTGAATGGCGCCTTGCCCCGGGTCTGCAAACGCTTCGTGACACCCTTGAAAAGACGAAGGGCGGCGACAGGCAGCTTGCGGGTATCCTGGCGGCGATTCCGCAATACGGCGAGGACGCCGTCAATGTGGCTTGTGAACTGGCCCTGGAAGCGGGTCTGACCAGCAAGGACGCTGTCTTGAATATCCTGTGCCGGACAACGGAAGATATCCCTGCCCGTGATATGGCGCCCCCCGAGCATTTACGCCTGCGCCTTGCGCCACAGGCCAACTGCACGGGCTATGAGCGCCTCCTGGGGGGATACCATGCGTGAAATGATCTTCTCCCATCTGCGCGACCTTAAGCTGCCCGGGATGCTTGCCGTGTATGACGAAGTGCTGGAGGAAGGCCGCCGCACCCGCTGCACAACGGACAAAACCTTGCTTCGCCTCCTTACCGCCGAAGTTACGGAACGCCAAACCCGCACCCGCAATTACCGCCTCGGCCAGGCCCGGTTTCCTTCTGTCAAGGAACTGGATTCTTTCGACTTTGCCGATACCCCTCTTAACGAAGCGCAAATCCGTCATCTGCATGAAGGTGATTTTCTTGCGGATCACGGCAATGTCCTGCTCGTGGGCGGCTCGGGAACCGGCAAAACGCATCTGGCGCTCTCGCTGGGCATGGCCCTGATCCGTCTGGAAAAACGAGTCCGTTTTTACAATGTCGTGGATCTTGCCAACGCGCTTGAGCAAGAAAAGCAATCCGGAAAGACCGGCCGACTCGTCCGGCATCTGCTGCGTCACGACTGCCTCATCCTGGATGAATTAGGCTATCTTCCTTTCTCACGCAACGGCGGACAACTGCTGTTTCACGCAATATCCAAACTGTACGAACAGGTTTCGCTCATCATCACAACAAACTTGAGCTTTGGGGAATGGCCGCAGGTCTTTGGTGACGCTAAAATGACCACGGCTCTGCTGGATCGCGTGACACATCATTGTGAAATTATTGAAACAGGAAACGAAAGCCGCCGCTTACACAGCCGTCTTTCACAAAAGGCCGGGCACGAATAGTGGACGCGCGAGGGGGGGAAGAGAGGCTCCGCTACGCTACGCCTCTCTTCCCCCCCTCGTTAAAACCCCACTTTGTGTCCTTGCACATAACCCCCAGAGGTGGGTCACTTTTGCGTGCACATGGTGGGTCCCTTTGCAATGCGCATTGACAGCGTGGAAGCGTTTTAAGCATTTCCACCAACTCTGAAGAAAGATACACAGTTCTGGTATCTTTATTTTTTGTGTCTGCAAAACGGACAGATTGACCATCAAGGTCTACATATGCCCATGTAAGGTTGGCAGCTTCCGAAAGTCGACAGCCAGTGAGCATACAAAAGCGAGTCAGACGCTCGGTATGCGGGTCCAACTCCCCAAGTTTTACAAGGAGTTTTTCCGCTTCTTCCGGGGTAAGCACTCTCAGGCGGCGGTTGTCCTTCGGTCCCTGCGCACCAATTTGTTTGGATGTGGGAATCTGTACTGGCAATCCACGGTCTTGGGCGTGACGCATGAGACGACGCAATGTCCCTGCCGCGTATTCCTTAGTACGTTGAGATAGCTTACCGCAACTCATGTTGCGTACAAGTGCATCCCATTCAGCAAAGCCTATTTGAACAAGTGGAGTGTCACCAAGAAGGGGAAGAATCCACACTCGCATGTGCCCATCTTCGGATCGAAAAGATGAAGCTTTTTTAGTGCGCTGAGCGTGTTCCCGATAGCTTTGTTCCCAGTAGTCGCGCAATGTCACATTTTGCTTGTCTTGGCGTAGCTTGGCCCGATGTTCGGCAGCTTCTTCTGCTTTTGCAATCGAGCGTTTTTCCTCAAGCGTCTTGGCACCGGAGCCTTTGCGCGAATTTTCGCGCAGTTCAGATAGGCGTTTGAAGGCTTCCTCTGCAGTAATTCCTTCGCTTCCCCAGCCGACGACCTCCTCTTTGTCTTTGCCGTCTACCTTATAGCGGATGCTGTAACAGCGATCAGGGCGTATGCCGTGCTTGCGCGTTGTATGTTCCCTGTAGCGCACACCCAAAAAAGATGTTTTGTGCCATTTTACTGCCATGATTTCCTCCAGCACCTACACAGCGGATTTCATAGAAACCCAAATCCGCCTGAAATTTTATCCCGCTCTTATCCCGCGATTATAGTTATGGTAGGTGTTTTTGAGTGAAATCATGTGCAGAGAAAAAAGTCAATAACATGTTGTTAATGTTAAAATTACATGCAAAATTGTGTAGGTCTGTGCATTGTGGTGAAATATCATTTTAGCGGACTCAAAATCCGCCGGTGGCAACACCTTGCGAGTTCAAGTCTCGCTCCCGGTACCAAGTTAAATCAAGGGCTTGCTCAAGAGCAGGCCCTTTTTTTGTCTCAAATTTGTATACCATGTCATGCTGTGGTCGCGCTTTCAGGGGCTACACCAAAGACAGGGACAAAAGCGCTTTCTCCGGACCGCTATGCCTCTTTTTCTAAGGTAGAGCAGTCAGCGAATGAAATGTGCTAACTGCTCTGCAAGGATTTTCTTGAAAATCCTTGCCACAAAATGCGAGAAGGCAGGCTTTTGCCTGCCGTAAGC
>ENA-UEYG01000274-UEYG01000274.1-human-gut-metagenome-genome-assembly--contig:-NODE-274-length-39762-cov-5.179312_pt1 | contig 39762 bp, 28 predicted proteins | sample MGYA00242933_ERZ507934 | MGnify/ENA primary metagenome ERZ507934 (study PRJEB26167, sample SAMN06115527) | human gut metagenome | host: Homo sapiens | place: China:Zejiang | collected 2015-11-10... | reverse complement strand
GGCAGCGGCGCGGGCACCCCACCGTGCAGCAGCGCATGAAAAATGAACGTGTCGTTGGGGCAAGGAGAAAAACCAAGACGCAGTGTTTGCGGATCGGAAACAGACATTATTACCTCACGTTGACAGCACGTAGCGGCCGGGATTAATCTTAAAAAGTTTCACCGTCCCCCTACGCACAGGATGCCTGACCATGCTAGACGCAGCATATTACGCTGACCTCGGCCTTTCGTCCATCTATGATAAGGTGCTGGAAGGCCGCCGCCTGGAGCCCGAAGAAGGGCTCGCCCTGTTCCGTTGCCCCGACCTCACGGCCGTGGGCGCGCTGGCCCTGCACGCCCGTTGCCGCCGTCACGGGCACCGGGCCTTTTATGTCGTTAACCGCCAGATCAACTATACCAACGTCTGCGTCAACGGCTGCGTGTTCTGCGCCTTCCGGCGCGACCACGCGGACGACCCCGGCGCGTTTGTCCTGAGCCACGAAGACATCCTGACCCGCCTGCGTGCGGCCGAGGCCTCCGCCCTGCGCCTGGACGAACTGCACATCGTGGGCGGCTGTCACCCCAACCTGCCCCTGTCCTGGTTTGAAGAGCTGCTGCGCCGCGTACGCGCCGCACACCCCCATTTGCCTATCAAGGCCTTCACTCCGGTGGAAATTGAGCATTTTTCCCGACTGGAGGGCGTAAGCACCCGCACCGTGCTGGAGCGCCTGCAACAGGCGGGCCTGGTCATGATGCCCGGCGGCGGCGCAGAAATTTTTGATGAAGAACTGCGCGCCCGCATCTGTCCGCATAAGGCCGATGCAACCGCATGGCTGCGCGTTTCGGGCGAGGCGCACAGTCTGGGCATCCAGACCAACTGCACCATGCTCTTCGGCCACCTGGAAAGCTACGAGCAGCGCGTGGATCACCTCTGCCGCCTGCGGGACCAGCAGGACAAAACCGGTGGCTTTACCTGTTTTATCCCCTTGCCCTTTCTGACGGAGAACAGCCGCCTCAAACTGCCGGAAGACAAAGTAGGCCCCCAGCGCGGCCTGGACCAGCTGCGTACTGTGGCCGTTTCCCGCTTGCTGCTGGACAACATCCCCCACATCAAGGCCTACTGGATCATGATGGGCCCCAAACTGGCCCCAGTAGCCCTGTGGTATGGGGCTGACGACCTGGACGGCACCATTATTGAAGAGCGCATCGGTCACATGGCTGGGGCGTCTTCGGCCCAGGGCCTGACCATCCATGAGCTGGAACAGATGATCCTGCGCTCCGGTTTTACGCCTGTACGGCGCAATGCCACATTCACCACCCTTTCCGAGACCGCCAGCACGGAGGCGCGCCCGTGACCAGTTTTCTGCCCGCCCACAGTCCTTTTGAAGAATCCGGCCCCGCCTTTGCCGACCTGCGGGAAGCGGCGGCTAAAGCCGCCGCCGGCCAACGCCTGGACCGCCGGGACGCCGAAGCCCTGTACTATAAGGCCAGCCTGCCCACCCTGGCCGGTCTGGCCCACCAGATGCGCCTGCGCCTGCACCCGGAGCCCGTGGTCACCTATGTGGGCGACCGCAACATCAACTACTCCAACATCTGCGTGTGCGGCTGCCGTTTCTGCGCTTTTTTTCGTCCGCCGGAAAACCCGGAAGGCTACGTCATCAGCCGGGAGGAAATGGCGCAGAAAGTGGAAGAAACCCTGCGCCTGGGCGGCACGCAGATTCTGCTTCAGGGCGGTCACCACCCCGATTTGCCCCTGGAGTGGTACGAAGACCTGCTGCGTTGGCTGCGCTCCAACTGGCCGCAGCTGCACATCCACGCCTTTTCCCCGCCGGAAATTTTTTTCTGGTCGCAGAAATTCGGCCTGAGCGTGCCCACGGTGCTACGCCGCCTCAAGGCCGCCGGCCTGCACTCCCTGCCTGGCGGCGGGGCCGAGATACTGCATACCGCTGTGCGCGCCAGGGTTTCACCCAACAAATGCACGGCAGAACAGTGGCTGGACGTGATGGAAGCCGCCCACCACGAGGGCCTGCGCACCACGGCCACCATGATGTTCGGCCACGAAGAAGAACCCGGCCAGCGTCTGGACCACCTGTTTGCCGTGCGCGCCCTGCAGGACCGCACCCACGGCTTTACGGCCTTCATCCCCTGGACCTTCCAGCCCGCGCACACCCGCATCGCCGTGGACCCGCTGCCGGCTCCAGCCTATCTGCGCCTGCTGGCCGTCTCCCGCCTGGCACTGGACAACGTGCCCAACATCCAGGCCTCCTGGGTGACCATGGGGCCGCAGGTGGCGCAACTGGCATTGTTCTACGGGGCCAACGATTTCGGCTCCCTGATGATCGAAGAAAACGTGGTGGCCGCCGCGGGCGTGTCCTACCACATGAGTCGGCGGGATATCCACAAGGTTATCCGCGCCGCGGGCTTCACGCCCGTGCAGCGCACCATGGACTATACCCCCGTGGACCCGCAGCCGGTGGCATAGGAACGAAATTCTGCCCTATACGGGGAGGGGCCTGCCCCCAGGCGGACCTCTCCCCGGCCTTTTGCCGCCTGAGCCCCGGTTTTGCCCCCTGCCCAACCATCCAGAGAAGGCGCGCCATGAACATCCCCCCCGCTTCCCGCCCAGCGCAGCACCGCGTACTGCGCATGGGCCGCATTGGCTATCTCAATGTATTGCCCATCTACCACCCGCTGGAGGCGGGCATTCTGCCCCACGACTACGAGCTGGTTTCCGGCCCGCCGGCCTTGCTCAACACCATGATGGCGCGGGGCGAGCTGCACGTTTCTTCCTGCTCCTGCTTTGAATACGCCTGCCGCCCGGAACGCTATTTTCTGGTGGAAGACCTTTCCATTGGCTCGCGCGGGCCGGTCATGAGCGTGCTGCTACTCTCGCGCCGCCCCGTGGAAGAACTGCAGGGCACAGAAATCCTCATCAGCGGCGAGACCCACACTTCCGTAGCCCTGCTGCGCCTGCTCCTGCGCGACCGTTACCACTGCGACGTCACGTATCGGACCGGACAGGTGACCCCGGCCGTTAACTCCCCCACCCCGCCCGTGGCCTTTCTGGCTATTGGCGACGAGGCCTTGCGCCTGCGCAACCATAAAGACTACCCCTACCGCCTGGACCTGGCCGAAGCCTGGCGCGACTGGACAGGGCTGCCTTTTATTTTTGGCCTGTGGGTGGTGAGCCGCGCGGCGGCGGAAGCGGGCCTTTTTCACGACGACCCGGGGGCGCTGCTGCGCCGGGGGCGGGACTGGGGCCTTGAACACATGGACGTGATTCTGGACCTCACGGCCCACGGCTGCCCCCTCTCACGCGAAGAACTGGACTTTTACTACCGGAAAGGTCTGGTCTACAGCTTAGGCAAAGAAGAACTGCAGGGCTTGCGCTTGTTCTACAACAAACTGGCCCAGGCCGGGCTTATCCCCGCCGTGCCGCCGCTGGAGTTTTTCCGGTTTCCAAACCCAGCCGCGTAGTAACGCTCCGGGGCAAAAAACGCCTGCAACTCACTTTTGCGGCTGCACAAAGCGCGAAAAGTCCTGGGCGTTGCCGACACTACGCCAGCGCAGTTCTGCACCGCGCAGAGGATTTTTACAGAACAACGTACCACAGAACAGAAGCCCTTTGAGAAGATGCTTCTCAAAGGGCTTCTGTTCTGTAAAAAAATCTTTACAAAAAAACTTCTACTGCAAAGCCTTCAAAATGGCCCCACTGGAAACGGAACTGAGGGGGCTGCCGTCCACCACCACGGCGGGCAAGCGTTTGACGCCGTAGAACTGGCTGATCTGCTGGGCCTGGTAGAGGTTCACATTGCCCGCGTTGTAGCAGTATTTGGCCACGGCCAGCTCCTGGTTGGCCGACACAGGGGGCCGCAGGCGGGCCATATAGCTATAGTGAATGGGGTAGTCCGCAGACTGCACGGTGGCGTCATATTCGTTATTGAAGGGCACGGCCTTGCCATGGGCCTTTTTTTGCGCAGCCTTGACGCTGTTCCAGCGGTCCAGGGCGTAGGTCAGGTAGGACATGGCCTGGCCCGGACGGTTGTGGGCTATCCAGATGGCCATGCCCATAAGGTCCGTGCCGTAGTATTCATGGCTGTTGGCAAAAACGACGATCTTGCACTGGGCGGGTGCAAGGGAGCGGCTGGCTTCGCTTACGGCGTGCCAGAGCTTGGCGCTCTCGGGCGCGGCAAAATCCAGGAGCACCAGGATTTCGTGCGGGGCTTTGGGATCGCCAAAAACCACAGGGTAGATTTCTGCTTTCCACTGGGGCCGATAGGCGGCTTCACCTTCAATGCTGGTGACCGTGCCGCCCATCTGGTTGATCATGGCCAGCGCTTCCGGCGAACCGGCCCGCAGATTGGGCAGGCTTTGTCGCAAATAGGGGTTAAACAGGTTGGCATTGCCGCTGTGGACTTCCGAAGGCAGATTCACCGCGCCGCGTGGGGCGCTTTCGCCTCCGGAAAAGCCACAACCGCCCAACAGAAGCCCCACCAGCATCAGGGCCGACAACATTCCGCGCATAGCAACACACCTCACGCAACGATCTTTGGAGCATTCCATATAGGAAGCGTTTATTCCGCAGACGCGAACAGGGGTTGGGCCACGGCCTCAAGGTGCCGCAGCCAAAGTTGGGCAAAACCGTCGTATTCCGCCGTGCCCAGCAGCACGGGGCGGCAGCGGCGACCGCGCTCCTCAATCCGGCTGCGCCAGGACTGGGGCTGCGTGCCGGCCATATCGCGCAGGGCGTGCCGGCCCACCACCGAAAGCAACGGCAAAAGCCAGACCGCAGGGGACGTGAGCCGGGGCAGGATGTCTTCCAGCAGCACTGCGCCGTTCATGGTGCCCACGTGCACACGGGGATCCAAAGCACGCACGGCCGCAGCCAGATCGGCATAACGGCCCACGGCCGCATGGCGCGCGCCGTGCCCCATGCAGACCACATCCTCGTCGGGCATGCGTTCCGCCGGCAGATGCCGCACCAGGGCACGGGCGGTCTCCTGCACGTCCTCAGGGTTCTGCAGAAGGGGCGTGCCCACCCGGCAGGCGAGGCCTTGTCGGGCGGCCACTTCGGCCACGGCGGCGCAGACCTGCTCGTGCTCACTGCCCGGAATAGTCTGCAAGGGCTGCACGGCCACATGGGTGAAGCGTTCAAAGCCCAGCCGGCTCAGAGCCTTGAGCACGGAATCGCTTTTTTGCCGGGCCTGGGCCAAGCGCTCGCGCAAGAGCAGCGAGGTGAAAGCCCAACGCACTGGAACGCCGGGATAGCGCTGCCGCACAAGGGCGTCAAAGCTCTTGAGGGCGTTCTGCCCCTGGGCGCTGCTCGCGCCAAAGGCCACCAGCAGGATAGCGCGCTTCATGGACAACATGTGTACGTCAGTTGCGGGACGGAAGCAAGCCGGACAGAAGGGCTGCGGCGGCCAGAAACAGAAGTGCAGCCCGCGAAGGGCCTTGTGTTGACCCTTGCCCCCTCGCAAGGATACAGTGCCGCATGCGTTCCCTGCCCCGCCAAGATACTCTTGGTGCGCGGCAAGGGCCGCCGGAGGAATATATCAATGCCAAAAGCGCTGGTTTTGGGGGGCGCTACCGGTCTGCTGGGCCAGGCGCTGGTACGCGTGCTGCGTCAAAACGGCTGGCAGGCAGCCACCCTGGGACGCGGGGACGGCAACCTGCTGAATCTGAACTTTCTGGAAGATCGCGTGGCCGCGGCCGGAGCGGATGTGGTCTTTAACGCCGTAGCCTGGACTGCCGTGGACGACGCCGAGGACCACGCCGAGGAAGCCTGTTTGCTCAACCGCACGCTGCCTGACGCCCTGGCGCGGGTGCTCAAATCGCTGGGCAATGGTCACCTGGTGCACTTCAGCACCGATTTCGTCTTTTCCGGCACGGGCGAAACCCCGTGGAAGGAAGAAGACCCGCCCCACCCATCTTCAGTGTACGGCTGCACCAAGCTGGAGGGCGAACAGGCCGTGCTGCGGGTGCTGCCTGAGCGCGCCTGCGTGCTGCGTACGGCCTGGCTTTTCGGTCCGGGGCGCAAAAATTTTGTGGACACCATCCTGGCGGCCTGCCGACGGCGCGACGCCATTACCGTGGTGCACGACCAGACAGGTTCGCCCACCTACAGCCTGGACCTGGCCCAATGGAGTCTGGCCCTGGCCCAAAAACAGGCCACCGGGCTATGGCACGCGGCCAACAGCGGTCAGGCCAGCTGGTGCGACCTGGCCTGTGAGGCCGTTGCGCTGGCGGCGGCGCCCTGCCGGGTTATGCCCATCGATTCGGCGCAGTATCCGCAAAAAGCCCGCCGACCGGAATTTTCCGTGCTGGACACGGGCAAACTCGCCGCCTTTTTGGGCAAAAAACCCCGCCCCTGGCCCCAGGCCCTGCGGGACTATATTTTTTGCGAATATCTGCCCGCCATAAACGGGAACAAAAAACCCGTCCCCTGCGGGGGGGCGCGGTGAAAGCCCGCTTCCGGGCGCTCTGGCGGCCGCTGTTGGCCGCCCTGCTTCTGCTGGCCGCCGTTGCGCCGGGGGTGGGGGCACGCCCGCGCAGCCTGCAAGACCTGGCCGCCATCACCGGCAAGCTGGTGGCAACGGGCATCAAATACGGCGAAATCCCCTCCCTCTACCGTCCCCGTTATGACCGTGTATCCGATGCGGACCTGAGCCTGAGCGGTGACGATGTGGTGTTTGTGGTCCAGCTGCCCGATGGGCCGCGCATCTATCCACAAAGCATCATGGCCTGGCACCAGGTGGTCAACGAGGTGGTGGACGACAATGCCTATGCCGTCACCTACTGCCCCATTACGGGCACACTCATGGCCTACGACGCTTCTATGGGCGGCCTGAACCTTATTTTCGACCCCGAAGGCCGCCTTTACGACGGCAACAGCGTGCTGGTGGACCGCAATTCCGGCAGTCTGTGGCTGCAGGAAACGGGAATGGCTTTTGACGGCCCGTTGCTGGGCCGGGGCCTGCCGCAATTGCCCGTTTTCTGGACCACATGGGGCGCAGCCAAAAGCGTCTATCCCAAGGCCAAGGTGCTGGCCAGGCCTCCCGGCAACAGGGCCTATGGGCGCGACCCCTACGGCAGTTACGCGCGCACGGACACCTATTACCAGAACGACCGGCTCATTTACCCCGTGCTGCGGCTGGACCGGCGCTTTCCCCACAAAACCCCCATGCTCTGCCTAGAGTATGAGGGGTCTTTAGTGGCTATTGACATCAAGTATGTCAAAAAGAAGGGCGCGGTAAATTTTTTTGTAGGGCCCCACGCCCTGCTGGCCGCCTATGACGGCAAACTGGGCGTGGTGCGGGTATTCAACCGCCGGGTCTGGAACGATCCTTTCCTGTTCATCGCCCGCTACGGCAAACTGCAGGATATGACCACACGCAGCCTCTGGAGTCCGGCCACGGGCAAAGCGCTGGACGGCAACATGCTGGGTGCGGGCCTGACGCAGATCTACGGCGTCTATTCCATGTGGTTCGCCTGGTACAGCATGAATCCGGAAACGCTGGTCATTCCCGGGCCCGGCGAAGTGCCCCAGAATCTGCTTTCGCCCAACCCGCCGGGACAAGGCGACGGACCGCAGAGCTCTATGCCGCGCAGATCCCCCGACAATCCGTAGGACCAGGACGCGCAGAACGCATGGACTTTGGAGCGCACACCGAGAAAAAAACAAGCGCACCCTGTTTGCGTAACTCGGTACTGACCGCGCTTGTTCATGGGCGAAGAAATAGAGGGCAAAAGCGGTCTCGACGGCTTCAAAGGAAACGCGACTTTTTGCGCAGGGAGTGTACTCTTATGGTACTCGACCGGAGCAAAAAGCCGCGTTGACGCCGCCGGAGGGCAAAAAGACCTTTGTCCGCGCCCGACCTAGTGGGCGGCGCCCCAATCATGCCCTACCCCCCAATCCACAACCAAAGGCACGGAAAGAGCCTGCCCGCCGGGAGCCACGCCGCTCATGAGGGCGGCCACGCGGGCGCCGGTTTCCTGGGCGGCGTGTTCTGGCACTTCCAGAAGCAGCTCATCGTGAACCTGCAGCAAAAGGCGGGCCTGCAGACGGCTCAGATCCGGGTCGTGGGCCACGGCCAGCATGGCCAGCTTGATGATGTCTGCGGCGGAACCCTGGATAACGGTGTTGATGGCCTGTCGGCGGGCCAGAGCATAGGCTTGGCCGTTGGGAGAATGGATGTCGGGCAACAGGCGACGACGGCCGCCCAGGGTGGTTACGTAGCCCTGACGTTTGGCCGTGGCCTCGACCTCTTCGTAAAAGGCTTTGAGGCCGGTAAGGCGGGCAAAGTAGCGGGCAATGAATTCTTTGGCCTTGACCGTGCCTATTTTCAGCTCCTGACCCAGCTTTTGCGCGCCCATGCCATAGATGAGGCCAAAGTTGATGGTTTTGGCGTTACGGCGCTGGTCCGGACTGATCTGGTCCTGGGGCAGGTCATAGATGAGGGCGGCAGTGCGGGCGTGGATATCCTCGCCCTGGCGAAAGGCCTCCAGCAGAGCTGTATCCTGAGACATATGGGCCAGCACGCGCAGCTCTACCTGCGAGTAGTCGGCGGAAACCAGAGCCCGGCCAGGCCCGGCGATAAAGCAGGCGCGCATGCGTTTGCCCAGGGGGCCGCGCACGGGGATATTCTGCAGATTGGGATTGCTGGAAGAAAGGCGACCCGTGGCCGTGGCCTTCTGGTTGAAGGTGGTGTGGATGCGGCCCTGGGCGTCCACCAGGCGCGGCAAAGGGTCCAGATAGGTGGAGCGCATTTTTTCCAGCTTGCGGAACTGGAGGATGCTCTCTACCACCGGGTGGTGGCCGGCAAGTTTTTCCAGGGTTTCCTGACTGGTGGAGGCCTGTCCGCCGCGCGTCTTGCGCGGGGCCGGCAGCTTGAGGGTATTGAAGAGCACCTCGCCCATTTGCTGGGCCGAACGGATGTTAAAGGTAACGCCCGCTGCCGCATAGACCGTTGCCGTAAGCCGATCCAGCTCGGCCTGCACGTCGGCCAGAAAGGACTGAAAGGCCGCCGCGTCGATGGCCACGCCATAGCCTTCCATAGAAGCCAGCACGGGCGCCAGGGGCAGCTCCAGACGGCGGTAGAGGGGCAGCAGACCGTCGGCCGTCAGGCGTTCTTCCAGCACAACGGCCATGCGCAGGGCCAGGGCCGCCGGCCCCATGCCGCTGCGCCTGAGGGGCGCGCCCCAGTAGGCGGCCAGACGAGGCCAGGCATAGTCGCTTTCTTCCGGATTAATGAGGTAGGCGGCCAGCCCCAGGTCGAAGCAAAAGGGCGGTTGCCTGTCCTGCGCCAAGCCCTGCCAGCAGGCCTCGCCCACCAGCAGACCTTTGAGGTCGGCAAGGACTAGGCGGCGCGCGTCTTTCAACCAGGCGCAAAGGGCCGCGGCGGTGCCGCCCCAGCGCACTTCGGTGCAGGAACAGGCCTCCCCGTCGGGCGCAGTCCGGCCTGCAGCATCCGTGTGCCATACAGCCACATGGGGCGGCTTGTCCGGCCCACCGGGCCAGATGCAGGCCACGTCCAGCCCGGTGCAGGGGGGCAGATCCGTAACCTTGGCTGCCAGGGGCAGATCGGGTTCTTCCAGCACTTCCAGCAAACTCATCTGCGGGCCAGCGCCCTGGGGAGGGACCGATGGGGCGGTTGCGGCCGACGGCGGTTCCCCGCTGGAAACGGCAGCCGCTGCAGGCGCGGCCGAGGGGGAAGACGCGCCCGCTGCGTCCGTATCCGGAGCTCCGGCATCCCGCCACTGCAGGCGCTCCAGCGCGGCCATGTCCCGCCGCAGGGCGTGCAGCTCAAATTCTTCGGCCAGGGAGGCGCAGGCCGCGGCGTCCAAAGGCCGCACACGCATGTCCTCCAGGCGCACATGGGGGCAGGCCGCGTGCGACAGGGCGGTCAGCTCCCGCCAAAGAAACATGTTCTCCAGATGATCGCGCAGCTTGTCCTGCAGCTTGGGCGGCAGCAGGGCGAAGTGGTCGCGGATGTCCTCCAGGCTGGGGCAGATTTCAAAGATTTTTTGCGCCGTCTTGGGGCCGATGCCGGGCACGCCAGGGATGTTGTCGCTGGTGTCGCCCACCAGGGCCTGCACGTCGGCCCACTGGTCGGGGGCAAAGCCCGTTTCGGCGGTAAAGGTCGCCGCGGAAAGCAGCTTTTCTTCGCGGAAGGCAGGGTCCCACATGTATACATCGGGTCCCAGGCACTGCTTGAGATCCTTGTCGCCGCTGACGATGACCACAGGCCGCTTACCGGAAAGGCGCGCCGCCAACGAGGCTATGCAGTCGTCGGCCTCGCAGCCCTCGGAAACTTCGCGGGGAATGCCCAGGGCCCGCACCATCCGGGCAATGGGCTCCAGCTGGCGGACGAGATCTTCAGGCGTGGCCTCGCGGTTAGCCTTGTAGAGCGGATAGATGTCGTGCCGGAAGTTCTTGCCCTTGCCGTCCTGCACAAAAAGGAAATGCCGGGGGCGTTCCTCCCGCAGTATCCGCAGCAGCACGCGGGTGACCACCACCAGCGCGTTGGTGGGGAAGCCGTCGGAACGCTGCATATTGCGGTTGGCGAAAAATCCCCGATAAATGAATGCGGTGCCGTCCATAAGAAAAACGGGCTCCGCGGCAAGATTGAGGCGGCTTTTAAGCGACATGACAACTCGCGGGTGCTGAAGGTGACAGGAGGCGCGGCGCGCGGGGACAGGCCCCTTGCGAAGATGCAGTCCGACGCATATACTATAGAGATGGAAACAAGTGCGCAAGTAACCGCCGCCCTGCAGGGGCCTCTGCTTTGCGTCCGCGTGGGCGGCCGCTGGGACATGGAGGCCCCTTGGCCTCCGGACGCCCAAAACGCCCTGCGGCAGGCCGCAGACCCGCGCGTGGCCCAGCTGGAGGTGACCAGCGAAGCCTTGGGCCCGTGGGACAGCAGCCTGCTGGTCTTTCTTGTGCAGCTGCTCAAGACAGCCCACGCCCGAAAGCTCATGGTGCGCACGGAGCTGCCCGACGGCCTGGAACGACTGCTGCGCCTGGCCTTTGCCGTGCCCGCCAAGGAAGGCGCAGGCAAAACCACGCAACGCCCTGGCCTGCTGGCCGAACTGGGCGGCCGGGCCTTGGGCCTGCCGCCAAAAATGCGGGATTTTCTTGATTTTCTTGGCGATGTAACCCTGGCGCTGGGGCGGCTTTGCGTGGGCCGGGCCAATATGCGTGCGCAGGATATGCTCACGGCCATGTACGAATGCGGCGTGCTGGCCCTGCCCATTATTTCTCTGACCAGCCTGCTGTTTGGCCTGATCCTGGCCTTTGTGGGCGCGGTGCAGCTGACCCAGTTCGGCGCGCAGATCTATGTGGCGGGGCTGGTGGGCATTGGCATGCTGCGGGTCATGGGGGCCATTATGGTGGGGGTGGTCATGTCCGGTCGGGTGGGCGCGGCCTACGCGGCCCTGATCGGCACCATGCAGGTCAATGAGGAAGTGGACGCCCTTTCCGCTCTGGGCATTTCGCCGGTGGATTTTCTGGTCCTGCCCCGGGTGCTGGCCCTGACTCTGATGATCCCGCTGCTGACCATCTATGCCGACCTCATGGGCGTGTTGGGCGGCTTTGTGGTGGGCACCCTCATGCTGAACCTGAATTCTATGGAATACGCCAACGCCACCGTGCAGATGGTGCCCTTCAAACATGTGCTTATCGGCTTGGTCTACGGCACGGTGTTTGGCGTCATCGTGGCCCTGGCGGGCTGCTACCAGGGGCTGCGCTGCGGGCGCAGCGCCCAGGCCGTGGGTCGGGCCACCACCACGGCCGTGGTGCACGCCATTGTGGGCATTATCGTGGCCACATCCATTATTACCGTCATCTGCAACGTTCTGCAGGTCTGAACCATGAACGCGCCTCTTCCCGCCGCTTCCGCCGCTGCACCCCAGGACGTCCGCATCCGCGTGCGCGATCTCACCGTGGGCTACGGCTCCTTTGTGCTCATGCGGGACGTGAGCTTTGACGTACGCACCGGGGATATTTTTTTTATCATGGGCGGTTCGGGCTGCGGCAAAAGCACCCTGCTGCGCGCCCTCATGGGCCTGAAACGCCCGCAGACGGGACAAGTGCTGTACAGCGGCACAGATTTCTGGAACGGTACGGAGGCAGAACGCCGCCGCATCATGCGCCACACGGGCGTGCTGTTTCAGGGCGGCGCGCTGTGGAGTTCCATGACGCTGGCGGAGAATGTGGGCCTGCCCTTGCAGCAGTACACCAGCCTGGGCCCGGAAGAAATCCGGGAGCAGGCCGCCCTTAAACTGGCCCTGACCGGTCTGGCTGGCTTTGAGGACTACTACCCCTCGGAAATCAGCGGCGGCATGCGCAAACGGGCGGGGCTGGCCAGGGCTCTGGCCCTGGACCCGGCCATTCTGTTTCTTGACGAACCCTCCGCCGGGCTGGACCCCGTGAGCTCCCGCCTGCTGGACGACCTTATCCTGGAGCTGCGGGACAGCCTGGGGGCCACCTTTGTCATTGTTTCGCACGAGCTGGCCAGCATTTTTGCCATCGCCAGCAACAGCATTTTTCTGGACGCCCAGACCAGGGTGGTGGCCGCGCAGGGCCGCCCTGACCTGTTGGCGCAGAACCCAACCACTGCGGAAAGCGCCCGGCTGTTTCTGACCAGGGGCGCGCCCCGCGCCGCAGACCCGGAAGACGCCGGAGTCGTCTCGACAAAGGATAAGGATACAGCCTCATGAGCAAGCCCGTTTCCAAAACCGCCGTAGGCGCCTTTGTGCTCTGCGCGCTTACCCTGTTTGTGCTGAGCATTCTCTGGCTGGGCGGCAGCCGCCTGTTCAGCAACGACATGGAATACGTGCTCTATTTCGATGGTTCGGTGAGCGGCCTTTCCACAGGCGCCCCCGTGGTTTTTCGCGGCGTGCCCATGGGCAGCGTCACGCGCATCAACCTAGTGGCCAATGCGCGTGATTCCAACGTCACCATCCCGGTCTACATCCGTATCGACGAACGCAGTTTTGTGTTGGCCAAAAACGCCAGTGCGCCGGGGGAAGGCTTTCATGAGGAAATCATCCGCCGCATGGTGCAGCGGGGCATGCGGGCGCGGCTGCAACTGCAGAGCCTCATTACCGGGCAATATCGCATTGAGCTGGATTTTTACCCCGGCAGCCCGGCCAATTTCCGCTCTTCCACGCCGGAGGATGAAATCCCCACCATTCCATCGCCTATGGATACGCTCCAGAGCACCATCCAGCGCCTGCCTCTGGAGCGCATGGCCGCCTCGCTGAACACTGTCCTGCAAAATCTGGCCAATGCCCTGGAGCAGAACCGCCTGGAACGGGGACTGACGGCTTTTGCCGATACCTTTGAAGAGATGCGCGATCTGCTGCGTACAAGCCCCATGCGCCTGCACGCGGAACAGATTATGCAAAATATGGATACGGCCAGTGGCGCAGTGGAACGCGAACTGCCCACCACCCTGCTTGCCTTCCGTCAAGCGATGGAAAACATGGCCGTGGCCGCCCAGCAGCTGCGCGCCGCCACGGCCTCGGCCCAGGGCGTGCTGGGGCGGGATTCGCCCGCCATGGCCGACCTGCGCCGTATGCTCAAGGAAGGCTCGGACGCCGCGCGTGCCCTGCGCACCCTGGCCGATATGCTGGAACGCAACCCTGAAGCCCTGCTCAAAGGCAGGCAAGGGAGACACTGATGCCCCGCCTTCTGCCCCTTGCGCTCATGGCGCTGCTGCTCTGCGCCTGCGGACGCAGCGCCCCCACCAACTACTACCTGCTGGAGGCCGCCCCCGTGTCCACCGGTGCAGAGGCCCTGCCTGCCCGCACCCTACGCCTGGCCCCCGTGGCGCTGCCCGAATATCTGGACCGCAACGGCATGGTCACCCGTGGGCCCGGCACGCAGGTTACTGTGGCCCAGTTCCACCTGTGGGCCGAATCCCTGCAGGCCAGCGTGCGCCGCAGCGTGCAGGGCGTTCTGGCCCCGGCCTTGCTGGCTGCGGGCGTCACCGTGCTGGCCCCGGCCGATGAGGACAAAAGCGACTATCTTCTGCAGCTGGACCTGCAGCGCCTGGACGGCAGCCTTACAGGCACGGCCGTACTGGAAGCGCGCTGGACGCTGCGGGACCGGCAGGACGCCGTGCTGGACCGGGGCCTCTACACGGCAGAGGAAGCCGTGCACGGCAAAGGCGCAGCAATGCGCGAGGACTACGCGGCCCTGGCCGCCGCTGAAAGCCGCCTAGTGCAGGGCCTGGGGGCGCATCTGGCCGCGCGTTTGCCCGCACTGCTGCGGGGACGACCATGAAGCCCGACCTGGACAACCAACACTGCCGCGTGCTTCTGGTAGACGACGCACCGGAAAACCTGCGCATCCTCAGTGAAAGCCTGCGCGACGACTATACCATCATGTTCGCCAAAAACGGGCCGGACGCCCTGCGCCTGGCCCGCCGTCAGCCGCCGGACCTCATCCTGCTGGACGTGATCATGCCCGGCATGGACGGCTATGAGGTCTGCCGCCGCCTCAAAGAAGACGCCGTAACCCGCGACATCCCCATCATGTTCATCACCGCCCAGAACGAAGAAACGGACGAGGCCACGGGCCTTTCACTGGGCGCGCAGGACTATGTTATCAAGCCGTTCCGAGCCTCTCTGGTACGCAACCGGGTGGCCAATCAGCTCAGATACAAACGCTACCGCGACCACCTCAATGATCTGGTGCGCGAACGCACCCGCCAGCTTTCTCTGACGCAAGAAGCCACCATTATTGCTATGGCAAGCCTGGCCGAATGGCGCGATACCGAAACGGGCGCGCACATCCGCCGCACGCAGAACTACGTCAAGGCCCTGGCCAAACACATGTCCGGCCTGCCCGACTATGCGGCGCAGCTGGATGCCGACGCCATCTTCTGGCTGTATCTTTCAGCTCCGCTGCACGACGTGGGCAAGGTGGCCATTGCCGACACCATACTGCACAAGCCGGGCCCCCTTACCGATGAAGAATATGAAGCCATGAAAGCCCATACCGTACACGGCTGGGCCGTGCTTTCCGCCGCCGATCAAATGCTGGGAGAAAACTCCTTTTTGCGCGTGGCCAGCGATATTGCCTACTGCCACCACGAACGCTGGGACGGCCGGGGCTATCCGCGCGGGCTCAAGGGAGAAGAAATCCCCCTTTCCGCCCGGCTCATGAGCCTGGCGGACGTTTACGACGCCCTGCGCAGCAAGCGCGTCTACAAGGCGCCCATGCCCCACCCAACGGCGGCCGCCATTATCCAGGACGGCAGCGGCAGCCAGTTTGACCCTGATGTGGTCAAAGCCTTTCTGGCCATTCAGGACAAGTTTGAAGCAATAGCCACCCGGTTCAACGACGCCTAGCGCAAGGCGCATCGCTCAATGCGGGCTGCGCCGCCCATCCTTTCCCTTCTTCTGCCGTTCAGCTCTCCACAAGTTTGAAAAATACCTCCGGCTGCAGAATGGTGATGTTGTCCCTGGTAAACGGGCCAAACATTCCGTTCTCCTCCTGCTGGCGCAGCACCTTGTACAGCGAGATGCGGTGCACGCCGAGCAAGGAGGCCATCTCCTGTCGCGACATGCCCAGTTCCGCCTTGAGCGGATCACTGCCCGGTTGCAGCCGCTGGGCCAGGAACTTGCATGTACGCACCAGCACATTGTCCAGATAAAGCGATGACGCCTGGTTGGACAGTATCCTCAATTTCCTCGACATGGATTCCAGCAGATTGATGATGAGATCAGGCCGGGCCGTGTTGATCTCCTTCAGGGCTTCCTGAGTAAATTCGTAGGCTATACAGTCTGTTACGCAAGAAAAATAGCTTTCTGCCGGCATGGGGTCGAAAAAAGGCGTTTCGCCAAACAGGCAGCCCCCCCGAATGTACCAGAGGATTTTTTCTACCCCCTCAAGGTTCTGGTGCGTCAGGCGCACCTTGCCGCGTTCCAGAAAGTACAGGGCGCGCCCAAACTGCACGCAGTGCCCCTTGGACCAGACCACCCGTTTCCCCAAGTGCAGCACCTCACGCCAGGGGGTATTCATATTATTCATTTCTTTGAAGGCCATACCGCGCGAATAACCGTGTTCGGAATTTTCTCGCATAGCATAATCCTCCATGGTTTTTCTGATGACCATAATCCTAAAGGAAACAGAATGTGAAAAATGTTGCAATGGGAACACGCAAAACAACCAGAACGGCATATGCTTTAATCGTGGGATGAAAGTAACTATTTTCCAACTAGTTACCATTCCAATAAAATTTTTTTGGGGACGACATCCGCAATTGCGTCACCAACAGAAAACATAAGGAGTTGAATATGGGTCATCCGACAATCTATCCAACTGGTGTAACGCTTTTCAAACCGGAAAAATGCTGGAGTGGCTATACCATTTTTCAGGCTCAGGAGCTCGGCGCTGTGCTTATGGATATGAACGGGCGCGAGATCAACGTCTGGAAAGGCGTACACGGTATGCCTAACAAAATTCTTCCAGGCGGCTATCTTGTCACAAGCCGAGGCCGCCGCAGCGGTAAATACAGTGTGCAGGATGGTCTTGATGTTGTCCAGGTGGATTGGGACGGCAATATTGTCTGGAAATTTGACCAGAACGAATTCATTGAAGACCCCGGTTTTCCCGGCCGCTGGATCGCCCGCTATCACCATGACTTCCAGCGTGAAGGCAACCCCGTGGGCTACTTTGCCCCAGGCATGGAACCCAAGGCGCTTGAGGGCAAAACCCTGATCCTTGCCCACCGCAATGTGCGCAATAGCGCAATCAGCGACAAACAGCTGCTGGACGACCTGATCCTGGAAGTGGACTGGAACGGCGATATCCTCTGGGAATGGTCGTGCCATGAACATTTTGCCGAAATGGGCTTCCGCGAAGGCCCCAAAAACACCCTCTGCCGCAACCCCAACTACCGCCCCACCCAACCCGAAGGCATGGGCGACTGGATGCACATCAACTCCATGTCTGTGCTGGGCCCCAACAAATGGTACGACGCCGGTGACGAACGCTTCCACCCCGACAACATCATTGTGGACGGCCGTGAAACCAACATTATCTTCATCATCAGCAAAAAAACCGGGAAAATTACCTGGAAAATCGGGCCGGACTATGACGCCACGCCCGAGCTCAAGGCCATCGGCTGGATCATCGGCCAACACCACGCGCACATGGTGCCCCACGGCCTGCCCGGCGCGGGCAATATCCTGGTTTTCGACAACGGCGGCTGGGCCGGCTACGACGTGCCCAATCCCGGCGCGCCCACAGGCGTCAAGGCTGCTCTGCGCGACCACTCCCGCGTGCTTGAGATAGACCCCGTCAGCCTCAAAATTGTGTGGCAGTACACGCCCAAGGAAGCCGGCTTCCTGGAACCCATGGACAGCAACCGCTTTTACAGCCCCTTCATCAGCGGCATGCAGCGTCTGCCCAACGGCAACACCCTGATCACCGAAGGCTCCGACGGTCGCGTGTTTGAAGTAACGCCGGAGCACGAAATCGTTTGGGAATTCATTTCGCCTTACTGGGGCAAGCATGTGCCCATGAACATGACCTACCGGGCCTACCGCGTGCCCTACGAATGGGTGCCGCAAGTGCAGAAACCGGCAGAAACCCCCATTGCGCCTCTGGATGTGACCACCTTCCGCGTGCCCGGCGCCGCCGCTGCCGGCGACAGGGCCAAGGAAGTAAGTGTGGAAGGCTGCCAGCCCTATGAGGGCAGCAACGCCCTTTGCGTGGCTTCCGTGGAAGATCCCAAGGACTAACCCCTCCATATGCTCCCGTCCGCTGTCGCCGGGCGGGGGCATCCCCCCCATCCATCCGCAGGAGACCTGCCGTATGTTGCTAAAAACTTCGGATCTGACCCCCGGGGTGCTCGCCAAGTGGGCTTTTTCCCTGGCATTGCCCCTGGGCGTGTACTTCCTGCTGCCGCACGGCGGCAGCCTTACGCCGCCCATGCTGGCTTTTCTGGCCGTAACCCTGTGGGCTGTCTGCGCCTGGGCGCTGGACACGATGAACGATGTCGCCGTGGGCGTGTTGCTGCCCATCCTCTATACCCTGTTGTGCGGCGTTTCGCAGAAGGTGGTATTCGCCCCCTGGCTTTCCGATGTGGGCATTATCGTCATCGGCGGCTTCACGCTCGGCAAAATCATTCAGGTGACGGGTCTCGGCAAGCGCATTGCCCTGACCTGCGTCAAACTCACCGGCGGCAGCTTTGCCGGGGCCCTGGCGGGCATCACCATCGGCGCGGCCATCCTGTCCCCGCTGGTGCCCTCCATTATGGGCAAGGCCGCCATCCTCTGCGCCGTGGCCCTGGCCCTGTGCGACGCCCTGGACTTCAAGCCCAAAAGCCGCGAAGCCACAGCCGTCGTGCTGGGCACCTGCATTGCCGTGGGCTCCACCAAGCTGGCCTACCTGACTGGCGCAGGCGACCTGGTCATGGGCATGGGCCTGGTGGACAAGGTGCTCGGCACCCAGACCAGCTGGATGGAATACGCCAAATTCAACTTTCCCCCGGCCATGCTTTATACGGCCATGTCCCTGGGCATTGTGCTGCTGGTGCTGCGCACTTCCGTCAACCGGGAAAAGCTGCAGGCCACCGTCTGCAAGCAGCATGCAGAACTGGGCGCCATGACCGACGAGCAAAAGCGCGCCCTCATCCTGCTTTGCCTTACCCTGGTGCTGCTCGCTACAGACAAGCTCCACCACCTCAGCGCAGGCACGGTGCTGGTGCTCATCATGTCGGCGTCCTTTCTGCCCGGCGTCAGCCTTATGGACGGCAAGCGCTTGGCCTCGGTCAACTTTGCCCCACTGTTCTTCGTCATGGGCTGCATGGCCATCGGCGCAGCCGGAGGCTACCTCAAAGTGACGCACTGGCTGGCTGGACTGGTGTTGCCCCTGTTCAGCGAAACGGGAACGACCCTGGCAGGAGTCTGCTCCTATGCCGTAGGCGTTGCCGTTAACTTCCTGCTCACGCCGCTGGCGGCCACCTCCACGCTGTCCACGCCCATAGCCGAACTGGGCATGCAGATGGGCATTGATCCGCGCCTGCTGTACTTCTCGTTCCAGTACGGCCTGGACAACCTCATTTTCCCCTATGAATACGCTCTGTACCTATACTTTTTCAGCACCGGGTACATCAACTTCAAAGATATGGTTCTGGTCATGGCCATCCGCATTGTCCTGGCCGGCGCATTTGTCGCCTGCATTGCCATGCCCTATTGGCGCATGCTGGGCTGAACACGCACAAAACAACGCAAAAAGGCGATAACATGAAAAAATTGGCGACACTTCTGCTGGCGGCGGCTATGTTGTTGGGCGCTGCAGGCCAGAGCCGGGCGGTAGATTTTCAGGTCAAGGGCAGCTGGCAATTCGCGTTTGACTACATTAACGGCGGAAATTTTATGGGCAAAGACCGTCGGGGCAACCACACCATAGGCCAGCAGTGGGCGGCGGTGCGCCAGCAGCGCGACGAATTTGAGGCCATGCAGCGACTGCACCTGCAGCTGCATGCCGTGGCTTCGGAAAACTTGTCCGGGACCGTATTTTTCGAGATAGGCGAACAGCGCTGGGGCATGGGTTCCCAAGGGGGTGCGCTGGGCGCGGACGGCACGGTGGTCAAGGTCAAACATTCCTATATTGACTGGATGGTCCCCCACACGCCTCTCAAGCTGCGCATGGGCCTGCAGGGTGTTAAACTGCCGGGATTTGCCCTGGACAGCCCTGTGTTTCAGGACGATGTGGCGGGCATTACCGCCTCCTGGAAGTTCAACCCCAACGTAAGCGTTACCGGCGCGTGGATGCGCCTCTACAACGACAACTGGAGCGGCAACGACGCCAGCCCGGCAAACTACCTGGACAATTTTGACCTGTTTGTGCTGAGTGTGCCCGTAACCTTTGAAGGGCTGAAAATCACGCCCTGGGGCATGGCCGGAGCCATGGGCCCCAATACGCTGCTGAAAAGCAATATGATTGGAGATGCCGCCGGCGGCAGCAAAACCTTTACCCTGGCTAACCACAACACCCAGCAAGGCATAGACGGCCTGCAGCTCCGCGACGGCCTGTACCCCGCGGCCTTCAGCAGTCGGCGGCCGCAATCCACACTCTGGAGCAGTGAATACAGCACCATGGGCTGGGGCGGCCTTACCGGCCAGTGGAGCATGCTCGACCCCTTCCGCCTGAGCTGGGATTTTGTCTACGGCAGCGTGGACCACGGACGGAAATATCTCAACCGCCAGGGCTGGTATGGCATGTTAGTGGCCGAATACGCCACGGACTGGGGCCTGCCCGGCCTCTACGGCTGGTATTTCAGCGGCGACGACGCCAACCCCGACAACGGTTCGGAGCGGATGCCTTACCTCAGCACCACCAACAACCTGACCAACTCCCTGTCCACCTTCGGGTATCGAGGCAACCCCATCATCGGCGGCGGCAAAGGCATTCTGGGCACCAACCCCACAGGCACCTGGGGCGTGGGCGCGCGCGTCAAGGATATTCCCTCACTGGAAAACCTCACCCACACCCTGCGCGTCAACTACTTCGGCGGCACCAACAACACAAAGATGGCCTCCTACATCACGGGCCGCCAGGGCCGCGACAACGACGGCCGCCAGATCTACCGCAACAATACGGACTTCAACTCCTTCGGCACATACCTCACTACAGCGGATACAGGGCTTGAAGTCAACCTGGACAGCAAGTTCAAGGCTACGGAAAACCTGACTTTCGTTGGTGAGCTGGGCTATATTCACCTCTGGCTGGACAAGGATGTCTGGGGCCAATACCAAAACATCGCCGGCACCAGCCTGAACATGAAGGACGCCTGGAAAGCCTCTGTCAACGTCATTTACGCATTCTGACAAATGACCCATTTGTGGAGGAACAGGAATGAACACCACAGTATGTTCTTTTTTGGCCGGGACAGTGGCGCTGCTAACGCTGGGATTTTCCGGCGGGGCCGCAGCCTACGAAATCCACGACGGACCTACCGGCGTCATCAAATACGAATCGGAAAAAACCTTTAATGGCTACACCTTGTTTGCGCCCACGTACAAATGTACCACGACCTACCTTATGGACATGAACGGCGATGTGGTCCACACATGGCAAAGCAAGTACCCCCCAGGGCTCTACGCCATTCTGCTGCCCAACGGCAACCTGCTGCGGGCGGCGGCCCCCAAGGAGCAGCCGACAAAAATAGGCGGCGCAGGCGGCATCCTTGAGGAGCTGGACTGGAACAGCAATGTGATCTGGTCCTACCGCATGCTCTCGGAGAATGAGATACAGCACCACTGCTTCGACCGTATGTCCAACGGCAATACCCTGGTGCTCGGCTGGGAACGCAAAACCCCGGCGGAATTCCAGGCCAAAGGGCGCAAGCCCGGCACCTGGCCCAAAGAAGCCAAAATCAAAGGACAGGTGGTGCGCGATTTTTGGGTGGATTTTGTACGCGAGGTGGACAGAGACGGCAAAACTGTCTGGGAATGGCACGCCTGGGACCATATCGGCACCGGCCCGGACCAGCTGGACATCAACTACGCCTTGCCCACGCCCGTGGGCCCCGGCTACGACAGCTTTGACTGGTCGCACTTCAATACCGTGCAGTACCTGCCGAAAACCGATCAGGTTCTGCTCAACTCCCGCAATTTCAGCGAAGTCTTTATTGTGGACAAAAAAAGCGGGAAAATCGTGCAGCGCTGGGGCAACCCCTCCACGCACGGCCAGGGCGCGCGCCCCGGCTGGTATGACGATGGGTCGCAACAGGTTTTTGGCGAGCACAACGCCACCATGCTGCCCAACGGCAACGTGCAGATCTTTGATAATGGCTCTGAACGGCCCGAAGGCAACCGCTCACGCGTTATTGAAGTGGATTTGAAATCCGGCAAAATCGTCTGGCAATACGCGGCCAACGGCTCCAACAGCTTCTTCAGCTACCGCCAGGGCGCGGCGCAACGCCTGTCCAACGGCAACGTGCTGGTTACCTCCACCCATCAGGGGCATCTTTTTGAAGTGACCCCGGCGGGAGAGGTGGTCTGGGAGTTCGTCAACCCCATCATGGCAGGCAAGGCCAAACCGGTCTTTTCCGACAGGGCCGACGCTGTGCCCAATGCCCATCAGACTTTCACAAATATGATCCACCGCGCGTATCGCTACGCGCCGGACTACCCCGGCCTCAAAGGCAGGGATCTGAGTCGGAAGCAACCTCTTCTGCCCGGCTACCCTCGCTTTTTTGAGGTCTGGAAACCCGCGGCGGCTCAATAGTCATATATGCAAAGTTGTTCCGCGCCGTGCAGCAGTGCCACCGGCGGCGCGGAACAACTTTTCTCCCCGCCACTGCAGAATAACGTCGCCGCCCTAGAGCAGTTTACGAATGAAATGAGTTAATTGCTCTGCAAGGATTTTCTTGAAAATCCTTGCCACGAAATGCGAGAAGGCAGGCTTTTGCCTGCCGTAAGCGAGCATTTCAAGTGTTAAATACTCTAGTGAACAATCACGGGGGCGGCGACTATCTGCAGTAAAATCCAAAACAACAACTACGGGTTGACCATAACCTTGGCCGGGCGCAGCAGCCTTTCGCCCAGTTTATAGCCGCGCTGCAGCACGCGGGTCACTGAATGCGGGGCCAAGTCGGGCTTGGCGTCAAAACCCACGGCTTCGTGCAGGCCGGGATTAAATTCCTCGCCCTCTTCGCCCACAGGACGCAGGCCATGCCTGGTCACAGCGTCCAGCAAAAGTTTGCGGGTCATGGCCACGCCCTGCAGCATATCCTTGCAGGCTTCGTCCTTGCTGCCGTACTGCAGAGCCAGATCCAGGTTGTCCAGGGTCGGCAGCAAATCGCCCAGCACCTTTTCAGCCGCATAGCGCACCTGTTCCTGATGTTCGCGGGTCAGGCGCTTTTTAAAATTGTCCATCTCCGCTGCGGCGCGCAGGCGCAGTTCTTCTATTTCCGCCTTGCAGCGAGCCTGGACGTCTGCATCCGCCGGGGCGGCGTCGGGCATAAACATGTCCACCACATCCTCGTCCCCGGCCTGTTCGGCCACGGGCATTTCCTGGCCGGGCTGCTCTCCGGGCGCCGTCACGAGGTCCGCTTCATCCGCAACGGGCGCGCCTTTGGACGCGGCATGGTCTTCAGGGCGGGCTCCCCGCGCATCGCCGGGGGCGGTTTCGGGCGCGGTCTCCCCTGCCGCCGCATCGTGGAAGGGCTGCCCGTAAAAATGGTGCATCTTATGACGCTGCATGCTTCCTCCAAAAATATCTCCGCCGCAGGGCGGCATCATTGCTGCTAAGTAAGGTCGCCCTTGCCCCGTGTCAAGACGCGTGAGCCTGTACAGCCTCGACATTCCTCGCCGCCTTCTGTATATTCGCTCTTCCAAACGAGGACCGGAGAGGCACCCCCACCACCCGCCGGCCCACAGGCCGGGCGGCAGAACGGGCGCCGCCCGCTGTGACGCGCTTCAGCGCCGTCGGCAACAGCATGCCCGCACAGGAAACCTGAACCAGCTATGACCTGTCGGATTCTGACCCTGCAACACCCGCAGGAATGGCCCAAGATGTCCCAGTGGCTGCAAGGCCGTCGCAACCCCGGCAACGAAGCCGAAGCGGCCGTGCAGGAAATTCTGGCCGCCGTGCGCGAGCGCGGCGACGCGGCTTTAGTAGACTACACCCGCAAATTCGACTGCCCGGATTTTGCCCTACCCCTGCGGGTGACCGAGCAGGAAATAGCCCGCGCCGCCGCCACAGTGCGCATTGAAGACCGCGAAATCATCAGCGCCGCCGCTGCCAACATCCGCGCTTTTCACGAGGCGCAGGTGGAAAAATCCTGGTTTCTCACCAGAAAAGACGGCAGCATCCTGGGCCAGCAGGTGCTGCCCGTGGACGCAGCGGGCCTCTATGTGCCCGGCGGACAAGGCGGCAACACGCCGCTCATCTCCAGCCTGCTCATGAGCGCCATCCCCGCCCAGGTGGCGGGCACGCCCCGTCTGGCCGTGTGCACCCCTCCCCGCAAGGACGGCAGCGTCAACCCCCACATCCTGGCCGCCGCGCACCTGCTGGACATTGACGAAGTTTACCGCGTGGGCGGGGCCTGGTCCATCGCGGCTCTGGCCTACGGCACTGAAAGCCTGGCGCCCGTGGACGTCATCGCCGGGCCCGGCAACATCTTTGTAACCACGGCCAAGCGGTTGGTGCAGGGGCAGGTGGGCATAGACATGATCGCCGGCCCCAGTGAAGTGCTGGTGGTGGCGGATTCCTCCGCCAACCCCGCTTGGCTTGCGGCGGACATGCTGTCACAGGCCGAGCACGATGCTCTGGCTTCGGCCATCTGCATCACCGACGACCCGCGCCTGGCCGAGGCTCTGAATATGGAACTGCAAAAGCAGTGTGCCGCCCTGCCCCGCGCCGCCATTGCCGCGCGTTCACTGGCGGACTGGGGGGCTATTGTGCTTACGCCCGACCTCAATGCGGCCGTGGCCGTAGCCAATCAGGTGGCCCCGGAGCATCTGGAACTCTGCGTGCGCGACCCCTGGGCCGTACTGCCGTTCATCCGCCACGCCGGGGCTGTGTTCATGGGCCAGCACAGTCCTGAGGCTGTGGGCGACTACTTTGCCGGCCCCAACCATGTGCTGCCTACCTTGGGTACGGCACGCTTCTCTTCGGCCCTGTCGGTGCAGACTTTTTGCAAAAAAACCAGTGTGGTGGCTGCCTCTTCCAGCTTTTTGCAGCAAAACAGGGCAGCCATTGCGGCCCTGGCCCGGCTGGAAGGGCTGGAGGCCCATGCCCGCTCCGTGGAAGTGCGGGGCAAAAAATAACGCGGCCTGCCCGCGGGAGTTCCCATGAAAGTTGTGGTCAAAACCCAGATCGACGCCTACCCTCTGCTTTCGCGCGGCAAGGTGCGCGACATCTATGCGGTGGACGACGATACCCTGCTCATCGTCACCACGGACCGCATGTCCGCCTTTGACGTCATCATGAATGATCCCATCCCCTACAAGGGCGTGATTTTGAACAAAATTACCCTGTTCTGGATGGAAAAATTCAAAGACATCATCCCCAACCACCTTCTGGAAAGCGATGTGGACCGCTTTCCCGCCGCCCTGGCCCCTTGGAAGGACGAGCTGGAAGGCCGCGCCGTACTCGTGCGCAAAGCGCAGCCCCTGCCGGTGGAGTGTATTGTGCGCGGCTACATCACCGGTTCGGGCTGGAAGGACTATCAAGCCAACGGCACGCTCTGCGGCTACGCCCTGCCCGCTGACCTGCGCGAATCCGACCGACTGAACCCGCCCCTGTTTACGCCCTCCACCAAGGCGGCGCTGGGCCAGCACGATGAAAACATCAGCGTGGCCAGGGCCGCCGAAATCCTGGGAGCGGAAACCGCCGCCCAGGTAGAGCGGGCCTCGCTGCAGATCTATGCCGCCGGACGCGCCTGGGCTGCAGAACGGGGCATCATCGTGGCCGACACCAAGTTTGAATTCGGTTTTATTGACGGCAAGCTGCACCTCATTGACGAGGTGCTCACGCCCGATTCCTCGCGCTTCTGGCCCGCCAAGGGCTACGAACCCGGCCACGGCCAGCCCAGCTTTGATAAGCAGTACCTGCGCGACTGGCTCAAAAAACAGCCCTGGAACATGCAGCCGCCCCCGCCGCCCCTGCCCCAGGACATTGTTGACGCCACTGCGGCCCGCTACCGTGAGGCTTATGACATTCTGACCAAATAATGGCATTTTCTGCAGGGCCGTTACTTGCGGCGGCCCTGCGCCCGGCGTGTGCTTCGGGCACGGACGCCGCGCGCCCCGCACAGCGCCATAACAGTTTTCCAGTGCGCCGTTGCGGGTTCGCAGTGCCCCCTAAACAACGGGCGGCGTGAAGCGCATAGAGCATTGCAACGTTGCAATGCCCTGACGATTGCGCAAGCAGCAGCCCGCTGTGAGGGCGCAAGCGCAGCTTCAGCCTTTGCGACGCAGAAACTTAGCCCGTTACGACGAGGGAAGTTACGGGCAAGGCAGCAGCGCTGGCTCCGGATGAAGGCAGCAGCGCTATGCCTTTGCACGGCTAAGCGCCGGAACGAGCGTGCCGTAACCTTTAAGAATACAGATTCGTAAAGGTAATCTGCGCTGGACCAGTCGCCTTTGGAAATGCACTTTCGCAAAGGCAGCAAACGTCCCAAGCGTTTGGGCACGCGCCCTCGCCGGTGCGGCAGCCTGATTATAGGGTGATTTCCCAGGTTTTTGCTGTTATAGTTATGCCGCCGCGTCGCGGGCAGACGCGCGTGACGGCTTTTGCGCCGGGTTCCCCCGGATCGCGGCCCAGCCGCACAAACTGTATGCCGGAAACACCGGCCCCCTACAGCAAGGAGGAGAATCCATGCTGCTGCAAGGAAAAAAAGCCCTGATCATGGGCCTTGCCAACAACAGAAGCATCGCCTACGGCATCGCCGCCGCCCTTAAGGAACAGGGCGCGCGCCTGGCCTTCAACTATGTGGGCGAGGCCATTAAAAAACGGGTGGAGCCCCTCAGTGAGGAACTGGGCGGTGAATTTACCTTCCAGTGTGACGTGTGCGACGACGGCCAGATCGCCGACGCTGCCGCCCTGGTCAAAGACAACTGGGGCGACCTGGACATCCTGGTCCACTCCGTAGCCTTTGCCAACCGTGAGGATCTCAACGGCCGCTTTCTGGATACCTCGCGCGACGGCTTCAAGCTGGCACTGGAAGTTTCGGCCTTTTCGCTTACCGCCCTCTGCCGCGCCTTCGAGCCTCTGCTGCACGACGGCTCTTCGGTCATGACCATGACCTACCACGGCTCCACCCAGATTATCCCCGGCTACAACGTCATGGGGGTGGCTAAATCGGCGCTGGAAGCCTCTGTGCGCTATCTGGCCTACGACCTGGGCCCCAAGGGCGTGCGTGTCAACGCCATCAGCTCCGGCCCCATCAAAACCCTGGCGGCCTCGGCCGTATCCAGCCTCAAGGATATTTTTACCCTGGTGGAAAACCACGCCCCCCTGCACCGCAACGTCCGCACCACCGATGTGGGCGGCGCCGCCGCCTTCCTGGCCTCGGATCTGGCCCACGCCGTCACCGGCCAGGTGCTCTATGTGGACAGCGGCTTCAGCAAAATGGGCGTGCCCGCCTGATGGCGGCCTGACCGCCATACGGATACTGTATGGATTACGCACTGCTGAACGCGTTAGGCATTACTGTTCTGGCCGCTTTGGCCCTGTGGGTCTTTGTGCGCGCGGCGCGCAAGGAACAAAGCCGCCACAAACAGGACGATGAAAAAAATCATTGAAGCATCGTGGCCGGTGGGAAACCGTCCGCGTCCCGGCGACAATGTGGTTGCCCGGTTTCGCCGTCAGACCGGGGGTCTGACGCCGAAAATGCGCACCTTGGCGCAGGGAAAAACAGCGCAATGGCTTCGACACGGCAAGACCTGTAAAAACAGCGCGCCGCCGCGCGGCTGAAACTGCATTTTTTGCTTGCAGTCAGCACAGTTCTGCTATATAAGCATTGGGCTTTGCGCAGCACATCTGCGCATACGGAGAGGTGTCCGAGCCGGCCGAAGGAGCTCGCCTGCTAAGCGAGTATACGGGCTTAAACCTGTATCGAGAGTTCAAATCTCTCCCTCTCCGCCACATAGCTAATAAAACCGCCAAGTTATCTGATGATAATTTGGCGGTTTTTGCGTTCAAAAAAGGGGTGTTTTTAGCGAGTACATAGGGGTCTACACCAAAGACGGGGGCAAGTGACCCTCCCCCCGAAAAGTATGCCATTGAAAAGTTCGTGTTCCTGACATAGGTGGGGATAGCCCCGCGCGAGAGGCACTCCCTAAAATTCGGACATTAGTACAGACCGATGTTGGGGGCCTGCCCTTCAGGCAGAGGCTTCCCCAAAAAATCCTTTGTAAACTCCGTGTGCTGTCCAGCGGCAAGCAAAGGCGAATCCTTGCCAGGCCGGAATGATATTTCCCCAGCCACCGGCCCAGTTTTTGATGAACAGCGATAGGTCCACGGCCCCGTTGGCTCACACTGCTCCTTTACCATTACGGCAATATCGGCAAGACTAGCCGTTTTTACCTCAGGATTTTCATGCAACACGCCAAATAGCTCCAACCATTGGTTTACGGTCCATTCAGTTATCCCATGACTATATAATCCCATAACAGATCTATTATACTTTAAATAATCTATATACAATCTAAGCATTTCTTTGATATTATCAGTAGGCATGCCGATAATGATATCTTTCAGAGAGATGCTTTGCAAAGCTGAAAGATCAACCCTCTCTGTGGCAGAGGGGAAGTGCTGCGTCATATGGCTGCGCGCAACCTGGAATCCAGCAGCATTCATAGCCTGGCGGATGTTTGCGTTCGTTTCGTTGTAAGGGCAAACAAAAGCCACGCACGTTTTCTGCATGGCATTATTTTTGCGCAACCCCTGCTCTATTTTACGGCGGGACTCGGACAGCATGTATTGCATGAACGCCTTGGTATCCATGACCAATTCCACATTGTGCTTCGCAAAAGAGATATCCTGCTCCTGCACGGGGGCGAGCAGGTGGGCGGGAATTTTCTCATGGCTCAGGCTCACAAGCTCCGCGCGCAGGCCTTTTTCCCGCAGCAAACGCACCACCCCTCCCATGGAAATATAGGGCTGAGCCATAAGGTCAATGGCGCACATCGCCTTTCCATCCGCAATCACACTCAGATGCCCCGCCTGATCAATGGTCAGGGTGGCCGCAACGCCCTCCGGGGCAAACCAGCCCACGCGCAGCACCTCTGCGGACGTAATACTGGCATGTACCGCCCCGTGTGAGACCACTTCAAAACCGGCGTTCACCTCTGGAATAATCATCTTCCAGTATTGAGGCGAAAGTGCATCTGTATTGAGCGCAAGGCTTATTTTCAGGCCAAGTTTACTTGCGGCCGAGGTAAGCGAGCGCCATACCGGCGCATTAACGGTGTCGTCCACGCAAAGGTTTATCAGGGCGTGCCGCCCACCCTCAAAACGAGGAGAGGCCGTAATGCTGTTCACAGCGGTTATTTCCGGCTGCTGATCAAGGGGCTTTGCCTGCCATTTCATAAAATCGCCCGGTGCGGGAGCATACAGACAATTGGCGAGATATGCCTTGGGCGCAGAGGGCGTCTGCAAAAACAGCTGGGGCTCAGGGCTGAGAAAAAAGATGCTGTTAATAGCGGAAATCTGCGCTCCCACCCCTGTCTGCCGCATGGCTACAAAACGACAAGCGGCGAAAAGGCAGTTCACAAGCCGCACATCCTGTTCCCCCCGCAGCAGCATAGCGGCGCCTGGAATATCGCGAAACAAGCAGTAGGCTAGGGTCATGCGGCTCTTACGCCCGGCCTGGCCATTAAGCGCCAGCATGGCGGCAGGCCCCACGCCGCCGATAAAGGTACAGCCTTGAAACACAGGGCTGCCGCCAGACACCTCAATCCCCGGCACCGGGCTGTCAGAGCTAAACAGGCAGTATTCAAACCGCCCCGTAAAACCACGCAAGGTCACGGCGGCCCTGTCCGCAACGCGAAAGGCAACACCCCGCCACACCGTGTCTGCGCCGTCGCGCAGCACCGGTCCGGGTTTCCCCGCCGGAGCAGCAACAACAACTTGGGGTTCGGTTTCGCCCGGCACGCTGCCCTGCACGGTGATCCCGGCAGTTAAAACCCGTATGGACTCTTGGTATTCCCCTGGCGCTACCACCACAACGTCACCCTTGCGGGCCTTTTGCAGCGCGTCATTAATGCTGCCCAATGGCCTGTCGGCATTGAGGCCGTCGCCACCGATGAATCCGGCGCTCACATAGAGCGTTCGCGGTGCCGGCGATACCGCCGCAAAGGCCATAGACGACCAGGCGCACAGCAGCAGAACTGCCCCACAGCACCAGATGCCCCACAGGGCTGCTGCACAAGCCCTGGGATGCCTGAATTGCAGCTTCATAACTTATTCCCCTGCTATTTTAGATAATGATTCAGGCATATTGCCGCCAAGTCGCCATAAACTTATCTCGCCGAATCCAAGGCTGCGCCCCACTTCGGCCCAATGCGCAAGGGTTGCGCCATCGGCATACCATACTTCGCAAATGTCGCCGGTGGTTCCCCCTTTAGCCAGCAGGGGACTGCCCGGCGCATTGTCTGCCGCCTTAAAGTACAGGGCGTGACTGGCGGCGTCGCGCGCCGGCTGAACACCCGCACCCTGCGCCCATGCAGCGGCCTTGCGTTCCGTAAGTTCCACAACGCCCCGCGCATTCCAGGCAAAGCCGCCTGCAGACAGCGCCAAGCCGGGCTTTACCGGCCAGTGCGCGCACCATTGGGCCAATTGCCGCAAAAAAACGTCGTCCGCCTTGGCTCCCGGCCCGTTGTGGCTCCCGTGCAGGTTGTAGGCCATCACCACATACTGCGGACCAACGGGCAGGTCGCCTTGCAGGTATTTTTGCTTAGGTTCCATGACCAAACGCAACTTTTTGCCCTGCGTTGCCAGCGTTGTGGAAAGTTCATGCGCAAACTGCAACAACTTGGGCCAATCTTCCATGGTCACCCTTTCGTAATCAAGTTCCAGCCCTTTAAAGGGATAAACCGCCAGCAAGGCCAGCAATTCTCTGCGATGCGCGGTCCTGCTGGCGTCTGTAGCCATAAGCCTGCTCACCAGGCCGGGATCTTTCTGCACGGATTTGCCGGGGCCTTCGACCACATCATTGACAACAGAAAGATAAACGCCTTGCCCCGACCCCAGGACGGCCAATGCACCGCGCAACGCCTTTTTCATGTCGGCGGTAAGAAATGGTTTGTCCTGTTTGTCAAAATACGCGGCGAACATAAGGGCGTTTTTAAAATTACTTTGCCGCAGCTCCGCAAGGCCGTTGGTCATATCCCAATCCGCTACCCAGGCATCAGCCGCAAACGACGGAGCCGCGCAAAGTAAAACAAGCAAACCGGCCTGAACCACGGAACAGAACCATTTCATAGAGACCTCCCCCGCACGGGCATGCACGGGATTTGGCACGGGCAAAAGCCCGGTATCGTGCGAAGAATATTGTTAAAAGATATATTGCAGGTGCAACGAATACTCGTCCATGTTGTAATCCGGCAGCTCCATACGTCTGTACCCCAGGGCAAGGCTCCAGCTATCAACAGGAGCCCAGTTTAGATCAAGACTGTAACGGAGAACCTGCTCCCAGCTTTTGTCCTTGGATTTGGCCATACCGTAGCCGGCAAAACCGCGAATGTGCATCTGGTCAAAGAGCGCCACGTCAACCGAAGCCACGGCCATATGGTTAACGTATTCTTGCGGCGCGTAATAATCATCTGGATTTTTATCACTATCAGCAGCACTGAACAGATAGCCCACCTGCAGTTGCGGCTTATCTAAAACAATATAACGAGGACTGATAGTGCCGCCGACGGTACGGTTGCCGTCAGTGCGCTGCATACCGAAAAATTCGGTCTGCAGCATGCCCCAATCCCATATGCGCGCCTCGGATTTCAAAGCCAGACGGTCGGCATACACATTCTTTTTGACGCTCTCCGCCGTTTCAAGCGATTGCCGGCTATAGGCCATAGTATAAAATCCGTTCATCCGCAGGAAATCCATCGAATAAGCGCCACGCCATGCCGCGCGCGCCTCCATAAAGGAAGAACCGCTGTCGGGCTGCACATCCCGCACCAGCAGATCAAGCCAGTGCTGTTTAAACGGGAAGTAACGCACCCCAATGCCCACGGCGCGGCCGTGCAGCGAATTGTGGTCGCTTTCCCAAAAAAGGTCGGCAACAGAGCCTAGTACGGAAAGATTTTCTTGCAAAAAAGTGGAAAAATGTAGTGCATACTCCGCAAAACTGCGCCCGTCATTGTCCGTCCACCCACGCGGGTTGAACGAAACCCTGGGATGCAAAAGGCGCTCTGCACGGCCCACCAGCACATCTGTACGGGGATTGTCCGGATCCAGACGTTTGGCCTCACGCGCCAGCTCATTGGCATAGGGCGCATCTTCGTCAAACAAAGCATTGCTCGCGCGGTAGTAGGCGTTGTCTGCCGGGGAAACGCCCAGCGCGGCGGCACGGGCAAACAACATTTCGGCGCGGGGCAATTGCCCGTGCCAACTTGCCAGCAAAGCCTCTGTCTGTACTGCAAGACGGGTTGGATGATTTTGCGGCATCGACGCGACGGTTTTGGCATCCAGCCGGGCATACACATTGCGCACGGGCACAAACAAGGGATCAAGGCCATTGACGTGATAGCCGTTGGCTGTGGGCACAAAGGCCACGGCAAAAACCTGGCGTGCAGCCTCTGTATATGCCTGGCGAATTTCCGCATCGCCATTGAGACTGATTTGACCGTAATCCCCGCCGGGATACATCCACGCTGTCACCGCAAAGCCTTGGTTTTGCGCAAGCTGCCGCGCCGTGGACATGGCCGTGGCCCAGCGGTTTTTCATTTCATCCGCCGTTTCCGGCCTTCCGTTGACCATGCCGCGCCGTGCCCAAAAACTCCCCCTGCGCCCGGAGGCATCCACGATTGTGCGGCCCATGGTATCGGTAAGCGCCAGTTCCCAGCGCCCGCTGCCCACCAGCGTGTGCAGCAGCGCTGCATCGGGCAGATTGTCCGGAGCGCCTGGAATAAAAGACTGCCGGCTTACCAGCAACACGGCCTTGCCGCCGCGTTGCGCCAAGGCAGCGTCTATGACCCGCAGATCCTCCGGCCGTGTTTGTCCGACAATAAGCAGCAGAGGGATGCTGCCCAGAACAGCCGTGGCGGGATCAACCTGGGATGGGCTCAAAAACTCCGACAAAGAAACAAGACGGTAGCTCGCGCCAAGCTGATCCAGGTACCCGATCACATCTTGCGGCGTATAACTTTCCCCGTTCGGCCGCGACGCCACGTTGACAAAACACAGGGCCATACCCGCGCCGTTTGGCCCCTTGGCCGACAACGACCGCACCACGGGCAAGGCGCGAGCAAAACGCGATACCGCGCCCGCATGCACGGCAGACTGCAATTGATAGTGTGCGTCATAGGGATATTCGTGCGCCATACGGCGTGAAATTTGGGCCGCCTTCTGGAAATCGTGCCGCTGCAGGGAAACATCCAGCATGCTTTCAAGGGCGTCACGCTGCGCATTGTTGCGGGCGAGCAAGCCTTCGGCATGGCTCTGTGCGGCGTCAAGGAGCGAACGGTCCGGCTCAAGCCCGGATTGTCCGCTGGAGCCCAATGCAGCCAGCCGCTCCCGTTCCTGTGGGTCAAGGTTAGCCGGATTAAGAGCGCCTCGGGCTATTTTGATCTGCTCCCTCTTAAGCCTTTCCAGTCGATCCGCCTGCATTCTGTATTCATCACGCAGAGAGCTGTTGTACAGCGACTGCACATAGGCAGAATCGGGGTCATCGGACAAATAGGTTTGCATATAAACACGTGCCGCTGGATAGCGGGCTTCGGCCAAGGCGTCTTCAGCCTGGCGGCGCAGGGCCGTCAGTTTATCAGGATCTGGCTGGCCGCTTCGCCGCAACAAGGCTTCGGCTTCAGCCCCGCGATCCTGCGCCCGCAACGCGGCAACCAGCAACGGCGTTATTGCCCTTGCGGCAGCCCCCCGGCCCATCAGAGAACGAAAAATCGTTTCCGCCCGCGCGGCATCCCCCAGGGCAAGGGCGCATTGTCCTTCGTACAGGCGGGCGGCTTGCCCTTCGGCGCGCTGAAATTCACTATAAAGCGCGCGGGCGCGGGTGTATTCAGCCACAGACATGAACAGGTTAAAAACAGCATAACGCGCGGCAAGGTTGCCGGGTTCCCCGCGCAGATAATTGTCGAAATGCCGCACAGCCGCGTCTGTCTGCCCTTCCAGCATCCTGATACGGCCAAGAATGAATTCGTGCTTCGATGAACTTTTGACAGAAGCGGCATCCAGATGGATTTCAGCCGCCGCCATATTGCCCTGCATGGCAGCGGCCAAGGCCATGCCCAGATGCACCTCGGGCAGCGCAGGGCTCAGCGTCAAAGCCCGCTGCCATAGTGCAACGGCAGCCTGTGCACCGTCACCCATGGCAAGGCTGAAACCGGCCTCACTCAACAATTTGGCGGCCTGCGGCGCGGGAATACCCTGAAGCTGCCTACTGGCCAGGATTTCCGGAATTAACGCCACGTGCTGCTGATCAATCAATTTACTCAGATATTCCGCAAAAATAGACGAGTAAAGTTGGCCGGATAACTGCAACTGCCCCACCCCGGCATCGGTCATGGGGATGTTGACAACGTGACGTTCTTGGGGCGGACTGCCGGCAAGGACTGCCGTGGCGCTGGCCTCCACCGCCCGGCTGTCTCCAGCTTCAAGCGCGCCTGCGGCCAAAGCCAGCGTATACCAAGCGGCATTGGCGCCAGAGGGGGCCGCCATGGACCGCAACAAAGGATACACAGCTGAAAATTGCCTATCTTTTACCAGGTACAGTGCAAGAGAAAACAGAGGCATTTCCGGGTACTGCATGTGAAATAGCCCTATGGCATCTGCAGTTTTACCCTGCTGCAGCAACACCACACACATAGCTGGGCCAGCTTTCTGACCATGGAGCGGATCAATGGCAATGGAATCCCGCCAAGCAATATACGCGTCATCTATTTTCCCGCTATCCCACAGTTCCCAGCCGCTGTTGCGCATCAACTCGGCCTGCTGCTCTTGTGGCGTCTGTGCGCCGCTGAACCCCAGGCTAGCCACGATCAGCCGAATATCATTCTGAGCATGAACAGCACTGACATCGTCAACATGTTCCACAACCGCCTGCCGGGCCCGCTGCATAGCTTCTCTGTTTTTGCTTTGACGAGCGAACAGAAATTTGCCAAAATTCACGGCAATACCATTGCCCGCGGCATCAAGTTTTTGTTCAAGAGCCTTCAATGCCGCATTTTCCCCAGCCTGGGCCAGGCGGTAATACAACTGCCCTTGCAGGAAAAGATCATGCGGAGCAACTTTTGCCGCCTTTTCAAGGATTGCACAGGCCCCCATCAGTTCACCTGAAGCAGCATAAGCATCGGCTGCGCGCACCGCCCAAACCTGTGGGCTTGCAGCAATTCTCCAGCCTTGCTCATAAACTGTGGCGGCCTTTTGGGGCTCATTCAAGCGTAGATAGGTTTGCGCTTTGATGGAATTCAGCGTCTCCTGGCTAAAGTCCAGTTCCGCCGCCTGGCGATAAAAGGCGTCAGCTTCGTCCTGTTTGCCGGCCAGTTGTAGGGCACGGGCCGTCATCACGGCAAATACGGCACGAAGCGGCGCCGCGCCACTCGGCCAACCATTCTGACGGCGCAGCAGCGCGGCAGCTACAGTGCCGTTGTTGGCAAGGCAGGCATTAAGCACTGCCAGCTCTTCGTCCGTAAGTTTGCCGGCAGCCCCAGCGGCACGTAAGGCGGGAAGAAATACCGCAGCATTCTGCTCCTGCCGTTCGGCCAGCAGTTTAATAAGTTCTGGCGTCACCTCCACGGCAAGCCCGCTGAAAAATCTGACCAAATCAGCGGAAAGGCCCGCAGCGTCATCCTTACGGCGGCTCTGGAAATTTTCCACAGCAAGCGCCGCCAAACGCGCATCATCCGGCTTGGCTTCAAGAGCCAGAGCATAAAAACGGGCGGCGTCTTCGTGCCGTGACAAACGCGACAGCACAAGAGCCTTTTGTATAATAAAGGGCAGAAAACCAGGATCCAGATCCATGCCTTTGTCAATTTCGGCCAGAGCTTCCGCATACATTTCGCGGCTGAAGGCGTAGTTCGCGCGGTTGTAATAGTACGCGGCGGAGAGTTTTTCAGGCGCTGCGCCAGGGTGGGGGTCCACGCTTGCGCGAGGCTCAGGGGCGGGGCTCTCCTGCGCACGAGCAGGTACCGCGAAGGCACCCCAACACAGTGCCGCAAAAAAAAGAAAATAAAACGGAAAGGCTCGCATCAGTCGCCCCCGGCGGTATACAGCATGCTTTTTCCTGCGGTAGCATAAAGAAAATTGTTGCGATTATGCCTGTGGGCAAGGGAGGTCCAAAGGAGTCTTGGAATCTCCTCCCGCGTGAAATCAAGCAAATAATGGTCGGCGGGCAAGCTGACGCCAGAGGCCGCCAGCGCTGCGACGGCATCTCGCGAAAGCCGGACTATAGGCCGGTAGCCTGCGGCAGCAATGGCCTTCAGTGCAGCAGCCACCTCCTCCCAAGAGCTTTGTACAGCGGGCTGCACCATGATGCCGTCCCATAGCCTGCGGCTTTGCTCCATGTTGAATGGAGCTATCAACAGCAGGCTCTCGTCCAAAACCAGATTGCCGGGGGCCAGGGCGGCAATAGTCATACTGCCGACATCTCTGGCGCGCAGCACCTGCCGGGAAACCCGTCCGGCGTCTGCAGGATTCTCCGCCAAGGGCACCACACAGGCGGTAATGTCTTCCACATTAGCCGGGGCCGCGGCAACGCCGCCCACAGGCTCAATACGCCAGCGGGAAGGGAGCCTTACAATATTCAAAGAATTGAAACGCCCCTCATAGCCTTCTGCGTCATCAGTGCCCAGAGCCACGGCCCCAAGCCGCAAGGCAGGTGAAACGGGCATAAAGCCCGAACCGAGTATTTTCCCACCAAGGGACACCCGAAGTCTGTTACCCTTGAGCAAAACAGCAAACTGCCAAGGCGGCTGACTGGAAATCATTTCGTCGGCAATAGTGTACAGCCCCTGGCCGGGGACACGCTCTTGCACAAGCAGCCGCGCCCCGTGCAGCGTTATGCGCAAAAAAGCGCTGGGCGTGGCGTAGCGCAGATACACATACCGGGGCAGATCGTCTCTTTGCCTGATGATCATAGATAGAGAAACGTTATCCCATAGGCTGCTGCCCCGCAAAATAACCGGCTCAGCCCTGCCGCCCTGCGGCCTCAGCACAATATCCTGCCCCGAAATTTCCACCCTGGTGCGAAAGGCCGCCCAGCTTTCTGCGGTGCCCCCCTCTGCCACAGAAAATAGCGTGCGTTCAGCGGTTCTGCGCGAAAGCATTTCCACAAGGCGCTGCGCTGTCCATTCCGGTTTAACCTGAACGCGTGTAAGCGCAAAGATATTGTCAACTGCGGAATTGAATGGCACACCCTCTCTGGTAAACATTAATTGAAAATATTTCCGCGCGAAATACCTGTTTGCTTCTTTCAGCGCATCCGGCATTGCCGCATTAAAAGAGTTTGCAGGCACCATAACAAATGCCTGAGGCGGCTTTTGCATCAATTTTTCTAACGGCACAAAAGATTTTTTATAATACTCCGCCAACCGCGTACGCATCTGGTCTTCTGTCTCCGCCGGCAGCCCTGCGGCATCGCGCAGAAAATCCGTCAAGAAATAGCCTGGGGTCACCTTGGGCATATGCTCATTAATGGGCAACAGCCCAAGCCCCTGACTGCCCACATCCCAAAAAGGACTTTTCGCCAACGCGGCTACGTTAGACTTGGTGACGAAAAAATTATTCCACTCTTTCAGGGTGTTGGTTGTCGTAAACAAGGTGGCGTGCACCCCGGTTTTTTCCATGATCTCCTGACCGAAAATAACCGTATCCTTGCGCCCGCCCTCCATCATAAGGTATAGGGCCTTTTCAGGTAACGGCTCGCCATCACGATAATACCTGACAATATCGTCTGTTGTTATCCACTGGTAGCCCGCCGCTTCCAAAGCCGCCACGTGCCGTGCAAACTGCTCGCGAGAATTGAGCCCCGGCTTTTCGCCATGCGTGAGGGAGCTGTACGAAATGGCCGTAAAGCCATCGCGCTGCGTCCACGATTCTCGGTCAAACCGCGGCGGGGCGCCACGCTCAAGGAACAAATGCACAGCAAAGCCCCCCACTGCGATCAAAAATATCCATTGCAGGCACGAGCGCAGGGCCTTCCAGGCGTCTTTAGAAAGTACATGCATGGCCTTAACTTGCCTTGCGATCACATGGATCAGTGTGCCGTGCCTCGGCTGATGTCGCATCGGAAGGCATAACAAACATTTTTTGCTCATAGCGCCGTTTGCCTTGCGCGGCCACGTCAGCAGAGGTATTGCGCGTACCCCATTCCGATTTCCAAAAGGTCAACACTGCCACGGGAAGCTGCCACAGCAACACCGCCAGATAAAATAGGCAAAAAATTATGCCGTACGGCCAGAGTGTGCTGCGCTTGAAAAGCAGATATGAAGCGCTCATAAGCGTACTGGTTACTAAAATGCCTGCGAGGTATTTGTAGGGAAACAGCCCAAGTTCAATCGGAATGACCAGCATGGTGCGCACAACAACCAACGGGGCCAGAACCGGTAAGAGGAATCCGGCATAAAACGAAAGCGCCATAAAAGGTTCTTTTCTCCACATAAAAGAACTGGCACGCAGGGTTTCACGCAGCCACGAGCGCTTCCAGCGCATTTGCTGTTTCATAAATGTGCGCATGCGGGAAGGCACAATGGTGGAGCATACCGCTGCATCTTGATACCCGGTGCGGTGGTGGGCAAGAATAAAATTCGTCAAACTTCTGTCATCGCCAAATGTGGCCGGATAGCCAAAAAACTTCTGGTTGAGCCAGTCATCGAGATAGCGCAGCACCAAGTCTTTGCGATAACAGGCAAGCGGACCGGAAAGGCACGTTACGCCGTCAAAAACAGCTTCAGCCGCCTTCATGAACCTGAAAGCTACATAATAGCGTACTGCCTGCATCTTGGTAAGGGCGTTGGTCCACTTGTTCTGCACTTCCGTCCTGCCGGAAACAGCCCCCATCTTAGGATCACAAAAAGGCTGCACCACTTCCCGCACCGCCTCAGGCTCCAGGAAGCTGTCGGAATCAACAAATACCAGCAAGTCAAACTTGGCCCGCAATGCCCCTGCGGCAAGCGCATGGCGCTTGCCCATATTGTAAGGCTGCTCAATGACAATAAAACGATCGCCCTCAATTTCTTCACGCAACTGTTTCTCGATGTGCCGTACCCGTTCCATGGATTTATCTGTACTGCCGTCATCCACAAGAATGACCTCAAGTTTTTCCTATGGATAATCCTGGTTTATGGCACATTGAATAGTTTTTTCAATCCATTTTTCTTCATTAAAACAAGGGATAACAATACTGACGCCAGGCGTAAAAGAAAGATCAAGAGGTACATTACGGTAAAAAAAAGCAAAAATAAAACGGCTAACCAAAAAAACAGATGCAATAATACCATATGTAAATACTGGAATATCAAACATAAAATAAAACACGCTTTCCTTTCTCATATAAAGAACAGCATAAACAGAAAGAGCAATCAAAAATATTGATGTAACAATCAATCGCAGCCATTTTTTCACGAGAAGATAGGTATCCAAATTTCTGGTAAAATTTACTGCAATCTTTTTTTCGCCATTAATGTCATCCACCAGACGCACCACGACTGCCGGTATGCGCACGCGAGATTCATAACCTTCCGGCAGAGTGCCGGGCGGCATGGTGAACTTCAGCACCAATTTGTCCCCTACAGAAGGACACGGTACATCTTGCCGCCATTGGAGCAGCATGCCTGATGACGATAAATCTTCGCTAAGACACCGCAAAGAGAAAGCGCTGTCTGCGGGATCACGCACAGTTACCGGAAGATGGGCCTCATACCGCTGGTGAACGCCACGTCGGGTGGTTCCGCGGCTGGGGATATCGGGCGCGAGACGACGGTCGTGCTTGGGTTTGGGGTAGATTTCCGCGTCGGATGACGCCTCGTTAGGCAAAGACATTATAGTTCACTCCGGTCAAGGATCGAATTTGAGAATTTATGCCAAACAATCAAATTATTCAATAAAAAAATACTAATAGTAACTTTTACTATAAATATC
>ENA-UEYG01000270-UEYG01000270.1-human-gut-metagenome-genome-assembly--contig:-NODE-270-length-40150-cov-8.299478_pt1 | contig 40150 bp, 34 predicted proteins | sample MGYA00242933_ERZ507934 | MGnify/ENA primary metagenome ERZ507934 (study PRJEB26167, sample SAMN06115527) | human gut metagenome | host: Homo sapiens | place: China:Zejiang | collected 2015-11-10... | reverse complement strand
ATCCGTCTGCAGGAGACCTGGCAGACGATTCTGGAACGTCGCGCGTACCCAGAACCCGTGCAGCGTCTGCTCGGCGAAATGACGGCGGGAGCCGCGATGCTCGCGGGCTCCATTACGTTTAACGGCCCGGTGCTGCTCGAGATCGCGGGTGACGGCCCGGTGCGTCTCGCAATGGTGGAAGTGAAGCCAGATCTCGGGATCCGCGCCGTGGTGCGGCTGAATGAATCTGAAGCGGATAAGATCCGCCCGGATTCTGACCTCAACTCGCTCGTCAACGCTCACGGCAAGGGCCGCTGCGCGCTGACGCTTGTGCAGCCGGACCCCTCACTCAGAAGCCAGAGCTACCAGGGGATCGTCGACCTCGCGGGGTCAAAGACCGTGGCTGAGGCGCTTTCCGCTTATATGACGCAGTCTGAGCAGGTGGAGACCCGGATGTGGCTGTCGTCTGACGCCACTGCGGCCTCCGGCCTGATGCTTCAGAAGGTCGCGGCGGAAGGCGGCAAGGGCACGGACCCGGACTTTGATCCGGAAGACTGGAACCGGGTGCAGAAGCTCGCCGAAACGGTGACCCCGGATGAGCAGCTGAAGCTTGAACCGCGTGAAGTCCTGAAGCGCCTCTTCTGGCAGGAGAATCCGCAGATGGGAACGCCGAAAGCGCCGAAATTTGAGTGCGGCTGCTCACGTGACCGCGTGGGCGGCATGATCCGGGCGCTTGGGGAAGAAGATGCTCTCGCGCTCGTTGAAGAGCAGGGAAAGATTGAAGTCACCTGCGAATTCTGCGGGAAGACCTACGCGTTTGACCCGATCGACGTTCATCAGCTTTTCGATGAGCACGCGGCAAAGGGCACCGAAACCCGTCACTGAGTTCTGTCTCTCTGACTAAAACAATGGGCAGGAATTCCAAAAGGAATTCCTGCCCATTTCTTTTCCTGCGTCCGGTCTGAAGCGAAGCGGAAAGCTACTTCTTCTCCGGCTTCTTCTGAGTCTTCGCCGCACCGCCCTTCGAGTCGAGGGGATCATGCGCCGCGAACGCCTCAGGCTCCACAGCAGGCGCGTCGTCCGTTTCCGTCGGATTCGCTTTCTCAAGCGCCCGGCTTTCCGCCTTCACGGCCTCAGCCGCGCGCGCCGCCTCTTCCGCTGCCTGCTTCGCCTGCTCTTCAGGCGACGCCTTCACGCGGAAAAGCACTTCGCCGTTCCGGACCATATAGAGCTCACGACGCGCCCGCTCCTCGATAGCGGTCGTGCCTTCCTTAAGAGACCGGACTTCGGCGACCAGCGCCTCGTTCTCAGTCTTCTCGTGCTCGATATCCTGCTTCGCCTCGACGAGCTTATGCTCGAGCTCCCCGACGTGAAACCACCCGCCCTGGCCGAACCAGAGCGGTTTCTGAATCAGGATCGCGAGAGCCCAGACAGCGACGGCGAGCCAGATGCGCCACTTACGCATGCTGCGATTGCCTCAGAAAACGCTTTCCGTTTTAGATCGAGAAAGCCTTGCGGCCCGGATACACGGCGGCTTCACCGAGGCGTTCTTCGATACGGAGGAGCTGGTTATATTTCGCCATGCGGTCAGAGCGCGACATCGAACCGGTCTTGATCTGGCCGGCATTGAGGCCGACCGCGATATCGGCGATCGTGGAGTCCTCGGTTTCGCCGGAACGGTGGGAAACGACCGTCGTGTAGGCCGATTCCTTGGCAAGCTGGATGGCGTCGAGGGTCTCGGTCAGGGTGCCGATCTGGTTCACCTTGATGAGGATCGAGTTGGCGATGCCCTCTTCGATGCCTTCGGCGAGGATATCGGGGTTGGTCACGAACAGGTCATCGCCCACAAGCTGGATGTTGTCGCCAAGGGCATCGGTCAGTTCGCGCCAGCCGTCCCAGTCGTCTTCGGCAAGGCCGTCTTCAATGGAGATGAGCGGATACTTGGCGGTGAATTCCGCCAGCCATTCGATCATTTCCGGGCTGCTCAGAGCGCCCTTTTCGCCAATCATGTACTTGCCGTTCTTGTGGAACTCGGAAGCCGCCGCGTCGATGGCAAGCACCACTTCGGAACCGGGGTTGTAGCCGGATTCCTCAATGGCTTTCAGGATGTAGCTGAACGCCTCGTCGTGGTTCTTGAGGTTGGGAGCAAAGCCGCCCTCATCGCCCACGCTGGTGATGTGGCCGTCGGCGGCAAGGATGGTCTTCAGCGTATGGAAGATTTCGGAGCCCATGCGCAGGCCGTCGGCAAACGTGTGCGCGCCGACGGGCATGATCATGAATTCCTGAATGTCCAAGTTGTTGGGGGCATGAGCGCCGCCGTTGATAATGTTCATCATGGGAACGGGCAGCACCTTGGCGTTGACGCCGCCGATGTACTGGTACAGCGGCAGGGCCAGGGATTCGGCGGCGGCGCGGGCCGTGGCGAGCGACACGCCGAGCATGGCGTTGGCGCCGAGGCGGGACTTGTTGTCAGTGCCGTCCAGATCCAGCATGGTATTGTCCACCTGCACCTGACGCAGCGCGTCGAGGCCCACGATCGCTTCCGCGATCTCGGTGTTCACGTTTTCAACGGCCTTGCTGACGCCCTTGCCTTTATAACGAGCCTTGTCTCCGTCGCGCAGTTCCAGCGCTTCGCGGGTCCCCGTGGAAGCCCCGGACGGGACGGCGGCGCGGCCTACATGACCGGAATCAAGGGAAACTTCTACCTCTATCGTAGGATTGCCGCGCGAATCAAGAATTTCGCGGGCCCAAACTGAAGCGATCGTGCTCATGGTCCAGCTCTCCGTTCTGCCCCTGAACAGTGTGTGACCTTGGGGACAGGGGCAAGCCTCCCGGTCACGGAACATCTTTTTTCACATACCATCAAACGCGGGGCACTGCAATGAGCCGCCGCTCCGGATCCCGCATCGTCTTGCCATCGCAACACATTTGCCACAAGGCCCTCTGGAGGGCAGGCATGGCGAACACGCTCCGCCCCCTCACATGGGCCATCACGCACAAACGGATGAAGGCACCGGAAGGGAAGCTCTCCCAAGCGGGACAAGGCGGATTCAATGGCTTTTCAGAGTCCATGAAAGCTTCCTCCATATATGGAAAACGTATTTCCCTTTCGGAAAGGCTCGTCTTGAAACGTCTTTCCAAATCGTTTACCGTCCATTCTTTGGAGAAAACCCGGGAACCGCGGTTTCCCATATCCCAGGAGATATCCCATGCGTACACTCGTGCTCTTGATGGCCGCCCTGTTCCTTGCGGCCGGGCTGGCCTCCGCGCCGGCCCAGGCCATAGGCCTTCAAAAAGAAATGAAGGTCGGCTTTATCTATATTTCCCCGATCGGCGAGGAAGGGTGGTCATACGCGCATGATCAGGCCCGCAAGTTCCTGAGCACCCTGCCCGGCGTGACGACCTCGTATGTGGAAAGCGTACCCGAGGGGCAGGACGCCGAGCGCATCATCCAGAGCATGGCCCGTAAACATTACGATATCATTTTTGCGACCAGTTTCGGCTACATGGATTCCATGCTCAAAGTCGCCGAACAGTTCCCGAATTCCACGTTCATGCACTGCTCCGGCTATAAGACCGCCCCCAACATGAGCAACTATTTCGGCCGGATCTATCAGGCCCGTTACCTTACCGGCCTTGTGGCCGGTTCCATGACCCAAAGCAACGTCATCGGCTACGTGGCGGCCTTTCCCCTCCCCGAAGTCATCCGCGGCATCAATGCGTTTACCCTCGGCGTGCGCGCCGTGAACCCCAAGGCCGAAGTCCGCGTGGTCTGGACCAAGTCATGGTATGATCCCGCCATGGAAAAGAGCGTAGCCAAGAACCTCATCAAAGAGGGCGCGGACGTCATCGCGCAGCATCAGGACTCCAACGGGCCGCAGGAAGCCGCACAGGAACAGGGGACCTACTCCATCGGTTACAATACCGACATGAGCCGGGTCGCGCCCAAGGCTCACATGACCTCCGCCATATGGTCGTGGAACCCCGTCTACGAAAATGTTGTGGAGAAGGTCCGCGCCGGGACGTGGAAAAACGGCTCCTTCTGGTACGGCATGGAAACCGGCGTGGTGGATATCGCCCCCTACGGCCCCATGGTCCCGCAAAACGTGCGCGACTTGACCGATGCGGCCAAGGCCGACATCAAAAGCGGCAAACTCGTTGTCTTCACGGGCCCCATCAAAGATCAGAAAGGCGTTGAGCGCATCCCCACGGGCACGGTTCCTTCCGACAAGGAACTGCTCGGCATGGATTGGTTCGTTGAAGGCGTCATCGGCACGATCAACTAGAGAACGCGTCTTGAAAAGGAGGAGCCCCGGAATGGCAGGATTCCCGTTTATGAGACAGGCGGAGCCATTCCGAAGCTCCTTGCTGTTTATCCTGCTGCTGGCCGTTTTCATCCTGCCGTGCCCCACGAGTGCGGCGGCGAAGCCACGGCCCGCCATTGCCTTCGTCCATCTGCTCCTGCCCCCGGGCGGGGAGCCCCATGCCTCCCCGGCGGGCTGGATCAGCAGCCTTGACCGGGCGCGCGATACGTTGGAATCCCTGCGTATCCCCACTATCGTATCTTCCGTCCCGCCCGGGAACGCCGAAGATCTGAACGAGCTTTCCGAGATGGATCCGGAAGTGCTGATCACCACAAGCCCCCTGCTCTACGCCGCGGCCTGCGACGTGGCGAAACGGAGCCCGAATACCGTGTTCTTCGCCTGTACGGATGAGACCGTGCATGACAACATGAGCGGGTTTCAGGCCCGCACCTACGAAGCGCATTACCTTGCCGGGCTGATCGCGGGCGCGCTTTCGGAGAATGGGGTCATCGGCTATCTGGCGAACGATCCCTACCAATCGAAAACCTCCCGCCTTCGCAACGCCAATGCATTCACACTGGGCGCGCAAAAGTCCAAGGCGGCAATCCGGGTGCTGTACGCACCCGGCAACGCCCCCGATGAAGAACTCAAAACGCTGATTGCGGCCGGGGCCGATATCGTCGATTTGGAACGGGCACTTCCGTCCCTTGTGGAGCGCCTGCGCGAACATTCGGTGCGCTATGTGGGGACGGCGGGCCGTGCCGTCGATCCTCTATGCCTCGCCGCGCCGGAATGGGAATGGAGCAATGCCTTCGGGGATCTGCTCACGCAGGTACGTTTCGGCATCTGGAGGCCGCGCAACGTCTCTTACGGCATCAAAGAAGGCGTCGTGGGGCTTTCCCCCTTCGGCCCGGCCGTACCCGAAACCGTGCGGGTTCGTGTCCGTGAGGCGAAGGAGGCCATCCGTAACGGCGTTTCCCCATTCGAGGGGCCTGTCCGCGATGTTTCCGGGGCCCTGCGCATTGCGGAAGGGAGCGTCCCGGATGACGCAACCCTGCGCGGCATGGACTGGAGAGTCCAAGGGCTGGAGCCTCTTCCGCTCGCACCGGACGGCCTATAAAGGCAAGGGCTTTAAGGATGTCAGGAGCAGGGGGAAGGCCTTTTATGAAAGGGGCATCCTCCCTTTTCCAACGCGTCCGCCTCTTTTACATCCTCTACCGGAAAACGCGCCTGAGAAAAGCCGTATCCTATTGAAACGCGCATCACGCATCTTCCTTTCCGTTTCACGCCAGTAGGGAAACAGCACCAGCCCTGCGGCATATCAGCCGACTCCCCATCAACCGGGAGCATGGCGGATTGGAGGGAGAAAAAGGGGCACGGCGTACCTCTCCCCCTTTTCTCTTTCCAGCGGCATGTTGTTGCCATTGAACCATACGCCATACCCAAATTGACGATGCCATGCGGCTCCTGTATGGCTACACCATGAGTGACGAACTGGAACATTCCGCAACACTCCGGGCTCGTGCGGCCTGCCTCAGGGAACACAGGCTTCACCTCATCCTGTGCTTTGGGGCGTTCCTTGCCGGAGCAACCGGAAGCCTGTTGACGGCGTCGTTTCTCAAAGCGAACGATGCCGCCCCAAACGGCACACTGTTCGCCGAGGGGCTCGCCATGCTCGGTGTCATCGGTCTGGGCGGCCTGCTCTCCGCTCTCTTCCGCTGCCTCTCTTCCCGGCACAGCCGCCTCGGCAAATCCGTCCTCTCCCAATACCCTGCGGAATCCGTGGATCCGAAGGCCGTTTTTCAGAAAATCGATGCCGATATCCTCCAGCACGGCGAACGGTTCGGCGGGCTGTCCATCGGAAAGGAATGGGCCATTTTTCAAGAGGCCATGCTCATTTCCCGCATCCGGGGCGTCTTCTCCGACATCCTCGAACCGGAACGCGAACACGGCGAAACGGCCTACCTCCTTTGTCTGGTGGACGCTGACGGCTCCATACTGGAAGCGTCCCTTCCGTCCCGGAGCGTACTGGACAAAGCCCGCGCCTGCCTGCTCGAAAGCGTGCCCGACGCCGTTTCCGGCGGCTTTGAAGCCATGGCCGACTTCATGAACATGGATGACGAGGGCAGGCGGGAAATCAACCGCCGGGTGAACGCGCGCCGACAGGCCGGAAAGCCCGTTTCCTTTTCCTATGCCGGGCCCGACGGCGTTCCGACGTCGCTGGCTACGGAACAGACCGTGGAAGAAGGCATCGCCCGCATCAAGCCCGGCGACATGCTGGTTCTGACGCCCCTTTCGCCGCTGTTCCTGCCTTCCGGTGAGGAATGCCTGTATATCGCCTGCGAGCAGGATGCGGGGCAGACGGAAACGCTGCGGCTTTCCGCCTACATACGTCGCGGTGACGACTACCTGCGCGTGTTCAGGGATCTGCCCGGACGCGAAGCCGGCCTCCTGTTCCGGGACTGCTTCATGCGCCGCGCCGTCCCGGACATAGCCGATTGGCATGTGCAATCATGGGAAAACGATTGGCCTGAAGAGCGCCCGATCCTGTTCGTGGACGACAAGCGTTTCGAAAACACATCCTTTGAGGACGTGGAAGCCGCGCTCGACGGCGTGGACGGCGGCGATTACGGCTCGTTCTTCCTGATGTTCCCGGGCGGCTATGATGGCTACCTCTCCCTCAACGGCAGGCAAGGGGACAACTATGTGGTGGAAGCCGCCCTGCCTGACGAGGACAGGTACTTCAGGATCGCCACACCGCGCCGGGCTCAGGTTCTCTTCTGGTTTTCAGGCTATTACGAAAAATCAAGGCTTCCCTATATGGAAGAATGGAAAGACGTCACCAAAGAAGTGAAAAAACGGTGCGGGGAAGCCGACTGACGGGAAGCCCCGGCTGAACGGCCCCTGTGGAGACAGGATCATGGAAAAGGTGTTTTCGGACAAGACCGAAGAAGGCATCCGGCTTATATGGATGCAGTTCGATCCTGAAAAAACGGCCGAGGGCGTGCGGCTCCTGCGCGAGGCTGCCGATGCGGGAGACCCGGACGCCTTGTGTTTCCTTGCCCGCACGTACATGGGCGAGCGGTACGTTTGGGAATATGCCGCGTTGGAAATCAGCGGCGAAAAGGCCGCGTCCCTCCTGAAAGAAGGAATCCGCAGGGGCAGCGCCTGCGCCGTGCTCCTCGCCATGCGTTGCGGGGAGCTGACGCCGTCCGCGCGCAAGGCCATGCCCTTCGCCTCCCTGAAAGAAGCGCGGGACGACGTACTTGGCAAGGCCGAGGCGGGGCATCCGTTCTGCCAATACATGATCGGCAACACGTATTATTTCGGGGACTGTTTCGAAATCGACGGCATCGATCCCCAAACGGCCTTCCATGACCCGGACGGACTGCGCGCGGATACGGCCCGTCACGCCCTTCCGTGGCTTGAAAAGGCTCTCAACGGCGGCCTCTCCGATGCGGCCAAAAACCTCTACAACCTGTTTTCCGGTTCGGAAGGCTTCCCCAGGGACCGGGGCAGGCAATGGGAAATAGCCCTTCGGGGCGCGGCGGCAGGCAATCCGTACTGGGAGGAATGGTGCGGGAAAATGTGCCGTGAAGAACACGGCAGGGAAGCCGAAGCCATGCGCTGGTTCCGGCAGGCCGCGCATCACGGGCAGGCCAGCAGCTGGTTTCACATAGGCTCCCACTATGAACACGGCCTCGGCGTAGACAAAGATCCGGCCAAGGCCGCCGAAGCCTACCGGAACGGTGCGGAAAAAGGTTCCTCCGACGCCCAGCAGTCGCTGGGCATCATGGCCGCTTTCGGGCGGGGCGTGCCGCAGGACCCCGCCCAAGCCGCCTATTGGCTGCGTCTGGCCGCTGACGACGAAAAGCCTCTTGCCTGCGGCGTATTAGGACACTGCTACCTGCGCGGCCTCGGTGTCCAGCAGGACGATGGGGAAGCCTTTGTCCTGTTGGACCGCTTTGATGAGGCATACGACAGGGAAGAGCCCGATGACGGCGAAACAAGCACGTACCCTGACGAGCTTGTGGGCATCGTCTACAACGGCCTTGGGGAACTGTACGCCGATGGACGCGGGGGCCCCGTGGACATCAAGGAAGGCGTACGATGTTTTCAGGCCGCCGCCGAGTTGGGCAACGGCGACGCCCGACGCAATCTCGGCCGATTCAAAAGGAACTGGTTCGGCAAGTGGGTGAGGAAATAGCCGCAAGCGAAGACCTCCGCCTCCCCCAGCAAGATCATGCGCATGTCCGGCGGACGGTTTCATCGGCACCCCGGTATCCGCGTCGTTTTTCCCTTTTCCCTTCGCTTTCCGGGCCACCGTGTCCGCCCGCCTTCTTTCCATCCTCTTTTCATGGCCCCCCAGTACCCGAGGCGGTTCCCCCGTCAGCCCTCCTTCTCGGCAATACAGCCATATCTCAATCAAATACCGGCGCACAGTGCTTTGGAGCGCGGCCCTGCTCAAAAAGCCCTCTCAAGAAGCTCCCAAGGGTGCCACCCCACTTTGCCGTCCCAACCGAAATACGGCCTTCGTGTGGCAACAAGCCGCTGCTCCGCAAGCAATTGAATGGCCACCGGCGGCGTGGCGAGCTTCGAGGCCTTACGCTTCGCGCCGTCGAGCGTCCCTTCGTACTCAAAATGCCTCCCATCGCCCAAACGGATGATAAACAGGTGTTCTGACTTCATATATAGGGCTCCTGTTAGTCTAATAAAGAAGCCATGCTATGACAGAATATACGGTCTTTCAAGGACGATGAGATGTTTTATGATTCAAGGTGGTTTCATGCTCATGATACGAAGCGGCCTTCCCTCCGGCCCGCTTTCGGGCCATCTCTTTGTCCCCCCCGCGCCAGCCGCCTTGGACACCCCGATCTTCCTTGCGCCGCGCCCCATTCACCGCCTTCTCGTGCATCTCCACTTTGAAATCGGCACATCCCGAAGGCTGTGTGCGGGAAAAAACTGCGGGCACTGGATTCGATACGTACGGAAGCCTTTGGAAAAGGACGGATAGCGGAATGGAGAAAAGGAGGGGGCCGCTCTGACAGGCTTGGGGAAGGGGAAACTTTTCTAGAGAACTCCCCATCCCCAAGGCCGCCAGGCACTTTCAACGCTCATCCGTTTTGTATCCGGTACGGCAACTCCCGGACGCCCTTCCTCCTTCACGGATACCCACGCATACGGATTGTTCGTACAATCAATACAAACGTCACAGTAAGGCCACTGTTCCGCCACGAACGGCGTCTAGGTTCTCCCTTGCCTCATCCTGAAACGGATCAACAAGGAGAACCTCCATGAATGCCGATCACAGTCGCCGCACTTTCCTGCTGGGCGGGCTGGCTACCGGAGCCGTGCTGCTCGCCGGAAAAACCTTCCTGCACCCTTCCGCAGCCCACGCCGCCACGGAAGCCGTCACCCTTGACGTATGCGTCAACATGACGCCCGAGGAAATGGCGGAGAGATCCCAGTACGTCATGGCCGCGTGGAAATACCTTCAGGACGCCGCCGCGGAAATCGGCAACCCCGGCTTGCGCGCCGCCGTACTGGACATCATGAAGAACCCGGCCCCGCTGCTGGCCGAAGGCGACGCCAAGGCCATCATGGCGGAACTGAAGGGGCAAGGGCTGCTCGCTCAGGACGCCAAGGCCGTTTTCCCGACCTGCGCCAGCACGAAGAAAAGCCCTCAGCCTTTTTACACCGCGCCCGGCAGCGGCTGGAACAGCCACCATATTTATCCCGGCGGGCTGGTAACGCACACGGCCCTCAACGTTGCCTCCTGCAAGGCCCTGTACGACAACTATGTCGATATGTTCGGCCTGAAGCTCGACCGCGACGTGGTGCTCGCCTCCCAGCTTCTCCACGACCTCCACAAGCCGTGGGTCTTCCAATGGCAGGCGGATGGGACCTGCCGCAAAGAAGAGCCCCTTGCCGCCACCGGCGAACACCACGTCCTCAGCATCGCCGAAAGCTTGCGGCGCGGCCTGTCCCCCGAGCTGTGCGTAGCGCAGGCCTGTGCCCACGATCACCCCGGTGCCGCCGCGTCCGAGCAACTGGTAGTGGGCTGGCTGAAGGCCGCCGCCATCATCAACGGCAAGGACGCCGTCAAGGCCGGGCTTGTGGAAAAGGACGGCAAAACCCTGCCCATGCCCCGCCGTATGGAAGGCTTCGTCACCCACCTCGCCGACCATGACTGGGTGCTCAGCGTACCCGCCGCCCAGTGGACCGTGGACGCCCTCAAGCAGGTCGCCGTCCGCTCCTATGGCATCAAGGAAGCCGATCTGACCAGGAAGCCCTTCAACCAGTTCCGCAACTACGTGCTTTCGCAAAAGACCGCCATGCAGCTTTACGGCGCGTACAGCACCAAGGGGCTGGATGGATTGACCGCCGAAGTCGCCGAACTCGTGCGCACCTGATTTTCACAGTTTTTCTCAACAAAGGGATATTTCATGAACACACGCATCATTCCCGCCCTGCTGGGCGCCCTGCTTTTCTCCGGCGTCGCGGAAGCCGCGCCGAGCATCTATCCGGTGGATACGGCCCGCTTCCTGGGCGGGAGCCGTTTCGACTTCAAGGTGGAATTTGATGGCCAGCTCGCCGAAAAGGACGCCAAAGTCCTGATCAACGGGCAGGACGCCAAGGCCGTTCTGGGCGCAAAACCCGAATTCATCGCCAAGGAAAAGGGCGCCGACGGATCCGCCCTGCTGCTGCGCGGCGCTTCGCTCAAGCCCGGACAGTACAAGGTGACGGTGGAGAGCCCCACCGGGAAAGCCTCCGCCAACTGGGACGTGTACGGCACCCCCGACAACCCCGTCGCCAAGAACGTCATCCTGCTCATCGCCGACGGTCTGAGCATGGGCCACCGCACGAGCGCCCGCCTCATGTCCAAAGGCGTGACCAACGGCATGTACAACGGCAAGCTGTCGATGGACACCCTGCCCTACACCGCTATGCTCGGCACATGCAGCGTGGATTCCATCGCCGCCGACTCCGCCAACACCGCCTCCGCCTACATGACCGGGCACAAGTCCAGCGTGAACGCCCTCGGCGTCTACGCCGACCGCACCCCCGACTCGCTGGACGATCCCAGACAGGAAACCATCGCCGAACTGCTCCGCCGCACGACCGGCAAATCCATCGGCGTGGTTTCGGACGCCGAAATCGAGGACGCGACCCCGGCTTCCGTGGTCGGGCATACCCGCCGCCGCGCCGACAAGGCCGAAATCGTGGATATGTTCTACAGCGTGAAGCCCGACGTCATCATCGGCGGCGGATCCGCCTACTTCCTGCCTCAGAACGTCCCCGGCTCCAAGCGCAAGGACGACAAGAACTACGTCGAAATGTTCCAGAAGGAAGGCTATGCCCTCGCCACGTCCAACACCGAACTCTCCAACGCCGTGAAGGGCAACCCCGACAAGCTGCTCGGTTTGTTCCATACCGGTAACATGGACGGCGTGCTGGACCGCAAGTTCCTCAAGAAAGGAACCGTGTCCAAGTTCCCGGATCAGCCCGATCTCACCGACTCCATGCGGGCTGCCCTTTCCGTGCTTTCCAAGAACCCCGAAGGCTTTTTCCTGATGCTTGAAGCGGGCCTCGTGGACAAGTACAGCCATCCGCTCGACTGGGAACGCGCCGTCTACGACACCATCATGTTCGACAAGGTCGTCGCCATTGCGCAGGAATTCTGCGACAAGAACCCCGACACCCTGCTCATCGTCACCGGCGACCATACCCACTCCATCAGCGTCATCGGCACCGTGGACGACAACCTGCCTGGCGAGCTCATGCGCGACAAGGTGGGCATCTACGCCGAGGCCGGCTATCCCGCCTATAAGGACGAAAACGGCGACGGCTACCCCGACGACGTGAACGTGTCCAAGCGCCTTGCGGTGTTCATCGGCAACTACCCCGACTATTACGAAACCTACCGCCCGAAGATGGACGGCCCGTTCGTCCCGTCCGTCAAGGATGAGAAGGGGCATTACATCGCCAACGCCGCCTACAAGGACGTGCCCGGCGCGCAGCTCCGTATCGGCAACCTGCCCCGCACCGAATCCACCGGCGTCCACTCCATCGACGACCTTGTGGTCGGCGCGCGCGGCCCTCATGCCGACGCCTTCCGGGGCTTCATGAACAGCACGGAAGTCTTCCGCATCATGTCCGAAGCCCTTGCGCTCGGAAATAAGTAGGAAAAGCCGGGGGGAGGGCGCTTCCAGACGAAGCCCCTCCCTCTCCTTTTCCCTTTTTCCACAGGAACCATCCATGAAAAAACTGCTCCTCCTCTTCTTTACCCTGCTCTGCCTGACGGGTACGGCGAAAGCGGCGACGCCGAAACTCTCGTTTGACGAACTCTACAGCGGGGGCGGCGTCCTTGGGCTCCAGTTTTCCGACAAGGTAAAGGGCCTCTCCGGGCAGCGCGTCACAATCAAAGGCTTCATGGCCCCGCCGCTCAAGGCCGAGGCCGCCTTCTTCGTGCTCACACGCGAACCCGTGGCTCTGTGCCCGTTCTGCCAGTCAGACGCGGACTGGCCCGACAACATCCTCGTCGTTTACCTTTCCTCCAGCCAGAGCTTTGTCCAGAACAACACCACCATTGAAGTGGAGGGCGTGCTGGAAATCGGATCGCACCGCGATGCGGATACCGGATTCATCAGCCAGCTCAGGCTGCGGGACGCCCGTTTCCGAAAGCTGTAACCTACGTCCAACCAAGGATCTTGTATGAACGGGCTGGAACTTCAGGATATCCTCCTCACCTTTCCCGAAGGCGGGAAGAGGCGGACGGTGCTTGACATACCGTACCTTAAAGTAACATCCGGCGAACACGTCGGCATCCGGGGCGCATCGGGCTCCGGGAAAAGCTCGCTCCTCAACGTCGTGAGCGGGCTTGTGCTTCCGGACAGGGGAACCGTACGCTGGGGCGCGGCTGTGCCCGGCGCGCTGCCCGAACACGAACGCGATCGCTGGCGCGGGCAACATATCGGTTTCATCTTTCAGGACTTCCAGCTTTTCCCTGAGCTGGAAGCACTGGAAAACGTACTCCTGCCCGCCACCTTCACCGGATGGCGCATCCCGGAAGCCTTGATCCGGCGCGGGCGCGGCCTGCTCGAACACATGCATGTCTGCCCCACCCGGAAAGTGCGGGCGCTGTCGCGTGGAGAAAAGCAGAGGGTCGCCATTGCGCGGGCCGTGCTGCTCAAACCGGGCATCATTCTGGCGGACGAACCCACGGCAAGCCTTGACGAAGCCAACGCCGGGCAGGTGACCCTGCTGCTCTCCGGGTACGCCCGGACGCTGGACAGCACGCTCCTCGTCGTGAGCCATGATGATGCCGTACTGGCAAACATGGACCGGGTGCTCGATCTCAACCGGGGCATTATACGGGAGGCGGCATGAATCCGTTGATGCTGATCAAAGGCGAACTACGCCGCTCCTTCGGGGGCATCCTTGCGCTGGCGCTGGTCCTCGCGCTGTCCCTCAGCCTCGGCGTCGGGGTCAGCATGACCGAACGGGCGGTACGGCAGGGCACGGCTCGGGCGGGCGACGCTTTCGACCTGCTGGTGGGCGCACAGGGCAGCAGCGTACAGCTCATGCTCGGGGCGGTCTATCTGCGCCCGCAGTCACTGCCGCTGGTTCCGGGGAGCGCCGTTTCGGAAATCCTGACGCAGGAAGGCGTCGTCTGGGCCGCGCCGCTGGCCTTCGGCGACCGCTGGAACGCGTCCCCGCTGGTGGGGACGACCACGGATATGGTCACGCTCGGTGGCAAACGGAGGCTCGCGGAAGGCAGAGCCTTTGCCGCGCAGGACGAAGCCGTGCTCGGCGCGGGTGTCCCCCTGCGGCTCGGAGAGACGTTTTCCCCCATGCACGGGCAGGTCTCCGCATCCCACAACGAACACGGGCATGTCCGCTACAAGGCCGTAGGCCGCCTGCCGGAAACGGGCACGCCGTGGGACAACGCCATCCTCATTCCCATCGAATCGGTCTGGTCCGTCCACGATGCGCTTCCCGATGCGGGGCATGGGCTGCCCCTCGGACATCTCTTTGAAAGGAAGGGGTCCCCACTGCCCGGCGTTTCCGCCGTGGTCGTCAAGCCCGAAAGCATCGCCGCCGCCTACCGCCTGCGGGCCTTTTGGCAGACGGCGACCGTCTCGGATGCTGGCGGCAGGCCGGTGAACATGCAGGGCGTCTTTACCGGCGAGGTGCTGACCGCGTTGTTCGCCACCCTCGGCGACATGCGCGACATCATGACCGGCATGGCCTATGCCGCGCAGTTCGTGGCCCTGTGCGGGGTCATGCTGGTCGGCGGGATGGCGGTATCCATGCGCAAACGGATGCTCGGCACGCTGCGTGTGCTCGGCGCGCCGCGCGCCTATCTGGTGCTCAGCGTCTGGTGCGTGGTCAGCGCCAGCATCGCCGTGGGCACGCTGGCGGGCCTGCTGTTCGGCTGGGGCCTTTCCGAAGGCGCGGCGCTGCTCACGTTCCGCCAGACCGGGATCATGCTCTCCCCGCAACTTACCCTCGCCGAAGGTTCCTTTGCCGCCGCTTCCTTCGCGCTCGGCTCCTTGTGCGCGCTGTTCCCCGCCTATATGGTCTATCGCAAGACGGGAGCCGTCGCATTGGGGGATGGCGAATAGCCCTTCCCGGAAAACCGACACGGTATTTTACCGCTTCCGCGCTGGCAAAGCGAGCCGGTACCTCTATCCACTGGCTCCGGAATTCGCACGACTCAGAAAACGGGAACACGGACCAGACGCAAGGCTTCTATTCCGACTTCTACCAGTTCAAGGAAGACGCTCTCGACGAGGACAGGCTCGGCTCCAACGCCCACCCGCAGGCTCAGGAAATGTGGAGCTGCTCCCCGAGCGCCAACGTGACCTGCCCCGACATCGACGGCTTCTACGACCGGCGCGCCGCCCCGTTCCAGCTCAACAACATCATCAAGGAACGGCCCGAGAAGGCCAAGGAACTCTTTGACAAACTCCGCCTCTTCATGGGCGAACTGAAGACCATGTAAGTCCAGCCTCCTCTCGTGGTCTTCTTCCGGCTACGAGGGGAGGACTCAGGAATCCCATGCTCCAAGACAGAAGCAAGTATCCCCGTATCCCCGTTTCCCGCCTGAGCAAGATGATGACCCTGTCGCTGAACAGGGCGTTTCAGGCCAAAGGATTTTCCATCACGAACGAACAGGAGATCATCCTGCGGACCCTGCGCAATTACGGCAAGAAGAGCCAGACAGAACTGACCGCCTATACGGGGCAGGACAGGAACAACCTGTCCCGCACGATAGCCCTGCTGGAAAACGAGGGGTACGTCATCAAGGAAAGCAGTGAGGCCGACAGAGGGTTCTGCGAAATTTCCATCTCCCCGGAGGGGGAAAACGTCCATGAGCAGCTCTGGCAGATACTCGAAGAGTGGCGCATGAATGTATTCAAGGGGATAGAGCCCGAAGAACTGGAGCAATTCTCGAGAACAGCCGAAAAATACATGAAAAACATCGATGAACTGCTCGGTACGCGGGAGGGAGCTTCCGCCGACGAGTAAAGGATACACTGCTATGCTCACGCTCCTGAGTGACGAGAAATACGCGCAGGCCATCGCGCAAACGCCGCAAGGCGTGCTAATCGGCTTCAAAAAACTGTGCCCCCACTGCAAGAACATGGAAAAGGTTCTGGAGAAATGTGCGGACAGGCTGCCCGGCGCCGTATTCATGGGGCTGGACACGGAGGAAAATCCCGATGCCTGCGGGCGGCTCGGCATCGAGCGCGTGCCGACACTCCTGATTATCAAACAAGGCGCCATCACCGCAAAGATGGCCGGACTCATGAATCCAAAGGAATTCTGCGCCTTCTACCAGCAGAGCATGAGGACGGCATGAGCGGGGAACGGCTTTACGATGTACTGGTCCTCGGAGGTGTCCCCGCCGGAATGACGGCGGCGCTCTATGCGAAGCGCGCCAACCTGCGCGTGGCCCTGCTCGAAACCAACGTGACCGGGGGCCTGGTCAATCGACGTACACGGTGGAAAACTTCCCGTCGTATCCTGAAATCCACGGCATGAAGCTGATGGAGAACATACGCGGGCACATCGACCAATTGGGCGTCAATGTCGAAGAGATCCTTGAAATCGCCGGGCTGGAGCTGGAAGGCGACGAAAAAATCGTACGCGGAGAAGACGGCTCGGTCTGGAAGGCTCCGGCGCTCATCCTTGCCACGGACCGCAAGCCCATCCCACTGGATGTGCCCACCAAATGCGATCAGCTCCACTTCTGCGCCATCTGCGACGGAGCACCATACAAAGGCAGACGCGTGCTCGTGGTCGGCGGCGGCAACAGCACCTTCGACGAAGGTTTGTACCTCCTCAACCTCGATGTCGCCCAACTAACCGTGGTGGAAATCATGGACCGCTTCTCCGCGGCGGAAAGCACGTAAAGCGCCCTGCTCGGCGATCCCCGCGTAACGAGCTTCACAACAACCAGAGTCGTAGACGCGAAACTCACGGACGGCAAGCTCTCCGCCGCCATCCTCGAAAATACAAATACCGGCGAGCGTACTATCCTGCCTGTGGACGGGATTTTCGTCTTCCTCGGACAGTCTCCGAACAACGAATGGTTTAAGGATGCCATCACCCTTGACGACAAGGGCTACATCCTTGCCGGAGAGGACATGTCCACCAATATTCCCGGTGTATTCGGGGCGGGCGACATCAAACACAAGCGGTTTCGCCAGATCACCACGGCGGTCAGCGACGGCACCACAGCCGCCCTCGCCGCCGAAGCCTATCTCCGCACGAAAAACTCTCAGTAGAGCGATAACGGTACAGCCCGCATCAAATGAGACGGAAAGCCTCCCCTGAAAAACAGAGGGAAGCTTTCCTTTTGGTATGGGTGGAACGAGCGGCACGGAAAGGGTTGGAGGCAATACTGTCTTCTTCTCATCTGCGGGCTCTTGACTCCGTTATGGCTCCGCCTCCATATCAGAGCCCTGCCTGTTCCCTTGCTGATGCCCAAAGAACACACCGCTGAGGGTGTTTTCTACCGTTTTCAGATTTCCTCCAGCGGCCTGCCTGCCGTACGCTTGGCGAAGAGGGCGATGAACACGGCCGGGATGATGCACAGCAAGAAGAATGTGTTGAAGATTCCCGAAAACCCGAAGGCCGCGTACAAACCGGGAATGACGAGCTGGGAAAGCGATGTCGTAATCCGGCATCCGGCCTGCAACACGGCCAGCCCCGTATTGCGGATCTTGGTCGGGAAGGATTCGGACGTGTAGGCAAGGTAGGTGTAAACCACACCCTGAATGCACCCCATGATGAGGAATCCCACAAAGCAGAACTCCCACAGCGTCGTACAGAAGGTGATGGCCAAGCCCGAGAAGCCCATGAAAAAAAGGCTGATAACGATAGGTAGCTTCCGTCCGCCGAGTTCCGAGAGATAACTGAACGCAAAGAGCCCGACGGGGATGCCAAGCTGCATGAACAGCGTGATGGTCAGGCTGTCCTCAAGGGAGAACCCCTGAGACTTGAAGAGGGTCGTAGTCCAGTTCTGAAAAATATAGGTGGCCGGGCCGAGGATCAGGAACGGCAGGATGACGACAAGGCTGGTGCGGATGTATTCCCGCGAGAACAGGCCGAGCAGCATTTCGGAAAGCGGAGGCTTGACCCCGCCCTTTTCCAGCTTGACCTGCGAGAGCTCCACGTCCACGCCGGAGATCTCGCGGACGACGCTCTCGGCTTCGGCGCGGCGGTCACGTGCCATAAGCCAGCGCGGGGACTCCAGAAGCACGCGGTGAGCGCCGAAGAAAAGCAGCACGCCCGCGCCACCCGCATAAAAGACCCAGCGCCACGCATCCGTGGACAAGGGCAGCACGATGCGGCAGAGCACGCCCACAACGGGAACGCCGATCATCCCCACGGCGGCGGTGAGGTTCTGCCACTTGCCGCGTGCCTCGGCGGGGGAAATTTCCGTCAGATACGGGATCGCGCTCATGTTCACGCACATCACGCCAAAACCCGTCATGGCACGGGCGACCGTGAGCAAGTGAATGTTGTCGGCGAAACCGCAAACGACCGAGGACCCCGAAAAAATGAGCACCCCGAGCTGGAAGGCGTTTTTGCGCCCCAGCATGTCGGCGAGGATGCCGCCGATGATGCTGCCGGTCATCATGCCGATAAAATACCAGAACGTGATGGTCCCGATGGCGGACATGTCCAGATGCATGGCCTGCATGATCGACGGGACCACATAGCCGAAATTCCAGTTGTCGAACTGTTCGAAGAAGTAGGCGAACATGATCACGAAATAAATCGACTTGTGCCGCGACGTGACTTGAAGCCCGTCAAAGTAGTTGTTGATCACTCTGCTCATCCCGATCTCCCACACGCCCTAGATGGCGAGGTTGAAAAGCGTCGCCGCGTTCTTGAACATGACCTTGTCATAAACCGCATCACTGAAGAGTTCCCGCGAGCGCCGGACCGTCTCTCCCAGAGGCAGCAACGGATACCCCGAGCCGAACATGAACCGATCCTGTAAGAACCCATTGGCGGCGTTGATGTATTCCTGCGCGCCCGGGCAGTTGAACATATACAGGTCGGGCTCGATCCAAATGTTCTCGTACCAAAAACAGGTTCCCAAGATTTCCGTGACCCACGGCCAGCCGCCGTGGCAGATGAACCAGTTCACGCTGGGAAAATCGGCGGCGAGCTGTGTAATGATGGCGGGGTTCGTCCAGTTGATGAGGTTGGGCCCGCTGTTGCCGCCGAGCATGATGCCGACGACGAGCCCCTGTTCCTGACAGTATTCATAGACGGGATAGAAATTGGGATCGTTGGCATACAGGGGAACCGCGCTGTGACCGGGTTCGAAATGGATGCCAGTGAGAGGGCCGTCAACGGCGTACCGCTTGATGATGTCAAGATTCTCCTTGATGGTATTGGCCGAATCGATGGATGCCATCCCAACGAAACGGCCCTTAAAATGTTCCACCATCTCCACAAGATGGTCGTTCGGGATGAAACGGCTCGGCGCGATGCCCACGGAGACGCCTGCCGCATCCATTTCTTCAAGCATGGCCTTTTCGGAAGCCGTCCTGACGGACTCCGGCATATCCATGCCGATCTTCCTGCAAAAAGGCGCGCAGGCCTCCGGGGTGAACTGTTCGGCAAACGCCCCGTACATGGGGCGCATCCTCGTATCAATGATCATGCGGGTTGCCTCCTCAGAAAAACACATGTTTCACAAATAAAAGCAACGCACATGCCAATATGTTAAAACAACGTAAAATCAATGCATTATCGTATTATTGCCTTTTATTCACTTCACGCTTATTCTTGTTACCAAGAATATTTTCTTGATTTGAGGATTTTTGAGAATCCCGCGCGGAGGCGACATGCCCGACATCCCGAGAACGCGCTCAGAAAAATGCGGACTTGAACGTCGCCACAACGACTTCAAGGCCGGACGTCCCATCGTCAGGGACGGGGTACGCGACTTCATCCTCGACTCATGGCTGCGCTGCCGCAAAAGTTTCCCCAAGCAGGAAGCGCCCCGTCTCCACTTCGTACAGGGGCGCGAGCTTGAGGACCGCATTCTCCGGAACGGCTTCATCCTCAAAAACGCCGCTCCCATCATGCAGAGCGTTTTCAATCTGCTCACGGGCCCCGACGTAGGCATCAAGGGCGTGGAGTGCTGCGTCTTCATCGCGGACAAGGGCTACGTCCTGCTGAAAAGCCTGAGCAGCGGCTCCTTTCCGATCAAGGAAGGTTTCGTCTTCGACGAGGAGCTCATTGGGACGAACAGCGTCTACTCGTGCATCCTCAACCGCTACATCGCCACCGTGTACGGCCTTGAGCACTATTTTGGGGCATTCGCCGGATACGTGGCGAGTTCCTCTCCGATCATCACCGAGGATGGCACCGTGCACGGGGCGTTCGGCGTCCTCCTGCACTGCGACGACTACGATCTGTCCATCAAGGCCATGAGCGATATTTCCGCCAAGGCCGTCTCAAGCCTCGTGAACGCGGACATCCACAAATCCCACAGGGAATTTCTGCTAGACCACATCGACGACGCGATCATCTATACGGATCACGAGCGGCGTATCCTTTCCTTCAACCGGCTGGCCGCTGAAAGCTTCAAAGACATCGCGGAAATGACGGATGTTCTGGAATGTATCCCCTTTCCGCGGGATTTCCGGCAACGCTTCCTCGATCGAAAAGACATCGCCAATTTCTACACGACGCTCAAGAGCCCTTCACGGAAGGGCACCTCGTTTTATGTCACGGTCAAATATGATCATCTGAACGGATCCGCCATCATCCTGCACCGGGCCAAGAAAATCCGCGAGCTAGCCGCGCAGGTGGCCACAAGCGGCGCGGTATACCGTTTTGAAGACATCCTCGGCGATTCCCCAGAGCTCCAGAAAACCATCAGGCTGGCCCGAAAAGCGGCTTCGGGCGAGATGACGACGCTCATTACGGGCGAGAGCGGGACGGGCAAGGAGCTTTTTGCCCATGCCATCCACAACGAAAGCGCGAGGGCCGGGAAACCGTTCCTCATCGTCAACTGCGGGGCTCTGCCGCAGAGCCTCATCCAGAGCGAACTCTTCGGCTACGAGGAGGGGACGTTCACGGGCGCGAGCGTCAGGGGAAAGGTCGGGAAATTCGAACTCGCAGACGGGGGAACGCTCTTTCTTGATGAGGTGGGCGAACTTCCGCTCGACGTGCAGGCCAACCTGCTGCGCTTTTTACAATGCGGGGAAATCAGCAAGATAGGGGCATCCCAGCCGCACAGGGTCAACGTGCGGGTCATCGCCGCCACGAACCGGGATTTACGGCAACTCGCCGGGCAAGGGAGGTTCCGGGAGGATCTCTTCTACAGGTTCAACGCCTTCCCTCTGCGCATCCCCGCGCTCCGCGAACGCGGCGACGACGCGCTCCTCCTCGCGCGTCTCTTCGCCCGAAAGTTTTCCGTAGCCGCCAAAGGCCGCCCACTCCCCCTCACGGAAGATGCCGCCGCCCATCTTGCCGCATACGGCTGGCCCGGCAATATACGTGAGCTTGAAAACTGCATCCAGCTCCACGTCAATCTTGCCGAGGGTGACGCCATCAACATCCCTCCGCTGGCTCCGGAACATCAGGAGGCCACAGTTCCCATCGAAGGCTTCTCGACCCAGAAGAACGTCTTTGAGAAAAAACTGATCGCCGAAGCGCTTGAGCGGTATGGAGGGAACGTCAAAAAAACGGCATCATTCCTGCATGTTCCCCTCAGCACCCTGTACAATAAAATCAAACGGTACAACCTGTTCCCCCAGCGCTTGAAAGCTCCAGAACCGACCGACACCCACGAGCAGGACAAGGAACTCGGTATGCTCGTAAGCCGCCTTTCCCCACAGTCCAAGGAATCCCTGCGCCTTTTCCTGAAGACGCTCGTTTAGGGCTAAACGCCACACGTTCTCTTTGGCGCACAAAACAAGCGGCGGGACGCGCCCATCACACAGGGCCCGTCCCGCCGCCGTATCCTTCAATCAGCCCCGTCCGCTATTTTTCTCCAAGCAGCCTCAGGGCGTTATCGCACAACGTATTGCGCAGCGCCTCGTCCGTGAACGGGCGCGCTTTCCAGCCGCTCAGGCTCTGGGCAAGGTTATGCACCGGGTAGGAACTCGCGTAGATGATTCGGTACTTGAGGATATGATTGGCCGCGTGCGCGAACTCGTCGGCCTGCGGGACCCCCTTGATGTGCACATAGAGATCCGGGCACAGGTACACGTTGGGGCAGAGCATGGAAAGGGCCAGCGCCTTGGTCACATGCGGCCAGCAGGCATGCGGGACGACGATCTTCATCTTGGGATGATTCCTGGCGACCCGCAGGATCTGATCCGGGTCCGAATACGTCATATCCGGGCCCACGAAAAAACTCGACGTCAGCGAAACGATGAGCCCGTGCTTCTCGCAGCCCGCATAGACCGGCTCCATGAGCGGATCATCATAATACAAGGGCTGACGCAGCCAACCGCCGTCAAGGCAAATCCCCCTGAATCCCTGCCGGGCCAGTTCGCCGATGCGATCCGGCATGTCCGCTTCATGAGGATTGAGCCCTGCAAAGGGGATGAACCTCTGCGGATGGGCGCGGGTCAGCTCAAGGATGTCCTCATTGTCGACTTCGCCGTACTCGTCGGCCTTACGCCCCATGATGACGGCGCGGCTGATGCCGCTCGCCTCCATCTCCTCTATGAACAGTTTGAAGGAATGCTCCTGTGCGGAAACGGCGGGATCCTTGTCGATATCCGACCAGATCTGCGACAGTGGATCAGGATGTTCAGGCTGTTTTTCATACAAGATGCCGTGCATGAAGCTCTTATACGGCGGGCGAACGCGAAAATCGATGATCATGGTTTCCTCCTCGTCAAGCGTATTTGTCCCGAAAGATTCAAGACCGGATTATCCCGGAACAAGCATAAGCCGTACCATTCTCATTTTTGAGAATAGCGGAGGACGGTGTATACGATATCGTGAAAAAAGCCGTAAAAGAATTAAGCTGCTCTCCCGTGACGGAATCGGGCTGCCTCCCCAAAAACGAGAAGCGCCTCGTCCGGGGGAGGACTTGGCACTTCTTGCCTTTTTGAGGAACACTCCTTCGAGGAGGAAGACGGCAGGATTATGCGCAGCGCCATTTCAGATCCTGCGTCATTTTCCGTGCCAGTTCGAGGGAGGGATTCTTGCGGTCAGCCCCGGAAACGGAGACGACAAGGCGGTACAGACGAATCCGAGATGACGGTGGCCAGAGAGAAATCTTACGGCCGTACCGAGCCGATGTGCCCAAAGAACAGCTCGCCGAGGGGACGGGCAATGAAGGAGGGGCCGAATACGGCCAGCATGGACAGAAGCGAGATTGTCAGGTTGTCACTCGGAAAAAATTCCGCAGACATGCGCGCGCGGCACAATAGCCATAAACAGAGAAATCATAATATTCGAGAAAGGTTCCGAACGCGGCTACTACCGTGGACTTATAGGCTTGCGCCGTTGATTTTGTGATAAACCATGCTTAATGCTTGACTTTTTGACAGTAAGGCCGTTGAAGTATTTTGCTTCGCGTTCCACTGGAGAGCCTAATTCCACTCTTAGACAAATACAGTTTGATGCAACGTGAAATCTGCTCGAGTGCTCACTCGCATGTCCTTGGGAGTTATATATGGCATTTTGGATGTACGCTGTCGTTGCCTTAGGCTGGTTTACAGGAGGTATTGTAGGTGGTGCCACCGGCATGGGTTCGGTGATGGTGTCCATGCCCATACTCATGACGGTATTCCCTGCTGGAGATGCCGTCCTGATTTCCTGTCTCTGTGCCCTGTACGGCAATATCCACCTGATCATGGTATACCATAAGTTGGCAAGCTCAAAAGATGTACGTGAGCTCATCATAGGCTGTCTTCCTAGATGCCTTCTGGGGACTTTGGTGCTCAAGATCGCTCCCGTACAGGTGCTGGAACTCATGGTTTGCGCCATGCTCGTCTGCTTCATTATTATGCGCTACCGTTCTGGCGCATCAGCGTATCGTCTGTCGGATAGCCCGACTATAGGCATAGGAGCCGGTATAGTCAGCGGTTTTGTCCATTCTTCGGTAGCCCTTTCTGGAGCTCCACTGGGAATTTACGCGCTACTCAGACAGTGGGGGCCAGACAGAGTACGTGGCAATTTCAGCATATTCTTTTTTCTAGCCAGTCTGGGAACCGTAGGGTCACAGGCGTTTGCAGGACTTTACCGTACAGAACTGTTTCCCTTGGCATTAATGGGCATCATGGGCTGTGCCGCAGGACAATATGCCGGAGTCCGCATAGGTCGGCATATTAATCAACTGCTCTTCCAACGCATTATTGTCGTTTTCCTTGCTCTGACGGCTGTCGTCCTACTGATACGTGCTCTGGAATAACTTTTATCGTCACCCAGTAACGGCATTTTACCCCTCAGCCTAGTTTGTGCAAACTCGATTCCGGCGATCAATCGCATAAAGGGTAGCCCATGGAAAAGCCCACCGTGGACACCGCAGCGGACTTTTCTGCCGTTGCGACTTCCACAATCCGCGAAGTGGAGCAAGCTTTTTTAGAGTCCCCCCAGAAAGGAGTAGACCGCGTTCTTCCTCGTCCATAACGCATGTGAACTCGAAATCTATACCTTGGTGAGGTTACGCAGCGTCGTTTTACCGGATCCTGGCGACAGACCTGCGGCATTACAGGGGCTACAGCAGGATTCGAGCCCCCGAGCACCTGAACCGACCAGAGTTGTGAGTTACCGTCAGCCGCAAGCTGTTGCAGCGTAGCGCGCGTACCTGCAGCTACGGAAACATCCAGCCGACAGGGAAGACGACGATCATACCATATATCCGCTGTAACGACGATAGCGGCATAATAAGCGTTGGTACAGCGTCCTTGCATACTTGATCTAAATCCACCCCCTCCAGTTCGCGTATGGCACGCACATTATCAGGACTGTGCAGAAGGGTCACCTGGGGGCGATGGGAAAAAGATCGATGATCAGTTCTTCATCGTAGGTTGCTCTCTCTTCGGCAGCTACTGGATGCCAGTCGTCTTTTCTACCGAAGGCCTTCAGGAAAAAGGAGGGCAGGTATCGCTGGAAAATAGAGAAGATGTGGCGCCTGCTCCGGCTCCCATATTGCAGATGGTCGCACGCTCGAATACCGAAAATAAAGCTACTCCCGCCCCCTTAAACTCGAGGACCTTGCCCACGCCGCCCTTATTCCCCTCCGTCTGACAGTGAGGACCTATACAGTTGGTGAGGCATACTCCAAAATGTATGTGGAAAAATGTGAAAAACAAAATGGGCTACGAAAGCAATTTTCGTAACCCATTCATATATATGGTGGACCCACTAGGACTTGAACCTAGGACGGACCGGTTATGAGCCGGTGGCTCTACCAACTGAGCTATAGGTCCTCACGGGCGTCATTCGGTCAGAACACCCTCTTCAGGAGCATCCATCTGCATGGCCCCGACGGGGCAAATACGGATGCAGCGCGCGCATACTGTACACTTTTCCTTGTCGAATGCAAGAAGGCGCGTTTTGATGTCGACGGTCAGCGCGGAGGACGGGCACAGAGCCGTGCACATGCCGCATTGCATACACTTGTCCTCATTATGCCAGATCCGCTGCGCCACGGGCGAAACCAGTACTCCCTTCTCCCGCAGGTAGCCGATCCCCTTGTCGCAGGCATCGCGTGAGCCCGACAGTTCGAGAGTCAAAAAACCTTCCTGCCGCGGCGTGATCTGGGCGGTGCTGATGTTGAAATCGAGGTCAAACAGCCTGGTCAGGTTGCAGACCAACGGCGCCCCCGAAATGGCCGGGGGAAACGTCAGATGCACATTGGTACGGTAGGGCTTGGTTTCTTGGCTCATGACGCTTCCTACATCTTGTTGTCTTTCATGAGCTGCGTAGCGCGGGTCGCTTCAGGCGACTTGGGGAATTTCTTGATGAGTTCCTGCAAGCGGACCTTGGCGGCGTCCTTCTTCCCGGCCTTGATGAAGCACATCCCCTGCTTCAGGTACGCGGAAGCGGCCTTCCCGCTGGAGCCATACTTGGAGATGACCTGTTCGTAATCCAGTGCGGCGGCCGGGAAGTTCCCAAGCTGGTAATTGCACTCGCCGCGCCAGAACCACGCGTTGGAAACGAGCTTGTGCTTGCCGTACGTGTCCGTGAAATCCGAGAAGGACTTGAGGGCCTGCTTGTAGTTGCGGGCGTTGAACGACTGCACGCCGTTGTCGTAGAGAGCTTTGGCGATGTCGCCCTGAGCCTGCGTCTGCGGGGCGGCCTGCTGCGGGGCGGGAGCGGCCGCCTGCTGCGGCTGCATGGCAGGCGCGGCGGGCACGGGAGCCGCGGCGGTGGAGTCGGGCATACCGGGCGCGGAGGGAGCAGCTCCGGGAGCGCCCGGAGCGGCGGCCACGGGCAGTTCCATGCCGAACTGCGTGGCGATGGCCTGCAACGCGGCCTCATGGTTGTTCACGCGCTGGGCGAGACCGGGAAGGCCGCCAGCAGCGGCCGTCGCATTGTTGAAGTCGTCGATCTGCCCTTTCACGGCGCTCATCTCCTGACGCAGGGACTGAACCTGCGCCCATGTGTCGGCCTGTGCGGGCTGCACGCCGGAAAGCTGGCTATTCAGAAGGCGGATCTGCTGCTCCTGCTGGTTCAGACGCATCTGCATGGCGTCTATCTGGCCATTGGCACAGCCGGTCAGAACGAGCGATCCCAAAAGCAGGGGGAAGATATACGGCTTTTTCATTGTATTACCCTGAAATGAAGGATTTGGATAATAAAGATACGCCCTTTGCGGGGAGAACTCAAGTCAGTGAGCACGCCGCCAGCCAAACAGCACATAGGCCACGCCGCCGAGGACGGGAACAAACACGCACGCGACCATCCACAGCACCCGCTCGAGCGGCGTTTCAAAGGTATGGTTGAAGGCGTGCCAGATGCCCCACAAATTCAGCAGCGCGGGCAGAAACAGCAGCGCGATCTGCCACCATTCAAGCGAAAACAGACTCACGAAGCCCTCCCGGACGGACCTTTCAGCCACATGCTGAGGCAAACGAGCAGCGCGCCGCAACAGATGGCGATGTCCGCCACGTTGAACGCGGGCCAATGCCACTGGCCGACATAGAAATCCAGAAAATCCACAACGGCACGGAACCGGATGCGGTCCACAAGGTTGCCCACGGCTCCGCCGAGCACCATGCCGAGCCCCCAGAACAACAGCTTTTCGCCGCGCTGCGCCGAGCGCGCGAGCATGAATATCACGCCCGCCGAAACCAGCGTAGCCGCGAAGAACAGCCAAAACTGCCATTCGATGTCCGACCGGTTGAGGAAGCCGAACGCGGCACCACGATTGCGGATATTGACCAAATCAAAGAAGCCGGGGATGACCGTCACCGCCCCATAATAGGGCAGTGACGCCATCACCCACAACTTGGTCAGTTGGTCGAGCACAAGCGCGCCGACGCCGACGCCCAAAACAACTCTATAACGAGTATCCTTACCCGGCTCTGCCACTATGCAAGTTCCTTCATAACGGCGGCGCAGCGGGGGCACAGCGTCGGGTGTTCGGGATCGGAGCCGAGTTCGTCACTGTAGATCCAGCAGCGCTCGCATTTCTCGCCAACGGCCTTGGCCACGCTCACGGCCAGCTTGCCGCATTCGGCAATGTCGGCCTGAGCGAGATCGGCGGGCGCGTCGGCCAGCGGAGCCAGATGGAGCTGGGACACGATGCACACGGCGCGCAGGTCCGTGCCGATGCCGCCGAGCACTTCCAGCAGTTCCGGCGAGGCGTACAGGGTCACGGCGGTGTCCAGCGCGTGGCCCACAGTCCCGGCCTTGCGGAGCGGCTCGATGGCGCGGGTCACTTCGGTACGCGCGGCGAGCACGGCTTCCCAGCGCTTGCGGTCAGCATCGTCCAGCAGGAAGGCATCCGCGTCCATGAGCTGGAAGGCGAACACGCTCTTCGCGCCGGGATGCAGCGCTTCGGGGATGTGGCGGAACACTTCCTCAGCCGTGAAGCTCAGGACCGGGGCCATGTCCTGCACGAGCATCAGCAGGATGTGGTACAGCGCGGTCTGGGCGGAACGACGAGCGCGGCTCGCGGGCGCGGAGGAATACAGGCGATCCTTAAGGATGTCCAGATAGAACGCGGACAAGTCCGTGGAGCACAGGTTGTGCAGCGAATGGAAAACCTTATGGAATTCGTAGTCCCGGTAGGCGTCCTGCACGCGCTGGTGCGTGCGCGCGGCGACGTCGAGGGCATAGCGATCCAGCGGGTCCATGTCCTTCATGTCCACGAGGTCGGCCTTCGTGATGTCGTTCAGGTTGCCGAGCAGGTAGCGGCAGGTGTTGCGGATACGGCGGTAGGCGTCCACAAGGCGGTTCACGATTTCCGCCGAAATGCGCACGTCCTCACGGTAATCCACGGAAGACACCCACATGCGGATGATTTCCGCGCCGTGCTTGCTGATGATCTCGTCAAGCTCGATGCCGTTGCCGAGAGATTTGGACATCTTGCGGCCCTCGCCGTCGACCACGTAGCCGTGCGTGAGCACCGCCTTGTAGGGCGGGACGCCGCGCGTGCCGATGGAAGCGAGCAGCGAGGAGTGGAACCAGCCGCGGTGCTGGTCCGAGCCTTCGAGGTAGAGGTCGGCGGGGAAGCCCAATTCGGGGCGCTTTTCGAGCACCGCCGCAAAGCTGGTCCCGGAGTCGAACCACACGTCGAGGATGTCGGATTCGCGCTTCCAGTGCTGGCCGCCGCACTTGGGACACTTCAACCCTTCGGGCACGATGTCCTTCATATCGGCTTCATACCAGTAGTCGCAGCCGGTGGGATGCTTGGCGAACCGGGCGGCAATGTCGCGCATCCATTCGGGATCGTTCCAAGCCTCTCCGCAGTCTTCGCACAACAGGGCCAGAATCGGCACGCCCCACAGACGTTGGCGGGAAATGCACCAGTCGGGGCGCTGCTCGATCATGTTGTAGATGCGTTCCTCGCCCCAGCTCGGGATCCATTCCACGTCGTTGCGGATGGCCTTCAACGCCTTCTGGCGCAGCCCGTTGGCCTCCATGCTCACGAACCACTGGGTCGTGGCGCGGAAGATGACGGGCTTTTTGCAGCGCCAGCAATGCGGATAGGAGTGCGTGATGTCGGCCTGCCCCATCAGGTTGCCGACTTCCTTGACCTTCTCAATAACATTGGGGTTGGCCTTCTGCACCTGCAGCCCGGCGAAAAACTCCACGCTGTCGAGGTATTCGCCGCGATCGTTGAGCGGGGAATAGATGTCGATGCCGTACTGGAGGCAGACTTCGTAGTCCTCGCGGCCGTGTCCGGGAGCGGTATGGACGCAGCCGGTACCGGCATCAAGCGTTACATGACCGCCGAGGATCAGCGGAGACTCGCGGTCGTAGAACGGATGGCGGGCCTTGACGAGTTCAAGCTGCTGCCCGGTAGCGGTCCCCACGGTCTTCACGCCGTCCATGTCCCAGCCGCACGCCTTGGCGACGCTTTCGACGAGTTCCGTGGCGAGCACGTACTGGCTGGCTTCATATTCGACCAGCGAATATTCGAATTCGGGATGCAGCGCCACGGCCATGTTGCTCGGCAGGGTCCACGGGGTCGTGGTCCAGATGATCACATAGGCGCGGGACGGGTCGGCGTTCTCGAAAACCGTCTTGAGCTTGCCGTCGGTCAACGGGAAGCGGACGTAAATGGACGGCGACTTGTGATCGGCATATTCCACTTCGGCCTCGGCAAGCGCCGTCTGGCAGGAGCAACACCAGTAGATGGGCTTCTTGCTGCGGACCACATTGCCCTTCTCCACGAAATTCGCCAGTTCGGTAGCCGTGGCGGACTCGTATTCGGGGAGCATGGTCTTGTAGGGATGCTCCCAGTCGCCGAGCACGCCAAGGCGCTTGAATTCCTTGCGCTGGATATCGATGAACTTGTCCGCGTACTGGCGGCAGCGGCGGCGTACCGCATACGGCGGCATTTCCTTTTTCTTTTCGCCAAGCTCGTGCTCAACCTTCAATTCGATGGGCAGGCCGTGGCAGTCCCAGCCGGGCACATACACGGACTGCTGCCCCTGAATGTTGCGGGACTTGATGGTGATGTCCTTGAGGATCTTGTTCAGGGCATGGCCGAGATGCAGATGGCCGTTGGCGTAGGGCGGGCCATCGTGCAGACGAAAAGAGCCCCGGCTGCCCGAAGCTTCCAGCATGGTTCCGTAAATATTGTTCTCTTCCCACCAGCGCAGCATTTCGGGTTCACGCTGGGTGAGATTGGCTTTCATGGGAAAGGATGTATCGGGAAGATTCAGGCTCTTTTTGTAATCGCTCATGGACAGGCTCCTTATATATCCACACCAAAGTGTAATCGAAAAATTGTGCTTCAAGGTTGCGCGGTTGTCAAGAAAGAACGCGGAGGAAACGCCGCCCTCCCCGCCTGATTGTCATAGGCATGAGAGGATGATAGAGGGGGCCGAGCGTAAGGAGCGAAAGCCTTTCGCAAAGGCGGAGCCCCGTGCGCCCCGCCCAGCCGCAGGTGACGCCAAGGCATCCCCGCAGCGTACCCCCAAGCCCTCCCGGAACAAAACCCCGCCCAAGGCGGAATTCCGGAGGCTGCCAAGGCTCGACAACGCGGCAACGCCGCATTCCCCCGGAGGCCATACCCATGACGTTTCCACGGTCCTGCCTGTACGCCCTGCTTGCGGCGTGCCTTTTGCTCCCCGGCTGCGTCGCCAACCAGTACGCCATAAAAATCAACGCCATCACCAACGGCGACATCCAAGCCGGCATCGGGGACGTCTACTATATCATGGCGGTCAAGGGCCAAGAGGACGATCTCGTCTTTCTGGAACTCAAGCGGAACCTCGAAAGCGCCCTGCCCCAAGCGGGCCTGAAAGTGACCAAAAGCCTCCCCCATGCCACGGCGGTGCTTTTCGCGGGGTACAAGAGCCAAACGGTCGTCCGGCAGACGACCGTTTCCGAACCCGTCTACGGCGTGACGCGGGTCGAAACCAGAGGTACGGGGGAATACATCAACACGTTAACGGGAAAAACCAGCAGGACATCCGTTTCAACCCCTGCCTACGGCGTTACGGGCTACAAGAACACCCAGAAGGAAGTGGCCCAAAACAAGATCGTTCTGCTGCTTGCCGCCGATTCGCTCAAAACGAAGAAAAAAATGTGGGAAACGATCGTCACCTACACCGGGAACTCGTTTGACAACCGCAAGATGCTGGACATGATGGTCATGGGCGCCAAGGATTACCTCGCCCAAACCACTCCCGGCGACACATGGCTCGACGTCAGCGAATCCGACGATGGCGTACTCAGCCTTAAAGAAAGGAAGTAAGCCCATGTGCACAGCCAAGATCCCCCCGCGCCCCTGCCTCTTCCTGCTGGCCGCCCTTTTCCTGCTGGCGGGCTGCTCTCCCCAGTACTCCATGCGGGTCATTTCCGAAACCGACGGGCACGCCTACCCCAATGACCAGTATACCTACTATATCGCCTCATCGAAAAAACAAAACAGCGACCCCACCTATCAGCTTCTCAAGCAGGACGTAAAAAACACCCTGTCTGAAACGGGCTTCACGCTCACGCAAGACCGCAACCGGGGCACGGCACTCCTTTCCATCGATTACACCGCCAAAACATCCACAAAGCACATCACCGTCAAAAAGCCGATTTACGGACAAACCGGGACTGTCGAAAAGACGCACGGCACGTATGACAAGGCCACGGGCCGCTATACCAAAACCACCACGACGACCCCAACCTACGGGACGGTCGGGTATGAGGATGAAATCAAGGAAGTCACGGAGTGCGACATCTTCCTTCATCTGAGCGCCGCCAGCAGCAAAACGAATAAAGAGCTCTGGAGCACCAGCATCTACCATACGCACGACTCCGAGGATATTTCCGGCGTGTTGAGCGTGATGATCAGGGGCTGCAAGGATTATATCGCCCGCAACACAAGCGGCATCATTTCACTGCAGGTCACGGCAAACGACGACGGCACGTTCGGGATTGTGGAAAAGCAATAGGCGCATCCGACCAGCGGAGTATCGCCGTCAAGAAAAGGGCCATCAGCATGACAAACGCCGCTGATGGCCCTTTCAGGTTCATAAAGGAAAGGAGCGGAAAGCGCCTCCGCCTTCCGCCCTTTTCCGAATCTTATTGCAATGGCTGCACGGTATCGCCCGACTTCACGCCGAAGGTCAATCCGTCTTCGGTGGCGTCGATGACCACCCGCTGATCGTCGCGCACCTGCCCGCCGATGATGAACTTGGCGAGCGGCGTTTCGACGTGGGACTGCAGGTACCGCTTGAGCGGACGGGCCCCATAATGCGGATCGTAGGCGGCATCCCCAATGAACTCGTGGGCGGCCTCGGTCAGTTCCAGCGCGATCTTGCGCTCCTCAAGCCGCTTCTGGAGCCGACGCAGCTGGAGGTCGATGATCTGGCCGATCTGCTCGGGGAGCAGCGGCTTGAACAGCACCGTCTCGTCCACGCGGTTCAGGAACTCGGGCTTAAAATGCTGGCGCAGTTCGCCCATGACTTCCGTGTACACATCCGAGGCGAACGAGCCGTCCGGATTGATGCCGTCGAGCATCCTGTACGAGCCGATGTTCGAGGTCATGATCACGATGGTGTTGCGGAAGTCCACCGTACGGCCCTGGCTGTCGGTCAGCCTGCCGTCGTCGAGGAGCTGCAGCAGGGTGTTGAACACGTCCGGATGCGCCTTTTCGATTTCGTCGAACAGGATGACGCTGTAGGGCTTGCGGCGCACGGCTTCGGTCAGCTGGCCGCCTTCGTCATAGCCCACATAGCCGGGAGGCGCACCGATGAGCCGCGCCACGGAATGCTTTTCCATGTACTCGCTCATGTCGAGGCGCACGATGTTCTCTTCGCTGTCAAAGAGCGCTTCGGCCAGCGCCTTGCACAGCTCCGTCTTGCCCACACCCGTGGGGCCGAGGAAAATGAAAGAACCCTGCGGGCGCGAAGGGTCGGACAGCCCGGCCCGGGTACGCAGCACGGCGTCGGACACGGCCTGCACGGCCTCATCCTGCCCGATCACGCGCTCATGGAGCTTGTCAGGCAGATGGATGAGCTTGTCGCGTTCGGACTGGAGCAGCCGCGTGACCGGAATGCCGGTCCAGCGGGCCACGATATCCGCCACATCGTCGGGGCGCACTTCCTGCTTGAGCAGGCGCGGCGCTTCCTGACCGTTTTCGGCTTCGTGGAGACGCTTTTCCAGCTCAGGCAGCTTCGCATACTTGAGTTCGGACGCCGCCTGCAAATCGCCGCGGCGGGTCGCGTCCTCAATGGCGAGGCGCGTCTGCTCGATCTCGCCTTTGAGATCGCGCACAACGTTGATGACACCCTTCTCGTTTTCCCACTGGCCCTTGAGCTCGGCCTGCGTCATCTGAAGGTTGCGGAGTTCGTTCTCCAGCTTCTCCAGACGCTCGCGGGACGCGTCGTCGGTTTCCTTGCGCAGGGCCTCGCGCTCGATTTCGAGCTGCATGACCTTACGGTTGGCTTCGTCCAGTTCCGTGGGCAGCGAGTCGATTTCGGTACGGATCATGGCGGCGGCTTCGTCGATCAGGTCGATGGCCTTGTCGGGAAGCTGACGGTCGGTGATGTACCGGTTGGACAGCACCACCGCCTCCACAATCGAGGAGTCGCTGATGCGCACGCCGTGGTGCACCTCAAACCGCTCCTTCAAGCCGCGCAGGATGGAAATGGTGTCCTCCACGGAGGGCTCCTCCACCAGCACGGTCTGGAAACGGCGTTCCAGCGCCGGGTCCTTTTCGATGTACTTGCGGTACTCGTCGAGGGTCGTCGCGCCGATGCAGTGCAACTCGCCGCGAGCCAGAAGCGGCTTCAGCAGGTTGCCCGCGTCCATCGCGCCGTCGGTCTTGCCCGCGCCCACGATGGTGTGCAGCTCGTCGATGAACAGGATAATCTGCCCTTCGGATTTCTGCACTTCGGACAATACAGCCTTGAGCCGTTCCTCAAATTCGCCGCGGTACTTGGCGCCCGCAATGAGCGCGCCCATGTCCAGCGCAAAAATGGTCTTGTTCTTGAGCCCTTCCGGGACGTCGCCCTTGACGATGCGGTAGGCGAGGCCCTCCGCGATGGCGGTCTTGCCCACGCCCGCCTCACCGATGAGCACGGGATTGTTCTTCGTGCGGCGCGACAGGATGCGGATGACGCGGCGGATTTCCGCGTCACGACCGATCACCGGGTCGAGCTTGCCCTTGCTGGCGGCTTCGACGAGGTTGCGCCCGTACTTGCTGAGCGCCTCATAGCTCTCTTCGGGGTTGGCGGAGGTCACGCGGTGCGGGCCGCGGACAGCCATCATCGTCTCGGTGAACTTATCGGCGGACAAGCCGGCATCCGCCGCGACCTGACCAAGCCCTGTGGAGGCGGGTTCGCGCAGCAGTTCGGCAAAAATATGCTCCACGCTGACGTACTCGTCACGCAGACGCTTGGCGAGAGCCTCGGCGTTGGCGATAGCCTTGGCGACCCGCTGCGAAATCGTGATCGTGCCCATTTCCGCGCCCGGCCCGCGCACGGAAGGACGCTTCTTCAGAACCGCCTCCAGCGCCGTGACCAGCGCCTTGGGGGCGACGCCGACGCGCTCCAGAACGCGGGGGACAAAGCCGTCTTCCTGATTCACCAGAGCGAGCGCCAAATGCTCGGCGTCCACTTCCTGATGACCGTACTGGGCGGCAAGCCCCTGCGCCGTGGTCAGCGCTTCACGGGATTTTTCGGTAAATCTGTTGATATCCATAATGGTTCACCTCTATTGCGTTGTAGCGCAGCAGCGGCGCCCGAGACAAAATGACCGAACGCAACACAACTGCAAAAGTGATATCACTATCGCTTTCTTTCTAACAATAAGGCGTACTAACGATCTGTCAACTCACGAATACGCAACTCTAATGTTGCGATACGGTCCAGCAGGTCCATTACTATGGAGCCGCCGAGCGTGTGCAGTTCGAAATCGCTGCACAGCCGCTCAAGCTTGCGGATACGGTATACGTCATCCTGCCGGAACAACAATGCGGCTTCCGCCGTGCGCGTGGGTTTGAGCCACCCGATGTCCATCAGTTCGGAAAGGCGATCCGGGGTCGTCCCGGTCAGTTCCAGGAATTCGCCCCAGACGATAAGGGTCGAGCGGCTCGGCACATCCTTTGTATTCTGCAAAAGTTCCATACAATCATCTCCCCTGACGTTGTCCTTCAAAAACGGAACGCGGCACTATTTTTCCGCCGCAAGGGCTTCCCACAGTTCACGCTGCTTCGGCGTGAGATCCTTCGGCGCGTCGATGCCGACCCGCACATACAGATCGCCGCGCGACTTCGCCGGGCCAAGGCCCTTGCCGCGCAGACGCATCTTCTTCCCGCTTCCGGTCCCGGCGGGAATGGAAAGCTCGACGTTCCCGTCAAGGGTGGGGACTTTGACCTTCGCCCCAAGCACGGCTTCCCACGGCGCGATCCGCACCTCGTAGGTGAGGTCCGTACCGTCAACATGGAACAACGAATGCGGCGCGAAACGTATCCTCAAATACAGATCGCCCTTCGGCCCGCCGTTGGGCGAATCATAGCCCTGACCGGCAAGGCGGAGCTTGGCGCCGTCCTTCACCCCGGCGGGGATATTCACTTTCAGGGTCTTGGTGCCGTCCCCGCCCTCAAGCGTAAGACTGCGCTCGCCGCCTTTCACGGCGTCCTCAAGCGTGATGGAAATATCGGCCTCGATGTCGCGGCCCCGCTGCGGACGGGACGTATAGCCGCTGAACGGGCCGCCGGCGCTCCCGCCCTGACGGCTGCCGAACAGGGTTTCGAAAAAGTCGCTGAACCCGGAGCCGTCAAAACCCTGACCGCCGAATTCCTGCCCGTTGAACGTGAAGCGCGTACCACCTCCGTAGGGGTTGCCACCGCCGAACGGATTGCCGCCGAACTGCTGGCCCTGCTGCCAGTTGGGTCCGAGCTGGTCATACATCTTCCGCTTCTGCTCGTCTTTGAGAACTTCGTACGCCTCGTTTATTTCCTTGAACTTTTCCTCGGATTCCTTGTTTCCGGGGTTGAGATCCGGGTGGTACTTGCGGGCGAGCTTCTTGAAGGCTTTTGCGATTTCATCCTTGGAAGCTTCGCGCCCCACACCCAATATTTTGTAATAATCCTTATATTCAACACTCATACTTTAGCCTCCTCATAGACACGCCTGTCTGTGCGCGCAAGGCCGCCCTCACTCTTCACGCGGCCTTAACTGATCATATGTAAAGCTGATCCCATTTCAGTCAAGGCGATTAGAGCCCCGCAGGGCCGCCTCCCGGCCATTGAAAAAAAAAGGCGTTGCGGCTAGGTACAAAAGGTACGGGCCGTTTACCGACCAGCAAAGGAGCCTCCCCATGTCCTCCCGTCCCACCTCAGCCTCCATGCTGTCCATGCTCCCCCAACCCATCCAGCCGATCCCCGGCGACTCCTTCAACGACCGCATCCTGCTGTTGCTCGCGGCGGTCGCCACGACGGACGACATGCTCACCTACCGGGAGTACCAGCTTGTGCAGGAGGCGGCGCAGGCCATTTTCGGGGAACGCGCCCTCCATGCCGAACTGCAAGCCAAGCTCCACTACGCGCTCCTGAACCCGCCGTCCGATCCCGCCGACATCGCCCGCGACATGGCGAACCAGGCCGACGCCCAAAAGGTTTCCTCCACATTCGTGGACACCATGCTGAAAGCGCTCTCCCGCATCGGGGGGCAGGAGGAACGGATCGACGAAAAGGCGCGGTCGCTCGTCAACGACATCGAATGGGCCTTCCGCAAGTCCCGCCTCGAACGCAGCGCGGGCCGAGGTATCGGCCTCGGGCTCAACGTCGGGGAAAGCCTCGGCGAACTCTATCGCAAGGCGACCAACGTCCTGCCTTCCCGAAAGGAAATTGCGGGCTGGTTCGCGCCCGAAACAAGCCAGTTCAACGCCGACATGGAGCGTTTCGCCAATTCGCTCGACCGCATCGCGTGGACGCTCGACGACATGGACCTACGCGAAGAGCTGTATATTTTCCGCAAGATGCTGCGCCGCCAGCCGTTCAAAATCGTCATCGTGGGCGAACGCAAACGCGGCAAAAGCTCGCTCATCAACGCGATCATCGGACAAGAGCTGTCCCCGGTGCGTGAGTCCACGCCGGAAACCGCCACCGTGGTGGAATTCAAATACGCCCACGCCCCGGACTACAGCGTGCGGTTCCTCGACTCCAGCCAGTTCGCCCGGCTTGAGGACTATCTCGAAAACGAGCAGGACAACCTGCTGCTCACCCGCAAAATCGAACACATCCGCAAGGGTGTGTCCGACGGCACGTTCATCCCCGGCAAGCTGCTTTCGGGCATCACCTGCTGGGACGACCTGTCCGACTACATCAGCCTTGAAGGGCGTTTCTCAGGATTCGTGTCCCGCGTCAGCGTGGGCCTGCCGCTGGACACGCTCCGTGCGGGCGTCGTGCTCGTGGACACGCCCGGCCTCAATGATACCGATCAGTTTCATGATTATCTTTCCTACGAGGAAAGCCTTGAGGCGGACTGCGTCATCTTCGTCATGGACGCCCGCGATCCGGGCTCCCATTCCGAACTGTCCCTGCTCCGCAAGCTGGCCCGCAGCGGGCGCACGGTCAGCATCATCGGCGTACTGACCAACATTGACCGCCTGAACAGCGCCGCCAGCCTCGAAGCGGCCCGCGAACAGGCGCGCACCGTGCTGCGCGAAGCCTGCCGGAGCTCCGGCCATGTGGAACTCGCCGGTGTCGTGGCCCTCAATACCCGACAGGCCGTCGAGGAACGCTGCCGGGGAGGTTCCGCCTTCTCGGAAACGCTGTCCAAAGTGTCGCGTTCCGTGTCCGGCTGCGGAGAGCTTGAGCAGCTCCTTGCCCTCCTGCGGGAAATCATGGACAGGGACGCGGGCAAGGAGGCATACCGCCACAAAATCGCGGAAGCCTACTCCCGGATTGCCGACTCCGCCCGCGAACGGCTCCGCCAGCATGTGCAGGAGTACCGCGAATCCCTGCCGAACCCCGAACTGCTCGGTATGCTGGACGCGCACGCCAAACAGCTTTCCGCCTCCGCCCTCTCCTCGCTGGAGCAGGCCCGGCAGGTCGTGAACGCCGCCGCCAAGGACTTGGACGCGTGGGACGAATCCACGGAAAAGGCGCTGAAAAAGTTCCATGAAACGCTGGTGCTGCGGCTCATGGACGCCGTGAACCGCAAAGTGGCGGATCTCGGGCATCAGTTCGCCAAAGATTCCGTCTGGAAGGAATTCGACGCCACCGAAGCCCGGGCCATCGCCCGGCGCGCCGTGGACGAATTCCTCGACGAACAGCGCGGCATCCTCCACACGTGGGAAGACAAGCTCCGCCTCTTTTCCGCGCGCATGGACGAATTTTCGCAGGAATGCCTCGCCCGCCTGAGCTCCAACATCGACGGCCTGCAAGACGATCCGGGCGAAGTGAACGGCGGCTCCTCGACGGCCACGCACTTCCTCGTACAGACGCACCGGCACATGAAGAACCTCGCTGTGTTCACCACCGGGCTCACCGTGGGCCGCCTTACCGCGCTCGGGCCGATCTCGATACTTGTTACCGCAGGCAACATCATCGCGCTGGCGGCGGCGAGCCCCCTCGCGGCGGCCGTCTTCGCGGCTGTGGCCGGGACTGCGGGCCTGCTCTACCACCTCGGGCGCGAGGACAAGCGCAAGGCCGCCTTCCTCGACAAACGCCGCCGCGAAGCCGAGGAATACGCCGAGCGGGTATGCGACGCCCTCCGGCAGGAACTCGCCGTGGTCCGTGAAGATCTGGGCAAGGCGTACGAGTTCGAGGTCAAGCGCGGCTTTGCCCCCGCTTTGGAAAGCCTGTTCCACCAGTCCGTGCACCTGCGCCTGTTCCTTGACGTGATGCAAAAAATCCGCAGCGACGTTTCCCGCTACGACGCGCATGTACAGAAGCAGCTGGAACAGCTCGGCGGCGTTCTGGAGCGCTGATATCACGGTGCCGCCCCAGCTAGAGCGGATTTCCTTTTAAACTGCATGAAGTAATGCACATTACGGAATAAAAAGATTCTAACCGTCCGTTTTACCGCCCCCAACCACAAACGTTCCGCCCTCCAGAGGCTTACCATGACCATCAGACAAGCAAAGCCCGAAGACTTCGACGCCATCTATTCCCTTGTCAAAACGGCATTCCAGACCGCGAAAGTCTCCGACGGCGACGAACAGGATTTCGTCCTTAAACTCCGGAAGGGGCGCTATATCCCCGAGCTGGAACTTGTCGCCGAAGAGGACGGCGTACTCATCGGTCACATCATGCTGACCGGAGCATCCATCTGTGAAAACGGCGGCTGCTTCGGCACGCTGCTCCTCGCCCCGCTATCCGTGGCGCTCGAATGGCGCGCCAAGGGCATCGGAGCGGCCCTCATCCGCGAGGCCCTCGCCAAGGCCGCCGCACTGGGGCATTCTTCCGCCGTGCTCATCGGCGATCCCGGCTACTATGGCCGATTCGGATTCCATTCCGTCGCGTCCATCTCCTATCCCGGCGTTCCCGGTGAATACACGCTCGCCTGCGAGCTCACGCCCGGCGCGTTGCGCAACATTTCGGGAGCCATCGCCCTTTCCGATTGCTAAACCAAAAGGAAAAACGCCATGCTCAAACCATACGCCTGCCTTGCCCTGTTCTGTTCCCTGCTCCTCCCCTCCTTCGCCCATGCGGACGATTCAGACGTGGGCTGCGTCACCACGGAATGGAAACTGCTCGGAGCCAATCACAAAGTCTGCGTTTCGGCCTTCAACGATCCAGACATTCCGGGAGTTGCCTGTTACATCAGCCAAGCCAAAACCGGCGGTGTTTCCGGCTCGCTCGGGCTTGCCGAGGATCCGTCCAACTTCGCCATTTCGTGCAGCCAGGTCGGCCCTATCGAAATTCCCGCCAAGCTCCCCAAGCAGGCCAACGTGTTTCGTGAATCGACCTCCGTCTTTTTCAAGGCCACCCGCGTTACCCGCATCTGGGACGCCAAGCGCAACACGCTCGTCTATCTCGCGGTCAGCCGCCGCCTCGTGGATGGCTCGCCCTTCAACGCGATCTCCACGGTTCCGGTGAAACAATAGGGAAAAAGAAGAAAGGTGGGGGAGGGAAACCTTTCTGGAGAAAGGTTTCCCTCCCCCACGCCCCCTCCTTTCCCAAGACTTTTGACCTTATCGAATCCCTCATATCGGCTTTCCCGGACAGCAAAAAGCCTTCCCAAGGACAGGGAAGGCTTTTCTTTTTTGGCAATCCCTTGCAACGGGGATTC
>ENA-UEYG01000255-UEYG01000255.1-human-gut-metagenome-genome-assembly--contig:-NODE-255-length-40842-cov-5.193205_pt1 | contig 40842 bp, 35 predicted proteins | sample MGYA00242933_ERZ507934 | MGnify/ENA primary metagenome ERZ507934 (study PRJEB26167, sample SAMN06115527) | human gut metagenome | host: Homo sapiens | place: China:Zejiang | collected 2015-11-10... | reverse complement strand
ATTGATCCGCCCGCCAAGGTTAAACGGAATCTTACTGTAGTCCCAGAAAACTTTTCCAAAGAGCATTTCTGTCAAAACGCTGCCCCCCAACGTGCGACGGGGCGGCGCCGCCGTAGTGCGCTATACTGTTGATGAAGACGTGAGCGACAGCGGCGTGCTGGTGGCGGGCTATTTTGTGCCCGGCTACCAGCAAAAAGACGGCAGTTACATCTGCTTTTTCCCCTATCCCTACACCATGCCCGCCCGCGAATACAAAAACAGCGTAGAAATCACCGCCACAGACCTGGCCGGCAACGTGACCAAAAGCCGTCTTACAGTCATGGCTTACGAACGCACCTTCAAAAGTGACAGCCTGGAGCTCAGCGACAACTTCCTCATGAGCGTGCAGAACAAACTGCAACACCTGGCCCCGCAGGTTGCCAACCCCCTGGACTGCTACCTCTATATCAATAACAATGTGCGTGCGGCCAATGCCCAGACCCTGCGCGAAATCGGCAAAAACACCGCCGCCGCCATGCTCTGGAGCGGCGCTTTTGCCAGGCTGCCGCGTTCCGCTGCCCGGGCGGGCTTTGCCGACCACCGATTTTACAATTACCAGGGCAAGCTGGTGGGCGAATCCTACCACCTGGGCTTTGACCTGGCTTCTGTCCGCAACGCCGAGGTGCCGGCGGCCAACAGCGGGCGCGTAGTCTTTACGGGCGAGCTGGGCATCTACGGCAACCTGGTGGTCATCGATCACGGCTTGGGGCTCATGTCGCTCTACTCTCACCTCAGCGACATCCAGGTCAAGGTGGGCGATGTGGTACAGAAAGGACAAACCATTGCCCACACGGGCAGCACGGGCCTGGCCTTCGGCGACCATCTGCACTTCGGTATTCTGGTGGGCGGTGTGGAAGTCACTCCTTTGGAGTGGCTGGACCCCAAGTGGATCCGCGACAACATCACTGGCCGTCTGGACGCCTCCAATGCCCCATAGGGCAACTTATTGCAGTAAAAGACCATGACAACGCGGCCCCCGCAGCAGTACGGGAGCCGCGTTGTCGTCTTGTCTGAAGCGTTGACAAAAGCGTTTTCCTTCTGCCCACCGACGACAAAAAATTGTAAGTGAAAAAAAACTCACCAGGCCCCTTGTAATTTCTGGGCAATCCGCTAGCCTGAAAACGTATCGGAAGGCGGCGCGCTCGCCCGCGGCTCTGGCGGCGCCTTTCTTGTGCCTTACGCACATTTTTTGCTTTGCAAGCCCGCCTTCGCCCACACCCCTTCGGCACTATGAGGACTTGCCCGTGTTACCGAATTCTGCGGCTCTGCTGGGCCTGGATATCGGCTCCACTACAGTAAAACTGGCCTTGCTGGACGCCGACGGCCATGTTCTGGAAACTCGTTACAACAGACACGGCACTGCGGTGCGCTCCACCCTCGCCGGTCTGCTGACGGATCTGGCGACCCGCCGTCCCGGCACGCGCGTTGTCGCCGCCATCACCGGATCTGGCGCGCTTGATTTGGGCGCGCGGCTCGACCTTCCCTTCATGCAGGAACTGCTGGCCACGGCCCGCGCCGTGGGCCACGCCGCACCAGACACCACAGTGGCCGTGGAGCTGGGCGGCGAGGACGCCAAGCTGCTCTACCTCGGGCAGGATGTGGAACTGCGCATGAACGAATCCTGTGCCGGCGGCACAGGGGCCTTCATCGACCAGATGGCCCGTCTGCTCAATACCGACGCCGGAGGGCTCAACGCCTTGGCCGCGCGTCACACAACCCTCTACCCCATTGCTTCGCGCTGCGGCGTGTTCGCCAAGACGGACATTGTGCCCCTGCTCAATGGCGGCGTGCCCCGCGAGGACATTGCGGCCTCCATTTTGCAAGCTGTGGTGGAGCAGACTATCGGCGGTCTGGCCTGCGGCCGGCCCATTGCAGGCAAGGTGGCCTTTTTGGGCGGCCCCTTGCATTTTCTGCCGGAGCTCAAAAAGCTCTTCATCGCCTCCCTCAACCTGAAGCCGGAAGCCGTAGTGGCCCTGCCCCACGCCCAATGCGCCGCCGCCATAGGGGCGGCCCTGTGCGTGCGCGGCAACGACACGGCGGTAGATTTGTCCCGCCTGGCCGAGCGGGCCGCCGCCCTGGTGGACGAACCCCTGCCGATCACGGCTCGCGCCCTGCCCCAGCTTTTTGCCGACGAGCAGGCCTATGCGACCTTCAGGGAACGCCAGCCGGCCCCGGCCCAGCCGCAAAAGGGGCTGCTCACCGCCGCCAGAGGCCCCCTGTATCTGGGGCTGGACCTGGGTTCCACCACCGTCAAGGCCGTGCTTATGGACGCGGGGCAGACCCCGCTGGACTGGCGCTACGCCTCCAACGGCGGCAACCCGCTGCAAACCCTGCTGCCCGCCCTGGCCGACATGCTGGACAAAATTCCGGAAGGCGCATGGCTGGCCGGGGCCGGAGCGACAGGCTACGGGGCCCATCTGGCGGAATCCGCCCTGGGAGTGGACTGCGTGCTGGTGGAAACTCTGGCGCACTTCAAGGCGGCGTTGCGTCTGGCGCCCCAGGTGAGCTACGTCATCGACATCGGCGGCCAGGACATGAAGTGCCTGAAGGTGGAAAACGGCGTCATCAGCGATGTGAACCTCAACGAGGCCTGCTCCGCCGGCTGTGGGGCTTTTTTGGAAAGTTTCGCACGCGGATTGGGCCTGGACATGGAGGAATTTGTCCGGCTGGCCCTCTTTGCCGCCCACCCGGCAGACCTTGGCTCGCGCTGCACAGTCTTCATGAACTCCAAGGTGACCCAGGCACAAAAAGAAGGCATGCAGGTTTCGGACATTGCGGCCGGGCTGTGTTATTCCGTAGTGCGCAACGCCCTGGACAAGGTGCTGCGCATCAAAAGTGTGGCTGAACTGGGCGAGCATGTGGTGGTGCAGGGCGGGGCCTTTCTCAATGACGCCCTGCTCTGCGCCATGGAGCGCACCTTGGGCCACCCCGTGTACCGACCAGCCCTTTCCGGGCTCATGGGGGCCTTTGGCGCGGCCTTGTCCGCCCAGGAGACCTTGGCCGACGCCAGGGCCCGCTCGCCGCTCTCCGGCGCGCTCATCCGGAGCCTGGTCATGCGTACCCGCAGCTTCCGCTGCCGAGACTGCGGCAACCACTGCCTGCTGACCGAAACGCGTTTTTCCCACGGCACCCGTCATATTGCGGGCAACCGCTGCGACCGCTTCAGCGAATCCCGCCGGGGGGCCGCGCCGCCCGCCCCCAACCTGTTTGCCTGGAAAAACCAACGCCTCTTCCGCTATGAACCGCTGCCGGAGGACGCCGCGCCCCGCGGACGGCTGGGCATTCCGCGCGTGCTCAACATGTACACGCACTACCCCTTCTGGTTTACCCTCTTTACCAACCTGGGCTACCGGGTAGAAGTCTCCCCGCCCACCAACCGCGCCTTGTTCGCGGCGGGTCTGACCTCCGTGCCTTCACAGAGCGTCTGCTACCCGGCAAAACTGGCCCATGGGCATGTCCTGGCCCTGCTGGACCGGGGCATAAAGCACATCTTCTTCCCCTGCATCCCGCGCGAAGCGCAGGAATTTCCCGAACTCTGCGACACCTTCTCCTGCCCTGTGGCCTGCGGTTACCCGCAGGTGGTGCGCGAAAATCTGCCGGAACTGGCCCAAGCCGGAGCCGTGCTGCACGCCCCTTTTGTCAACCTGACCCACACGGCCTCCCTGGTGCGCAACCTCTGCCGAGAATTTGGCCTGCCCCGCGCCCAGGTGCGGGCCGCCGTACGCCTGGCCTCGCAAGAACAACGCCGCTACTGGCACGAACTGCGCACAGAAGCCAACCGCATCTATGACGACGTGCGGCGCAACCACGGCTCCCTGGTGGTGCTGGCCGGCCGGCCCTACCATGTGGATCCACAGGTGCACCACGGCCTGCCGGAGTTCATTGCCGGTCTGGGGGCGGCGGTCATCAGCGAAGACGCCATCCCCCATGGCGGCATGGACAGCCCTCTGCTGCAGGGCCTGCGCGTGCGCAACCAGTGGACCTACCCTGCCCGACTGTACCGCGCGGCCGCCTGGGTGGGGCAAGCGAACCACGCCGGCGCGCGGGTGGAGCTGGTGCAGATTACCTCTTTCGGCTGCGGCCTGGACGCCATCACCACGGATCAGGTGCGTGAGCTGCTGCGTGCCAGCGGCAAACTCTATACCCTGATCAAGATGGACGAGGGCAACGCCCTGGCCTCGGCCCGCATCCGCATCCGTTCGCTCTTGGCCGTGACCCGTTCCCGTTCCGAAGCCGCAACGGCGGAACGAGCCGCACTTCTGGCCGCTCCGACCGCGTTCACCCGACACCACGCCGCCAGCCACACCATCCTGGTGCCCCAAATGGCCCCCCTGCACTTTCCCCTGCTGGTGGAAGCCCTGGAGGGCGAAGGCCACCAGGTGCGATTGCTGCCTGAGGTCAGTGCCAGGGCCGTGGACCTGGGCCAGGCCTATGTGAACAACGACGCCTGCTACCCGGCTATTGTGGCCATCGGCCAGCTGCTGGAAGCCCTTTGCGACGGGCATTGCGACCCCGCGCGTACGGCCCTGCTCTTTTCCCAGACCTGCGGCCCATGCCGGGCCAGCAACTACCCCGGCATGCTGCGCAAGGCGCTGCGGGAGTGCGGCTTTCCACAGGTACCCGTTCTGCGGCTCAGCTCCTCCGGCGCAAACAACCAGCCCGGATTCAGACCCTCCCGCGCCCTGCTGGGGCGCATGGTTCTCGGCATGCTGGGCGGCGATATGCTCCAGCGCCTCTCGCTGTTCACAGGCACCCACGAACGCCATAAGGGCGACACCGAAGACCGCACCCAGGCCTGGCTGCGCACCCTGGCCCCCAGCGTTCGCAAAGGCGATGTGGACGCCTTTCAGAAGCAGATGCCCCGCCTGCTGCGCGATTTTGAACAAATCCCTCTGGATGTGGCCCCACGTCCGCGCGTGGCCGTGGTGGGCGAAATCCTCCTTACCTACCACGAGGACGCCAATAAACATATCGTGTCCCAGATTCGTCAGGAAGGCGGCGAACCGCTCCTGCCGGACCTGACCAACTTCATGCTCTACTGTCTGATGGATTCCATCTATGACTGGCGGGCCCAGGGCGGCGCTACCCTGGCGGCCCTGGGCAGCGCTCTGGCCATCCGCCGGGTGGAAAAACTGCGCCGGGGCCCGCGTGCCCTGCTGGCGAGCTCCCCGCTGGCAGACAAAATTATGCCCGTGGCACATATTGACGGCCTGGCCCAGCTGGGCGAACAGGCCCTCTCCCTGGGCAACGCCGCTGGCGAAGGCTGGCTGCTGCCCGCAGAAATGCTGGAATTCATGCACCACGGCGTCAACAACGTGCTCTGCCTGCAGCCCTTTGGCTGCCTGCCCAACCATGTGGTGGGGCGCGGCTCCTTCAAGACCGTGCGCCGCCTGCACGAAGAAGCCAACATCATGGCTATTGACTACGACCCCGGCAGCAGCGAGGCCAACCAGCTCAACCGCATCCGCCTGTTCATGGCCTTGGCCAAGGAACGCCGAGAGACACAGGAAGCGCCGCAGCCCGCCGCAAGCCCCGTGGCCCGCACACGGCCCGTGGCGGAACGCCGCGCGGTCGCCCGCCGCACCCTTTCGGCTGCCATCTCCCTGCTCCCACAGCTGGCCGGCTTGCTGCCGGGGTAGATGTATGGGGGAAAATATGGGGGGAAGGGAACTTTTCTTTTATTGCTCCGTGTTGGCGGCGCGCACAAAGGCATTGTAGGCGGCGCGGCTGTTGCGCACGGCGTCGTTCATGCGCTGGCGCAGGGGCGCGCTGAAGAACTGTGCCTCCACCCCTTGCGCCAACAGGGTTTCATACCCTGCGGCCGTTTTCAGAAAGGCGCGGAACAGGCGCTCCACCTCCGGTGCAGCAAGAAAGGGCGGGCGGCCAGCCGTGGCCAAAGCCGCCCGCAGATCATGCAGCTGTGCGCGCAAGGCCGCATGGTCCGGCACGGGCGGCGTGAGCAGCCGGGCAACCGCGCCGCAGCCGGCAAACACCCGCTCCGCAGCCAGAATCTGCCGCCGCAACGGGTGTCCGCGCAAAAGCAGGCCCTCGGCCGTCACGGCATGGGCCTCCACCGTGCGCACATAACTTTCCCGCGCCGCCGCAAACTCCGCGTGCGCTTTTTCCATGCTTGCCGCCAAGGCCCGACCCTTGACCCCGTCGTCCTGAATGTCCACGTCCTTAACGTAGCGCTCCAACGCACGATAATCCGCCCTGATGCTGGCCGCGGTTTTGGCCATGATTTCCGCCTGGCGGACCAGCAGCGTCGCGTCCGCTTCCGGCAGCAGCCCGGCGGGCGGCGTCAGCTGCCGGGCCAGCGCGCGGTCTTCGTCGCCCGAAGCCTCAGGGCGAGGCAGCAACTGCCATTCCTGCAGATAGTAACGGGTCTGCACCATGAGCAGATCGGCCTGCCCGTAGCGGCCGGAAGCCAACGCATTGAGCGCGTCGTTATAAAAGGCCACCACGGCGTCGGCCTTTGCCCGCTCCACCTCCGTGGGCAAGGGAAGGGCTTGGTCACTGTCAGCTGGTTGCGGCTGGTCGGCGGTTTGATTTTGGCCCTTGGCGGCATGCTGGAGGGCCGCCGAAGTCGTTGTTGACGTCGTCGGCGTCTCTTTGCTGTCATTGTCGCAAGCCGTGAGCGACAGCGCCACCAAGGCCAGCAGGGGATACACCAGCACAGGGGCCAGCAGCCGGGGCAGCCGTCGGGCCAGAGCACGGGCCGCAGGCTTGCGGCTGCGGAGAAAAAATACGGCGGTTCTGCGCGTCATACCCGGGCCGCAATCCATTCATTGAGCCCCGTGAGGTCAGGCCCCCAAGGATGTTCCCCGCCTTGCAGCTCCGGCCCCACGCCATAAAACAGCGTGCCCACCTGTGCGGCGGCGTCCCGGTCCGTGGGGGCGTCGCCCACCATGAGCGCGTCTTCCGGAGCCAGGGGCAGAGGCGCGACAATGTGCCTGAGAACTTCGGCCTTGGCCGGCGGCGAACCGTGGATGCCAATAAAGTAATCCTTTAAGCCACGTTCGCGCAGCACGGCCTTGACTTCCTCATCCGGCGCACCGGAACAAACGTACATGGGCAGCACGCCACGCCAGCGCCGCAAGGTTTCTTCCGCACCAGGGATAAACGGACAGCGCCGTACCTCTTCCAGAGAATAGTCCACAAACTGGCGGGCCAGCGCGTCGGATTCCTCAGGCGTGATCTCCCGGCCCAGCACTTCCTGGTAAAACCAGGCGAACTTTTTATAGCGGCTTACGCCCCCGTGCCGGGTATGGTACAGCACCATGCGGTCCCTGGCCTCAGGGCCAAAGGGTTCGGCAATGCGGGCATAGGCCCGCGTCTTGATGGGCACGCTGTCCAGCAGCACGCCGTCGCAGTCGAACACAAGGCATTGCAAAGCCATATATTCATCCTCAATGTTGCGGATGCGCCACGCCGCCTTGGGGGGCGGCTGTACCGCGCATGCCGATGACCTTGGCGGGCACCCCGCCCACAATGGTAAAGGGGGCCACGTTGCGGGTGACCACCGCGCCCGCGCCCACCACGGCGCCGCGCCCGATGCGCACGTCCGGAGTGATGACGCAGTTGGCCCCGATCCAGACGTCTTCTTCAATAATGATCTGCCCCGGCACATGGCCTTGACGCATGATGGGCACGTCCTGCCTGGCAATGCGGTGGTTGGCCGCACGGATGACCGTACCGGGCCCTACGGCCGTGTGCGCCCCGATTTCGATGCGTCCCGCGTCCGCCCCCACATGCACGCAGGGCGACAGGGCCACATCGTGGTCCAGCACCAGCGTGCCATCCGTGGCAGTAACAAAGCAGCCTCGGCCCAGCCGCACGTTGTCGCCCAGCCGCATCTGCCGGCAGCCCGCCAAGGTAAGCCCGGTGCCGAAACGCACGGAACCGCAGCGGGCGAACAGCCAGCGCCAGGCCAGCAGCCGCAAGGCCAGCCCCACGGGCGTGGGCACCCAGGCAAACAGGGCTATCCACAGCTCTTCCATGGCCGCGGCCAGACGTTGCTTTGCGCCGGGCGGGCCAGTGTGCCCAGCCGCCGCCGGGGACATGGACGCAGAGCAATCGGACGGAGCCGGTCCAGACAGGCCGGGGGCGCTCTCGCCAGGATCAGATTGGCCAGGATCAGACTGGCCTGGGGCAGTCTGGCCAAAGTCGCGCGGCGGCAAGGACGCAGCCATTTATTTGCTGTACTCGTGCATGAGGTCGTCGCCTTCCATCAGCCGGGCCACACGGGCCAGGTCTTCCGGCGTATCCACGCTCCAAGTGCGGCAATCGGTAGGCACCATACGCACTTTTTCGCCGTATTCAAGGATGCGCAGCATGTCCACGGATTCGTAGATTTCCAGCGGGCTTTCCTGCAGTTCATTAAAACGGAGCAGATAGTCGCGGCGGAAGGGGATGATGCAGACCTGCTTGCGCATGGGCACCTTGTCCGCGCCCTTTTTGCGCGAAGGGATGGGCTCGCGCGAAAAATAAAGAGCGTCGTTGTTGCGGTCCACCACCACCTTGACTTCGTTGGGGTCTTCAAATTCTTCCAGCGTGTCCATCTCAGCCATGAGGTTGACCACGTTGATGGAGGGGTCGGCCAGCATGGGGGCCACGGCGGCGTCGATCATCTCGGGCCGGACCATGGGCTCGTCGCCCTGGACCATGACCACGATGTCGGCCTTTTTGCCCGTAGCAGCCTCAATTTTGAGCAGAGCCTCGGCAGTACGCGTGGAGCAGCGCACATGATGGTCGCCGGTCATGACGCAAGCAAGGCCCGCGTCTTTGCAGTAGTTTTCAATGATGGCGTCGCAGGTGGCCACATAGGTGGCGGCAAGGGTTTTGCTCATGGCCGTGCGAAAGGCCACATGGCCCACCATAGGCACGTTGTGGATGAGCGCAAGCGGTTTGCCGGGATACCGACTGGACCCCATCCGCGCTGGAATGATAGCGATAATATTCATGGAATGGCTCCTTGAGGGGCTGATTTTACACGGTTTTCAGCAAGCAAAAGGATAAAGCGCGGGGACGGGGCGACGGGAGTGTACGTCTTTGGTACTCGACCGGAGCACAGACGCGCGCTGACGCAGGCCGCCGTGGGTTCTGTTGTGCGCCCTGTCGGGCCGCGACCAGAGGCCATACAGGCGACGCCCCCGAAATGCCGCGGATTTTTGTTTGTGGCAAGAAAGCGCGGGGACGGGGCGACGGGAGTGTACGTCTTCGGTACTCGACCGGAGCACAGACGCGCGCTGACGCAGCCACAAGCAAAAAGACGCGGCATTTCAGTCGTCGGTGGGGAGCAGATACCCCCCTTCGGACGCCAATTCCGGATGCATCTGCCGGTGCTCCTCTTCCATAACGCGCAAAATGCCCTGCCCCAGGTCCACGGTCAGGGGCGGCACCAGCTTGCGCCCCACCTTGGGCATGAAGGCGTAAGGGGTAATCTGATAGTGGCCACTGTTGGGGTCGTTCTGGTACTTGATGTCCAGATCCTTGCCCAACATTTCGCCGATCATTTTGAAGAGGTCTCCTACCCGCATAGGCTGGTTGCCGGAAATAATGATATTCTGATTCTCAAATTCCGGGGCCAGCACGGCCAGGGTGGCGGTGCTGGCGTCGTCCACATGCACGTATTCGCGCAGAGCCGTGGACGCGCCGTAATAGGTGATGCTGCCCGCAGAAAGGGCTTCATAGACAAAACGGTGGATAGCGTTGCGGCGGTCCGAACGCGGGCCGTAGAGCGAGCCGTAGCGCAGAATGGTGTAGGGCAGGCCGTGCATGGCCTGATAATTTTCTATATACAGCTCGCAGGCCTGCTTGCTGCAACGATAAAAGCCGCCGGATTTGCCGTAGACGTACAGGGAACTGGCAAAAACGTAGCGTCTGACTTTGGCCTGACGGCAGGCCTCCAGCACCATGACGTTGCCCACCACATTGATGCGGGCCGTGTCCACCGGGCGGCTGTTGGCCTCGCCAATGTCGGCTATGCCGGCGTAATTGAAGACCATGTCCGCGCCCTGCACGGCCTGATGGACCACATCTTCATCCAGAATGTTGCCCGTGATCATGGTCTGATCCTGCCGCAGCCAGGGGGAAGGGTGCAGGTCCACAATAGTTACTGCATGCCCTGCCCCGGAAAGTTTGTCGCAGATGTGTGAGCCAAGAAAGCCCGATCCGCCGAAAACGGTGATCTTCACTGTCTGTTCTCCTGTCGGGGGCGCTCTGCCGCTGCCCACAAAAAGACGGAATCAATGCCGTAGGCAATAAAGCGGCTGCCCGCCGCCATTTGTCGGGCCAGTTCTGTGGGGTCGGGCTGCACAATATGCAGGCCCATACGCGCCCCGCAGCGCGCGCAGACGGCGGCGATGCGGTCCATGACTGCCTTGAAGTCGGGGTGGTCAAAACGTCCGGTAAGCCCCATGGAGCCGGAAAGGTCGTAGGGCCCTACCATAATGGCGTCCAGCCGCGGATGGGAAACAATGGCCTCCAGCTGCTCTACGGCGCGGATGTGCTCAATCTGCGCCACCAGGAAAAGTTCCGGGGCGCGGTGTGCGCGGTAGTCGTCAAAATTCTTGCCAAAGGCATTGGCCCGGCAAAAGCCCACGCCACGGTATTCCGGGGCTGTTTCCCCGGCCGGCCGCCAGCTGTCCTGGCCGGGGTAGACGGAAAGGTCGATGGCCCGGTCGAGCTGGGCGCGGCTTTCGATCATGGGAAAGATAAGGCCCTGCGCGCCGGCTTCCAGGGCAGATTTGATCTGCGTTTTGCTGGCCTCGCCCAAACGGGCGAAGGGCGCGGCCCCACCGCATTCAATGGCCCGAAAGACGTCGGGGAGGCCCGTGCGGCCAAAAGAGCCGTGTTCCATGTCCACGGCCACCCAGTCGTAGCCCGCCCGGGCCATGAGCTCGGCCACATCGGGCGAAGGCAGTTGCAGCCATGTGCCCACGGTGGCTTTGTCCGCCGCCAGCAGCGCGCGAATTTCGTGTACAGTCATAACAAAGCGGCTTGCCGCCGCAGGGTTAAAGGACAACAAACGCAGGGAGTATACGCCGCCGCCGGGTCAGACGCAACGCGCCCAGGCCCCAAAAAATCCGCACAAAAACCCCAACTTTTTATAATGGTTTCATGAACACGCAGATTTTTTATGAAAAAAAATATGTGAAAAATTGCGCAGCTCCTTGACCTAAAAAAACTTCCGGCCTATTCTGGAGCAGCTTGCGGCAGTTGTCGCAAGTCGATGCCTCCGCAAGGCGGCGTTTTTTTAGCCCTCTGCCCTCTGCGGACCTTGCGGCCCTGCACAGCAAACTGGCGAACCGGCCCAAACCGCAGCTTTGCTCCGGCGCGGCCCGAAGGTACATATGGACAACGCCTCCTGTACGCATACCGCCGTGCGCGAAATTCGCTTGCGGACCACGGTCTATCTGGGCGTGGGGGCTTTGACGCGTCTGGAAGACGTGTTTGCGCGTCTGAAGGAAGACGGTGTGCGCTCCGTGCTCTGCGTTTGCGGCGGGCACGCCTATCGGGACAGCGGGGCCTGGGACGAGGCCGAACACGCGGCCCGTCGTCAGGGTTTGACGCTGGCCTTGTACAACCGCGTCACGCCCGACCCTTCCACGGACTGTATGGACGAAGCCGCCGCTTTGGGGCGCGTGGTGGGCGCGGGCGCCGTGCTGGCCATCGGCGGCGGCAGTTCCATAGACTGCGGCAAATGCGCGGCCGTGCTGCTGGCCAACCCTACAGTGACGGCCGAAGATCTGTTTTGCTGTAGATTCCGCCCCCGCACGGCCCTGCCTCTGGTGGCCGTGCCCCTGACCCATGGGGTAGGCAGCGAGGTCAACCGCTTTGCCGTAGCCACCCTGGTGCGGGACAACCGCACCGCGGTCATTGCCCACGACTGCATGTACCCGCGTTATGCGGTGGACGACCCTGCGCTTATGACCGGGCTCTCGCCCGAACAAACCCGTCATGTTTCCGTGGATGCCCTGAGCCGCGTGGTGGAAGCCGCCACAACCACTGTGAGCAATGCTTTTGTGGTTATGCTGGCCAGAGAAACCGTGCGCTTGGTTCACCGCTGGCTGCCCATGGCCCTGGAGCAGCCCGACGACCTGGAGGCCCGCTATGGTCTGTGCCTGGCTGCCATTCAGGCCGGGCTGGCCTTTGACAACGGACTGTTGCATATGGCCCACGCGTTGGAGCAGCCCTTGCGCAGCGTTTGCAAGGCCCCCCACGGTCTGCGTCTGGCCGTGCTGCTGCCTGCGGTAGTGCGGGAATGCTACCCCGCCTGTGCGCCGGTGGCGGCCGATATTCTGGCGCCGCTGGCCCCCGGTCTGCACGGCCTGCCCGAAGAAGCCCCCAAGGCGGCCCGTGCCGTGGAGCAGTGGCTTTTTTCCGTAGGCCTGACGCAAAAGCTCCTGAACCTGGGGGTTCAGGAGCTGGATGTGGAGAAATTTTGTACTCAGGTGGAGCACACCCCGGCTTTGGGGCCGTTGCTTTCCGTAGCGCCGGTGGCCAGTTCGCACGAACTGGTGACCAGAATCTACCGGCAATCCTTGCGTCCTATGGCCTGAGTACGCCATCCTCCTCCTGGGCCGGACTGTTCTGCCGCAGTCCGGCCCCTTAACCCAAGCCCCGCCGTCGCCCGACGGCGGGGCCCCTTTTTCCCGCTCCGCGCCCTCCCTGGGCGTGACGCGAGAAAGCATTTCCCTAGCACCTTCCCGTGCAAAATCCAAGCGCAAATTTCTCCAAGGCCAGGTTTGCCGCTGGGTTAGGGAAGAAAATTTTTTGGATTTTACAATAACAAAAAGCTGTTAAAGTTTTTTGTCCACGCTCTGACAGGCTTGAAGCAAACGCCTTGTCAGGATAGTGCTGGAGCCGTCATGGAACTGTTTTGGGTATTCTGGCCAGACTTGGCCCCTTTTGCCGCCGCAGCCGCATCGCGGCTTACGCTGGCGCGTCGTCAGCGTATGGAGCGGTATGTCGCTCCTGCGGAGCAGTTGCGCTGCCTTGCGGCAGGGTTGCTGCTGCGCCGTGTACTGGGTGTGCGCCACGACCAGGATCTGACTCTGAACCCTTGGGGCAAGCCGCGATTACGGCGGCCCGGCGGCCTTGGCTTCAGCCTGAGCCACGCGGGACAGTATGCGGTACTGGCTGTGGGAACGCCGCCGCTGGGCGTGGATGTGGAGCCGCGTCTGCCCCCTGACCAGCCCCTGCCCTTGCGCGGCCTGCACCCGGCGGAACGCCGGGCCCTGGAGCAGCAGCCACAGCCGGAGGATTTCTGGCTGCGCCTCTGGACAGGGAAGGAAAGCCTGCTCAAGGCCGTGGGTCTGGGCTTGTGGCGCAATCCTGAAGAAATCTCACTGCTGCCCTTGCAGAACGGCGTGTACCACTGGCGGAACCGGCCCTGGCTGCTGACCTGGCGGGAGCTGCCGGGCCATGTGCTGGCTGTGGCTGCCCGCCGTCCTTTTGCCTCCCTGACGCTGACAGGGCTGACCCCCGTCGACCTGCTGGCGGACACCCTCCCCTCGCCTTTGCGTGGTTTTGCGGCGGCGTCCGTCTGAACCAAAACGTTGTTGCAGGCGCGTTCCGGCAGATACTGCGTCAGCCTTGCCGGGCTTCGGGATTAAGGCAGTCCGGGGGCACGCGACCGTCCAGGGCGGCGAAAATTTTTTCTGCACAGCTGTTGCCCATGCTGATAAAGCCGTCCATGGTGGTAGCGCCTTTATGCGGGGTCAGCAGCACGTTGGGCAAGTCACGCAGACCGGGATGGATCTGCGGCTCACGCTCAAACACGTCCAGACCGGCTCCGGCAATATCGCCCTTTTGGAGGGCTGCTGCCAGGGCGTCTTCGTCCACCACCGGCCCCCGCGCCGTATTGATGAGGATGGCGTGACGGGGCATGATTTCCAGCTCACGTCGGCCGATGTAGTGCCGGGTTTCGGTGGTTAGCGGAACGTGCAGACTTACGAAGTCTGCCGTGGCCAGCAGGGCGTTTTTTTCCATAAAGCGCGCCCCGGTCCGGGCTTCAAAATCCCGCCGGGGCCGGTGCGCCGTATAGATAAGCCGCATACCGAAACCGGCGGCTCGTTGGGCCACGGCCTGGGCGATGCGCCCGCCGCCCACCAGGCCCAGGGTTTTGCCGCTGACCCGCTGCCCGATTTTGAGCAGCAGGCCCCAGGGTTGTTCGCCGCTGCGCACAAAAGCGTCGCACTCGCGCAGGCGTCGGGCCACCCCTAGCATGAGGGCCATGGCCAGGTCGGCCGTATCTTCGGTGACCAGGCCGGGGTTGTGCGTCACCCAGATGCCCAGGCGGGTGGCTGCGGCCACGTCCACATGGTCAAACCCCACACCGTAGCAGGCAATGATTTTACAGGTAGGGGCCAGAGCTTCCAGCACTGCCGCGTCCAGCGGCAGCACCGGGGCAATAATGCCGTCCCGACCGCGTACGGCTCCGCAAAGGGCCGCGTGGTCGAGTCCGCCCAGGGGGCCCATCTCCACCGTGCAGCGGGTGCGCAATAAAGCCACAGATTCCGGAACAATGGCACGGATTACATAGATATTCGGCTGAGACATGGGTGCTGTGTCGGCTGTGGCTCAATGTGAAATAATGCTGGCCAAAAAGTCTTTGGCCCGCTGGGTCTGCGGCGCTTCAAAAAAGCGTTCCTTGGGCGTATCTTCCAGAATTTGGCCGTCTTCCATAAAAAGGACTCGGTGGGCCACTTTGCGGGCAAAGCCCATTTCGTGGGTCACCACCATCATGGTCATGCCTTCGTAGGCCAGCTCCACCATAACGTCCAGCACTTCGTTGATCATTTCCGGGTCCAGGGCCGAGGTGGGTTCGTCAAAGAGCATGGCCACCGGGTCCATGCACAGGGCGCGGGCAATGGCCACGCGTTGCTGCTGTCCGCCGGAAAGCTGGGAGGGATATTTTTTCATCTGCGCTTCCAGCCCCACCCGAGTGAGCAGGGCTACGGCTTTTTCCATGGCTTCCTGGCGCTTGCGTTTAAGCACTTTTTCCTGCGCCAGAATAAGGTTGTGCAGGAGGTTCAGGTGAGGAAAAAGCTCAAAATGCTGAAAGACCCACATGGCTGCGCAGTTCGGCCAAATTGGTTTTTTTGCTGGTCACTTCGGTGCCGTTGACGAATATCTGCCCTTCCTGCACCGGCTCAAGGCCGTTGACCGTCTTGATCAGCGTGGATTTGCCCGATCCGGAAGGTCCACAGACCACCACCACCTCCCCTTTATTGATGCGGGTGGTGCAGTGGCGCAGCACGTTGAAGTCGCCGTACCATTTGGAAACGTCGTTGATGATGATCACAGGTTCGGTAGGAGGGTTGCTCATACTTTTATTCTCTTTTTTACCGTGGTCACGGCCAGGGAAACGCAGAAACAGACCACAAAATAGCCCGCGCCCGCCAGCAGCACCATGTTGATTTCAAAGCCCGTCGTTTTGCCGATGTTGGTGGCCGTGCGGAAAAAGTCCGCCAGACCGATGATGTAAACCAGGGATGTATCCTGAAACAGAATCATACCCTGGGTGAGCAGCAAGGGCGTCATGACGCGGAAGGCCTGGGGCAGGATCACATAAACAAGCGCCTGGGGCCTGGTCATACCCAGGGCCAGGGCGGCCGCCCCCTGCCCGGCGGAGACGCTGCGCATGCCCGCCCGGATGATTTCCGCGTAATAGGCCGCCTCAAAGGCGCTGAAGGCCACCACGGCCGAAACCAGGCGGATGTCCGTCTGGGGCGAAAGGTTGAGCACGTTGCTCAGCACCTGCGGCACAATGAGGTAAAACCACAACAGCACCATCACCAGAGGAATGGAGCGGAAGCAATTGACGTAAAGCGTTGCAAACCAGCGCAGGGGCGCAAAAACCGAGATGCGCGCTACAGCCAGCAGCGTGCCCAGCACCATGCCCATGATCACAGCCGTGACCGTGATCTTGAGGGTAACCAGAGCGCCCTGGGCCAGCAGGGGCAGGCTCTGGGCAATCATACTCCAACCAAAATCAAGCATTTTTGCCTCCCATGCTCACGGAGGGCAGCCGCATTTTGTTCTCCAGAAGTTTCATGGCCCGCATGACCACAAAATTCAGCAAGACATAGGCCAGGGTCACGGCGATGAAGGACTCGTAGGCATAGCCGGAAAATTCCAACAGCCGGTTAGCCTGGGAGGTCAGCTCCACCAAGCCGATGGTGGAGGCCACGGCGGTGTTTTTGACCATATTGAGCATCTCTGAAGTGAGCGGCGGGATAATGATCCGGTAGGCATTGGGCAAAAGCACATACAGATAGGTCTGCGGCAGGGTCAGGCCCAAGGCCAGGGCGGCGGAACGCTGCCCGCTGGAAAGAGCCTGGATGCCGGAGCGCACCTGCTCACAGACGCGCGCGCCGGTAAAAAAGCCCAAGGCGCAGGTGGATAAAATAAAAAATTGAATATTCGGATTAAGTTCGGCTTTGAACCATACGCTTACATCGTGCGGCAGCAGGTCCGGCGCGCTTAGGTACCAGATAAAAAACTGGACGATAAGAGGGATGTTACGAAAAATGGCCACATAGGCGGCCCCAATGGTGCGAAAAAGGCGACTTGGCAGGGTACGGAGGATGCCGAACAGCGATCCGGCCACAAAAGCCACAATCCACGCACAGACAAACAGGGCCGCTGTGGTCAGAAATCCGTCCACCAGCCAGCTGAAGTAGGTCACGTTGCCGAACGGCGCCTGTTCAAAAAAAATGCCCCAATTCCAATTTGCCTGCATGGGTCGGATCCCGGTTGAAAGACTGTGTCACACTACGTTGCACTGACGGCGCCACGCAGCGCGTGGAAAATGCAAGGCAAACGCGCGGGTCGGCGCAAACCGGCCCGCGCGCCGCACGGTTAATCCAACGCCTTGTCGTTGGGCGCTTTAAACAGCGTCCTCATTTCTTTGGACATTTCAAAGTTCATGTTCATCCCCTTGGGCGGGATGGGCTGCATGAACCAACGCTGATAAGACTTTTCCGCCACGCCGGAAAGCTGCATTTCGGCAATGACGTCGTCCACCAGTTTCTTGAAGGGGGCATCCCCCTTGCGCACCATGCAGCCGTAGGCTTCATAGCTTTGGGGCGTGCCAACGATGGCCCATTGGGCGGGGTTTTTGGCCTTGGCGCGCTCGCCGGCCAGCAGGGCGTCGTCGATGAAGAAGGCCACGGCGCGGCCCGATTCCACCGTACGGAAGGCATCACCGTGGTCTTTGACGCTGATGATGTGGATACCCAGCTTTTTTTCGTCATTCATCTTGTTGAGCAGCTTTTCAGAAGTGGTGCCGGCAGTGACGGCCACGTTCTTGCCCTTGAGATCGTCAAAATCTTTGATGCCGGAATTTTTGTCCACCAGAAGGCGCGTGCCCACAATGAAGAATGTGTTGGAAAAATCCACCTGCTGCTGGCGCTCGCGGTTGTTGGTGGTGGAGCCGCATTCAAAGTCGAAGGTGCCGTTCTGCAGCAGCGGGATGCGGTTCTGCGAGGTGATGGGCACGTAGCGCACCTTGAGGTTGGGCATATTCAGCTTTTTTTTGACGGCGGCCACGACCTTGTCGGAGTAATCCTGAGCGTAGCCCACCACGTTCTGCTGCAGGTCATAATACGAAAAAGGCACAGAAGATTCCCGATGCCCAACTGTTATAATGCCGGTATCTTTGATTTTTTTTAGCGTTCCGGTCAATTCCTCGGCCTGGGTCCCACCGCTCTGCGCGGGCACAAGCAGCAGTGCCGCCAGAGCAGCCAGGGCAAATTTTTTCCAATTCATGAATGCCTCCTCAAAGATGACGTTGCCGACAAGGGGGCCCCTTGCCGTGGGCACAGCCGCCGCCGATGCGCCCGGCAGGGGCTCTGCGCGCAGTATACGGCACAATATGACATGTTGGAAGAAAAAGTACAATAACCGCCGTCGCCGCTGCGGCGGTTGTCCAAAGGCGGCAAAAACCCTCTCTTCTGCCCTGTCAGTGTCCTGAATTGGAGCGACCTTGTCAATATGTTGCCAATCTGCATACTTAGAGATTTTTTTCTCAATCCGCACGGCATCTTTTTTTCAGAGCGCACACGCCCCTCCCTTGCGCGCTCGCCGCCCGCGCTCGACCTCGCTGGCATTTTCTGCTAGTCACTACCACTAGCAACTGCGTTGGCGATTTTTTTACGGCCGCCGCACAACCTCAACCTGGATACGCCATGGAAACCTCCGCCCATCCTCCGGTTCCCGCCTTTTCTTTCCGGCGCATGGCCGGTCTGGATCAGGCCCTGCTGCTTGCCGACGACGAATGGCGTCACCTTGACCGCCTTGACCCCAAGCTCTGGATGGCTTTGAGCTGCCCCACCGAAGGGCTGGAATTTGACACCGCCACCCTGCGCCTGCTGGACGAAGACGGGGACGGACGCATCCGCGCCGCCGACCTGCTGGCCGCTGTGGCCTGGGTCTGCCAGCGGGTTAAACGCCCTTCCCGTCTGCGGGAGCGCGCCCCGGACCTGCCCCTGGACAACCTGCGCGAAGACACGCCTGAAGGCGCGGAAGTGCTGGCCGCCGCCCGCCTGGTGCTTGCCACGGCCAACGCGGAAGGCGCTGCGACAGTTGCGCGGGAGCAGATTGCCGCCGCTCTGGCCGCCGCCGCCGAATATCCCTACAACGGTGACGGCGTGCTGCCGCCCTGCTCCGTGCCGTCTGCTCAGGCGGATGTAGCCCGCTTCATTAGCCTGGGCATGGCCATGGCGGGAGCCAAACGTGACGATTCCGGCCTGCCCGGCCTTGATTTGCCTCTGGCCCAAGAGATCCGCGCCCGCCTGCAGCAGGCCCGGGACTGGCGTGCCCAGGTGCGTGGGGCCGAGCTGCCCCTGGGCGCAGCCACAGAAGAGGCTTGGACGCTGCTCCAAAAAATCTCCCCCAAGATCGACGATTATTTTACCCGTTGCCGGATGGCAGACTTTGCGCCCGCCGCCCTGCCCTCCCTCAATGAGGAAGGCGAAGCTGCCGCAGACGGCGAAGAGGCCCTGCTCTCGTTAGAGACCCTGCGGCGCCGCCCCCTGGCCCGCATTGTGCCGGGCCGTTCCCTGCTGGACGCCGCGCGTGGCGTGAATCCCGCCTGGGAGGAAGATTTGCGCGCTTTTGGCCGGCTTTTTGCGCCCCTGCTGCCGCAGAAAGAAGGCGAAGCATGGTCTCTGGACGCCGCAACCTGGCGCGCCCTCAAGGAACGCTTCGCGCCCTACGCCGCCCTGCTGGCCCAGCGCCCAACACAACCGGCCGCCCCCGAAGAGGCCGCGCCCGCAACTTTTGCCCGGCCCGACCTGCCCGCCCTGGCTGCTGCCCCTGCCGGCGACCCGCTGGGACGGGCTTTTTTACCCCGTGCGCCGCAGGAGGCCCTGGACGCCGTGACGGATGCGGATTTGGACGCTCTGCTTGCCAACAACGTATGGCAGGGCTTTCTGGCCTGCCTGGAGCGCGAAAAAGCCGCACCGCGTCTGGATTCCCTGCGCGCTCTGGAAAAGCTGCTGCTTCTGCACGCCCACCTCTATACCCTGCTCATGAACTTTCTTTCCTTTGCCGATTTTTATGAGCCGGGCCAGCGCGCCATTTTTCTGGCCGGCACGTTGTACATGGACAGCCGCTCCTGCTCCCTGTGCGTGCCCGTAGCCGATGTAGAAGGCCATATGGCCCTCGCCGCGCAAAGCCACCTTTGTCTGCTCTACTGCCAGTGCACCCGCCAGACCGCCCAGGGCGCGACGCAAACCGCACAGATCGCCGCCGCCCTGACCGCGGGGGGCACCGCCGCCCTGGTCAAAGGCCGCCACGGCGTGTTTGTGGACAATGCCGGGCAGATCTGGGACTGCGCCCTGCTGCGCGTGGTGCACAATCCCATCAGCCTCAAGGAAGCCGTGTGGGCCCCCTACGTACGCTTTGCCAATCTTGTGGGCGAGCAAATGCAAAAACTGGTGGCCGCCAAGGACAAAGCCGTGGCCACAGCCACGACCAAAACCGCCGGTTCCCTGGCTTCAGGAGCCGTGGCCCCCACGCCGCCACCGGCTGCGGCTGCGGCCAAACCGCCGTTTGACATAGCCAAGAGCGCGGGCATCTTCGCCGCCCTCAGCGTAGGCATCAGTATGGTCAGCGCCTCCTTCGCCTACATTGCCAAGTCCCTGTTCTCCCTGGGTTGGTGGTGGCCGCTGGCCCTGGCCGGGCTGTTTGTCTGCATTTCCGGCCCCTCCACCTTGCTGGCCTGGTTCAAGCTGCGGCGGCGCAGCCTTGGTCCTCTGCTGGACGCCTCCGGCTGGGCCGTCAACACAGGTGCGCCCATTAACCTGAGCCTGGGCGCCTGCCTCACGCGTGAAGGCAGCATGCCCCCCGGCGCGCAACGCTCACTGGACGATCCTTACGGCCTGCCTGCCCGCCTGGGCCAAGGCAGATCACGGGCCTTGACAGCCGTAGCGCTCATCCTGCTTCTGCTGGGCGCGGCCCTGGCCGCCAGCTGGGTCTGGCGAGACAATCTGCCCCCCTGGTTGGGCACGCGCCTGCCCTGGGCGCAAAGCGTTGCACAGCAACCAGACGCTGCCGCCAAGGGGGATGCGGCCAAAAAGACGGCTGTCAAACCAGAGGCCGCCACAGCCAAAGCCGCACAAAAGGATACAACGGATGCGGCCAAAACCGAGGGAGGCCAGCCGGAGGCCTCTGCGGCTCAGGTTGACTCCAAGACCGGACACAAGGACAAGGCCGCCCCAGCCGCTGCACCATCGCCCCTGGACAAGCTACTGCCGCTGCCCAAAGCCCCCTAATGCATTGCAACTTTTGGAATATGTATTCTAAAACTTTTTACTACGCACACCGTGGCGCGTAACTGTGCATATACACTGCGTTTGCACCTGCATGACTGACTTCTGTTCACGCAGTCGCCAGAGCAACTTCAAAATGAAATTATTCTAGCTGCCTCGGCGTTGTGTAATACTCCCGGTTTTTCTTTGTTTGCGTAAGCGGCCGCCGCAGCCCCTGGGCCCGGCGGCCGCTCTTGCTTTCTGCTGGAAGATGCGTATATGTATACTGCCACATGGCGCAACTATTCTGCCGCCGCCCACAAGCGGCCTTCACCCCTTTTCCCGGAGATGTCATGAAACGTAGCGTGCTTCTGGCCGCACTGCTGGTCTGCTGCTGTGCCCTCCTGCTTACTGTGACCGAAACCACGGAAGCCGCCCGGCTGGGCGGCGGACGTTCGTTTGGCGGCAAGCCGTTTATGAGCACACCCGCACCCGCCCGTCCTCAAACCGCCCCAAGCAGACCGGGCCCGGCCGTTAACCAGAACCGGCCACAGCAGCAACAGCCCGCTGCCGGCGCTGCCCGGCCCGGCCTTTTCGGCGGCATGGGCGGCCTCATGGGCGGGCTGCTGGCCGGCACGCTTATCGGTTCCCTGCTTTCGGGCCACGGTTTTGCCGGCGGTGGTTTTATGGACATCCTCATTTTCGGCCTGCTCATCTATTTTGGTCTGAAGCTCTTTGCCCGCTTCCGCAGAGCGCCGTCTCCGGTCGGGGCCGGTCAGGGGCCAGCCGCTGCGGACGAACCCTTCCGGCGTGAGGGCGCCGACGGTTGGGGCGCCTTGCGCAGCACGGCTGCGGCCACGGGCGGAACAACGGAAGACGCGCCGCCCGTTTCCGTTCCTCAGGGCTTTGATGTGGAAGAATTTCTGCGTGGGGCCAAGATGGCCTATAACCGCCTGCAGCAGGCCTGGGACAAACGAGATATGGCCGACATCGCTCAATTTGCCACCCAGGCTGTGCAGGAGGAAGTACGCCGCCAGATGGAGGCGGACCCTACCTCCGGCAGCACGGAGTTGCTCTTGGTCAACGCCCACCTGCTGGGCGTTGAGAACGACGGGCCGGACCAGTATGCCCAGGTCTTTTTTGATGTGCTGCTGCGGGAAGACCCCGCCCAGCAAGCGCCCACCTCCGTGCGTGAGGTATGGCACTTTGTGCGGCCCGTGGCGGGCGGCATGTGGAAGCTGGACGGCATTCAGCAGGTGGAAGGCTAAGCCCTGACGTTCTTCGGGAGGGGCCTGTGACCCCCCCTGTTTCGCCGACAAAGCCCAAAAGCAAACAAAAAGCACTGCCGTGCGCGGGCTGCAGTTACTTTGCGGCCCGCGCCTTTCGGCTGGAGAACTGTGTATGGAAAACTATGTGGCAAAACACGACAAACTCATGCGTCTGCTCCAGATGCACATTGAAAGCGCCACGCCGGAACACGCCGTGGTCACCATGCCCCTTACCCCTGACCACCGCAACGGCATGGGCTTTGCCCACGGCGGGGCCATCTTTTCCCTGGCCGACGTGGCCTTCGGTGCAGCGGCCAATGCCGGCAAGCTGACCGGCGTGGTGAGCCTTTCCACGGCCATCGAATTTCTGCGCCCCGGCAAAACCGGCCCCCTGCGCGCCGAAGCCATTGCCGTACGCCGCGGCGCGCACATCCAGAGCTATGACGTCATGGTCTATGACAGTGATGGATCTCTCATTGCCCGCTGCATGGCTTCCGGCTACCAGACTGACATTGCCCTGCCCGCATAGCGGAGCGAACAGTGTTTTCGCAGAGGAATGGGGATTTGTAGAAAACGTTATTTTTCATATAAATGCACCTAGCCTCCCCTGCGCAAAGAAAACGGCGGATTTTTGCGGATTACGGACTTGAGTCCGCTGCACGCAAAAATCCGCCGCTGTCATCACGAGCGCAAAAAGTTGTTTTTTGTCCAAACGGGACGGTAGCGCGTCAGCTCGCCGTTATGCGGGCTGCGCAGCTGCGCCCTTTCGTCCCGTTTTGCCGGGTGAGGAACGCTTGCGCCTCCACGCCGGGCGTCTGTTTGGCAACCCCAGGGCATTGCAACATGCAATGCCCTATGCGTCCGCCAGAGGCAGACTGAGGCAAAAACTGGCCCCCCCTTCGGGGCGGTTGACGGCCGTCAGCGCGCCATTGCGGGCCTGAGCCAGCGAACGGGCTACGGCCAGGCCCAGGCCTGCATACCGGCCTAGGGACTGCCCCTGTCCAGAGGTCTGGTCCGGCGTCTGCGGGCGGCTTTGCAGCGTCCGCGTGCTGAAGAAGGGTTCAAAGATATGAGGCAAAACTTCGGCCGCAATGCCGGGGCCGTTGTCCTCCACCCAGAGGTCGTACCAGCCCCGATCCTGCGCCGCCTCCCGACGCACGGATCCCCGTATGTGCAACGTCCCGCCTTGCGGCATGGCGTCCAGCGCATTTTCCACCAGATGCAGCAGAATCTGACGCAGTTCCGGCAGGGATCCCAACGGCCGGGCCGGGCCGTCCGGCAGGGCAATGCGGCAGACCACGCCGCTCTGCTCCACACGGGCGTGCAAGAGCTCCAGTACCGCGTCTATGGCAGCAGCCACGTCCAGGGGGCCGGTGCGCGGGTCCAGGCCGTGCCCCACCATGAGCAGCTTTCTGGTAATTTCACGTACGCGCAGACTCTGCGTGCGGATGAGGGCCACGGCCTCACGCGCCTCGTCCACTTCGGGCAGGGCCGCGGCTTCGGGCGCGTCCAGACAGTCCCGCACCAGGCCAGCGGCCTGCACAATGATGTTCAGAGGGTTGTTGACCTCGTGGGCCACGCCTTCAGCCACCCGGCCCAGACTGCGCCAACGGGCGGCCTCGGCCAGCCGGGCGGCCTCCTCCCTGGCGCGGGCGCGCTCGTCGGCCTTGCGGCATTCGGCCAGCACATCGTCCAGACGTACAGGCTTGGAAAGCCAGTTCAGCGCCCCACGCCGCATGGCCTGTACGGCTTTACCCATGTCTGCTGCGCCGGAGAGCATGACCACATCCGTGCGCGGATATTTTTCACGTAAAACTTTAAGCAGCGCCACGCCGTCCATGCCCGGCAGGCCCACATCCAGAAAGATCAGATCGCAATCCTGCCGTTCCAAAGAGGCCAACGCCTCCGGGGCATCCGCCGCCGTGGCCGTTTCCACGCCGCGCAGGCTGAGGCGCTCCGCCAGGGGGCGGGCAAAGGCGGCCTCGTCGTCCACAATAAGCACCCGCATGGGTCAAGCCCTCCGCAGTCAGTGCTGCCCGCCCTGTGTCCCGGCCCTCTCTGCCCACAGCGCCGGGCAGGAAGGCCAAGGCGAATCCTGGGGGGCTCAAGCCCCCCAGACCACCGGAGGCGGCTTGCAACACCAGACCGTGTTCCACATCCGTATGCCGTTGCGCCGCGTCATTTATTGTGTTCGTCCAGGACGTCCTTTTCGTTCAACACGTCGCGGGCGGCGTCAAAATCGCCGCCTTCGGCCAGAGAAACGGCCACCATGGCGTTTTCCACCTTGTCGCGATAGGCCATGCGGATGCTGCTCAGCAGCTCGTCGATGTCCATGGGCTTTTTAAGGAAGTTGTACGCGCCCATGCGGTAGGCCGTCTGCTCTTCCGCATCCCCGCCGTGGCCGGTGAGGATGATGACCTGCACCTGCGGATTGCTTTTCTTTACATTGCGCAGCACTTCAAAGCCGTCCATGCCGGGCATGCGCAGGTCCAGAACGATGACGTCCGTGGGTTGCTCCACGGCCTTGAGGGCCTGCGGCCCGTCGTAAGCCACGCGCGCCTCAAAGCCGCGCATGGACAAGCGTTCGGCCAGGGTGTCCACAAACTGCTTTTCGTCGTCCACAAGCAAAATTTTGATGTCTTCTTTGGTCATGGAACCATGCTCCTTGCAGGCCCGCCAGCACGGGCCGGTTATGCGCCCTCGCCAGCGCAGGCCGAAATGGAAAGAAAAAACCGCTGCCCCGCGTCCCGCCAGGGCATGAGCGCCGCCCGCCAGCCGGGCCTGAGGCCGTCCAGCAGAGGGCTGCCGGTCATGACTGAAAAAGCCATCTCCCGATTGGGGCCCTCCGTCACTTCCACAATAATGCCCTCTTCTTTCTGCCGCTGCCCCGCCGCAAAACGCAGGGTCACCTGCCCGCCCACGGAGGCGCAGAGGTCAAAAACTTCCAACAGCGCGCGCAACACGGCCAGGGCAGGCACCGGAGCCCACACGGGCTCTTCCGTTTCGCGGTACTCCAGTTTGATCTGCGCGGCTCGCGCGTGCCGCGCCGCCAACAGGCAGAAGGTGCGGCAGACCCGCGCCAGATCGCAGGGGCCGGCGCTGTCCGCGCTTTCCGCGCCGCCGGCCTGGGCCATGTGGTCCATGCCCTCGGCCAAAGCTGCGCCCTGAACCACCGCCCGCTGCACTTCGCTCAGGGCTGTGGCAAGCCGCTCGTGCCGGGCCGCCCCCCCCTCGCGGGCCGCCAAGGCGGCCAGGTCCTGCGCCAGCCCCGCTGATTCACGGATAACGGCCAGCACATTGCGCATGTCGTGGACAGCCGAGGCCAGCAGTCTGGCCATGCACTGACTCTCGTTCATGGACGCCCTCCCCCGCTGTCGTCGGCGCCGGCCGCGCCTTCACGGGCGGCAGCCTGCACAGCCGCCAGAAAGTCCCTGAAGGCCAGGGGTTTAGTCAGGCAGGCCGAAGCCTGGGCCAGGGGGCAGACGCCATTGTCGTCCACGGCCTCGTGCCCGGTGAGCACAATGACGGGCAGGCCGGGATGGGCGGCTTTGAGGCGATGCAAGGCCTCGTCCCCGGAAAGGCCGGGCATGAGCAGGTCCAGCACGGCCACGTCGGGGGTATCTTTGTCCGCCTCTTGCAGGGCGCTCAGTCCGTCATAAACCACGCGGACGTCATAGCCGCGCAGGCGCAGGCGTTCCGCCAGGGTATCCACAAAGTCTTTTTCGTCGTCAGCCAACAGTATGCGCAAGGCCATGCTACACCTCCCCCGCGCCTTCGGGAGGGGTCAGGGGCAGGGTTACCCGCACGGTGCTGCCCTTGCCCTCTTCACTCTCCACATGGATGTCGCCGCCCAGGCGACGTACAATGCCGTAGGTGATGAACATGCCGAGGCCCGTACCCTTGTCTTTTTTAGTGGAATAGAAGGGCTCAAAGATATGCCGGAGCACGTCGGGCGACATGCCTTTGCCGTTGTCGCTCACGGCCACTTCCAACCCCTGCGGACCAAGCGCGGTGCAGACGACTTTGATAAAGCGTCCATTGTCCGGACCGCCCGCGCGCTCCACTGCCGCCACGGCGTCCAGGGCGTTGCCCAGGATGTTCAGAAAGATCTGTTGCAGCTCGCCCCTGTCCGAAACAATTTCTGGCAAATCCTGCGGCAAGTCCGCCTCCAGGCGCACCCCCCGGTTTTTGGCCTCGCGCTCCAGAAAACTCATGGTTTCGGTAATTACTTCCTCCACATGCAGGCTCTGGCGGTTGGCCTCCATGCGTCGGGCAAAGCCCAGCAGGCGGTGGGTAATGCCGCGGGCGCGCTCCACCGTGCTCTCGATACTGGTCAGCAAAGCGGAAAAACGCTCCTTGTCCGCAGGGTCGCTGACCACTTTGCCCATATCCAGCAAATCCTGGGCCAGGCCCGCTTTTTCATAAATAACGGCCAGGGGGTTGTTGACCTCGTGGGCCACGCCCGCAGCCAGTCGGCCGATGGAAGAAAGTTTCTGGTTGTGCTCCATCTGGGCAAACACGGCCACCCGTCGCTCGTCGCTGGCCTGCAGCCGGTTGATCAGGTGCTTCATGAGAAAGTGCGAAACCAGCACGATAAGGGCCACGCCGCCGCAGAGCACCAGCAAAAGTTCGGTGCGCAGGGCCGACCAGGGACGAAAAGCGTCGGCCACGGGCTTGACGGCCAGGAGCATGAACTCCGTGCCCGCCAGGGTGCAGGAGGCCACCATGAGGTTGCGGCCAGAGGCGTCAGTTATGCGGCGCACCACAGTTTCGTGCGAGGCCGGCGGCAGAGACAGGGGCAGGGTTTCCAGAGCCTTGCCGTAGAGATTGGAATCGGTCTGCAGCACGCCTTCGCGGTCCACCAGAAAAACGTCTGTGTCCTGCTCCGGCCCCACGGTGGAAACGATCTGCTGCACACGCAACGTATCCGTAGCCACACGCAGGGTCCAGGACTGGCCGCTTTCCTGCAGCCGATGCACGGCCACCACCAGGTGCGGGTAGCCCCGGTAGCCCAGGAAGGCGTTGCTCAGATAGCGACCCTTGATTTCGGCCTCCCGCAACCAGGGTTTGCCAGCGTAGTCCGCGCCCTTGAGCTTATACGGCCCCACATACCCCACCTGACGGCCTTCGGCGTCCACCAGTCCCATATCCACAAAGCCCTGAAACTCGCTCTTGAGGGACAGAAAAACCCGGTTGAGGGTGCGTTCGTCCGCCAGATCCTCAAAGGTATAGGCGTGCGCCAGGAAGCCCACGGTGGAGACCCGTTCGCCCAAATACAGCTCCAGAGCCGCCTGGGATTTGCGGGCCAGGGCATAAACCGGGCTTTCCATCTCCCGCCCCAGGGTGCGCGTATACTGCAGATGGCTGATGGCCGAAAGCAGCAAGAGCGGCGTAACGGAAACGGCCACCATAAGCAGCGTCATAAGCCGCCGCAGAGAACGGTAACGCCCCGGCGAAATATCTTCCGGCACTTCCAGCAGATGACCGAAAGACTGTTTGAGAATGGCGAACATGGGCTCCTCCTGGTCTGCGCCGCAAGCTGGGGTGTCACAACCGTTTTTGCGTCACAGCGGGTCTCGGGACGGCGCGCGCCGGGCCGGGCTGTGGGGACGGCCGCCAGAGCGGCCGCCGCAAGGCCACAGCCCCAAGGCTGCGGCTAGTGTCCGCCGGCCACCAGGATGCCGGAGGCCGCCAGACTGAGCACCAGCACTTCGGCGATGGCAATGCTCATCATAAGCCACTCCTTGTGCTTGGCCAGGGTCCAGGCCAACTGAATGAAGCAGAAGATGGTCAGCGCCGCCAGAAAGGCTATGCCTACGAAGTTGCATATATCGCCCTTGGCCACCAAGGCAAGCCACCCCCAGCCCTGAGGGATGTTCCCGGCCGCGCGGTATTCGGCCGCGCTGTGGGTCCACAACCGGGGCAGTTCGTCCAGGGGAATCTGGGGCGTCAGCACGCCGAAGACGTACAGCGCGTAGGTGATAAGCATAATGATAAAGCCCAGCAGCGCGCCGTAAAACAGCGTGTCCGCATAGCGCAGTTGCGCTGGCGAAGCCTTGATTTCGTTCCGCAAGTCTTTGGTCTGCATTTGTATACTCCCTTATATATCCGGACTTACCAGCCCAGTCCCTTGAGCAGGGCCTTGGCCCCGGAGAAGAAGAGCACGATAATGACCATATACCGGATGAACTTGGGCTTGGCCACGGCCAGAAGACGCACACCCACCACGGATCCCAGCATAAGCCCCACGATGGAAGGCACAGCCATGAGCGGGATGACGCAGCCCTGGTTCAGATAGACCCAGGCGGCGGAAGTATCGGTGATGGAGAGCAGGAACTTGGAAGTGCCCACGCCCACCTTGAGGGGAACGCCCATGAGCAGGTTGAGCACTGGCACGTTGGCCCAGCCGGCTCCCAGACCGAACATGCCGGCCATGATGCCGATGGCAATAAAGAGCAGCAAACCCACCAGGGTGCGGTGGGTTTTCCACTCCACCACTTCGCCGGTGCTGGGTTCCAGAAACACGCCGTTCATGCCCAAGGCCAGGCCCACGGCATCCTGTTTGGTCACCACGGGACGCACGGAGTTTTTGGACATGAGCAGCAGTACGGCAATGCCCAGAATGGTCGCGCCAAGGCAGGTCTGTACTACATTGGTGGGCAGAGCCAGACCCAGCATGGCGCCCACAATGGCGCAGGCTGAGGCAATGAGCGCCACGGGCAGGGCCAGACGCAGGTTGGCGAAGTTACGCCGCAACAGACCGGGACCGGCGGCCAGCGCGCCCGCCAGGGCCACCAGCAGACCCGCGCCGCGCACGAAGTCCAGATGGAAGGGAAAGAAGCCGCTGACCAGAGGCACAAACAGAACGCCGCCGCCCACGCCGGCCATCACCGCGATAATGCCGAGGATAAAGCAGAAAAACAGCAGTGCCGTGGGCCAGAACCACCAGGGGTGGTTGTCCACTGGCGCCAGATCGGGCGTCTGGGTGGCCGGAGGCGTGGCCCCCTCCGGCGCGACCTGCAGGGTCGTGCCTGCGGCGTCCGGTGCGGCCGTCGCGGCCGGATCGTTTTGCGCCGCTACCTGGACTGCGGGCGTGGCGGCACTTTGCGCCCATGCTCCCACGGGCCCCGCCAGAAGCAGCAGCAAAGCCACCATAAGCGGCCACAGCCGCCGTGCCCCAAACCTTGCCCCCAGAACAGGGGCCGCACTCAAATCACACGCCATTGTATCCCCCTTGCGGCCAGATGCCGATGCGTTGTTTCTGACAAAGCCAGACTAGCCTCCGGCAAGGGCCTGGGCCATCGGGAGTTTCCTGATTTGTGAATTTTTGCCTAAGGGTTTTCCCCAATAGGGGGGCGCCGCCAGATGGGCGCATGGCGCCACGGCGGCGTCAGGAACGCCGCCCATAATGGGGCTGCCCCCTGGCTGCAGCTAAACTTTGACCAGACCGTGGCGGATGGCGATTTTGACCAGATCGCCCACGGAAGCGGCCTTGAGCTTGGTGAGCAGATTGTACTTATGGGTTTCCACTGTTTTGGGGCTGATGAACAGCTCGCCAGCAATGGCCTTGACGCTTTTGCCGTCCGCCAGCAGGCGAAAAATCTGCTTTTCGCGCGGGGAAAGGGCGCGCAGATCGGCGGCGGCGTCGCCCACGGCGCTGTCGGCGGCGCGGCGCTCACGCAGCAGGGCGGCCATGCGCCCGCCGGGGTCGGGAAAGGTCACAAAAATTTCACCCCGCCGCACGCTTTCAATGGCTCGCAGCAGTACGCCCGGCGGTTCGGACTTGCGCACATGGCCCATGATGCCCAGGTCCACCAGTTCCGGCAGCCAACGCTGGTCCTCAAGGCCGGTATAGACCACAATGCGGACGCGGGGCTGCACTTCCAGTACGGCCCTGCCCGTCTCCACCCCATTCATGCCCGGCAGGCCCAGGTCCAGCACCACCAGATGCGGCGAGAGCGCGGCGGCCAAGGCCACGGCCTCGCCGCCGCTGCAGGCCATGCCCACCACCCGCAGATGCCCGTAAGGGGCTAGCAGGCTGCGCACGCCCTCCATAAGCAGTTTATGGTCGTCCACCAGCAGGATGCGGCAGACTTCGCCCGGTGTTTCCGGCATATGCGGCTGCGCTCCCCGGCAACGGTCCCGCCGGACCACACGACGGCGGCGGCCTGGGTTAAAGGATGAACAGCGTGGCCAGCCCCAGAAAGATAAAAAAACCCGCGCCATCGGTAATGGTGGTCAGAAAAATGCTGGACGCCTGCGCCGGGTCGCGCCCCAGGGCGCGGAAGAGCAGCGGAATGGAGCCGCCCGCCACCGCGCCCAGCAACATATCGCAGAGCAGCGCGCCGCCCATGACGCCCCCCACCTTGGCCTGCCCGGTAAACCACCACGCCGCGCAGAAGGCCGTGACGGCCATGACCATGCCGGTGACGATGCCGATCTTGCCTTCGCGCAGTACGGCCATCCAGGCTTTCTTCTGGTCAAAGCGGTCTGTGGCCAGCTGGCGGATCATGACGGCCAGGGCCTGTTGGCCCGTATTGCCCGCCTGGTTGGCCACCATGGGCATGAGCACGGCCAGCACGGCCATCTGGGCGATGGAACCTTCAAACATATAGACCACGGAAGCGGAAAGAGCGGAATTGATCATATTCACAAACAGCCAGGGCAGACGCTTGCGCACACTCTCCTTCCAGGGGGTGTCCACGCTTTCTTCCGGGTCCGCGCCCACCATGCCCAGCATGTCTGCGCTGGCTTCCTCGTGCATGATGTCCATGATATCGTCGTAGGTCACCACGCCCATAATATGCCCTTCGTTGTCCACCACGGGCATGGCCATATAATTGTAGTGCGAAAGCAGGCTGGCCACTTCGCGCTTGTCCGTATCGTAGGTGACGCTCACCACGCTCTGCCCGGCCACGGCATCGCCCACCACTGTGCCGGGGCGCGCCAGCATGAGGTCGCGCAGAGAAAGCACGCCCACCAGCACATGCTGGGCGTCCACCACATAGGCGTAGTACGGACTTTCCTTGTCGGCCATTTCGCTGCGAATATGGGCAATGGCCTCGTCCGCCGTAAAATTTTTTTCCAGCAGGATAAGCTCGGTATTCATGACGCCGCCGGCCGAGTCCGGGTCAAAGTTGAGCAGGCTGCGCAGCTCTTCGGAGCTCTCGCGGGTCAGCCGGCCCAGCAGGGCGTCGCGCCGGTCGGCGTCCAGTTCGTCCAGCACGTCGGCGGCGTCGTCCGGGGACATTTCGGCGATAATCTGGGCGGCCACGTCATCGTCCAGATTTTCCAGCACGTCCACGGCCATATTTTCGTCCAGCTCGGCCAGAGCCTCGGCGGCCTCCTCCTTAGGCATGCGCCGCAGGGTGCTGACCTGCTTTTCCAGGCTCAGATTCTCCAGATGGTCGGCCATGTCCGCCGGGTGGACAAATTCCGCGTCAGTATAGGCGGCGGCGTCCACACGGGTGTTTTCGCGCTCCAGGTCGGCCACTTCAGCGTCGCCGGCCTCGGCATTGTCCTGCACAACCGGGACGATGGGCGGCGCTTCAGGTGCGGGCGCGGGCGAAAGGGCTGAGGCGATATCGGAAGAAGGGACAGTGGTTGCGCACGGCTGGGGAAAAGAGGCTGGCGAAGAAGCCGGAATGTCGACGACCGTCCTCTCCGGCGCGGGAGAGGATTGCGCCCCCGCGTCGCCCTGGGCAGATGGGGCAACACGGTCTTCCGGAGAAAAAACAGTAGATTTTTCGGTGCGGAGGTCAGCCATACACGTCAGTACCCTGGTACGTTACGAATCAAAAAACAACGCCGTCGCGGACGCTTGCGCCCATAGGCACACAGCTTGACGCGCGCCACGGGGCATTCTAAGTAGGTGTCAGAAACCCGGCAAGCCTGCAAAGGCCTGCTGCAACCCTATGCCAACCGGCGCGCCGTCCAGGGGTTCCGGCCCGTTGACGGGCGCCTTTTCACTTAGCACGCGGAAGCGGAGGGGACAAGCGCAATGTTCACGTCATGGGCCGCCTTCTTTACCCCTGAAGGCCGGCCGCTGCTACAAAAGGCCATTGCCCTGGCCCTGGAAGAGGACGGCCCGGAGCTTACCGCCCGGGCCCTGTTTGCGCCCGATGCGCAACTGCACGCGGTCATCCGGGCCAAGGAAGCCACCCTGGTGGTGGGCCTGCCCGTTATCGGCGAAGTGCTGCGCGCTCTCGACGCGCCCTTCCACTGGCAAGCGCTGGCCCCGGAGGCCGGCGCCGTGCCCGCCATGACAGAAGTGGCCCGCATCACGGCTCCGGCCGAACCCCTGCTCAAGGCCGAGCGGGTCATCCTCAATTTCATCACCCACCTTTCGGGCATTGCCAACCTCACGGCCCGCTACGTACGGGAACTGGAAGGCACGGGCGTACGCCTGCTGGACACGCGCAAAACCACCCCCGGCCTGCGCTGGCCGGAGAAATACGCCGTCCAAGCGGGCGGCGGCTGCAACCACCGCATCAACCTGGCGCAAATGCTCATGCTCAAAGATAACCACATTGACGCGGCGGGTTCCATTGCCGCTGCCGTGGCCGCCCTGCGCGCGCGGTACGCGCCCTGCCCGCCCATAGAGGTGGAATGCCGCACCCCGGGCCACGTGCGCGAGGCCCTGGCCGCCGGGGTGGAACGCGTCATGATGGACAACATGGAGGGCGCGGCCCTTGCCCAGGCGCTGGCGCTGGTTCCACCTGAAGTGGAAGCCGAAGTGAGCGGCGGCGTGCGCCTGGAAAACATCCGCGCCATTGCCCTGACCCAACCGCGTCGGCCCGATTTCATTTCCGTGGGCAGACTTACCCACTCCGCCGTGGCCGCCGACTTCAGCATGACCCTGCTTCCGGCCTGACCGGGCCGTTTTTTTCAAGGACAGTATTATGGAAGATTTGCACGCCGCCATCACGCGCCTCAAGGAGCGTCTGGGCGCAAGCCTCTGTATTATGGGGCACCACTACCAGAATGACGCTGTGGTGCGTCACTGCGACATCACCGGCGATTCTCTGGAACTGGCCCGCCGGGTGCCCTCGGTGACGGCCGAACACATTGTCTTTTGCGGCGTCTATTTCATGGGCGAATCGGCCGCCCTGCTGGCCAAGCCCGGCCAACACGTCTACCTGCCCAGTCTGGACGCGGACTGCCTCATGTCCCGCATGACGCCGGCCCCCCTAGCCCGCAAGGTGCTGGAAGAGCTCACCGCCCAGGGCCGCAAGGTGGTGCCCCTGGCCTACGTCAATACTGACCTGGCCCTCAAGGCCGTGGTGGGCGAGTACGGCGGGGCCGTGTGCACTTCAGCCAATGCCGCCACCATGCTGCGCTGGGCGCTGGACCAGGGCGACAGCGTACTTTTTTTGCCGGACAGGCATCTGGGCGACAATACGGCCACGGGCCTGGGCATTGCGCCAGCGGACCGGCACGTGCTGCGCATCGGCTCCAAAGGGCTGGTCGCTCCCGATACGCAGGCTCTGGACAGAAAGCTGCTGCTCTGGCCGGGCTGTTGCGCCATCCACGCCCGCTTCGAGCCGCAGGACATCCTGGATATGCGCGCCGCCCACCCCGGCTGCCGGGTCATTGCCCACCCCGAATGCCGTGAAGAGGTGGTGGCCCTCTGCGACGGGGCCGGATCCACATCCTACCTCATCAAGGAGGCCGCCCGCGTGGCCAGCGAAAACCCCGGCAGCACGCTGGTTATTGCCACGGAAAACAATCTGGTGCGCCGCCTGGCGGCCCGCCACGCCGGGCAGTGCGACATAATCCCCCTGGGACACGCCATCTGTGGCAACATGGCCAAGGTGACGGAAAAAAAACTTTATGATATATTGAGGCGCATTGCGGACGGCGCCGCCACCCCGCTGGTTGTGGAGAAGGCCCTTTGTCCCCCCGCCCGCCTCTCCCTAACCCGCATGCTCCAGGCCTGCGGACTGTGAGGAAGCTATGAGCACTCCCACCCGGCGGCATGTGCCCGTGCTGATCATCGGCTCCGGCGTTGCCGGCTGCACGGCGGCCCTTACCCTGGCCGACGCCGGTCATGACGTTCTGCTGATCAATGCAGGCGAAGACTTGGCCGACGGCAATTCCGAACTGGCTCAGGGCGGCATCATCTACCGTGCCGCCCCCTCAACGGCCATTCCCGACGACGCCCGCGCTCTGGAAAAAGACATTCTGGTGGCCGGGCACGACTACAACTATCGCAAGGCCGTGCGTTACCTCTGCCGCCAGGGCCCGCGCTGCGTGGAACGCATGCTGATGGAGCGCGCGGGCGTGGAATTTGACCGCAACCCCGACGGCAGCTTCAACCTTACGCGGGAGGGGGGGCACGCCGCCCCGCGCATCCTGCACCGGGCCGATTACTCCGGCAAGGCCATCATGGACGGCCTCACCGCCCAGGTGCGCAAACATCCGCGCATCACCAGACTGCACCGTCGTGCGGCCATCGACCTCCTGACCAGTCACCACCAGGCCAGAACCTCGCAGTACCGCTACGAGGTGGGCAACCGTTGCCTGGGCGCCTATGTGCTCAACGAAGAAAGCGGCGAACCGGAAACCATCCTGGCCGACTGGACCGTGCTGGCTACCGGCGGCGTGGGGCAGGTTTTTCTGCATTCCACCAACACACCGGGCTGCGTGGGCACGAGCGTTTCCATGGCCTTCCGCGCCGGTGTGGCCCTGGCCAATCTGGAATTTATGCAGTTCCACCCCACGGCGCTCTATGAAGAACGCACCAACCGCCGCTCCCTCATCACCGAGGCCATGCGCGGCGAGGGAGCCCGCCTGCTGGATCAGAAAGGCCACGCCTTTATGCGCAATTACGACCCCAGGGGGGACCTGGCCCCTCGCGACGTAGTGGCCCAGGCCATGATGGAAGAAATGCTCCACAGCGGCGCGCCCTGCTTGTTCCTGGACGTGAGCTGCGTGAAGCAGGATCTGCCCACGCGCTTTCCCACGGTATTTGAAACCTGCCGCCAGGCCGGCATCGACATCCGCAAAGAGCCCATCCCCGTGGTGCCCGCCGCCCACTACTTCTGCGGCGGCGTGCTTACGGACATCAACGGCCGCACCTCCATGCGCGGGCTGTACGCCGTCGGCGAATGCGCCTGCACGGGCTTACACGGGGCCAACCGTCTGGCCAGCACGTCCCTTCTGGAGGCCTTGGTCTGGGGCATGAGCTGCGGCAAGGATCTGGCCCGGCGCTGCACGTCCGAGCGCGGCCTGCCCACAGCTTTGGCCAGGGCCATCCCTGACTGGCAGCACGAAGGCAACGAGCGCAACGACGACCCGGCCCTGGTGGCCCAGGACTGGACCAACATCCGCAACACCATGTGGAACTATGTGGGCATTTCGCGCACTGAAGCCCGATTGCGCCGCGCCTTTGAAGACATGCGCGATCAGGTGCGCCATATCCACGATTTTTACAAACGCACCCATATTTCACGACGTTTGGTGGACCTCTTCCACGGTTCGCAGACGGCCTACGCCATCACCCAGGCCGCCATGCGCAACCGTACAAGTCTGGGCTGCCACCACAGGGTGGACTGACGCGCGGACAAGGACGACAGGAGCATGAAAAAATTCCTTTTGCCGCTGGCTCTCGCCGGCGCGCTGACTCTTACCCTGCTGCTGGGGATCAACTTTGTGCTGCGCCCCCATGTGGAGCGGGAGGTGCTGCAAAGTCTGCAGCACATCAGCCTTTCGTCCGGGGGGCAACCCTATGAGACCTCGGCGGACCAGGTGACTCTGGCCCCTTTTTCCCGCGATTTGACCATCCGGGGCCTCACCTTTCGCGGGCACAGCCCGGAAGGCCCGCTGGCCTACACCGTGGCCGAGGCCCATGTGCGCCTGCCCGTACGCATATTGCTGGCCTTTACGCCCCTGCGGCCCCTGGCCTTGCCCAAAGAAGGCCTTGTGCCCGTGGCCCAGAATGTGGACCTGCGCAACGTGGTTCTGCGCACCCCGCAGGCCCGCGGCGTGCTGCAGCACGAAACCATTGATGTGCTCCGGGCTGACGCGGCCCTGGCGGCCGAAGCTCTGGCCCCTGCCCAAATCATGGATGCGGCCGATATCCTCTACCGCATGGGGGCGGACAACCTCCGCGCCCGTTTCATAACGGTAGAAATTCCCGGCAGCGCAGGCCTGACTCGCATGACCATCGATACAGCGGAGCTGCGACGCTGGCAGGGCGGAAGTATGGGCGCATTTGACCTGAGCGACCTGCGCCTGGCCGTCAACGGCAGGGAGGCGCTGCGTCTGGGCCGCCTGGAGCAGCGGGACATCCATCTGCCGCATGAGGATACGCTCCGTCGGCTGATGGACGTGGCGGACAAGACCGGGGCCGGCATGGACAGAGCCCTGGCGGCCCTCATCCCTCTTACGGACTCCATGCTGGCCGCCAATCCGCCCTTGTTGGGCGGCCTGCGGGCCGCGGACCTGGATCTGAGCCTGGGCAACAAAAACATCCGCGTGCGTCAGGTGCGCTTCCGCTGGCTTTCCACCGCACCGCGTCACAGCCTGAGCCAGGTGGAAGGCCTGGACCTCCCTGAGGGCACGCTGGAATTACTCACCGGTCTGAACCTGCCCGCCACAGTGGCGGACCTGAGCTTCGAAAGCCGCAAAACAGGACTCCACCAAAGCTGGGAAAAGGCTTCCGTGCGGGCCACGGGCCTGGGCGACCTCAACTGCGCCTTGACCATCCACGACGCGGGCCAGGGAGCAAGTCTCCTGCTGCAGCGTTACAGCGGGCTCAGCCTGACCTTCACGGACGCGGGCCTGACCAGCCTCTTGGTGCGCGCGCTGGCTCCGGAATCGGACGAAGCCTTGGCCACACTCAACGCGGCCCTGGCCTCGCCATCTCTGACGACCACCCCCCAAAATCGAAACATCGGCAAGGCCCTGCGAACATTTTTCACCAGGCCGGGCACTCTGGAAGTGCGCACCCGCACGGAACGCCCCCTGGGTGCTGACGACCTGCTTCTGGCCAGCGAAAATCCCGGAGCCTTTTTTGACGTCACGGCCACGGCCGGACGTCTCACCATTGAAGAACAGCTGCGCGGACTGCCCCCTTCCGGCCAGCCCGCCGCCGGCCCCTCAGGTTTATGACATGCGCAAGCTCTGGCTGAAAAAACATGAAGACCGCCGTCTGCGGGCCGGGCACCTCTGGGTCTTCGGCAACGAGGTGGACGGGAGCAAAAGCCCCCTTCCCAGTTTTGAACCCGGCGAGGCGGCCACCCTCTGCGACGCGCGGGGCGCACCCCTGGGCAGCGTGTACGTCAATCCCGCCTCGCTCATCTGCGCGCGTCTTTACAGCCGTCGCCCGGAAACCGAGCTGGATGCGGCCTTGCTGCGTTCCCGCCTGACAGCGGCTTTGGCCCTGCGCGAGCGGCTCTACGCCGCACCCTGGTACCGCCTCTGCCACGGTGAAGGCGATTTTTTGCCCGGCCTGGTTCTGGACCGTTTTGACGGGCACCTCACCGTACAGCTTACCACCGCCGGCATGGAGCGCCGTAAGGAAGCCCTGGAAGCCTGCTTGCACGATCTGCTCGCCCCGACCTCCATTCTTTGGGATAATGACCTACCCGCCCGCGCCCTGGAGGGGCTTGACCGCGCCGTCGCCGCCTGGGGCCAGGCGCCGGAGGCGCTGGAAGTGCCGGAAAACGGTTGCCGCTTCTTGGCCCCTTGCGTCACGGGGCAGAAAACCGGCTGGTTCTATGACCAGCGACGCAACCGACGGGAGCTGGCGCGCTATGCCAAGGGCGCGGACGTATTGGATATTTTTAGCTATGTGGGCGGCTTTGGCGTAACGGCCGCCGCCGCGGGCGCGGCTTCGGTGACCTTTGTGGACGCGGCCCGCCCTGCTCTGGACTACGCCCTGACCAATGCCGCCGCCAACGCGCCGCACTGCGCGGCCCAGGCCCTCTGCGGCGACGCCTTCCAAGTCTTGCGTGAACTGCGTGAAACGGGCCGCCGCTTTGGCTGCATCAGTCTGGATCCGCCCGCCTTCATCAAACGCCGCAAGGACAGAGCGCAGGGGCTGGCCGCCTACCGCCAGGCCGCAGTTTTGGCCGTATCCCTGCTCAAACCCGGCGGCGTGCTGGCCAGCTCCTCCTGTTCGCACCATCTGGAGGCGCAAGAACTGCGCGACTGCTTGACGCAGGCCGCCGCCAAGAGCAAACTGCATACCCGGCTGCTGTTTGCGGGAGGTCAGGGACCGGACCACCCCGTTCAGGCCGCCATGCCGGAAACGGCGTACCTTAAATGCTATATCGCCCAGGTGGGCCCATAAACAACAAGGAAGCGTCATGTTGAACAAAGTTCGCCTGCTCACCCCCGGCCCCACGCCTCTGCCCGAAAGGGTTCGTCTTGCCCTGGCCAAGGACATGATCCACCACCGCAAAAGCGAATTTATGGCCATTATGGGACGTGTGCAGGAAGGCTTGCGGACCCTTTTCGGCACTGCGGGGACAGTGCTGCCCCTGACCTCTTCCGGCACGGGCGCCATGACCGCCGCCGTGTACAACCTGTTTGCCCCCGGCGAAAAGGTGCTGGTGGTGGAAGGAGGCAAGTTCGGCCAGCGCTGGCGTGAAATCGCCGTCTCGCGCGGGCTGGAGGTGGTCACGGTCAGCGTGCCCTGGGGCAAGGCTGTGGAACCGCAGGACGTGGCCGACGCTTTGGCCGCAGACCCGGCTATTGTCGGCGTGCTGGTACAGCACTCCGAAACCTCCACGGGCGTGCTCCATCCCGTGCGCGAAATCGCCGCCGTCACCCGTAAGAGCCCCGCCCTGCTGCTGGTGGACGGCATCTCGGCCGTGGGCCTGGCCCCCTGTCCCATGGATCAATGGGGCATCGACTGCCTGGTGACGGGCTCACAGAAAGGACTGCTGCTGCCCCCTGGCCTGGCCCTGCTGGCTCTTTCTCCGCGCGGCTGGGAAAAGGCCGCCGCCACCGTCACCGGCTGTTTCTATTTCAACCTGCCCAAAGAGAAAGCAAAGGTGGAGCAGGGGCAAACCCTGTTCACCCCTGCCATCAACCTGCTGGTGGCCCTGGAGGAAAGCCTGGCCCTGCTGCTGGAAAACGGCCTGGAGGCCCTCTACGCCAAACAGTGGGCCCTGACCATGATGGCCCGCACGGGCGTCAGCGTCATGGGGCTGGAGCTTTTTGCCAAAAGCCATTTCTCCTGGGGTGTCACCAGCGTACTGCTGCCTCCGGGCGTGGACGGCGGAGCTGTGCTGCGCCGCGCGCAGGAGGAATTCGGCATCTGCATGGCCGGCGGGCAGGACCAATACAAGGGCCGTATGGTGCGCATCGGCCACATGGGCTGGGTGGACTGGGCCGATGTGGCGGCGGGGCTCTATGCCCTCAACCGCAGCCTGGCGGAAACAGGCGGCTTCAGCGGCGCGCGCGACTATCTGGAACAGTCCCTGGCAGCCTACCGCGCGGCCCTCAAGGACGGACCGGGCGTGCCCCTGCCGCCCGTATGCCGCTGACCCCCGGCGGCAGCTTGGGGGAAACCCGCTGGGGCATTACACCTTTGAAATGCCCTGGCGGTTGCGTGAGCAGACGCCCGCCGTGGAAACGCAAGCGCGATGTCTTTGCGCGGATAAACGCCGGAACGCGCGGGCCATAACCGTTGAGAATACCTATTCTCAAAAGTAGTCTGCTCTATGACGCTTCCGCAAGGCTTTGAGGCGCGGCAGTAGCGTCTTTTTTCTCAGACCCGTCGCCCGTCCGGCCAGATCCGATCCCGGCGGAGGGCAGGGGCAACAGCGCGCGGCCAGCGCGCCAGGAGTCCGTCATGACTGAAAAAAACTGTGGCTGCTCTGCCGGTCCCATGCCTGAAGTGACCTTCTCCACCTTTGTCATTTCTCTGGCTTCATCGGCGCTGGTGCAGCTCGGCGAGGTGCCCAATCCTGAAACCGGACAGACGGAAACAGACCTGCCCCTGGCCCGGCACAGTATCGACGTGCTGGAAATGCTGCGACGCAAGACCGAAAAATGTCTGGACGAGCAGGAAAGCAAGCTGCTGGAAAGCCTGCTCTATGAACTGCGCATGAAGTTCGTTATCCGTTGCGGCCCGGACTGCAGTGGTCGCTGACGGCCCTGCCCCCGCGACGGGGATTTTTTGTACTGAAAAAGCGCCCTCGCCACGGTTACGCCGCCGCAGGGCGCGCCGACGTTCGCAACCGACGTTCCAAAGGGATATGACATGAAAGTGATTTCCGTGGGTTTGGTGGGCATTACCGGGTATGCGGGCATGGAGCTGGCGCGCCTGCTGGCGGGGCATCCGTCCATGCGCCTGGGCATGGCCTGTTCCCGGGCCGAGGCAGGCCGTCGTCTGGGATCCTACTACCCATTTCTGGAACATCTGCCCGGCGCGGATGTGGTCATCAGCACCTTTGACCCACAAAAAGCGGCGGAGCTCTGCGAGGTGGTCTTCCTGGCCGTGCCCGCCGGCACAGCCATGGATATGGCTGAGCCCCTGTTGCGCGCCGGCGTAAAGGTGGTGGATCTTTCCGCCGACTTCCGCCTGCGCGACCCGGCCACCTATGCAGCCTGGTACAAGCGCGAACACGTCTGTACCGACCTGCTGCACAAGGCCGTCTACGGCCTGCCTGAACTCTACGGCGCGGACATTGCCCGCACCAGCCTGGTGGCCAATCCCGGCTGCTACCCCACGGCCACAATTCTGGGGCTCTATGCTGCGGTCAAAAACAACCTCGTCCACTGCGACGACCTGGTGGTGGACGCCAAATCCGGAGCCA
>ENA-UEYG01000250-UEYG01000250.1-human-gut-metagenome-genome-assembly--contig:-NODE-250-length-41003-cov-8.208816_pt1 | contig 41003 bp, 30 predicted proteins | sample MGYA00242933_ERZ507934 | MGnify/ENA primary metagenome ERZ507934 (study PRJEB26167, sample SAMN06115527) | human gut metagenome | host: Homo sapiens | place: China:Zejiang | collected 2015-11-10... | reverse complement strand
ACTATTGTGGAAAACTGTGTTTTCCGGGTATTCGTATGCCCAAATGACAGTGCAGCTCCGGCGGCATGAAACAAGGCTGGTTCGGAGATGGAAAAATGCAAACCATAGAGATAGAAAGAAAACAGGGGTGAAACATCGAATGGAGAAAAGCAGGATGCGTCCGGTAAAAACCGGTAAAGGTGTAAGGATGACCTTCTCAAGACAAAAAGAAGTTCTGGAAATGCCGAATTTGATTGAGATTCAGAAAAACTCGTATCAGTGGTTCCTGGATGAGGGACTGAAAGAAGTGTTTGCTGATATCTCCCCGATCACGGATTTCGCAGGTCACTTGAGTCTGGAATTTGTGGATTTTACACTGTGTAAAAACGATATCAAATATACGATCGAAGAGTGCAAAGAGCGCGATGCGACCTATGCAGCTCCTCTGAAGGTAAAGGTAAGACTTTGCAATAAAGATAAAGATGAGATCAATGAACATGAGATTTTCATGGGTGATCTTCCACTTATGACCGACACCGGCTCCTTCGTTATCAACGGAGCGGAGCGAGTTATCGTCAGCCAGCTTGTTCGTTCCCCTGGTATTTATTATGGAATCGCGCACGATAAGATCGGTACAGAGTTATACAGCTGCACCGTTATCCCGAACCGGGGTGCCTGGCTGGAGTATGAGACAGATTCCAACGACATTTTCTACGTGCGTGTAGACCGGACCAGAAAAGTTCCTGTTACTGTTCTGATCCGTGCTCTTGGTTACGGTACTAACGCCGAGATCATTGACCTGTTCGGCGATGAGCTGAAACTGGAGAAGAGCTTCGAGAAGGATCCGTCCAACAACTACCAGGATGGTCTTCTGGAATTATATAAGAAGATTCGTCCGGGTGAGCCGCTTTCCGTAGACAGCGCAGAGAGCCTGTTAAACAGCATGTTCTTCGATCCGCGCCGCTACGATCTGGCAAAGGTGGGTCGTTATAAATTCAATAAAAAGCTTCACTTTAAGAACCGTATCGTAGGTCACGTTCTGGCTGAGGATGTGGTTGATACAACTACCGGAGAGATTCTGGCGGAGCAGGGAACAAAGGTCACCAAGGAACTTGCTACTGACATCCAGAACGCAGGCGTTCCGTTTGTATGGATTCAGGGTGAGAAGAAGAATCACAAGGTTCTTTCTAACATGATGGTAGATCTGGGCGCTTATGTGAATTTCGATCCGGAAGAAGTAGGCGTCACAGAGTTAGTATTCTATCCGGTTCTCCAGGGTATTCTGGAAGAAAATGCCGGCGCTTCTGATGAGGAGTTAAAAGAGATTATCCGCAGAGATATCCATGACCTGATTCCGAAGCACATTACGAAGGAAGATATCATCGCTTCCATCAACTACAACATGCATCTGGAAGGCGGCATCGGCAATCCAGATGATATCGACCATCTGGGCAACCGTCGTATCCGTGCGGTCGGCGAGCTGCTTCAGAACCAGTACCGTATCGGTCTGTCCCGTATGGAGCGTGTGGTACGTGAGCGTATGACAACACAGGACATGGAAGGTGTTTCTGCCCAGTCCCTGATCAATATCAAGCCGGTTACAGCAGCAGTCAAGGAGTTCTTCGGAAGTTCCCAGCTGTCCCAGTTCATGGATCAGAACAACCCGCTGTCCGAGCTGACCCATAAGAGACGTCTTTCCGCCCTGGGTCCTGGCGGTCTGTCAAGGGACCGTGCCGGATTCGAGGTACGAGATGTACACTACACACACTATGGCCGTATGTGCCCGATCGAGACACCTGAGGGACCGAACATCGGTCTGATCAACTCCCTGGCATCTTACGCACGTGTCAATGAGTACGGTTTCATCGAAGCTCCGTACCGTGTAGTAGATAAAACCGATCCGTCCAACCCGGTTGTTACGGATGAGGTTGTATACCTGACAGCAGACGAGGAAGATAACTTCGTTGTTGCACAGGCAAACGAGCAGTTAGACGAAGAAGGACACTTCGTCCACAATAACGTATCTGGTCGTTTCCGTGAGGAGACCTCCGAGTTCCAGAAGAAGAAAATCGACCTGATGGACGTATCCCCGAAGATGGTATTCTCCGTAGCTACTTCCATGATTCCGTTCCTGCAGAACGACGATGCGAACCGTGCTCTGATGGGATCGAACATGCAGCGTCAGGCGGTACCGCTTCTGACCACCGAGAGAGCCGTTGTCGATACCGGTATTTCCGCGAAGGCAGCTGTTGACTCCGGTGTGTGTGTCGTTGCAAAGAATGCCGGTGTGGTTGAGCGCTCCGCTTCCAACGAGATCATCATCAAGAGAGATTCCGATGGAAACCGCGATGTATACCATCTGACAAAATTCAAGAGAAGTAACCAGTCCAACTGCTACAATCAGAAACCGATTGTATACAAGAATGACCATGTCGAAGCTGGCGAGGTTATCGCAGATGGTCCGTCCACCTGCAACGGTGAGATCGGTCTGGGCAAAAACCCGCTGATCGGCTTCATGACCTGGGAAGGCTACAACTACGAGGATGCCGTTCTTCTGTCTGAGCGTCTGGTTCAGGAGGATGTATATACCTCCGTCCATATCGAGGAATACGAGGCAGAAGCACGTGATACCAAGCTGGGACCGGAAGAGATCACAAGAGATGTTCCGGGTGTCGGCGAGGATGCACTGAAAGATCTGGACGAGCGCGGTATCATCCGCATCGGTGCAGAGGTTCGTGCCGGTGATATCCTGGTAGGTAAGGTTACTCCGAAGGGAGAGACCGAGCTGACCGCAGAAGAGCGCCTGTTACGTGCGATCTTCGGTGAGAAGGCAAGAGAGGTTCGTGATACCTCCCTGAAAGTACCGCATGGTGCATACGGTATCATCATTGATGCGAAGGTATTTACAAGAGAGAACGGCGACGAGCTGGCTCCGGGTGTAAATAAGACCGTTCGTATCTACATTGCACAGAAGAGAAAGATTTCCGTCGGCGATAAGATGGCTGGCCGTCATGGTAACAAGGGTGTCGTTTCCCGTGTACTTCCGGTTGAGGATATGCCGTTCCTTCCGAATGGCCGTCCGCTCGACATCGTACTGAACCCACTGGGCGTACCGTCCCGTATGAATATCGGACAGGTCCTGGAGATTCATTTAAGCCTTGCTGCCAAAGCACTTGGTTTTGATGTGTCCACCCCGATTTTCGATGGCGCAGACGAGAAAGATATTCAGAACACTCTGGAGATGGCAAATGACTATGTCAACACCTCCTGGGAAGAGTTCGAAGCAAAATATAAAGATATTGTAGATCCGGAAGTTATGGAGTATCTGGGTACCCATCTGGAGCACAGAAAACTCTGGAAGGGCGTTCCGATCGGACGTGACGGTAAAGTCCGCCTGAGAGATGGACGTACCGGCGAATACTTCGACAGCCCGGTTACAATCGGACACATGCATTACCTGAAACTGCATCATCTGGTTGATGATAAGATTCATGCACGCTCCACAGGTCCTTACTCCCTCGTTACACAGCAGCCGCTGGGTGGTAAAGCTCAGTTCGGTGGCCAGCGTTTCGGAGAGATGGAGGTTTGGGCACTGGAGGCGTATGGCGCATCCTATACGCTGCAGGAGATCCTGACCGTGAAGTCCGATGATGTGGTAGGTCGTGTGAAGACATACGAGGCAATCATCAAGGGCGAGAATATTCCGGAGCCGGGTATTCCGGAGTCCTTCAAGGTACTCTTAAAAGAGCTTCAGTCCCTGGGTCTGGATGTCAGAGTTCTGGCAGAAGACGGTTCCGAGATCGAGCTCAAGGAGAACATCGACGAAGGCGATACCGATCTTCGTTCCGTCATCGAGGGTGACAGCAAGCGTTACTCTCAGAATGAGTCCTTCGGCAACTACGGTTACCAGGAGCAGGAATTTAAAGATGGTGAGCTGACCGATGTAGAGCATGATGAGTATACAGCAGAGGCAGACGGCTATACAGACGATGACTATGCAGACGTTTCCGATGATAATGGATCTGACGACGAAGAATAATCGATAGGAGGGAGTACCGCTCATGCCAGAGACAAATGAAACATATCAACCATTGACATTTGACGCAATCAAGATCGGTTTGGCATCCCCTGAAAAGATTCTGGAGTGGTCTCACGGCGAGGTTAAAAAGCCGGAGACCATCAACTACAGAACATTAAAGCCGGAGAAAGACGGCCTGTTCTGTGAGAGAATCTTTGGACCGAGCAAGGACTGGGAGTGCCACTGTGGTAAATATAAAAAAATCAGATATAAAGGTGTTATCTGTGACCGCTGCGGCGTTGAGGTTACAAAAGCCAGCGTCCGCCGTGAGCGCATGGGTCATATCGAGCTTGCAGCTCCGGTTTCCCACATCTGGTATTTCAAGGGAATTCCGAGCCGCATGGGTCTGATTCTGGACATTTCTCCGAGAACTCTGGAGAAGGTTCTGTACTTCGCTTCCTATATCGTGCTGGATCCGGGACAGACCGGACTGCAGATGAAGCAGGTTCTGTCTGAGAAGGAGTACCGTGACGAGATCGAGAAATACGGTTACGGTTCTTTCCGTGTCGGCATGGGTGCCGAGGCGATTCAGGAGCTTTTAAAGGCGATCGACCTGGAGAAGGATTCTGAGGATCTGAGAAACCAGTTACAGGATGCAACCGGACAGAAGCGTGCCCGCATCATCAAGCGTCTGGAAGTCGTAGAGGCATTCAGAAATTCCGGCAACAAACCGGAGTGGATGATCATGACCGTTGTCCCGGTTATCCCGCCGGATATCCGTCCGATGGTACAGCTGGATGGCGGACGTTTCGCAACTTCCGACTTAAACGACCTGTACCGCCGTATTATCAACCGTAACAACCGTCTGGCAAGACTTCTGGAGCTCGGCGCACCGGATATCATCGTGCGCAACGAGAAACGTATGCTTCAGGAGGCAGTTGACGCCCTGATCGACAATGGCCGCCGCGGTCGTCCGGTTACCGGTCCTGGCAACCGTGCCCTCAAGTCCCTTTCCGATATGTTAAAGGGTAAACAGGGACGTTTCCGTCAGAACCTGCTGGGTAAACGTGTTGACTATTCCGGTCGTTCTGTTATCGTCGTAGGACCGGAGTTAAAGATTTACCAGTGCGGTCTGCCGAAAGAGATGGCGATCGAGCTGTTTAAACCGTTCGTTATGAAAGAGTTGGTTTCCAACGGAACCGCTCATAACATTAAAAATGCAAAGAAGATGGTAGAGCGCCTTCAGCCGGAGGTTTGGGACGTTCTCGAGGATGTAATCAAAGAGCATCCGGTTATGTTAAACCGTGCTCCTACACTGCATCGTCTGGGTATCCAGGCATTCGAGCCGATTCTGGTAGAAGGTAAGGCAATCAAGCTGCATCCGCTTGTTTGTACCGCATTCAACGCCGATTTCGATGGCGACCAGATGGCGGTACATCTTCCGCTTTCCGTGGAGGCACAGGCAGAGTGCCGTTTCCTGCTGCTTTCTCCGAATAACCTGTTAAAACCGTCCGATGGTGGTCCGGTAGCCGTTCCTTCTCAGGATATGGTACTTGGTATTTACTATCTGACCCAGGAACGTCCGGGCGCCAAGGGCGAGGGCATGGCATTCAAGAGCATCAACGAGGCGATTCTTGCATACGAGAACAAGGTTGTTACCCTGCATTCTCGTGTCAAAGTAAGAGTAACCCGCACGATGCCGGATGGCACAACGAAGACTGGTATCATCGAGTCTACCGTTGGACGTTTCATCTTCAACGAGATCATCCCGCAGGATCTGGGCTTCGTAGACCGTTCCCAGAAAGAGAACGAGCTGAAACTGGAAGTTGACTTCCACGTAGGCAAGAAGCAGTTAAAGCAGATTCTGGAGAAGGTTATCAATGTTCATGGTGCAACCCAGACAGCGATCACCCTGGATGATATCAAGGCGATTGGCTACAAGTTCTCTACACGTGCAGCCATGACCGTATCGATTTCCGATATGACCGTACCGGCAAGCAAGCCGAAGCTGATTGCTGACGCGCAGGCAACGGTTGACCATATCGCAAAGAACTTCCGCCGTGGTCTTATCACAGAGGAAGAGCGTTACAAAGAAGTTATCGAGACCTGGAAGGCAACCGATGATCAGCTGACTCACGACCTGCTGACAGGACTTGACAAATATAACAACATCTTCATGATGGCTGACTCCGGTGCGCGAGGATCGGATAAGCAGATTAAACAGCTTGCTGGTATGCGAGGACTGATGGCAGATACGACCGGTCATACGATTGAACTTCCTATCAAGTCCAACTTCCGTGAGGGTCTGGACGTACTGGAGTACTTCATCTCCGCACACGGAGCTCGAAAAGGTATGTCCGATACGGCTCTGCGTACTGCCGACTCTGGTTACCTGACCAGACGTCTGGTAGACGTATCCCAGGATCTGATCGTCCGCGAGGAGGACTGCTGCTGGGATAAGCCGGAGATTCCGTATATGGAGATCAAGGCATTCATGGATGGTCAGGAGACCATCGAGACATTGCAGGAGCGTATCACAGGACGTTTCATCGCTGAGACAATCACAGACCCGGATACAGGTGAAGTGGTGATTGAGAAGAATCATATGTGTACGCCGAAGCGTGCAGCGGCTGTTATGGCAGCATTGAAGAAACAGGGCAGAGATTCCATCAAGATCCGTACCGTCCTGACCTGTAAATCCCATATCGGTGTGTGTGCGAAGTGCTACGGTGCCAACATGGCAACCGGTCAGCCGGTCCAGGTCGGTGAGGCAGTCGGCATCATCGCGGCACAGTCTATCGGTGAGCCTGGTACACAGCTGACCATGCGTACGTTCCACTCGGGCGGCGTTGCCGGTGGCGATATCACACAGGGTCTTCCGCGTGTCGAGGAGCTTTTCGAGGCACGTAAGCCGAAGGGACTTGCTATCATCGCTGAGTTCGGCGGTGTGGCAACCATCAAAGATACCAAGAAGAAACGTGAGATCATTATCACGGATAATGAGACGGGCAATTCCAAGACATACCTGATTCCTTACGGCTCCCGTATCAAGATTCAGGACGGCGCGGTTCTGGAGGCTGGTGACGAGCTGACCGAAGGTAGCGTGAACCCGCACGATATTCTGAAGATCAAGGGCGTTCGCGCCGTACAGGATTACATGATCCAGGAAGTACAGCGTGTATACCGCTTACAGGGTGTAGAAATCAACGATAAGCATATCGAGATGATCGTACACCAGATGTTAAAGAAGATTAAGATTGAGGAAAGTGGAGATTCCGACGTACTGCCGGGCGTATCCATGGATGTACTCGATTTCAACGAGATGAACGAGGCGCTGGAAGCCGAGGGCAAAGAGCCGGCGATCGGACGTCAGGTTATGCTGGGTATCACCAAGGCATCTCTGGCAACCGACTCCTTCTTATCCGCTGCATCCTTCCAGGAGACAACCAAGGTTCTGACCGAGGCTGCCATCAACGGAAAGGTAGATAAGCTGATTGGTCTGAAGGAGAACGTTCTGATTGGTAAGCTGATTCCGGCTGGTACCGGTATGAAGCGTTACCGCTCTATCAAGCTGAACACTGATGTTGAGGAAGAGGATGATATCGATCTGGCAGAGGACGACTTCAACGAGCCGGCTGAACTGGACGAGGCAGACAAGATTGTACTCAACGAGGATGAGCTGAGTGAAGAATAATTAAAAATGAAAAACGGAATCGTTTTTTGGAGATCGCCGCAGAGATGCGGCGGTCTTTTTTTGTGCCAATGATGCGCACTCGCGCGAAGCTGTAGGTTGTCGCAAGCGACCGCGCGAGACGCCCGAATGTGCCAAGGCACATTCGTTCCTGCCATATCATAGACAGAAAACCGTAAGAAATAGAAGCGCGGGATTGGTTGAATCGAAGGGGAAAATCCGTTATACTTATAAAGGAAATGTTTAAAATCCAAAGTAATGTGATTAAATTGTATAAATTTAAAGAACAAATTTAACGATTTTAGACTTTCAAAACAGAAACAATTATTTTAAAAATAGAGACATTGGAAGGAGATTATATAGATGAAGAGACACAATTGGCTCAAAAAACACACACTGGGACTGGCGGCGGCTCTGCTGATGACAGCCGGTATGTCGCAGATCGCGCTGGCAGGTGACTCGGTGTATGTCAATACGTCTTCCCTGCGCTACCGGACATCGGCGCAGATCAAGGACAATAATATCGCGGGCAATCTGTCCTACGGTCAGAAGCTGGAGCGCGTGGGAACCAGCGGGCAGTGGACGATGATTCTTTTGAATGGAAAGAAGTATTACGTTTCATCTGCCTATGTGACAAGCAAAAAACCGGCATCCGCAGGTGCTGTCCAGACAACCAACCAGACAGCAGCGGGAGCGCAGACATCCGGCGGCACGGCGATCGCACTTTCTTCTAATTATAAATACGCAAATTATTCGAAGATCAACAGCGGAACTGCGACCCTGTACCGCTCGACTGCTTCCAACAAGAAAAATAAAGTGGTCTGTGTCAATGCCGGACATGGAACAAACGGTGGCGGAAGCGTCAAGACCCAGTGTCATCCGGATGGAAGTGCGAAAGTAACCGGCGGCACAACCGGAGCCGGTGCTACCTCAGCAGTGGCAGTTTCCAGCGGTATGACCTTTGCAGATGGAACAGCAGAGAGCAAGGTAACACTTGCTATGGCAAAGGTGCTTAAGACAAAACTTCTGAATGCAGGCTATGATGTACTGATGATCCGTGAATCAGATGATGTACAGCTGGATAATATAGCCCGTACGGTCATTGCGAATAACAACGCGGACTGTCATATAGCCTTGCACTGGGATTCAACCAGCAGCAACAAGGGTGCCTTTTTCATGAGCGTTCCAAGCAATGCAACCTACCGTGCGATGGAGCCGGTTGCCTCTCATTGGAAGCAGCACAACCAACTGGGCGAGTCGCTGATCAGCGGCTTAAAGAGCGCGGGTGTGAAGATTTATTCCAAAGGCAGCATGGAGATGGATTTGACCCAGACTTCCTATTCAACGATTCCGAGTGTGGATATTGAGCTGGGAGATAAGGCGTCCGATCATTCGGGTGCGACGCTTGAGACGCTGGCGAACGGATTGCTGGCTGGCGTGAATACGTTCTTCGGACAGTAAAAACTGAAAGGAGGAAAGCATATGGGATTGGTGGCGTTTATTATGGCATATGCATTATTTGCGTTTATCTTTTATATTCTGCAGGTAATTGCATACTGGAAGATTTTTACAAAAGCCGGGGAAGAAGGATGGAAATCCATCATTCCAATTTACAATGGCTATGTACAGTACCGGCTGACATGGGATGTGCAGTATTTCTGGGTGGCACTGGGACTGGCGGTCGGCGGAGGTATTTTAAATTCCTTCGGCGGAATCGTGGGAGTTATCGGTTCGCTTGCGCTTCTGGGAACAGCACTCATGAATGTGGTGGCACTCTATAAGCTGGCGTGTGCCTATGGTCACGGGATAGGATTTACTATTGGTTTATTTTTCCTGAATCCGCTTTTTATGCTGATTCTTGGTTTTGGTGATTCGGAGTACATGGGACCGCAGGAGTAGCGGAAATGAAGTTCCGGGATATTTAAGATATTTTCCAGAAAAAAAGAGTCAGATGAGACAATAGAGGGTTTTGCACTGTACCTGTCTACAGCGCAAAACCCTTGTTACTGCTCACAGGTAGGCACTTTTGGAACCGAAAGTGCCGTAAGAAAACGTGGTGGCAGCAGGAATTTGCCGTATTTAAATGCGAAGCCACGGCAAATTCCGTTACTGGGCACGTATGCGTGAACAGTAACAAACCCTTTATTTTACGGGAAAAATTTGCATTTTATACCTTGACAGTGCAACTCAAACTAGCTATAATAAGTAAGCGTGCAAAATTCAAGGAATTTCTGCGCGGAAATACAAGCTTAAAAAAGCAACCACAGACAATATCACAGGAGGTGAAAAGGATGCCTACATTTAACCAGTTAGTAAGAAAGGGAAGACAGACATCTGAAAAGAAATCAACAGCTCCGGCTCTGCAGAAGGGATACAACTCTTTACAGAAGAAAGCTATCAACGTTTCTGCACCGCAGAAGAGAGGCGTGTGTACAGCCGTTAAGACTGCAACACCTAAAAAGCCTAACTCTGCTCTTAGAAAAATCGCCAGAGTTCGTCTTTCCAACGGTATCGAAGTAACAAGCTACATCCCGGGTGAGGGACACAACTTACAGGAGCACAGCGTTGTTCTGATTCGTGGTGGTCGTGTAAAAGACTTACCAGGTACCAGATACCACATCATCAGAGGTACTCTTGATACTGCAGGCGTAGCCAACAGAAAACAGGCGCGTTCCAAATACGGCGCTAAGAGACCGAAAGACAAGAAATAATTTTAATTAGGTAGAAGTTCTATTAGATTTAGAATGAATGTGCCGGACTTTGATATTGATCCTGTAGGTTGCAGGGAATCATAGAACCGCGCACGAGACGCAACAAGACTTAGGTGAGCAATTTCGTGAAAAGGCGAAGAAGACGGCTGTTCAAGAAATTGAATTCGTCGCCAAGAAAGAGGCACCATGCGTGGTGGCGCGCTGAAAGACGCGCTCGTTTCGCAGGTGTGCTTATTCGCTAAGTTCGTGAAAGACCTCACTAAGCGAATAATGCGAGTACCTAAGATCTAATGAATGGCTCCCGCGGCTCCCCGCCGGAGCAGATATTAAGGAGGGAAGTAACGTGCCACGTAAAGGACATACTCAGAAAAGAGACGTATTAGCGGATCCGCTGTACAACAATAAGGTTGTAACCAAGCTGATCAATAACATAATGTTAGACGGCAAGAAGGGTGTTGCACAGAAAATTGTATACGGCGCTTTCAATCGTGTTGCTGAGACAACCGGAAAAGACGCTATCGAAGTATTTGAAGAAGCAATGAACAACATCATGCCAGTTCTGGAAGTTAAGGCAAAACGTATCGGTGGTGCTACCTATCAGGTACCGATCGAGGTTAAGCCGGAAAGAAGACAGGCTCTTGCACTTCGCTGGATCACTCTGTACTCCCGTAAGAGAGGCGAGAAGACTCAGGAAGAGAGACTGGCAAAAGAGATTCTGGATGCAGCTAACAACACTGGTGCATCTGTGAAGAAGAAAGAAGATATGCATAAGATGGCAGAGGCTAACAAGGCATTTGCTCATTACAGATTCTAATAGGAGGAAAAAGCTTTGGCTGGAAGAGAATATCCGTTAGAGAGAACCAGAAATATTGGTATTATGGCTCATATCGATGCTGGTAAGACTACCACTACTGAGCGTATTCTGTATTATACTGGTGTTAACTATAAGATCGGTGATACTCATGAAGGTACTGCTACCATGGACTGGATGGCTCAGGAGCAGGAGAGAGGTATTACCATCACTTCTGCAGCGACAACCTGTCACTGGACTCTGCAGGAAAAATGCAAACCGAAACCAGGTGCTCTGGAGCATCGTATCAACATCATCGATACTCCAGGACACGTTGACTTCACGGTTGAGGTTGAGCGTTCCCTGCGTGTACTGGACGGTGCTGTAGGTGTATTCTGTGCTAAGGGTGGTGTAGAGCCGCAGTCTGAGAACGTATGGCGTCAGGCTGATACCTACAATGTACCGCGTATGGCATTCATCAACAAGATGGATATCCTGGGTGCAAACTTCTATGGCTGTGTAGAGCAGATCAAGACCAGACTTGGTAAGAATGCTATCTGTTTACAGCTTCCGATCGGCAAGGAAGATGATTTCAAGGGAATTATCGACCTGTTCGAGATGAAAGCATACATCTACAATGATGATAAGGGTGAGGACATTAGCATCCTTGATATCCCGGAGGATATGAAGGATGACGCTGAGCTTTACCACACCGAGCTGGTAGAGAAGATCTGCGAGCTGGACGACGATCTGATGATGGCTTACCTTGAGGGTGAAGAGCCGTCTGTAGATGAGTTAAAGAAAGTATTAAGAAAAGCAACCTGCGAGTGTCAGGCAATCCCGGTATGCTGTGGTACTGCATACAGAAATAAGGGTGTTCAGAAGCTCCTGGATGCAATCATCGAGTTCATGCCGTCTCCGCTTGACATCCCGCCGATCAAGGGTGTTGACCTGGATGGCAACGAGACTGTAAGACATTCTTCCGACGAAGAGCCGTTCTCTGCTCTTGTATTCAAGATCATGACCGACCCGTTCGTAGGTAAGCTGGCTTACTTCCGTGTGTACTCAGGTGTTATGAACTCCGGTTCATATGTACTGAATGCAACAAAGGACAAAAAAGAGCGTGTTGGACGTATCCTTCAGATGCATGCCAACAAGCGTCACGAGCTGGAAAAGGTTTACTCCGGTGATATCGCAGCAGCGATCGGATTCAAGTTCTCCACCACAGGTGATACTATCTGTGATGAGCAGCATCCGGTAATCCTGGAGTCCATGGAGTTCCCGGAGCCGGTTATCGACATCGCTATCGAGCCGAAGACCAAAGCTGGTCAGGACAAGATGGGCGAGGCTCTTGCAAAACTGGCAGAGGAGGATCCGACCTTCCGTGCTTATACAAACAAAGAGACTGGTCAGACAATCATCGCTGGTATGGGCGAGCTCCATCTGGAGATTATCGTAGACCGTCTGCTTCGTGAGTTCCACGTTGAAGCTAACGTAGGTGCTCCGCAGGTAGCTTACAAAGAGACCTTCACAAAGGCTGTAGATGTAGACAGCAAGTATGCAAAACAGTCTGGTGGTCGTGGTCAGTACGGTCACTGTAAGGTACACTTCACTCCGATGGATCCGAACGGCGAAGAGACCTTCAAGTTTGAGTCCAGCGTTGTCGGCGGTGCTATCCCGAAAGAGTACATCCCGGCTGTAGGCGAAGGTATCGAAGAGGCTGCTAAGGCAGGTATCCTCGGCGGATTCCCGGTACTCGGCGTTCACGCTGACGTATACGATGGTTCCTACCATGAGGTCGACTCTTCTGAGATGGCTTTCCATATCGCAGGTTCCATGGCATTCAAGGATGCTATGCGTAAAGGTAACCCGGTACTGCTTGAGCCGATCATGAAGGTTGAGGTAACCATGCCGGAAGAGTATATGGGTGATATCATCGGTGATATCAACTCTCGTCGTGGTCGTATCGAGGGTATGGAAGACATCGGCGGCGGCAAGCTGGTTAAGGCTTATGTTCCGCTGGCAGAGATGTTCGGTTATTCTACCGACCTTCGTTCCAGAACTCAGGGACGTGGTAACTACTCCATGTTCTTTGAGAAATATGAGCAGGTTCCGAAGAGCGTTCAGGAGAAAGTTCTTGCTGGAAAAGCTGAGAAATAATTAAAAATGTAACTATATTGCCTTTTCCGGGCAGATAACTGCCCGGAAAAGCAATATTAGGCTTGAAAAAACGGCTCTAATCGAATATAATTAGAGTCAGCCTAACATAAATTGAGATACCCGTATTGGGTGTAAATTAAGGAGGACGTCTTAAAATGGCAAAAGCAAAGTTTGAAAGAACTAAACCGCATTGTAACATTGGTACTATCGGACACGTAGACCATGGTAAAACAACCCTGACAGCAGCTATCACAAAAGTTCTGGCTGCAAGAGTAGCTGGTAACACAGCTGAGAACTTCGAGGATATCGATAAAGCTCCGGAAGAGAGAGAGCGTGGTATTACTATCTCTACTGCACACGTTGAGTATCAGACAGAGAAGAGACATTACGCACACGTTGACTGCCCAGGACATGCTGACTACGTTAAGAACATGATCACTGGTGCTGCTCAGATGGATGGCGCTATTCTGGTTGTAGCTGCTACCGATGGTGTTATGGCTCAGACAAGAGAGCACATCCTGCTTTCCCGTCAGGTAGGCGTACCGTACATCGTAGTATTCATGAACAAGTGCGATATGGTAGACGATCCGGAACTGCTTGAGCTGGTTGAGATGGAGATCAGAGACCTGCTGAACGAGTACGAGTTCCCGGGCGATGACACACCGATCATCCAGGGTTCTGCTCTGAAGGCTCTTGAAGATCCGAACGGCGAGTGGGGCGACAAGATCATGGAGCTCATGGACGCTGTAGATTCCTACATTCCGGATCCGGTACGTGCTACAGATAAGCCGTTCCTGATGCCGATCGAGGACGTATTCACCATCACAGGTCGTGGTACTGTTGCTACCGGCCGTGTTGAGCGTGGTACTCTGAAACTGAACGATGAGGTTGAGATCGTTGGTATTCACGAGGAGACTCGTAAGACTGTTGTAACTGGTATCGAGATGTTCCGTAAGCTGCTTGATCAGGCTGAGGCTGGTGATAACATCGGTGCTCTGCTTCGTGGTGTTCAGAGAACTGACATCCAGCGTGGTCAGTGTCTGGTTAAACCGGGCTCTGTAAAATGCCATAAGAAATTTACTGCTCAGGTTTACGTTCTGACAAAAGACGAGGGTGGTCGTCATACTCCGTTCTTCAACAACTATCGTCCGCAGTTCTACTTCAGAACCACTGACGTAACAGGCGTTTGTGAGTTACCGGCTGGTACCGAGATGTGTATGCCGGGCGACAACGTAGAGATGACTGTAGAGCTGATTCATCCGGTAGCTATGGAGCAGGGTCTTCGTTTCGCTATCCGTGAGGGCGGCCGTACAGTAGGATCTGGTAGAGTTGCTACTATCATTGAGTAATCAATGAATTAAACAAAGGTGCTTCTTGTATGCACAGCAGGCAAGAAGATGTACCGTATATATATAATATAAAGTCGCTTCCAGGAAGCGCATTGTGTCCAGACGTAAGAGATACCCCGGAACCGTAAGGTTTCCGGGGTTTTTCTGTTGTTTCATAGGAAATTGCGTTCTATGAAACAACAAACGCTCCGCGAGGATGCGTACTCGCGCGAAGCAGAAACATGTCGCAAGCGACCGCGCGAGACGCCCGAATGTGTTAAGGCACATTCTTTTTCACAGAATTTCAGCCCTTTACGCATTGTCGGTTGCCAGAAGTCCGGCGGCACGCAGGTTGGCAAGAAGTTCATTGAAGCGTTCAACGACATCTTCAGCACTTGTTGCATCTGCGACGGGAGCAGCGGCGGTGACGATGGCGGCGGGACCGGTAGGACCCGTTGCGCCGGTAGGACCCGTTGCGCCGGTAGCTCCTGTAGCGCCGACAGCTCCTGCAGCGCCGGTAGGACCTGTAGCGCCAGTCGGACCCGCAGCGCCGGTAGCTCCTGTAGCGCCAGTTGGGCCGGTAGCGCCGTCAGCCCCGGTCGGCCCAGTCGGACCCGCAGCCCCGTCAGCGCCAGCCGGCCCAGTCGGACCCGTAGCGCCCGCAGCCCCGTCAGCGCCAGCCGGCCCAGCCGGACCCGCAGCGCCGGTAGCGCCGGTCGGCCCAGTCGGACCAACAGCCCCGGTAGTGCCGGTCGGCCCAGCTGGACCCGCAGGACCGGTAGCGCCGGTCGGCCCGGTCGGACCAGTCGGCCCAGCCGGACCCGTAGCGCCGTCCAGTCCATCGAGTCCGGCAGCACCAGTGGGACCGACAGGTCCGATCGGTCCGGGGCAGCCGCGTGGTCCTATGGGACCGGGACGACAGCAGTTGTAGGGTTCAAAAGAACCGGGACAGCCGCGATCGCGTCCGCAGCGCCCATAGCCGTTATTTTCATAGTCACTATCATCAAAATAGTAGGGATAATTACATGAATGACGAAACATAAAAAACTCCTTTCCAGATTTAGGACATCCATCCTGATGTAGTATATGTGTGCGATGAAAGAGATGTGCATTAGCAGAAAAGGGCTGGGAAATTGAGGGCTGGGAACTGTGGAATATTATAAGTGTGGAAGACGGTAAGAATGAATGTAGGAAGTGTGGATGCCGCTGGATGGAACGACTCCCAGTCCGCTGCTCAGACCATTGCAGAGGTCGGAGAGAATGTCACAAGATAGGTAATCCGTTTGTTTTATGGTTTGAGGATATGGTTTGAAAGTATTCTTCATTTGTCAAAACCGCCGGAGAATCCGGGCGGATTTTTTTTGTTTCCTTATGATAATACAGTGCCTTATCATAGTTTCCCATCCGATCATAGCAGACGCAGAGCTGGATTAAAGGAATGAAATCATAGTAATCGGCTTCGATAAAGGCATTTGGATGATATTCTGGTCGGTCTTTGAGGGCAAGCTGGTACCAGAAAACAGCCTGGGAAATTTCTCCGAGGGAAAGTTTCAACCGTCCAATCTCACAGCAGGTTTTAGCACGTGGGCGGTCGTAGAGAAAACTCTGGAACAGGGAAAGCTGGCTGGCAGCTATATTTCTGAGTATTTCATGGCAGCGCGCCAGAAGCAGACAGGCGTCCGCCTTATTTTCATACCACCCGTCCGGTTCGTTTAGGAAATGTTCCAGAACCGGGCGGGCTTTTTCGTATTGTTTGTGGTCGATGAGTTCGCGGGCGTAGTAGTATTGATGGCGCGGATCGAGCAGTTCGCCGTCTGCAAGCATTGTTTCATAGATTTTCAGGTTCCGGTCAGAATGGGTGAGAGCGGAAGCAGGCTTCCGGTGTTCGATCTGAATAGGAGAATAGAGAATTCTGCCGCGTGGCGCGATGGCTTCGTGGACGCGTCCCTTCCAGAGAAAATGCCGGTCCGTTCGCAGAATCCGTTCGCGATCGTAGGTAAATGCAGGTGTGCCGTCCGGCTGGAATCCAGCGATGTATTTCAGCATGACAACGTCGGGCTGCGGGGATTTGCTTAAAGTTTCTTTCAACTTTAAAATCGCTGTAATCGATTCTGCGGGAACGATATCGTCGGCGTCGAGCCACATCCAGTATTCGGTTGTGACCTTTTCACAGATGAAATTGCGCGCGGCGGCGAAATCATCGTTCCACGGGTAGTGATAAATATGTTTGGTGTATTGCCGGGCGATTTCTACAGTTCGATCGGTGGAACCGGTGTCGGCGACGAGGATTTCATCCGCAAATTGTATGGCAGATGCTAAAACACGCGTCAAAACGGCTTCTTCATTTTTGACGATCATACATAGGCTGAGGCGGATCATGGGATCTCCAAAATCAATATCAAATTGATATTAATATATGAAAGAAGTTTTTAGATGTGTACAGACATTATATATATAATTATATAAGGATAAACAGGAGAAAAGTAACGTTCTATTATTTTGCGGGTACTTTTGTAACTGTTCACAGGTAGGAATTTTCTGAACTGAAAATTCCGTACGATACAGTTTCGGCAGCAGATTTTGCCGATTTGGAATGCGTAGCATCGGCAAAATCCCGTTGCTGGGCACACGTGTGTGAACAGTAACGTACTTTTCTCCTGAAATGATGGCTGCAATTCACGCTGCGCTATTTAACAGCACTTGAAAAAATATTATAGAGCTTCAAAAAAAGCATCGGTCAATTTCTGTATATTCAGATACGGGTTCTCATAATCAAAACTACGCATCCGTCCCTTGGCAGCCAGAACACCGAGCTGGATCGGCTCAGCGATATCCGAATTGAGCCGATCATCGAGCATACCGCTGATGAAACCGCCGGCAAAGGAATCACCGGCGCCGGTATCGTTGTTTAACTGGTACTGGTAGAGCTTTTTGTGGCGGACTGTGCGGATCTGACATACGCCGTCCTTAAAATGGATCAGCTCATGGCGGTCATCGTGCTTGACAATGAGGGTGCGGGTGGGATCCGGGTTGATCGCAGAAAAATACTCACAGAGGTTCGCGTAGAGCGGACGGGCGCTGCGGGCATTGAAGCCGAGGTTTTTCTTTTCGGATTTATTTAAGAAAACATAATCGGCATATGCGATCAGTGGCTGTAAGCGCTCACGGCGCAGCGATGTATACTCAAAACCAGGATCCATGCTGACTTTCATGGCAGGATTTAAATGTTTTGCCTGGATGACCGATTGCATGATTGCCTCGAATTGGTCGAAATCAGACAGAGATGACAGGTGGATCCAGCGCGCCTGCGCGAGGTACTCCGCCAGTGTGGTTCCCGTCCGGGCTTCCTGTTCATGGATGCGGTCTAAGAGAGTGTTGTTGGCACACGGCGCGATCTTGATGCAATTGCGCGTGTGATTATAAAGGCGGACAATCGATTTGGCAATCGCTTTGGAATATGGATCGTCGAAGCGTTCGCGCGTGGTAAACAGCCAGTCGCGGTTATCCAGGTGCGCCAGCTCAGCGTCAATGTCATTTGTCTTGCCGAAGCGCAGATCGAATGGACTGGGCGTGCCGCACACGCCGACATAAGCGACCTGCAGGTTAGGGAGAATATGCTTTGCAACTTTCAGGGTGATGAAAGCGGAACCGCCGATCTGGGTCGTGTACTCCTTGCCTTTTATCGCCAGCTCCTGAATATCGTTTTCCACATCGGAAATCGGGTTGCTTAAGTTCTCGTCGCCTCCACCGGCGGATGTCTCCACCAGATCAAGCCCGGTGCAGTGAAACATATAGTCATAATTGATAGCGCCAATGCAAATAATATCTAAACCTGCCATGAGATTCTACCTCTTTTGTCCGTGTATTTTTTAGTATTAAAAATGAAGAGCGGTGCGGGATTTTTGCTTTTTCAGCAGGATCTCGCACCAGCACCATTTACAGAATATAACACGGTTTTTCGTTTGTCAAATAAAATGTAAAATTAATGTAAAAAAGACGCGGAAAAGTGCCGAAAACCCTTTATTTATAAGAAAAAATGGCATTTTTTTATTAGAGAAAATAGTAACTGTTCAGTAGGTCTGCGCATTTACTGCGCGTGACTGTGAAGGTACTGAACAGTTACAGAAAATTAAAGAAAAAAATGGGTAGAAAGAGTGGAAAATGAGAATGGGAAAATAGGGGAGATGGAGAAAAAGGGAATGGAAAAGTGCGGATGGACAGCGGGTGAAATGTTCAGTATAATTTGATGGAATAGAGATAGAATGGACAGGAAACGAAGGGAGGAGAGTGCGATAAAAGATCGAATCAAGGAAAAGCAGAATGAGAAATCAGAGGGGATGGAAAGAGTGGTTTTAACCCGCCTCCATCTCAGCGCCTTCGCCCTTAAATATTTAGCACTCCTGGCGATGACGGCAGACCACATTGCGGTGATCTGCAGACCGATTCCGGGATTCCGGACATTTGGGGATCTGGCGTTTCCATTGTTCGCCTTTTTATTAGTAGAAGGTTTTTTTCACACGCGGGATCGCAGATGTTATGGACGGAGGCTGCTTTTGGCGGCGGTTGTGTCGGAGATTCCGTATGATCTGGCATTTTCCGGACGGTGGATGGATGCACAGCACCAGAATGTCTGCCTGACCTTTTTTCTGGCGCTGGTTGCGATGGAGCTGTTAGAGCGGTATGGAAACGGTATCTGGGAGAAGCTGGTGCTGACGGCAGTGTTCTGTACGCTGACAGAAGCGGCGGGAGCAGACGGCGGCGCATGGGGGATGGGAATGGTGCTGGCATTTTATTTTTGTGTAATAGGAAATTCAGGCACTAACGTGCCAAGGAACATTCTTTTTCATGAGAAAACGGCAGGGGTGTTTATGAAGATAATCGTTGCCGTCCTCATCGGAGCGTTCGCGTGGCAGGAACCCCTCTGGGTGCTGGCGCTCACGGCTGTCTGCTTCATGTTATATGATGGCTCCAGAGGTCGGAGCAGATTTCGTTCCTTCTTTTATGTCTATTATCCGGCGCATCTTTTGACGCTGTATTTTGTGGGAAAATGGCTGGGATGACTTTTATCCTATGGGAATTTTTGACAATTTTCGGGCGTAAAACACGCCCTTTTTTTATTTCCAGGTCAGGCAAAAAAACTTGACAATAAAGTTAGCATGTGCTAACCTTATGTATGGGTTAGGAGAAACTAATGAAAATTAGTCTCATCTAATGAAAATTAGCTCTCTCTAACAACTGTTAGCAGGCACTAATGAAAATTAATGTACGCGAATCAATTAGATTACCGGCAGATGAAAACAGCCGTTTCCGCCAAGTGAGACATCATGACGGGCAGAAGGTGGAAAAACAGAGGAAGGAGAATCGTATGCAGGGAGCAATGCCGATTTCGATGGCAACCGTAGGAACCGCCTATACGATCAAAAAGATCAGCGGAAACACAGAGGTTCGTTCTCATTTAAAATCCATGGGATTTAACGAGGGAACCGAAGTAAAATTGATAACCCAGCTGGACGGAGACGTGATTATTCACGTAAAGGAGTCCAGAGTGGCTATAAATAAGGATCAGGCAAGACACATTCTGGTCTAAGACAAGGGAATGGGGATATTCCGGAGCAGGTTGTATGGTAGAAAAGCAGACGGAATCCCGAGTAAAAAATTGGAATGGTTAGGAGGAACAGAGAATGACGCTTAAAGATGCACAGGTTGGATCTACCGTCAAAGTTGTCAAGATTCATGGCGAAGGCGCATACAAACGCCGCATCATGGATATGGGCATCACGAAGGGAAGCGAGATTTTTATTCGAAAAGTAGCTCCGCTGGGCGACCCGGTAGAGGTTACGATTCGTGGATATGAGCTTTCACTTCGTAAAGCCGATGCTGAGTGCGTAGATGTTCAGACAGTTTAATAAGTTTGATTAAAAAAGCAGGAGGATGAAAAATGGCAATTCATATTGCTTTGGCGGGTAACCCAAACTGCGGTAAAACAACCATGTTTAACGCACTGACGGGTGCAAACCAGTATGTAGGTAACTGGCCGGGTGTTACAGTTGAGAAGAAAACCGGTAAATTAAAAGATGCTTCGGGAGAAGAGGTAAATGTAACGGACCTTCCAGGAGTTTATTCCCTTTCTCCGTATACACTGGAGGAAGTTGTAACCCGTGATTTTATCTTAAAAGAGAATCCGGATGTCATCGTAGACTTAGTCGATGCAACCAACATTGAGCGTAACCTGTATCTGACCACACAGCTGATCGAGACAGGTATTCCGGTTGTTATCGCTTTAAATATGTGCGATCTTCTGAAGAAGAACGGCATCAACATTGATGTAAAGGCACTGTCCAAGAAACTTGGCTGCCCGATCATTGAGACTTCCGCGCTGAAGAAAACCGGTCTAAAGGAAGTTATTGCAGAGGCAATCAAAGTTGCAAAGAGCCATGCAACAGGCACTGTAAGCGCTATTTTCGAGGGCAGCGTAGAGGATAAAGTAAGCGCAATCGAGGCAGAGCTTCCGTCCAGCATTCCGGAAGCAGAGAAGAGATGGTACGCAATCAAAGTTCTCGAGAATGACAGCAAGGTTGTAGAGCAGCTTGGTCTTAGTGCAGACAACCGTTTCTCCCGTTACACCAAGGAGCTGGAGAAAGAGTTTGATGATGACGCTGAGTCCGTTATCACTGACCAGAGATATGTATACATCCAGAAGGTTATCGAGGAGACCGTAAAGAAACCGGCTCAGAAGATGAGTCTTTCGGATAAGATCGATAGCATCGTAACCAACCGTTTACTTGGTATTCCGATCTTTGTTCTTGTTATGTGGGCGGTTTACTATGTATCCGTTACTACCGTTGGTACATTCGTAACAGACTGGACCAATGATACATTTGTTGGCGCAATTCAGGGCTGGGCTGGCGATGCACTGGCAGCAGCAGGTGCTTCTGACCTGATTGTAAGCCTTGTAGTGGATGGTATCATCGGCGGTGTTGGTGCCGTTCTTGGTTTCGTTCCGCAGATGGCTATCCTGTTCCTCTTCCTTTCCATTCTGGAAGATTGTGGTTACATGGTACGTATCGCATTCGTTATGGACCGTGTATTCCGTCACTTCGGATTGTCCGGTAAGAGCTTCATCCCGCTGCTGATTTCTTCTGGCTGCGGCGTTCCTGGTATCATGGCGTCCAAGACCATCGAGCAGGACAACGACAGACGTCTTACCATCATGACAGCAACCTTCGTTCCGTGTGGTGCGAAGCTGCCGGTTATCGCTCTGATGGGCGGCGTTATGGCTGGTTATATGAGCGGCGACATGGATCTGGCTACTATGATGGCTCCGATCATGTACTTTGTAGGTATCGCTGCGGTTCTTGTATCCGCGATCATGTTAAAGAAGACCAAACCGTTCTCCGGCAAACCAGCTCCGTTCGTTATGGAGCTTCCGGCGTACCACATTCCGTCCGCTAAGACCGTTCTCCTTCATGTTTGGGAGCGTCTGAAGGGATTCATCATCAAGGCTGGTACAATCCTGTTCCTGGCTTGCGTTGTTATGTGGTTCCTGTCCTCCTTCGGATTTGTAGACGGTGGATTTGGTCTGGTAGAAGAATCTGCTGATTCTATCCTGGCTATGCTGGGCGGCGCTATCGCAATCCTGTTCCGTCCGCTTGGTTTCGGCGAGTGGCAGCCGGTTGCAGCTTCCATCACTGGTTTCACAGCAAAAGAGGCTATCGTTTCCACCATGGGCGTTCTGGCAAATGTATCCGAGGATCTGTCTGAGGAGACCGATGTCGTAGCAGCAGCAATCCAGACATGGTTCCCGACAACCATCGCAGCCTTTACATTCCTGCTGTTCAACCTGCTTGACTCTCCGTGTCTGGCAGCTATCGCAACGATGGCACAGCAGCTCCAGTCCAGAAAATGGTTCTGGTTCGCTATCCTGTATCAGAATCTCTTCGCTTACGCTGTATCCCTGATTGTATATCAGTTAGGTGGTCTGGTACTTGGCGCAGTTGCATTCAACGTATGGACTATCGTGGCAGCAGTCCTTTTGGTATTCATGCTCTTCATGCTGTTCCGTCCGGATCCATACAAGGATCAGAAGAGCTACACAAGAAGCTCTGTAGAGGCAGCTTCATAAGTTAGTTTCTAAATGAAAAATAAAACAGGTTCTGCCGTCCGGCCGGTGGTTTTGCGTTTCCGCTGACCGGGCATCGGCAGGTGCCTGTAATCATAAGTGATAAAATTAATCCTTTATAAGGCTGCCTCGGATAGCAGGATGAAAGTCTGCTGTTTGGAGGCAGCTTTATTCGATTTCAAAAAAGAAAAGGAGAAAGCATAGATGGGAGATTCATCCGGCTCCATGTTTTATGGTGTGATTGGTTTTCTGGTAGTTTATTTTGTAGGATATTTTATCTGCCGTGTGTATGATAAAATAAAAAAGATACTCCGAAGCCATTCATCGAAAAGTCAGAGAAGAGAGGACGATAACGTATGAGACCGATTGATATTGGAATTTTAATTGTAGTAGCGATTTTGCTTTTGCTGGCATTACGTTCGGCGATCCGTCATTACACGGGAAAGGGCGGCGGATGCTGCGGATGCTCCGGTGGAAGCTGCGGTTCCTGCGGCAGCGATGGGAATGCTGGTGCGCGCGGCGAAGATCTTTCCAAGAAAGCGGTTACAGCGGGTACCCCGTCCAAGATCATGCGGATCGAGGGTATGCACTGTGCAAACTGCAAGAAATCCGTTGAAAAAGCCCTGACCGCCCAGAACGGCGTCATCCGTGCAGATGCGGACGTAGACAGAGGCATTGCCCGCGTGTTCTATGAGAATGGCGTGGACGATGCGAAGCTGCAGGAAGCGGTTGAAAAAGAGGGATTTGTGGTTAAGAATATTGAGACGGTTGTCTAAGAGAAAAAGTGTGATCCTGTTCTGGTGTTACTGTTCACGCAAACGTGCCCAGTAACGGAATTTGCCGTGGCTTCGCATTTAAATACGGCAAATTCCTGCTGCCACCACGTTTTCTTACGGCACTTTCGGTTCCAAAAGTGCCTACCCGTGTACAGTAACGTTCTGGTTTCAGATGTGCTGGATAGGTTTATTTTGTATCGCAAAATAAAAAGACTTGTGGTATACTTGGAAAAAATGATAAAACTTATACAGAGAGGCAGAACGTATGATCAAGATTATAAAAGAAGCACAGGTTCGAAGCGAGGAAGATAATCGGAATCTGCGAGAGACCGTGGCGGGGATTATTGGTGAGGTCCGGGGGCGCGGGGACGCGGCTCTGAGGGAGTACAATGAGAAGTTTGACGGATGTACCCGTGAATCGCTGCGGGTCAGCCGGGAGGAGATTGATGCGGCTTATAAGGAGCTGGGCGAGCAGGAGCTGGCGGATCTGAAAGCGGCGCATCACAATATTGAGGCATTTGCGAACGCGCAGAGGCAGACAGTGAAACCCCTTGACAATTTCAGCCCGGAGCCGGGAGTCTTTTTAGGACACCGCATCATTCCGGTGGAGTCCTGCTGCTGTTATGTGCCGGGCGGCAATTATCCACTGTATTCGACGGCACTGATGTTAGCGACTCCGGCGAAGGCAGCGGGAGTAAAACGTATCACCGCCTGCGCTCCGGTAGTGCGTGGAACGGGTCATATCAATGCCAGGACGCTGGTAGCGATGGATCTGGCTGGCGTGGATGAGATCTATGCACTGGGCGGTGCACAGGCGATCGCGGCATTTTCCTATGGAACGGGGAGTATCAAGCCGGTGGATATTATTGTAGGACCGGGTAACCGCTTCGTAACAGAGGCGAAACGTCAGTGCTACGGGCAGGTCGGCATCGACTTCGTAGCCGGGCCGAGCGAGGTCCTGGTAATCGCCGACGGAAAAGCGAGTGCGAAGGTGGTGGCGGCCGATCTGCTGGCACAGTCTGAGCATGATGTCAATGCGAAAGGCATTCTTCTGACAACGGATGAGGCATTTGGAAAGAGCGTGATTGAGGCGGTAGAGGAAGAGCTGAAGATTCTGGATACGGCAAAGATTGCGAGACAGTCCTGGGATACGTTTGGAGAGATCGGCGTGGTAGACAGCCTGGACGAGGCGGTTCAGTATGCGAATGAGTACGCACCGGAGCATCTGGAGCTCAACGTGGAAGACCCGGATGCACTGATTCCGAAGTTGGTTAATTACGGTTCTCTGTTTATCGGTCAGAATACGGCAGAGGTATTTGGTGATTATGCTTCCGGAACCAACCACACACTTCCGACTCTTCGGGCGGCACGTTATACCGGCGGTGTCTGGGTTGGTACATTCTTAAAGACCTGTACCCATCAGAGCATGACCCCGGAGGCATCCGCGCGTATCGCACCGCTTGTATCGCGTATGGCGCATGGAGAAGGATTATCTGGACATGCAGCGGCTGCGGATGCAAGAAAATAGGGAAAATAGAAAATATATAGAATAAAACCCCTCGGATGCTGCAGCATCTGGGGGTTTTGTGTTTCAAAGCATACCGCCTGCCATTCTTGTCTCTTATTCCGGATAAACCAGTCTCTCCGGACCAATTCCATCTAAGACTTCGCGCAGAAAGCGGTCAGCCAGCCAGTTTGCCATCGGCAGGTTCATATCGAGGTAGTTGCCGCAATCTTTTGCACAAGCACCCGGAACCTCGTCTTTGTAGTCGCGCATGAAAGTAAAGAGCCCCTTCATCAGCGGAACGATCTCCTCGGATGTCAGGTCGCCTGCGAGAAGCAGGTAGAAGCCGGTGCGGCAGCCCATCGGTCCGAAGTAGAGGACGCGGTCTTTCCATTCCTCGTTATTTCGCAGCCAGGTGGCAGCCAGGTGCTCAATGGTGTGAACCTCGGCAGTATTCATGACCGGCTCATAGTTTGGACGTGTCATGCGGATATCAAAGGTGGTGATGACCTGATCGCCCACGCGGTCCTTGCGGGATACATAGACGCCAGGGAGCAGTTTCAGATGGTCGATAGTAAAACTGGTAATTTTATCCATAAAAAAATACCTCCTAAATCAAAAATGCCTGTTCTTATTATATAAAGAAACAGGCATAAGAACAAGCATTTATTTCAGTCGAGAAGACTCCCATCAAGACTTTAATTTTTTGCAGTAAAAAAATACGGAAGCCAGCTATTACATTTAAAGCAAGAAACACAGGAATGCATAAAAATACATAAATAACGCATAAAGAGCATAAAAATGTATAAAAAATCTCTTGACGCATAGAACTTTACTATGCTATAATCTTTCAGAATATGAACAAGGGCGTTCATGGGCTTAGGCTCATGGACGCTTTTTCTGCATAATCAGACAATTTATAAAATGTGTCTGTAATGATGTAAAAAAAGCATCTGAGGAAAACAGATTTGCTCAAATGTAAGGTTATTGAGAATGAAAAAGTAAACTGCCGGAACAGACAGTAAAAAGAGCCAGCTGCCGCATACATCCTATGTAAACGGAAGCGGTAAATCGTCCAAATACAAGAAAAAGCGGTCTGGCGACGAAGCGGTTTGAGAAGGCAGGGTACGAGAGAGAAAGGAATGGTGACCAGATGGAGAAACCGGTATATCTTCTGTTGGAAAACGGCGACTATTTTGAGGGAAAAAGCTTTGGCGCTCCTTTACGTGAAGTGACCGGAGAAGTCGTATTCACAACCGGTATGACAGGATACCTTGAGACGATCACAGATCCCAGCTATTTTGGACAGATTGTCGTTCAGACATTTCCGTTAATCGGAAACTACGGAGTGATTCCGCAGGACTTCGAGAATGAAGAGGTATATTTATCAGCCTATATCGTAAAAGAGTGGTGTCAGGAACCTTCCAACTTCAGATGCAGTGGGGATCTTGACACCTTTTTTAAAGAAAGAAACATCCCGGGCATCTATGGAATCGATACGAGAAAGCTGGCAAAAACCATTCGTGAATCCGGTTCGATGAACGGCTGGCTGACCGAGGTGAAGCCGCCGTATGATGCGAAAAAGCTGGAGGAAGTGAAAAACTTCCACATTACAAAGGCGGTTGAAACCGTTACACCAAAGAAATGTGAGATCAAACCGGCGGATGAGAAAGAAGAGTTCCAGATTGTGCTCTGGGATTTCGGCGCAAAGGAAAATATCATCCGCGAGCTGACTAGGCGCGGATGCCGCGTGGCTGACCTTCCGGCAGGTACGACGGCGGAGGAGATTCTTAAGATGAATCCGGACGGAATCATGCTTTCCAACGGTCCAGGCAACCCAGAGGACAACCCGGAGATCATCGAGGAGATCCGAAAGATTACGAAGGCTGGAAAACCGATGTTCGGCATCTGCCTGGGACACCAGCTGCTGGCGATTGCCAAGGGTGCGAAGACTGGAAAGATGAAATTCGGTCACAGAGGTGCGAACCAGCCGGTCAAGGATCTGACCACCGGACGCGTCTACATCAGCAGCCAGAACCACGGCTATGAGGTACTGCGCGATACGCTGCCGGAGGGCGCGGAGGAGACATTTATCAATGTCAACGACGGCACCTGCGAGGGCATCACCTACCACGATATGCCGGCATTTACCGTCCAGTTTCATCCGGAGGCGTGTGCAGGTCCGAAGGATACGGAAGAGCTGTTTGGGCGTTTCATTCAGATGATGAGAGATTATAAGGAAAAGGAGGGCGCGTCATGCCGTTAAATAAATCCCTGAAAAAAGTTATGGTAATCGGTTCCGGCCCTATCGTCATCGGTCAGGCGGCAGAGTTTGACTATGCAGGAACGCAGGCGTGCCGGGCTTTAAAAGAGGAAGGTCTGGAGGTCGTTTTAGTAAACTCCAACCCGGCAACCATCATGACGGACAGCGCCATTGCGGATCACGTATACATCGAGCCGCTGACCCTGGAATTTGTCAAGAGAATCATTGAAAAAGAGAAGCCTGACAGCATCCTGTCCACCTTGGGCGGACAGACCGGACTGACACTGTCCATGGAGCTTGCCAAAGAAGGTTTCTTAAAGAGCCACAATGTAACGCTTCTCGGCGCGTCCCCGGAGACCATCGATAAGGCGGAGGACCGCCAGTGCTTTAAAGACACGATGGAAGCTATCGGTGAGCCGGTCATTCCGTCCAAGGTTGTCACCACCATCGAGGATGCGCTTGATTTTGCCGAGGTTATTTCTTACCCGGTTATCGTGCGTCCGGCCTTTACCCTGGGCGGTACCGGCGGCGGTATTGCGGCAAATAAAGAAGAGCTTTACAACATCGCGGAGGCGGGTATCCGCCTGTCACCGATCAATCAGATTCTGGTTGAGAAATGTATTTCCGGATGGAAGGAGATCGAGTTTGAGGTAATGCGCGATGCCATCGGCAACGAGATTACGGTCTGCTCGATGGAAAACTTTGACCCGGTCGGCGTCCACACCGGCGACTCCATTGTTATCGCACCGGCTGTGACGCTGGCGGATAAGGAATACCAGATGCTTCGTTCCGCAGCGCTGAATATTATCCAGGCGATGGGTATCGAGGGCGGCTGCAACTGCCAGTTTGCGCTGAATCCGGAGAGCTTTGAATATGCCGTTATCGAGGTAAACCCGCGTGTATCCCGTTCGTCCGCCCTTGCTTCGAAAGCAACCGGATATCCGATTGCCCGCGTGGCAACCAAGATTGCGATCGGTTATCATCTGGACGAGATCCCGAACGAGGTAACCGGCGAGACGATGGCATGCTTCGAGCCGGCCCTTGACTATGTAACGGTTAAATTCCCGAAATGGCCATTTGATAAATTCGTTTACGGACGCCGGAAGCTGGGTACCCAGATGAAGGCAACCGGCGAGGTTATGGCGATCGGCCGCAACTTTGAGCAGGCGCTCATGAAGGCAGTCCGCGGCGCGGAGATCTCCCAGAACAGCCTGAACATGAAGAAACTGGCGCCGATGAGTGTGGAAGAGCTGAGAGAAAAAATTCTGGCGCAGGATGACGAGCGTCTGTTTGCAATCTATGAGAGCTTCAAGCGCGGCGTGACCGTTGCCGAGATTCATGAGCTGACCAAGATCGACGAGTGGTTCTTAAATAAACTGATGCATATCCTGTCCCTGGAACGCCGGATGCAGTCTGAGACTCTGAGCGATGCGCTTTATATGGAAGCCAAACAGAACGGATTCCCGGATGCAGTCATCAAGGAGATGACCGGGCTTTCGGAAATCAAGCATGTTCCGGCATGCTACCGCATGGTTGATACCTGCAGCGCTGAGTTTACGGCAAGTACCCCTTACTTCTACAGCACCTTCGGCGAGGAAGATGAGGCAGAAGAATTTATTAAAGAGAATGCAAGCGGAAAACCAGTTGTTATGGTATTTGGTTCCGGTCCGATCCGTATCGGTCAGGGTATCGAGTTCGATTTCGCTTCTGTTCACTGCGTATGGTCGTTAAAGAGAGCCGGTTATGAGGTTGTCATCGTAAATAACAACCCGGAGACCGTTTCCACCGACTTCAACGTAGCAGACCGTCTGTATTTTGAGCCGCTGACACCGGAGGATGTGCTGGATATCATCCGGATCGAGAAGCCGATCGGCGCAGTTGTGGCCTTTGGCGGACAGACAGCGATCCGTCTGACGAAATGCCTTGTAGAGAACAATATTCCGGTTCTCGGCACTCCGGCAGACAGCATCGATATGGCGGAGGATCGCGGACGTTTCGCAGCCCTGCTGAAAAAATTAAATATGAAACAGGCAGCGGGTCAGACCGTTTACACTGAGGATGAGGCAATCCAGGCGGCAAATCATCTGGGCTATCCGGTTCTGATGCGTCCGAGCTATGTATTAGGCGGACAAAACATGATTATCGCGTACAACGACGCCGATATTCATGAATATATGAAGATTATTCTCTCACACAAGATTGAGAATGCGATCCTGATTGATAAATACCTGATGGGTACCGAGCTGGAGGTCGACGCGATCTGCGACGGCGAAACGGTTCTGATTCCGGGTATCATGGAGCACATCGAGCGTGCGGGCGTCCATTCCGGCGACTCCATCGCGGTATATCCGGCATTTATGCTGACCGAGAGCCAGAAAGACCGTCTGGTGGACTATTCCATCCGTCTGGCGCTGTCCATGAATACGAAAGGTCTGATCAATATCCAGTATGTCCTGCATGAGGATACGATCTATATCATCGAGGTCAACCCGCGTTCGTCCCGTACCGTGCCGTACATCAGCAAGGTAACCGGCGTGCCGATGGTCGATCTGGCAACCCGCATCATGATGGGCGAGAAGCTGGCTGACATGGGCTACGAGACAGGTCTGTATCCGTGCTCTCCGTACTACGCAGTCAAGGTTCCGGTCTTCTCCTTTGAGAAGCTGTCCAACGTAGATACACAGCTCGGACCGGAAATGAAATCGACCGGCGAGGTACTGGGTATCGCCCGGACGATGGAGGAAGCGCTGTTCAAAGGCCTGGTAGCAGCCGGATATACGATGAAGCGCGAGGGCGGCGTCTTAATCAGTGTCCGCGATACCGATAAGAGCGACCTGCGCGAGCTGGTCAAAGAGTATGTGGCGATGGGATTCCACATCTACGCGACCTCCGGTACCGCAAGCCGGTTAAACAGCGTCGGCATTTCTTCAACGTTAGTCAAAAAGCCGAAGGAAGCCAAAGAGGGCGAGAAGACGACCATTTCCCTGCTGGAAGAAGGAAAGATAAGCTACGTAATTTCCACTTCCAAGACGGGACGCCAGCCGGGACGCGACAGTGTCCGCCTGAGAAGAAAGGCAGTCGAGCTTGGTATTCCGTGCTTGACATCGCTTGATACCGCGGCTGTCCTGGCGCTGACACTGGAAAGCAAGTACAACGAGGACAACGTTGAACTGGTAGATATCGCGCACATTGCACATGGTGCAGCGGCTAGAAAAGAGCTGAGCCAGATGGAAAAACCGGAAGAAATCCAGATTCCGGGTTATGTGCTTCAGGAGCATGAAAACGACTAAAAAGAACGATGGTCTGCATGGATTCTGCGTTTTGAGGGTTGCGGAATCCGTGCAGGCTGAAATCTTTTGCGAAGGCAAAATCTGACAGAATCATATATGACGGAAAAAGTGGATTAATATTTTAAAGAAAGGAAGAGGAGGAAAAGCAGATGGCAAAATTTATTTTTGTGACAGGCGGTGTTGTATCAGGATTGGGGAAGGGTATTACAGCAGCGTCTCTGGGACGCCTTTTGAAGGCACGGGGATTTAAGGTAGCAGCGCAGAAGCTGGATCCGTATATCAACGTCGATCCGGGAACCATGAGCCCGTATCAGCACGGCGAAGTATTCGTAACAAACGACGGTGCGGAGACGGATCTGGATTTGGGACATTATGAGCGTTTTATAGATGAAGATTTAAACCGTTATTCTAATCTGACGACCGGTAAGGTCTACTGGAATGTGCTAAATAAAGAGCGCCGCGGCGAATATCTGGGCGAGACGGTACAGGTGATTCCACATATCACAAATGAGATAAAATCATTTATCTATTCCGTGCAGGAAAAGACCGATGCGGACATCGTTATCACAGAGATCGGCGGAACGACCGGCGATATTGAGTCACAGCCGTTCCTGGAAGCCATCCGCCAGGTGTCCTGCGAGGCGGGACGTAGCAACTGCCTCTTCATCCATGTAACCCTGATTCCATATCTGGAATCTTCCGGCGAGCATAAATCAAAACCGACGCAGCATTCGGTTAAACAGCTGCAGTCCTTTGGTATCATGCCGGATATCATCGTGGCGCGCTGTGACCGTCCGGTGGACGATCCATCCATTTTCCGCAAGATAGCACTGTTCTGTAACGTCAAAGAGGACTGCGTCATCGAGAACCTGACCCTTCCGGTTCTCTACGAGGCGCCGATCATGCTGGAAGAAGCAGGACTTGCCAAGATCGTGCTTCGCGAACTGGGCATCGAGAAAGCGCCGCAAGAGTGCGATCTGACGGAGTGGAAACATATGTTGGACCGCATCAAGAACAGCCGCAAGACAGTCAAGATTTCCCTGGTCGGCAAGTACGTCAAACTGCACGATTCTTATTTGTCTATCGTAGAATCCTTGCACCATGCCGGATGGGAAAATGGCGCGCAGGTGGAGATCAACTGGGTGGATAGTGAGACGATCACTCCGGAGACAGCGCCGGAAATTCTGGGCGGTTCAACCGGTATCATCGTGCCGGGCGGCTTCGGCATCCGAGGCATCGAGGGCATGATTGCGGCAGCGGATTATGCGAGAAGAAACAATATCCCGTACTTTGGCATCTGCCTTGGTATGCAGATCGCGGCGATCGCATTTGCCAGAGGCGTGTTAGGCTATGAGGATGCGAACTCCACCGAGTTTGCGCCGGACAGCAAGCATCCGGTCATTGCCCTGATGGAAGAGCAGATGGATCTGGCTGACATGGGCGGAACGATGCGTCTGGGTGCATATCCGTGCCGCATCAGTCCGGATACGCTGATGATGAAAGCGTATGGAAAAGGTCTGATCGAGGAGAGACATCGCCATCGTTATGAATTTAACAACAAGTTCCGGGAAGTTTATATGGAGCATGGCGCTATCTTTTCCGGACAGTCTCCGGACGGTACGCTGGTAGAGGCGATGGAGATTCCGGGACATCCGTTCTATCTGGGAGTTCAGTACCATCCGGAGTTCAAGAGCCGCCCGAACCGCGCACATCCGATCTTTAGGGAGTTTGTGAAAGCGGCTCTGGAGGTAAAGGAAAAAAATTCTTAAAATATGGAGAAAATAAAGTATGAAGATCAACGAAAACTATAAAAATCTGGAAGAAAGCTATCTGTTTTCTACCATTGCTAAAAAAGTAGATGAATACACCAAAGCCCATCCAGAGGCAAAAGTAATCAAAATGGGTATCGGTGACGTAACCCTTCCGATCTGCCAGAAAGCAGCTGACGCATTTGCAAAAGCAGCTATGGAGCAGGGCAAGGCGGCTACGTTCCATGGATATGGTCCGGAGCAGGGATATGATTTTCTGCGCGTAGCAGTTCAGAAGTATTATGCGTCCTTTCAGGTTGAGGTGGCGGCGGAGGATATATTCATCAGCGACGGCGCGAAGAGTGATGTCGGAAATATCCTCGATCTCTTTGATGCGGACAACACGGTCCTGATCCCGGATCCGGTATACCCGGTTTACATGGATACGAACGTGATGGCAGGCAGAAAGATCGTATTTATGGATGCCAATGTGGAAAATGGCTTTCTTCCGATGCCTCCGAAGGGACAGAAAGCGGATATTATTTATCTCTGCTCCCCGAACAACCCGACTGGCGGTGTGTACAACCGTGAGCAGTTAAAAGAGTGGGTTGACTATGCGAACGAGCAGGATGCGATTCTTTTATTTGATGCGGCGTATGAGTCCTTCGTAGCAGATCCGGCGCTTCCGAGAAGTATTTTTGAGATTGAGGGCGCCAAGACCTGCGCGATCGAGTTCTGCTCCCTTTCGAAGCTGGCAAGCTTTACCGGAACCCGCTGTGGCTATACCGTGGTTCCGTCTGAATTAGAGCGCGGTGGTTCTTCCATCCGCAAGATGTGGCTGCGCCGCCAGACAACCAAGTTTAACGGCGTTTCCTACCCGGTACAGCGCGCCGCAGAGGCAGCTCTTTCACCGGAGGGCATGGCACAGTGCCGCGAGCACCTGGACGTATACCGCACCAATGCGAAGATCATGACCGAGACCTTAAAAGAGCTTGGCATCTGGCACATCGGCGGCGAAAATTCACCGTACATCTGGATGCAGTGCCCGAACGGCATGAAATCCTGGGAGTTTTTCGACGATCTGCTTGCCAAGGCAAATGTGGTCGGCACACCGGGCAGCGGATTTGGTAAGAATGGAGAAGGATTCTTCCGTCTGACTGCATTTGGTACGACTGCGAATACAAAAGAGGCAATGGAGCGGATCAAGAAGGTTTACGGAAAATAAATAGCTCTATTTTATAAATAAGGGGGCTGGTGCATCTGGGGCATTGTTATCCTACGCACCGTCCCTTTTTTGCTGAAGCAGGGAGGTGAGGCTCATGGTGACCTTAAACGATTATCTGTATTCCGGCGATACGATGTTTAAGATTTTAAAGAATTACAGCCGGGATTTGAAAACAGAGGCAAAACAGACAAACAATGAGATAGACCTGATACATGCAAATTTCCTGATTCAGATCCGGGAACTTTTAGAACACAACGATTTCCTGACGACCCAGTCACAGAAGATCCGGGAATTTTATATTCATATGGCAAAGGAATATCCGCTTCTGGCATTTAATTTTAAGGGAAGAATCAAGTCGCTGATCCGCTCGGAGGCGAAATTTAATGGATATATCGTTGAATATATTTATGACTGTTATACGGAACATAAGGCATTTCCGTCGATCTCCGATTTGAAGCGGAGATTGAGCTGTTTCCGCGACCTGATCGCGTACCGGATCGTGATTTCACTGCCGAAGTGTTACCTGAAACCGGGGGAATCGCAGCAGGAGGCAGATATCCGGTACCTCTACCAGATTGCGAATGAACTTCCGGGATTTCTGGAGGAACGCGGGTTTACGGCGGAACCGGCTTACGGGGTGAAGGAGAGTACCTCCCCGTTGATGGATGAGGAGGTAAGGCCGTACTACCGTGATTATGTCTGCGGAAATAGTTCGGATGATTACCAGTCTCTGCATATTACGTTTTACGATAATTGTTCCAGAAGCTATGTGGAGGTACAGCTTCGCACGAAGCACATGGACGATATCGCGGAGATCGGCGTGGCCAATCATTTAAGCTATGAAAAGCGCCAGGAGGGCGAGCGGGCCAGGCGGGATGAGATACCGGAAGGTGCATGTATTTATTTTGATGAAGCATATGAACGCTGTCAGCGCCTGGTATCGCTCAATTTAGCTGAAGTGGATGTCAATATGTTTTCGGCGATCAACAATGACCTAGTCAATGACGGCTGCGGGCTGTACCGGGGGCGGCTGATTCTGCCATATGAGCATTTATCGAGGCATCAGAATGAGCTGGTGGATTGAGGGGGTTCACGGGCAGGCATGAATCTGGTTGCGAATAGTTGACGAAACGGGAAGATTCATATATAGTTGCCTGTAAAGGAAAAATGACCGAAAATGATAGGGAGGAACCAGTTTATGGACCATACATCCTGCCGCCTGCGTCTGGCTGCTATCGCCGATGCACCTGCGATATTGGAAATTTATGCACAATATATGGACACGCCGATCACGTTTGAGACGGAGCTGCCGTCCCTGGAGGAATTTGAGGGGCGCATCCGGGCGATCACGGCAGAATATCCGTGGATTGTCTGCGAGGATGAAACGGGCAGAATCATTGGCTATGCATATGGGCATAAGCAGCTTGAGCGCGCGGCGTACCGTTGGAATGCGGAACTTTCTGAATATCTGGACAGTCGGGTGACGTCGAAGGGCATCGGCAAACGGATGCTTCTGGTGCTTTTAGAGCTTTTAAAGGCACAGGGCATCCACACCGTCTACAGTCTGGTGACAAGTCCGAATGTGAAGAGCGATGCGATGCATAACGGATGCGGATTCCGGACGATGGGCGTGTGCAAAAATACCGGTTATAAGAGCGGAAAATGGCACGATGTTACCTGGTATGAGAAAGCGCTGCTGCCATATGAGGACGTACCGGCGGAGATGATTCCGATTGGGGAGATGGAGAAGGAGACGGTAGATAAGATTTTGGCGTCTTTTTGAACAGAGACATAAAACAAATCTGCATAAAATAAACAGGGCGTATGAAAAAGGAATTTTCCATTTTCATACGCCCTCATCAGTTCTCTTTTATTCACCAGCGCCGTAATGCGCTGTCCATTCATTCACTCAGATTAGTTGAAGTATCTCTTTAACAGACCCTCAAATGCCTTGCCATGTCTAGCCTCGTCACGAGCCATCTCATGAACGGTGTCATGGATTGCATCCAGGTTAGCAGCTTTCGCACGTTTTGCAAGGTCAAATTTGCCTTCGGTTGCGCCGTGCTCAGCCTCTACACGCATCTCCAGGTTCTTCTTGGTGGAATCTGTTACAACCTCACCCAGAAGCTCTGCAAACTTAGCAGCGTGCTCAGCCTCTTCGTAAGCTGCCTTCTCCCAGTACAGACCGATTTCCGGATAGCCCTCTCTGTGAGCCACACGTGCCATCGCCAGGTACATACCAACTTCTCTGCACTCGCCTTCATAGTTAGCTCTTAAATCTTCGAGAATATCCTCGCTGACACCCTGTGCCACACCAACTACGTGCTCAGCTGCCCAGGTCATCTCGCCGGACTGCTCTTTGAACTTGGAAGCCGGAGCGCCGCATACTGGACATTTCTCCGGAGCAGCCTCACCCTCGTATACGTAACCACATTATGTACAGACAAATTTCTTCCTAGTCAATACTCCTTTTCTAAAATAAATTTTTAATTTCGTGTTTTATAGAAACAATAAATAGATAGTAAAGTTGTTTGCAACCATTCTGTTTCATAGGAGCTTTTAAAACGAAATCGTTTATTTGGCTTGAATGAAATCAGTAATGATTACTGATATTAATATAATGCATTTTGTCTGCCTTGCCTTAACTTGCCTTGTTTTGCTTGCTTTTCTTTTCTTTGTTTTGCTTGTTTTCTTGGGGTCAGCAGATTTTTAGTGCGGATTATTCTTATACTTGTGAAGTGTTTTTTCTTTCTTAGTTTTTAGGATATTATATCGTATCGTCTAAAAGAATGCTATGCATCCGTTTATTTGCCCCTTTCATCTGTCTATTTTCCGGTTTTACTCTTTATTTCTTTTTTCCTTGTTATCTTATTGTTATCTTTACGGAACAAAACTGGTGAAAAACGATATTTTTTATGAAAATGGGTTACTTTTATTCCATTCTTCTTGTTTAATATCAAATGGTTTTTCGTAATTTTGGCGTGAATCTAATAAGGACTGAAAAAAATCATGCAATTAATATTGTAATAAATCATATAATAACTCCTGTAAAATATGGAAAACAAGATTCAAGAGCTAACCGATAAGATTTACCGTGAAGGGGTGGAAAAAGGTAATGAAGAAGCCCAAAAACTTATCGTAAAAGCTCAGGAAGAAGCCCAAAAAATAGTAGAGAATGCACAGAAAGAGGCAGACTCTATTGTGGCTGCTGCTCGTAAATCAGCCGATGAGCTGGCGGAGAATACCAAATCAGAGTTGAAACTGTTTGCCGGTCAGGCTGTGAACGCCCTGAAATCTGAAATTGCCACTTTGGTAACGGATAAAATCGTAAACGCCGATGTGAAAGCTTTTGCCGCAAACAAAGATTTCCTTAACGCTTTCATCGTAGCGCTGGCATCCAAATGGAGTGTGGACGAACCTATCGTGATTTCCACATCGGATGCGGAAGGCTTGAAAAAGTATTTCACCGCTCAGGCAAAAGAATTATTGGATAAGGGCGTGAAGATTGAGCAGGTGAATGGAAACAAGACACTCTTCTCTGTTTCACCGGCCGACGGCTCTTACAAAGTGAACTTCGGCGAAGAGGAATTTATGAACTATTTCAAAGAATTCCTGCGTCCGCAATTAGTGGAAATGCTGTTTTAATTCCCCACAGGATTATGAGTAAATACTATTACTTGGTAGCCGGTTTGCCGGAACTCACTTTAGAGGATAGCAAACTGAGCTATACGGTAGCTGATTTCAGGACGGAATTGTATCCGGCTTTGTCTGAGGATGATAAAAGGCTGATAGACTTGTTTTATCTTCAGTTCGACAATGCGAATGTCTTGAAATTATTGAAAGACAAGGACGCTGCGATTGATCCGCGGGGAAACTACTCGGCGGAAGAACTGACCGAGTATATCTCGTTGCTGAAAGAAGGCGGCGAGGTATCGGATCGCGTGTTTCCCTCTTACCTTTCTGTCTTTATCTCCGAATATGTCAACTTGTCCGCAGAAGATGGCTTCTTGCATGAAGACCGTTTGGCTGCGCTTTATTATGCCTATGCCATGAAGTGCAAAAACAAGTTTGTATCTGCCTGGTTCGGTTTTAATCTTGTGATTAACAATGTGCTGGTTGCACTGACGGCGCGAAAGTTTAAAATGGACGTGGCTCCTCTGATAGTGGGAGATACGGAAGTTTGTGAGGCTTTGCGCACATCCGGGGCCAGGGACTTCGGACTGGGCGGTGAAGTGGAATGGCTGGAACAACTGGTGAAAATCAGCGAGACGGAAGAACTGGTGGAGCGGGAGAAAAAGATAGACCGGTTGCGGTGGAACTGGATGGAAGAGACTACTTTCTTCGACTATTTCACAGTGGAACGTCTGTTCGTGTTCCTGTTACAACTCGAAATGATAGAACGTTGGATTTCGTTAGATAAAGAAAAGGGTAGCCAACTGTTCCGCAGCATAATTGCTGCGTTGAAGGATGAAGTACGGATACCCGCAGAATTCAGATAAAATAAATTACATAATTATATGGCAACAAAAGGAACTGTTAGTGGCGTAATAGCCAATATGGTGACCCTCGTAGTTGACGGCCCCGTGGCACAGAACGAGATTTGTTATATCTCGACCGGCGGAGACCGATTGATGGCGGAGGTTATTAAAGTGGTAGGCACTCAGGTCTATGTACAGGTGTTTGAAAGCACCCGTGGACTGAAGGTGGGAGCCGAAGCTGAGTTTACCGGACACATGCTCGAAGTGACATTGGGTCCCGGTATGCTTTCTAAAAACTATGACGGTCTGCAAAACGACCTCGATAAAATGGATGGCGTTTTCCTGAAGCGCGGACAATATACGTATCCGTTGGATAAGGAAAGCAAATGGCATTTTGTGCCTTTGGCAAAGGCAGGCGACCAAGTGGAAGCCGCTGCATGGCTGGGGCAGGTGGATGAAAACTTCCAGCCGTTGAAAATCATGGTTCCTTTCGGGCAGAAAGGTGTATGTACCGTGAAGTCCATCGTAAAGGAAGGCGATTACGGCATTGAGGATACCATTGCCGTCCTGACCGACGAGGAAGGTAACGATGTAAAAGTGAATATGATTCAGAAATGGCCCGTGAAGCGCGCCATGACGAACTATAAAGAGAAGCCGCGTCCTTTCAAATTGTTGGAAACGGGTGTGCGCGTAATCGATACCGTCAATCCGATTGTAGAGGGTGGTACGGGATTTATCCCCGGCCCGTTCGGTACGGGTAAGACAGTGCTCCAGCACGCCATCTCCAAACAGGCGGAAGCCGATATTGTAATCATCGCCGCCTGCGGTGAACGCGCCAACGAGGTTGTGGAAATCTTTACGGAATTCCCCGAACTGGTCGACCCGCATACAGGTCGTAAGCTGATGGAGCGTACCATTATCATCGCCAATACGTCCAATATGCCGGTGGCAGCCCGTGAAGCATCTGTGTACACGGCCATGACCATTGCGGAATACTATCGCAGCATGGGATTGAAGGTGTTGCTGATGGCCGACTCCACTTCCCGTTGGGCACAGGCATTGCGCGAAATGTCCAACCGTATGGAAGAGTTGCCCGGTCCGGATGCGTTCCCGATGGACTTGTCTTCTATTATTTCCAACTTCTACGGCCGTGCCGGATACGTGAAGCTGAACAACGGCGAGACGGGTTCCATTACCTTCATCGGTACTGTATCGCCTGCCGGCGGTAACTTGAAAGAACCCGTAACCGAAAATACCAAGAAGGTGGCCCGTTGCTTCTACGCCCTCGAACAAGACCGTGCGGATAAGAAGCGTTATCCTGCCGTAAATCCCATCGACTCGTATTCCAAATATATTGAGTATCCTGAATTCGAGGATTATATAACCAAGCGTATCAACGGCGAATGGATTGGCAAGGTAAACGAAGTCAAGACCCGTCTGCAACGCGGTAAGGAAATTGCGGAGCAAATCAACATTCTCGGTGATGACGGTGTACCCGTGGAATATCACGTAACCTTCTGGAAATCGGAACTGATTGACTTCGTTATCCTGCAACAGGATGCTTTCGACGAGATTGACGCCGTAACACCCATGGAACGTCAGGAAGAAATCCTGAACATGGTTATCGACATCTGCCATACGGAATTTGAGTTCGACAACTTCAACGAGGTAATGGATTACTTCAAGAAAATGATTAACATTTGCAAGCAGATGAACTACTCGAAATTCAAATCGGAAGAGTATGACAATTTCTACAAACAGTTGCAGGAATTGATTGAAGAACGTAAAGCATAAATAATAAGATGGCAACAAAAGCATTTCAAAAAATATATACTAAGATTACTCAGATTACGAAAGCCACGTGCTCGCTGAAAGCTACGGGGGTAGGGTATGATGAGTTGGCAACCGTAAACGGCAAGCTGGCCCAGGTGGTGAAGATTGCCGGTGACGATGTGACTTTGCAGGTTTTTGAGGGTACTGAAGGTATCCCCACCAATGCAGAGGTGGTGTTTCTGGGCAAGGCTCCTACCATTAAAGTGAGCGACCAGCTTGCCGGACGTTTCTTCAACGCTTTCGGCGATCCTATCGACGGCGGTCCGTCCATCGAAGGTCAAGAAGTGGAAATCGGCGGTCCGTCCGTGAACCCGGTACGCCGTAAGCAACCGTCCGAACTGATTGCAACCGGTATCGCAGGTATCGACCTGAACAATACGTTGGTGTCCGGACAGAAGATTCCGTTCTTCGCAGACCCCGACCAGCCTTTCAACCAGGTGATGGCCAGCGTAGCCCTGCGTGCGGAAACTGATAAGATTATCCTCGGCGGTATGGGTATGACGAACGACGACTACCTGTACTTCAAGAATGTATTCTCCAATGCCGGTGCGCTCGACCGTATCGTCAGCTTTATGAATACTACCGAGAATCCCCCCGTGGAACGTCTGCTGATTCCGGATATGGCGCTGACCGCCGCCGAATACTTCGCGGTGAACAACAATGAAAAGGTATTGGTATTGCTTACAGACATGACGTCCTATGCCGATGCGCTGGCTATCGTGTCCAACCGTATGGACCAGATTCCGTCCAAAGACTCCATGCCGGGTTCGCTTTATTCGGATTTGGCGAAGATTTACGAGAAGGCGGTGCAGTTCCCCAGCGGCGGTTCTATTACGATTATCGCCGTGACTACTTTGTCCGGCGGCGATATTACGCACGCTGTGCCCGATAATACGGGGTATATCACCGAGGGACAGTTGTTCCTTCGCCGTGACAGTGACATCGGTAAGGTTATCGTCGACCCGTTCCGTTCATTGTCCCGTCTGAAACAGCTCGTTACCGGTAAGAAGACCCGTAAGGACCATCCGCAGGTGATGAATGCCGCTGTACGTCTGTATGCCGATGCCGCCAATGCCAAGACGAAGCTGGA